>Ga0208948_1000032_pt1 | contig 67834 bp, 57 predicted proteins | sample AOAMet11_17_M020_2_FD_188228 | JGI IMG/M metagenome (GOLD analysis project Ga0208948, IMG submission 188228) | Ammonia-oxidizing marine microbial communities from Monterey Bay, California, USA - CAN11_17_M020 (SPAdes) | ecosystem: Environmental > Aquatic > Marine > Intertidal zone | place...
GTACCAGATGTGGTTGGCGAACACGGAAGCCAGCACGCCGAGACGGGCCATGCGTTCCAGCTGGTCTTCGCGAGCCGTCTGACAGTGCTCGATCCGGTGGCGGTGGTCATCTCGGGGATGGGCGTCGAGCGCCGCCTCGATGGCATCCAATGTGTTGTCGATCGCCGCGTCGCCGTTGGCGTGGACGGCTACCTGCCAACCCTTGGCATGGGCGTCGGTGACCAGTTCGATGAGCTCGGCGGCCGGGATGACCTCATAGCCGTTCACGTCGGGCCGGTCGTGGTATCCCTTGCAGAGGCACGCCGTGTACCCCTGGATCGAACCGTCGGAGATGAACTTCATGGCGCCAATGGACAGCCGCTCATCGCCGATGCCGGTGCGAAACGGCAGATCGCCGGCGGTCCCCCAGATAGGAAACACCCGGGTTCTGACTCGGATGGAGCCGTCTTCGATGCCCTGCTGGTAGGCGGCATACATGTCCGGGGATCCGACCGCAGCATCGGTCATGGTCGTGGTTCCCACCGACAGGCAGTGATCAGAGATGGCGCGGGCACCGGCGGCCATGTCGGACAAGGTGCCCTGGGGGAAGGTCGCCGCGACGGCGAATCCGGCCGTTTCCTCCATGCAACCGTTGGGCCGACCGGATGCCTCCCGCTGGAAGACGCCACCCACCGGATCCTTGACGTCATCGGTGATGCCGGCCATCTCGAGGGTGCGGTCGTTGGCGTACGAGAGGTGTCCTGAGATATGCCTGATGAGGATGGGGTGGTCGGTGCTGGCCCGGTTCAGATCGTCACGAGAGAGGTGTCGGTCGTCGACCATGAGCGAGTCGTCGTATCCCCAGGCCTGGATGGCCTCGCCGGCCGGGGTGATTGCGGCTCGTTCGGCCAAGGCGGCTACCACGTCATTGATGTTCCGGCAGTCTGGATAGCCGATCTGAGGAGCGGTCATCGTGACGCCGGCGGCGATGGGGTGCATGTGCGTCTCGATGAACCCGGGTAGCACGGTGGCTCCCTCGAGGTCGACCACCTCGGTTTCCGGCCCGACCAGCGGCTCGGCGTCGGCATGGCTGCCCACGGCGATGACGCGCCCCCGCCACGAGGCCAGTGCCTCGGCGGGCGGTTCGTCGGGCGATGCCGGATCGAGAGTGTGGAAGGTGGCGTTGATGAACAGGCGGTCGGCGATGGGCATGGCCGACATCTACTTCCGCTTCTTGGCCAGGAGGCGCTCCATGTAGGACTTGCGTGACGCGCTGCCCTCGGGGTCGCGCAGTGCGGCGGTCAAGCCGTCGGCATCGGACCACGACCGGCCGGTGCCCACCATCTGGTCGGTGACCGCGTTGACGTGCCGCTTGGTAGCCAACACCGCGCCGCGGGGTCGACTGGCCACAGCCTCGGCAAGTTCTTCGACCGCCGCGTCGAGTTCGTCGGCGGGTACGACTCGGTTCAGGAACCCGGCGGCCATGGCCTCTGCAGCACTGAACGGACGGCACGTCATAACCAGTTCCTTGGTGAGGGCCGGGCCGATCTCGCGTACCAGGCGGGGGATGCCGCCCCAGGCCAGCGGGATGCCTAGGTCGACCTCGGGGATGGAGAACGACACGTCGTCTGTGGCGATGCGCAGATCGCATGCCGCGCCGATGACGAGACCCCCGCCCACCACGTGGCCATGCATGGCGGCGATAAGTACCGGCGAGGTGCGCTCCAGGGCGTCGGCCATGAGGCGCCCGGTGTCGGATGGGACCCGCCCCCCGGCCGGTGACGGCCCGTCGTCGCCGAACACCGTGAGGTCGAATCCGGCGCTGAATGCTCGGCCCTCGCCGCGCACCACCACTACCCGCAGGTCGGGCTGGTGGTCGAACCACGCTGCGGCGTCGGCCACCTCGGCCATCAACTCGTTGGAGAGCGCGTTGAGCCGGTCGGGCCGGTTCAACGTGAGGGTGCCCCGTCGGCCGTCGCAGGTAACGGCGATGGTTCGAAAGTCGGGCGGGGAAGTGGTGTCGGCCATGGACCGATCCTGCCTGAGGATCCGGGCGGTGCCCTAGTCGGCTGAGGGCTCAGGTGGCGCCAGCTCGACATGGACCGACAGGGCGTCGCCTTCAGACAGGTCGATGTCGCCGGCCCGGGCCGCCGCGGCGACGTCTCCGAGGACGGGACGCAGCAGGGCAAGTCGTTCCGGGGTATCGGTCAGCGTGCAGGCGATGACCGGGGTGGCCAGCGATCGTTTCTCGGTCGTCTTGTGGCGGCGGATCTCGGCCAGGGCAGCAGCGGCCACCTCGGCGATCGCCGGGTCCACGGGACCGGTGTCGGCACCTTCTCCTGTGGCCTCGGCGGCGGCCCGCAGCTCATCAGCCGACGGCCACGACTGGCGGTGGATAGAACCGCCCCGCCACCACGACCAGACCTCCTCGGTCACGAAGGGGAGGAACGGGGCGAACAGGCGAAGCAGCGTCGACAGGGCGAGACGTAGGGCATGGCGGGCCGATTCAGCACCTGCTTCGTCGCCCTCGTAGGCCCGGTTCTTGACCAACTCGACGTGGTCGTCAGTGAACGTCCAGAACCACGTTTCGGTGCGCTCGAGTGCCCGGGCGTAGTCAAACCCGTCGAAGGCCCGGGTGGCCTCGGAGACCAGGTCAGCCAGCCGCAGGAGCATGGCCCGGTCAAGGGGATGGGTGATGGCTGCCGGATCAATGGCCAGCGGCGTGTCGCCGTCGGCACCGAAGCCCAGGGCGAACCGGCTGGCGTTGAGCATCTTGATGGCCAGCCGTCGACCGATCTTCATCTGCCCATCGTCGAAGGCCGTGTCGGTACCGGGTCGGCCGTTGGCGGCCCAGTAGCGAACAGCGTCGGACCCGTGCTGGTCGAGCAGGTCGACCGGGGTGACGACGTTGCCCTTGGACTTGGACATCTTCTTGCGGTCCGGGTCGAGGATCCATCCAGACAGGGCGCAGTGGCCCCACGGGGCGGCATCGGCCTCGAAGTGGGATCGCACGGCCGTCGAGAACAGCCATGTCCGGATGATGTCATGGGCCTGAGGGCGGAGGTCCATGGGATAGGTCCGGGCGTAGAGGTCGTCGTCCTCCTCCCAGCCGCAGGCGATCTGAGGGGTGAGCGACGAGGTTGCCCACGTATCCATCACGTCGCTGTCGCCGATGAAGCCGTTGGGCTGGCCGCGCTGGGACTCGTCGTAGCCGGGGGCGGCGTCCGATGAGGGATCAATGGGGAGGTCGGCTTCGTCAGGGGTGATGGGGGTGTCGTGGACGGGTTCACCGTCGGCGTCCAGTTGGTACCAGAGCGGCAGGGGCACGCCGAAGAAGCGTTGGCGGCTGACCAGCCAGTCACCGTTGAGGCCGTCGATCCAGTTGGTGTAGCGGGTCTGCATGTAGGCGGGGTGCCACTGCATCTGGTCGCCTCGGGCTACGAGCTCGGCCCGAAGGTCGACGTCACGGCCGCCGTTGCGGATGTACCACTGGCGGCTGGTGACGATCTCGAGCGGCTTGTCGCCCTTCTCGAAGAACTTGACCGGGTGGGTGATGGGTTCGGGCTCGCCGATCAGATCGCCGGTCTCACGTAGGAGTTCGACCATCTCGGCCTGAGCGGAGAAGACCGTCTTGCCGGCCAGCCGGGCGTAGGCGGCCAGCCCGGCGTCGGTCTCGATGCCCGGCGGCGGTTCTGGGTTCACCCGGCCGGCCCGGTTGATGATGGCCCGGACGTCCAGGTCGAGCTCGCGCCACCAGGTGACGTCGGTAGTGTCGCCGAACGTACAGATCATGGCGATGCCGGTGCCCTTGTCGGGGTCGGCCAGCTCGTGGGCCATGATCGGCACCTCGACGCCGAACACCGGCGTGGTGGCTGTGGTGTCGAACAGCGGCTGGTAGCGCTCGTCGTCGGGGTGAGCCACCAGGGCCACGCAGGCGGCCAACAGCTCGGGGCGGGTGGTGGCGATGTGGAGGTCCCCACTGCCGTCGTGGTTGGTGGTGCCGGTCGGCAGGTGGAAGGCGAGCCGGTGGTAGGCACCGGGACGTTCGCGGTCCTCGAGTTCAGCCTGGGCGACCGCGGTGCGGTGGGTGACGTCCCAAAGCGACGGTGCCTCGATCTGGTACGCCTCGCCGCGAGCCAGGTTGCGTAGGAAGGCCCTCTGGGAGGCCCGTTGGCAGCGTTCGTCGATGGTGGCGTAGTGCTGGGTCCAGTCGACAGACAGGCCGAGGCGGCGGAACAGGGCCTCGAAGGCCTGCTCGTCTTCGGCGGTGAGGACGTGGCAGAGCTCGATGAAGTTGCGGCGGCTGATGTCGATGTCGCCGCGCTTCTTGATGGCCTTGGGGTCGCCGGCATCGTCGGGAGCGGCGAAGTTGGGGTCGTACGGCAGGGCGGGTTCGCAACGGACTCCGAAGTAGTTCTGGACCCGACGCTCGGTCGGCAGGCCGTTGTCATCCCATCCCATCGGGTAGAAGACCTCGCGGCCGGCCATCCGCTGGTAGCGGGCAATGGTGTCGGTGTGCGTGTAGGAGAAGACGTGTCCGACGTGGAGTGATCCGCTGACCGTGGGTGGCGGCGTGTCGATGGAGAAGACGTCGGTGCGGACCTTCGTGCGGTCGAAGCGGTAGGTGCCCCGCTCTTCCCAGATGGCGTCCCATCGGTCCTCAAGGCCCTCAAGTCCGGGGCGGTCGGGGATGATGGGGGCGGGCGCGTCGGCCGAGGAGTCGGGGTGGCTCATGACGGCCTGAGGCTACTGGCGAGAGTTCGGGCCGCCGCTAGCGTGCCCGCCGTGAAGCGTCCCGATGATGGCCATTCTCCGGGCCGCGGGTCGCGCCCGAAGGTCCCTCGGGGATTCGGCGTGGTGTGGGCCACGGTGGCCATGGACATGGTCGGATTCGGGATCCTGCTGCCGGTTCTGCCCTTGTACGCCGAGGATTTCGGCGCGTCACCGGCCACTGCTGCGGCGTTGGTGGCCGTGTTCTCGGCAGCCCAGATGGTGGCCGCTCCGCTCTGGGGCCGATTGTCGGACCGGATCGGTAGGCGGACCGTGCTGGTGGCTGCGCTGGTCGGGTCCTGTTTGGGGAGCCTGGTGACCGGGCTGGCCGGGGTGTTGTGGGTGTTGTTCGCCGGACGGATCTTGGACGGGTTCTCGGGGTCGTCGTACGCGGTGGGTCAGGCGGCGGTGGCCGATCTGGCCGAACCTGAAGACCGGCCGAGGTTGTTAGGACTGTTGGCTGCGGCGTTCGGTGTGGGGTTCGTGGCTGGGCCGCTCATCGGATCGATTGCTGCACTGGGCAGTCGGGAGCTCCCGTTCTTCGTGGCAGCCGCCTTGGCTGGAGCCAATGCGGTGATGGCGTTGGTGCGCCTGCCCGGCGGTCAACCGGTTGCTTCTGGTACGTCGTCACTGGCGCCGACTGCCAATCGGATCGTCCTCTGGGGGTCAGCCGGGCTGGCGGTTCGTCGTCTCGCTCTGTTGTCACTGGTCTCGATGATCGGGTTCGCAGGTTTCGAGGCCACGTTCGCCCTGCTGGTGGAGCGACGGTTCGAAGCGGTCGGCGATCCGACGGTGTACGGGTTGTTTGCGGCGATCGGTGTGCTGATGGTGCTGGTCCAGACCCGTGTAGTTGGACCAGCCAACGCCCGGCTGGGGAGCCGTCCGGCACTGCGTGCCGCGTTGGTATCGGTGGCCGCCGGAATGGCAGTGCTCTCGTTCGGCGGTGGGTGGGCCGGGCTGGCCGTGGCTCTCGTGCTGCTGGTGGTGGGCCAGGGGGTGTTCGGCCCGACGCTGTCCAACGCCACGGTCGAGACGGTGGGTACTGGTGGTCGCGGTGCGGCCCTAGGCCTGCAACAGGGGGCGGGGGCGCTGGGTCGGATCATCGGCCCGCTGCTGGCTGGGGTGCTGATGGATCGGATAGGGGTGGGGGCGCCGTACCTGGTGGCTGCCGCACTGGCCGTCGTGGCCATCGCCCTCGTTCCCGCAACTGGGGTACCTGTTGCCAGGGATCAGGCTTGAGGTCAATACTGGCGCTACAAGTTACCAATGGGTAACCTTCCGACGTCTGCCCGCTAGCCATCCGGCCGTGGAGCCACTGACACCGGGAGCAACACCTTGAACGAGTTCAGCCTCACCCTGACTGACGAGCAGGAGCAGCTGCGCGACTGGATCCACCAGTTCTGCGTGGACGTGGTCCGACCGAACGCCGAGGAGTGGGACGAGCGCGAAGAGTTCCCGTGGCCCATCGTGCAGGAGGCGGCGAAGATCGGCCTGTACGGCTGGGACTTCCTGGCCCAGGGAATGATCGGCGACAAGACCGGCCTGACCATGCCGGTGGCCATCGAGGAACTCTTCTGGGGTGATGCCGGTATCGGCATGGCCATCATGGGTTCCGGCTTGGCCGCTGCGGGAATTGCCGCATCGGGCACGCAGGAACAGGTCATGGAATGGGTACCGCAGTGCTACGGAACTCCGGACGATGTACGTCTCGGGGCGTTTTGCGCCAGCGAGCCGGATGCCGGATCAGACGTCGGCGGCTACCGCAGTCGGGCCGTCTACGACGAGGGGACCGATGAGTGGGTGCTGAACGGCACCAAGGCGTGGATCACCAACGGTGGGATCGCCGACATCCACGTGGTGGTCGGCGTGGTCGACCCGGAGCTCGGATCGAAGGGGCACGCCTCGTTCATCGTGCCGCCCGGGACGGCGGGCCTCAGTCAGGGCCAGAAGTACAAGAAGCACGGGATCAAGGCCAGCCACACCGCCGAGGTGGTGCTCGACGACGTGCGGGTGCCGGGCCGGTGCCTGCTGGGCGGCAAGGAGAAGCTCGACGAGCGCCTAGCTCGGGTGCGTCGTGGCGAGAAGGGCAACGCCCAGGCAGCCATGCAGACATTTGAGGCGACCCGTCCGGCGGTGGGCGCTCAGGCGATCGGTGTCGCCCGGGCCGCCTACGAGTACTCGCTGGGATACGCCAAGGAGCGCCACGCGTTCGGTCGGCCGATCATCGCTAATCAGGGCATCGCCTTCATGTTGGCCGACATGGCCACCGAGATTGACGCCAGCCGGCTGCTGGTGTGGAGGGCCGCGTGGCTGGGCAAAAACGGTTCGTTCAAGAACGCTGAAGGTTCGATGGCCAAGTTGAAGGCGGCCCGGACGGCGACGTGGGTGACCGAGCGGGCCATCCAGATCCTCGGTGGGTACGGCTACACCCGGGAGTACCCGGTGGAGCGGTGGCATCGGGATGCGAAGATTCATGACATCTTCGAGGGCACGGAGCAGATCCAGCAGCTGGTGATCAGCCGGGCCATCTCCGGCATGCGCATCGAGTAGCTGTCGGTATCGGGATGCCGGCACCGGTAGATCCGCCGGATGAACGCCAGGGCGTGGGTCCAGCCTCAGGCTGATTCGAACCAGCCCAGCGGGAAGCGGTCGTCGTCGGCGGGGTATTCGCCGGGCACGGCGATTGTCTCGGCCTGGGTGACCGTCGGATCGCATCCCGGGTGCGGGTGCCAGACGGCGTCGTCGCCCAGCCACCGGGTGGACAACGCGACCCGCCGACCGGCTCCGGCGTTGCCGGGTGAACCGTGGACGATCCACGATGAGAACACGATGGCGTCACCCGGCTCCACGTTGAAGCCCACGATGTCGTACCCACCCCGGTCGGACTCGATGTCGGGCATTGGCTCGCCGTCGAAGTCGCCGGTCCAGCCGGCGGTCCCGTCAAACGACTCGGGGGCGAAGTACTTCTCCCAGCGGTGCGAACCCCGCACGAACTCCAGTGAACTCTCCTCGACGGTGGACGACGAACAGGCCACCCACACCGAGCAGATCGACTGACCGAGGAACGGCCAGTACGGGATGTCCTGGTGCCACGGGGTGGGCGACTCGGTCCTCGGCTCCTTGACCAGCAGGTGGTCGAAGTAGAGGCGAGCCGACGACGAGCCCATGCAGGTGGCGGCCAACTCGGCCACCCCCGACTCGAAGGCGAAGCGATTCACCACCGGGTCGTCACGCCACAGGTAGCGCGACGTGAAGAGCCGACCGGGGGCCGGGTCGTCGGCGGTGTCGGTCACCCACGGACCGGGATCGGACAGCTCGCGGTCGGCCAGGGCGAGGACCTCGTCGATCAGGTCGGCGTCCACGGCACCCGGCACGTGGACCACCCCATCGGCGGCGAAGGCCTCGACCCAGGCTGCGGTGAGCTTGTCGGCTCCGTGGATGGTCATGGCCGCACCGTACGACAGGCGCCGGGTCGGCGACCCATACCGGTCCCAACCCCGGACCAATAGTCTTGGGTTATGACCGATGCCGTGCATCCAACCGAATCCGCTCTCGAGGCCGCTGCCTGGTGGACTCGCGGCAAGGCCGCCATCGTTGACGCGCTGATCTTCTTCGCAGCTTTGATTGCTCCGATGGTCCTGACCATCATCGGATTCGTGGTGGCGTGGGATGAAAACCGGGACGAGTTTGACTTCACTGCGGCCTCGGTACTCGTGGTCATCGTTGGCCTGGGATTGGCGGTTGTCGTGGTCGTCTGGGGTGGTTGGCTGTTCGGCTACCGGCAGGGCGTCACCGGTACCACACCGGGTAAGCGTCGTCTGCGGATCCGTCTCGTCGATGCTGAGACGGGCGAGGCGCCCGGCGGGGCCAAGGGAGTGGGGCGCTGGCTGGTGCCAGGGCTCATCGGTGGCGTCCAGGGCTTCGGCAACGTGATCCAGCTCATCGACATCTTGTGGCCGCTGTGGGACTCAAAGAACCAACGTCTCATCGACAAGGTGCTCAAGACCAGAGTGGTGGTCGGGCTGCCGTCCGACGGGACCGACGACGGGCCGGCGCCTCCGGTCAGCCCCATCAGCTGACGCAGTCGCCCGCTGGGAGGCGGGCAGGAGGCGAGTCCTAACCTCCGGCCATGCCACGACTGCGGAGGGTCCGACGGGCCGACCTCCATCCGGGCGCCCAGCCTGTGTTCCAGATGCTGTTTGGCGACCGCGACCCGATCGACGAGCCCGGGACGCCGACCGGCACTCCCGGCGACTGGTGGTCCACCTTCGCCCTTGTACCAGACGTGTTCGACCACGCCCTGGAGGGCATTGCCTTGTATCGGAGCCCCAAGCGCCTCCTCGACCCGAAGCTACGTGAGCTTGGTCAGACACGGGTCGGATGGTGCGTGGGCAGCCGGTTCGTCTATTCCCAGCACCGCAAGGCGTGCCGCACCGTGGGCCTGACCGACGAGCAGATCGATGCCATCGAGGCGTGGGAGACCGCCGAATGCTTCGACGGTGCCGAACGGGCCGTGTTGGCCTATACCGATGCACTGTCGATCCAGCACGGGAGGGTACCCGACGGCGTGTTCGACGCTCTTCAGGCCCATCTCACCGACGAGGAGATCCTCGAGCTGACCTACATCGTGGGGACGTACGCCATGCACGGGGCCATGAGTCGGGCGTTGCGCCTCGAGTACGACAATGATCCGCCGGTGCTCGTCGAGGAGCCCGGTGACGAGGAGAGTCTCAGCGACGAGCACACCCGTCGGGAGTTTCGACGGGCCCTGCGGCTCGTCGGCGAGGAACCCGGGGACGACTGAGCCACCGGGTCCCGCCTCACGGCGGTCGACTGTTTACCGGGAACTCAACCGTTCACCGAGAACGACGAGTTCGGGTTGATCTCTCGGTTGCGTCGGTAGAAGCCCATGTCCATCTCGAGGCCGGTGTGCACACCGGTTACTACCAGCGGCTCGGCATCGTGGTCGTGGCCACCCTCGACTGCCTCGATCAGCTCGGCCATGCAGTACGCGGCCACCGGGGCGTTTTTGAACTGGTTGCCGCTGGAGCCGATGGCCACATAGAAGCCGTCCAGATCGGTCCGGTCGTAGATGGGAATCCAGTCGTCGGACACGTCGTACAGGTCGACGATGCCCTTCTTCTCTGACGGCACGCCCAACTCGGGTATGCGGCGGGCCAGGCGAAGCACCTGTGCGTTCCACTGCTCGTCGGACACCACGGTGTCGTAGTCGTCTGGATCGTCGATCCAGACCTGCGGGTCACACGCTGGGTCCTCGGAGCCGATCAGGATGTTGTTGCCCGACTCGGGCCGGACGTAGATGGCCAGGTCCGAATCCGAGGAGTGCAGGCCGTCGGCCTCGAAGTCGATGCCCTCGGGTGAGGGCACGTGGTGGACCTCGTGGCGCAGCGCCTTTGTCTTGATGTTCATCGAGTCGTACACACCGGCCATCTTGTTGATGACGAAGGAGTGCGGGCCGGCCACGTTGACCACCACCGGGGCGTCGATCTCGGTGCCGTCGGACAGCGTTATGCCGGCCACCCGACTGTCGGAGCGTCGCACGTCGACCACCTCGGTGTTGAAGCGGAACTCGCCGCCCTTGGCCTCGGCGGCCCGCTGCAGGTTGTGGCTGGCCAGTTGTGGGTCGGACACGTAGCCCGAATCCGGTGTGTACAGCGCCCCGACCAGCTCGCCCTCCGGCTCGGCCCAGAAGCGGTCGTCCTCGGGGCGGCACGGCTCACCGTGGGTGCCGTGCTCGTAGAACGGGTACCGCTCCCGGAGTTCCTCGTTGGTAAGGACCTCGTAGGGCACGCCGACCTGGTCGAACAGGGGCAGGACCTTCTCGTGGTGGCCGCCCTCCAGCATGAACAGGACGGTGCCGCTCTGCATGTACACGGCATGGCCGCGCTCATCCTCGCTCTCGAGATAGTTCGACCAGTCCTTCCAGTAGGAGAACCCTTCGTAGGCCATGGCCACCCCGTCGAAGGTGGAGTAGTGGGCTCGCACGATGGCACACGAGTTGCTGGTCGAGCCGTAGCCCGAGGCAGGCAGCTTGTCGACGTTGAGGGTCTTCCAACCCTTCTTGGCCAACTCGAAGGCCATGGCGGAGCCGATAACCCCGGCACCGACGATGATGGCGTCGTAGGACGCCCGTTCTGAGTCGCTCATTGCTTCTGCTCCGGGAATCAGGTGCGGCTGTGTCGCCCAGTGACGACGTTGACGCTTGGTAGCCGGACGCTAGATGGATCCGGCGGCTAACGGAAGGGCGGTCAATCCTTCAATTCGTCGCTTCTGCTCCGGCTGCGTTCGGCTGCTTCATGGGCGGGGAGGGCCCGGCCGAACAGCTGCCTCGTCCGCTCGAGGCGACCAATCACGTCCGGCTTCTCGGTGTACGCGAAGACCGCGGTGTGCCGGGCCGGCGAGTCGGTGGCCACCTTGGTGACGCGGTGCAGGGAGAACCGGCCACGGAAGATTTGGAGGTCACCCGATCGGAGCTGCAACGTCCGGACCATCGTCAGGTCCTCGTCCTGGCAGGAACGGACACAGTCGAAGTTCTCGTCTCCGGCCGTCCGGATGTTGGGCGAGTACTGGAACAGTCCGCCCTCGGAGGCCTCGTCCACGAGGATGGTCACCGCGTAGTCGTTGGTGTCGTAGTGCCAGGCGAACTGCTGGCCGGGGTCTAGGGCATTGATGGTCAGGCCGGCCAGCGGATCGGCGTAGCAGTGGATCTCCGGGAGGTCCAGACAGTCGGCGATGAAGGCCAGCAGCGGTGGCCACTGGTAGACGGCATCGATAGCGCTCGTGGCAGCGAAGGCGTCACGGGGGATGAACCCACCCGACCGCTCGGCGAACGTGTTGATGGCGTGGTCTTTGGGCAGCAACGGGTCACCCTCGGAGAAATACGGGTTGATGTGGATCGTCGACTCGTGGAGGAATGGTCGAATCCCGCGGATCTCGGCGCTCATGACGGGCAGCGCTTCGTCGTGGAGAAACTGGGAGATCACCGCACAGCCGTCATCATCGAGCTTGGCCCGAGTCTCGGCGACCAGTGCGGCGTATAGGGGGGAGTCGGGGCGGTCGACGGGATGCCGTTCAAGGTCGATCAGCTCAGCGACGGGAATCGGGCACGGGTGCTGCGGCTCAGCGACGTCGGTCATGGGTGGCCTCCTACTGCTCCCATGGTGGCGTCCAGTCGCCGTCGAGGCGGAACGACAGGCCCGTCTCGTCCTCAATACGGCGGGCCACGTGGAGTTCGCCGACGTCTGGCCCGTAGCGGTCGATGGCCCGGGTGAAGGTGGCGGCTGCCGCTTGGGTCATCGGGAGGTCGGTGCTCAGCGCGGCCGAAAGTTCACTGATGAGTCCGAGGTCCTTGTTGCAGAGGTCGAGAGTGAACGACGGGTCGTAGTGGCCGGCGAAGATCGAAGGGGCGTCGTGGCGGGCCACGAACGAGTCGCCGACACTGTCGGTGATGGCGTCCCACAGGACCGACAGTTCGACCCCGTTGTCCATGCCGAGGGCAAACCCCTCTCCAATGGCCGCTGCAGCGATGAACCACAGTTGGTTGGTTACCAACTTCACCACGTTGCCGGTGCCCAGTGGGCCACAGGCGATGACCCGACCGAGATGCTCGAGGATGGGCGTGGCCCGGGCGACGGTGGCGTCGTCGCCGCCGATGAACAGGGTGAGCCGGCCATTCCGGGCCCCGTCAACGGCGCCGGTAAGTGGCGAGTCGGCCACAGTGACCCCGGCGGGCGCAGCGGCGGCCAAGCGCTGGACCAGTTCACGGCGGTTGGTGGTCAGGTCGACCCAGCACGAGCCGGGGCGAAGCGCGGCTAGTGCGCCGGCTCCCTCCATGACGGCCTCGACGTGGTCGGGGCGGGGTAGCGAGGTGAGGAGCACGTCGCAGGCGGCGGCCACCTCGGCGACGTTGGATGCGGGGGTAGCTCCGGCGGCGGCTACCTCGGCAAGTGCCTCGTCGGCCAGGTCGTAGGCGACGACGTGATATCCGGCCTCCAGCAGTCGATGGGACATGGGTCGGCCCATGTTGCCCAGACCGATGAAGCCGACCGTTTCTGGTGTGAGGGTCTCGGACACGGTTTCCTCCTCAGGACAGGTCGGTGGTCGTCATGGCGTCCAGTCTCGTCCTCTGGTCAACCGATAGAGGAAGCGGGACCAGTGAACGATTCGGCCACTTGGTCGGCGATTAGTGCGCCGATCTCCAGGGACGCGGTAGCTGCAGGTGAGGGGGCGTTCAGCACGTGCAGCGACCGGTCTCCGTCGACCAACGCAAAGTCGTCGAGGAGGGAGCCACGGCGGTCCACGGCTTGGGCGCGTACCCCGGCTGGCGCCCGTCGGAGGTCAGCCCTGTCGAGGTCGGGTATGAGCCGTCGGGCGGCGGACACGAACCGTCGGCGGCTGAGTGACCGGAGCAACTCCTCGAGCCCGGGCCGCCAGTAGCGGCCGATGAGGCGGGTCGTGCCCGGCCAGGCCGCCGCGCCGAGCAGGTCGCGAATCGAGGTATCGGACCACCGGTAGCCCTCGCGGGCCATGGCAAGCACGGCATTGGGGCCGGCGTGCACATGGTCGTCGAGCCCCCGGGTGAGGTGTACCCCGAGGAACGGGAAGCGGGGGTCGGGAACGGGATAGACGAGGCCCCGAACCAGGTCGGCTGACGGTCCGGTCACGTCGAGGTACTCGCCACGGAACGGGAGGATCCGAGCGTCAGGGCGTTGCCCGGCGGCTCTGGCCACCCGGTCGGCATGTAGTCCGGCGCAGCCCACGAGGAACCGGGCATTGAGCGGTAGCCCGTCGGTTTCGATCCTCCAGCCGGTGGCCGTGGAGGTGGCGCGTCCGGCCCGAACCCCGGTGCGGATCTCGCCACCAGCGGCGCTGACCTGTCGGGCCAGGGCAGCAGCCACACCGGCGAAGTCGGCCCGACCCGTAGCCGCCACATGAAAGGCCGCGATCGCTGCCACGTGGGGCTCGTACTCGTGTGCCTCTTCGGCGGTCAGGTCGGTGATGGTCACACCGTTGGCCCGGGCCCGCTCCGCCAACGCGGTCAGGCGGGGCACCTCGTCGTTGGAGGTGGCCACCACGAGCTTCCCGCATCGGTCGTGGGCCACGCCGTAATTGGCGCAGAATTCGACCATCCGGGCCCCACCTCGTGTGGCCAACTCGGCCTTGAGCGATCCCGGGGCGTAGTAGAGGCCCGCGTGGATGACGCCGCTGTTGCGACCGGTCTGGTGGGTGGCGACCACGTCCTCCTTCTCGAGGACGACGATCGACGCGCCGGGCAGACGGGCCTGAAGGGCGTCGGCGGTGGCCAGTCCGAGGATCCCGCCGCCGATTACCACCACATCCACCGTGACGCCGGCGCGGGTTCTCCTCATGGGCCGGACGCTAGCGCCGGTCGAAAATGGAAGACCCCGGCACCAGATCCCCACATTCGTGGGGCGTTCGATGCCGGGTTGTCCCGACGGTCGGTCGCCCCGGGGGGGTCGACCGCAGTCTGGAGGTCCTACCGGGCGGTGAGGGCGGTCAGCGGCTCGATGTACTCGAGGTCGAACGTCTCTGCAACGGCTCGATCGGTCACCTTTCCAGCGCACACGTTGAGGCCGTTCATGAGGTGCGGATCGGCCTTGAGTGCGGCGTCGGTTCCCTTGTCGGCCAGCGCCAGGGTGAACGGCAGGGTGGCGTTGGAGAGTGCCTGGGTCGAGGTGCGTGACACCGCGCCCGGCATGTTGGCCACGCAGTAGTGGACGACCCCGTCGACCACGTACGTCGGGTCTGTGTGGGTGGTGGCCTTGGTGGTCTCGAAGCAGCCGCCCTGATCGACGGCCACGTCGACGATGACCGAGCCGGGCCGCATGCGACCGAGCATGTCGCGGGTGACTAGATGGGGTGCTCGGGCGCCCTTGACCAGCACGGCACCGATAACGAGGTCGGCGTCGAACACCGAGGCGTCCAGTTCGGCCTTGGTGGAGTACACGGTCTTGACCCGGCCAGCAAAACGCTTGGCTAGCCCATCGAGAACGGCGGGGCTGCGGTCCAGCACGGTGACCTCGGCGCCCAGGCCGACGGCCATCTCGGCGGCGTTCTCGCCGACCACACCACCGCCGATGACCACGACCTTGCCGGGGCGCACGCCGGGCACACCACCTAGCAGGAGCCCGGCACCGCCTTGGGTGGCCTCAAGCGCGTGGGCGCCAGCCTGGATGGACATGCGACCGGCAATGGCCGACATGGGAGCCAACAGGGGCAGGCGACCGGCGTCGTCGGTCACCGTCTCATAGGCGATGCAGGTGGCTCCACTGGCTAGCAGGTCGTCGGTCTGGGGGCGATCGGCTGCCAGGTGGAGATAGGTGAAGAGGGTGTGGTGAGGCTGCAGGCGGGCCCGCTCGGGGGCAAGGGGTTCCTTCACCTTGACGATCATCTCCGAATCGGCGAAGACGTCGTCGGCGGTCCCGGTGATGACCGCACCGACCTCCTTGTAGTCGACGTCGTTGAAGCCGGCGCCGTCGCCGGCACCGGTCTCGACGGAGACCTTGTGGCCTCGGTTCACCAGTTCACCGGCGGCGGCCGGGGTGAGACCAACCCGTCGCTCGGCCGTCTTGACCTCTCTGGGGACTCCGATGTCCATGGTGCGCTCCTGTGATTGGTTCTGGTCGTCGTTCCGGCGGACGCCGGGCGTCCGGTGGACTGCAATCCGCTTCCCGATGGGGTCAACGGTAGGGATCGGGCCACGCTGCTTGATTGTGGAGTTCGGCGTAAAAAGGGTATGAGACGCAATCTGATTGCGTAGAAATAGAATCAGAGACATGTCAAATGCACCGTTGATCATTGATGCCGTGGATAGTGCCATTCTCGACCTGCTCCAGGAGGATGGTCGGATAGCCAACGTGGACCTGTCTGAGGCCGTTCACCTCTCTCCGTCAGCCTGCCTGCGGCGGGTCCGGCGTCTGGAGGAAGTCGGCCTGATCGACCGGTACGTGGCTCTCGTTGATCCGGTGGCTGTGGGCCTGGGAACCGACGTGTTCGTGGAGATCACGCTCACGGGTCAGGACGAAACCACCCTCGAAGCGTTCGAGCAAGCGGTTACCCACCGGCCGGAGATCCTGAGCTGCCACCTGATGGCCGGCGACTTCGACTATCTGGTTCACGTGGTGGTTCACGACGTGGCCGACTACGAGGTGCTCCACCGAACCCACCTCGCCCAGTTGCCGGGGGTGGCCCGGATGGTGTCGAGTTTCGCTCTCCGTCCGATCTGCGCCCGGACCGCGTATCCGCTCTAGGCCGGGCCCGGGGGCTGGGTGCCAGCCTGGCTGATGCCATCGATGAGCAGTTCGACGAGAAAGGCAAAGTCTGCGTCGTGGTCCCCGCGTCCCATGTTGTCGGCGTTCTCGAGACGGGAGAATCCGTCCAAGGCCGACCGGAGCGAGCGCCCGGCCTGAATGGCTGACGTTTCGTCGATGCCGAAGCCCCGGATCACGGCCTGAACGGCGCCGAGGGCCAGGCGGGCACCGGCCCGACGTTCGTCGTCATCGGCGGCGATGGGGAGCAGCGTCATCTCGTAGCGGCCGGGGAACCCGGTGGCCCACCATCGGTAGGCGTCAGCGAACGACCGGACGGCGTCGGGGCCACTGCGACCGAGCACCGAATCGCGCAATACCTCTCCGAACTCGACGGTCGTCGTATGGGCGAGATCGCGTTTGAGGCCGGCCAGGCCGTCGACGTGGGCGTACAACGAGGGAGGGCGCACATCGAGTCGTCCGGCCACGGCGGCAAGGCTCACCGCGTCGATGCCGGCGTGGTCGAGGACGGCCAGACCGGCAGTGACCACGTCATCGCGTCCAAGCCCCCGCTTGCGTGCCATGCACTCACGATAGCCGGGGTTGCACGACCATAGGCAAATCTCTACGATGCATAGTCATGAGCACCAACTACACCCTGATCTCGTCAGACTGCCACGCCGGCGGCAACATGAAGGCCTACGAGGAGTATCTCTCCCCGTCGCACCGTGAGGCATTTGCCGAGTGGCGTGGGGCCTACTCCAATCCGTTCCGCGATCTACAGGACGACGGCCGATCCCGCAACTGGGACGACGAACGGCGCAACGGGGATCTCGACGCCGAGGGCGTGGCCGCCGAGATCGTGTTCCCCAACACCGTCCCGCCGTTCTTCCCGACCGGTGCGCTCATCACCTACCCGGCCACCGACCGGGACGAGTACGAGCGGCGTCTGGAGGGCATCCGGACTCACAACCGCTGGTTGGCCGACTTCTGCGCCGCCCACCCGGAGCGTCGCTGCGGGCTGCCCCAGGTGTTCCTCAACGACCTCGACGACACCATTGCCGACCTCGAACTGGCGGCCGCCAACGGCCACTCCAGCTTCATGCTCCCAGCGGTGCCGCCGGACTCGGGCATGCCCGGGCTCTACCACCCGGTGTACGACCGTGTGTGGGCGGCGTGTAGCGACCTCGACCTGACCATCACCCAGCACGGTGGATCGGGCAACCCCAGCTACGGCGATGCCCCGGCAGCCAGCCTCATGTTCCTGTTGGAGGTGCCGTTCTTCGCCCACCGAAACCTGTCGCACCTGATCATGTCGGGCGTCTTCGACCGGTTCCCCGAACTCCGCTATGTGATGACCGAACAGGGCGTGGGTTGGGTGATCGAGGACCTACGGAGGATGGACGGCTACCACGCCCAGATGGCGTCAGGCCGGGTCGGCGAGCTGGGCTTCCCGGCCGAACTGGTGCTGCCTGAGAAGCCGAGCGACTATTTCGCACACAACGTCTGGATCGGGGCCAGCTTCCCCAGTCCGTCAGAGGCCTCTGCGATGAAGAAGGTCGGCGTCGACCGGATGATGTGGGGAAGCGACTATCCACACAACGAGAGCACCTTTCCCTACAACCGCCTGCACCTGCGTCGGTCGTTCAGCGACTGGGACGAGGCCGACCTGCGGAAGGTCTTTGCCGAGAACGCATCGAAGGTCTACCGGATCGACATGGATGCCCTGGCCCCATTGGCCGATCGCATCGGCCCGTCGGTCGACGAGGTGGCCACGGCGCTCGACGAGGTGCCCCGCGACGCCTTCAGCCCCGCCTTCACCCGTCCGTAGCGCCCTCCAGGTCGTCGCCGATAGTGAGCAGGTAGGAATCTCCGTAGAACACGGTGGAGATCTCGAGTTGGCCACCGAGGCCCTCGTCGATTCGCCGAAGGGTGGAGAACCGAGGGTTGGACCGGTTCTCGATGCCCGAGAGCGAGGGTTGGGTCATGGCGGCGCCCGGCGGAAGGCGACGCCACGGGCTAGCGGCCGTACCGGCGAGTCAGGCGGTGATACCGAAGCGCTGGAGGCCGAATGCCTCGATGGCGTTGCCCCGCATCAGCTTGTAGATCTCGCCGTCGTCGAGGCTCGCCGCGGTGCAGATCTTTGTCGCCACGTCCAGAGTGTGGGGGTAGGTCGTGTCGGCGTGCGGGAAGTCCACCTCGAAGCAGATCTGGTCCATGCCGATGACGTCCCGATTTTTGAGGCCCGTTTCGTCGTCGAAGATGCAACCCCAGATATGGCCCGGGATGTACGAGCTGGGCCGATCAGGCAGGTCGATACCGAAGCTGGCATCGCCCCGCTCCTCCCAGATCTTGTCCATACGTTCGATGACGTAGGGCATCCAGCCCACCTGGCCCTCGGCATAGGCGATCTTGAGCTTCGGGAAGCGGACGAAGGTGCCCGACAGGATGTAGTCGCACATCGAGCCCATGGCGTTTGAGAACGTGATTGTTGATGACACGGCAAAGGGGGCGTCGGGCGACGTTGACGGCATCTTGGAGCTGGACCCGATGTGCATGTTGACAATGGTGTCGGTCTCCTCGCATGCCCGGAGGAAGGGGTCCCAGAACCGGTCCTTGTCGTGGATCGATGGGAGGCCCAGCGGGTAGGGGTTCTCCGAGAAGGCCACGGCGAACGAGCCCTTCTCGGCACAGCGGTACACCTCGGCGGCTGCGGCGATGGGGTCCCAGAGGGGGATGAGGGTGAGCGGGATGAGCCGGCCGTTGCCGTCGCCGGCGCACCAATCGTCGATCATCCAGTCGTTGTACGCCTGGACGCAGAGCAGGGCGAGTTCCTTGTCCTCGCGCTCCAGAAAGGCCTGGCCGCAGAACCGGGGTAGCACATTGGGGAAACAGATCGATACGTCGACATGGTTCTCGTCCATGGCGATCAGGCGGTCGGCTTGCTTCCAGCCCGCGGGGTGGATCTCATCGAAGGTGACGGGGACGATGTCGAGTTCGTCGAATCCGGCCGCTGCTGAGAGCTTGGGGAACGGGTAGACGAGGTCGTCGTACATCCACCAGTCGCACATCTGACCGCCCTCAACGCCCTTCTCGTAGGAGAAGACGCCGCCCTCGAAGTTGAACACGGCGGTGTCGCGCTCGACCCGGGGGCCGCGATCGCTGTACTTCGCCGGCAGACGTGATGTCCAGAGGTCGGGGGGTTCGACCACGTGGTCGTCGACCGAGATGATGCGGGGGATGGTCGTCATGGAGACTCCTGAGAAGTTTCTGACGGTCCGTCAGATTTGACTACACCATAGCGTCGCCCCCTCCCTACCGTCGGGCTGTGGCAAACGAGACGAGAACAGCGTGAACGACATGCACCAAGCTGGTCAGGGGTCGGGCCGGGACCAGCCGGGTGTCATCGCTCGGCTGATGGGGATCCTCGACGAGGCCTGCACCGAGATGTGCGACGTCGAGCAGTTGGTGATCTGGGGCCGCCTCGACGACCCACCCGGTTCCCGGAGGCCAGTTGCCGGCGACGGGTTGCGGGAGGCCGGTTACGGGAGGCTGGTTACAGGAGGCTGGTGAGCAGGGCCCGGGTGCGGGCGGACTCGTCGGGGTTGGTCCCGAACTCAAGGGCTGAGAAGTCAGTAACCCCGGCGTCGGCCAACGCCGATAGGCGGGCTGCTACCTGCTCCTCGTTGCCGATGACCGCCACGTCACCCGGACCGGCCGCACCTTCACGGTCGAGCATGGCCCGATACGACGGCAGGAGGCCGTAGATCTCGAACACGGCGTTCGCAGCGGCCCGAGCCGCATCGACGTCACTGGTCACGCAGGTAGGCAAGCTGCAGATGATGCGAGGTGCCGATCGGCCGGCGGTGTCCGCGGCCTCGTTCAGGCGCGGGGCAATGTGGTTGGCCACCGTCCGTTCGCCGACCATCCAGAGGATCGAACCGTCGGTACGGCGCCCGGTGACCCGGAGGGCCTGTTCACCGAGAGCGGCCACCATCACCGATGGTGCCCGGTCAACGGGGCGACCGGTCGCGATGTGGGCGGTGAACGCCTCACCGTCGTAGTCGACCGATCCGCTCTCCAGTAGCGGCTGGAGCACCTCCAGGTAGTCGATGAGGTGGCGGATCGGCTTCTCGAACGAGAGGCCAAGCATGTCCTCGATCACCGGGCGGTGCGAAAGGCCGATGCCCAGTACCAGCGGACGATCGCCAAGAGCCGCCGCCGTGGTCAAAGCCTGACCGGCGAGCGCTGTCGGATGCCGGGGAAAGGTCGGGATGACGGCGGTGCCGAACTCCATGCCGGGGGCCACGTCGGCCAGTGCGGTGAACGCCGTGAGGGCGTCGATCAGCCCCGTCTGGGCCAGCCACCACCCGGAGAAGCCATCCTCAGCGGCCCGGACAGCGTGCGCGCGGAGTCGACCGAGATCGGTGTGCTGTAGTTCGGCTGAAGCATTGATGGCGATACGCATGTGGGTTCTCTCTTCTGGGTCAGGGCCCGGTTGTTTCAGACTGGCTTGGATCAGACGGCTTCGGCTCGAGCCTTCACGTCGTCGGCGAAGCGGGTTAGGAACGATTCCACATGGGCCAGGAAGGTGTCCGACGCGCCGTCTGATAGCGGATCTACCACGATCGACCAAGCCATGAGGCAGTGGTCGTCCTGATCGGTGAATGCCGTGGTTCCCTGATAGAGGGCTACCGGGGCGCCAGAGAGTTCGTATACCCGGCGCCACGGTGGCTCGAAGGAGATGACCTCTTCGGAGAGGTCCAGATCGCCGAGCGTGAACTCGAAGCGGGCACCCAGACCGTGGGGTTCGGGGCTGCCGTCCACTACCGGGCCTCCGGTCGCCTCACTGATCAGGGCGCAGGCGGCGTCGAAGGCAACCGCCCGGGGAGCGGCGATTCCCCGCTCGGCCACGAACGTCGTGTACTGCTTCTTCGGGCGGGGATCCCCGCCGATCTCACCGTCGACCAGGTCACGGTCCGAATCTTGGTTGCGCACCGGCCGGACCGTACTGTGCGCCGATGGCGGGACCACCAACGACCGGACCAGAGGCGGGTGACCGGCTGGCTACCCCACGATTCCTCGTGTTGTGCCTGGCGTCGTTCGGCTACTTCACCGCACTGGGCAGTACGTGGCCGGTCGTTCCAGCCTTCGTGGAACACGAGCTCGGGGGAGGCGGCGTGGCCATCGGCCTGTCGGTGGGGGCATTCGGCTTTTCCGCCGCGTTGCTGCGGCCCCTCATCGGGCCGCTGGGCGATCGGCGAGGCCGCCGATTCCTCCTGCTGTTGGGTTCGGTCGGGGTCTCGACCTCGTTGCTGCTACTGGTGCCCGCCACCTCGGTGGCCATGGTGGTGGCCGCCCGACTGGTGCTGGGCATGGGCGAGGCTGCCTTCTTCATCGGTATCTCGTCGGCCATTCAGGACCTCTCGCCGCCCGATCGCCGGGGCGAAGCCACTAGCTACTTCACCGTCACCCTCTACACCGGCTTGGCCCTTGGTCCGGCCCTCGGCGAGTGGCTGATGGACAACGGTGGGCCGGATCGGGCGTTCGTGGTGGCCGCCGTGTTGGGAGTGGTGCCGGTCCTCCTAGCCGGAGCTGCACCGGGCCGACCGCTCGACCCGCCAGACGTGCCGCTGTTCCGGTGGCGGCTCCACCCGGCGGCCATCCGTCCCGGGGTGATGCTGTTCGTAGGCCTGCTGGCCTACTCGGGCTTCCTGGCTTTTATGGCCCTGCACGCCGCTGACGTGGGCATCGCTTCGTCAGGCACGGTGTTCGCGGCATTCGCGGGGCTCGTGGTGGCAGTCCGACTGATCGGAGCGAAGATCCCCGACCGGTTGGGATCGTTGGCCACCACCCGGCTGTCCATGGGATTTACTGCGGCAGGGATGTTGGTCCTTGGCCTGTGGACCCAACCAGCGGGCGTCTACGCCGGAGCGATGGTCATGGCCCTCGGACAGTGCTTCCTGTTTCCGGCCCTCTTCGTACTGGTGGTGGACCGTGCACCTGACGCTGAACGCAGTCACGCCATCGGGTCGTTCAGCGTGGCGTTCGACCTGGCCATCGCAGTGGGCGGTTTCCTGGTGGGGGCCGTGGTGGCGCTCACCGACCGACCCGGCGGCTTCCTGTTCTGTGCGGCAGTGGCAGCCGGGGCGTTGGCCCTCACTGGTCCGGTGCTGGGTGGCGTCGGTGCGATAGCCCGCTCCGAAGCCTGAGACGGGTTCACCGACCAGTTCCTCAGTATTGGTTGCCGGGCACTGGTGCCGACGACGCACTGACAGGTTGCCTTCCCGCCGGGGTGGCCCCGCCCCTATCGGGCTGGGAAGATCACGCCCGTAGACCCACACGCTCCTCACCGGGGAGCATCCGTAGAGACAGACATCGAACAGAAAGAGTCATCCGATGGCGACCGATCAGGCGCTGGCCGACGAGATCGTCGGCACCATCCGATCGTGGGTGGACCGCGACGTCATTCCGAACGTGGCCGAGTTCGAGCATGCCGACGAGTTTCCGCAGGCCATGTTCGACCAGATGTGCGAGTTCGGCCTGTTCGGCTCGACCATCCCCGAGGAGTACGGCGGCCTAGGCCTCGACATCACCACCTACGCCCGGATCATCGAGGAACTGTCGCGGGGCTTCATGTCGCTGGCCGGCATCCTCAACACCCACAAGATCGGCGCCACGATGATCGGCCGGTTCGGAACCGACGAACAGAAGCAGCGGCTCCTGCCGCGGATGTGCGACGGCTCGTTCCGGGCCGCCTTCTCGTTGTCGGAGCCCGACGCGGGCAGCGACACCGGGGCCCTTCGCTGCAAGGCCGAGCGGGACGGCGACGAGTGGGTGGTGAACGGCACGAAGATGTGGGTCACCAACGGTGTCCGGGCCTCGCTGGTCATGTTGATGGTCCGCACGCCGGACGACCGCATCACCTGCCTGTTGGTTGAAAAGGAGCCCGGCGAGACGTTCGAGGGCATCTCGGTGTCCAAGAAGATCGACAAGCTGGGCTACAAGGGCCTCGAGACGGTCGAAATGTCCTATGTAGACCACAAGGTTCCGCACGCCAACGTGCTGGGCGGCGACGAAGGCATCGGCCACGGCCGCCAGTACGCGCTCTCGGCGCTCGAGTTGGGTCGCATCAACATTGCCTCGCGTGCCGTCGGCGTAGCCCAAGCGGCGTTTGAGGCGGCGATGCGGTATGCCCAGCAGCGTGAAACGTTCGGCAGGCCCATCTACGAGCATCAGGCCATCCAGTTCAAGTTGGCTGAGATGGCAACCAAGCTTCAGGCGGCCCGGCTCATGACCTATGACGCGGCCCGGCGGGCCGACGAGGGCGAGCGAGTCGACATGGAGGCCGGCATGGCCAAGCTGTTCGCATCCGAGGCGGCGTTTGAGATCGCCACCGATGCCCTGCGGATTCACGGCGGCAATGGCTACACCGCCGAGTTCCCGGTGGAGCGCTACTTCCGTGACACCCCGTTGATGATCATCGGCGAGGGCACGAGCGAGATCCAGAAGATGGTGATCGCCCGCAAGTTGCTCGAGCGTTACCCCGCCGAGTGACCGTCGTGCCCGATCGTCCGAACGCCCATCTGGTGGCCCGGATGCAGGGACACCGGTTGTCGATCTTCGCCGAGATGTCGACGCTGGCCGTCGAGACGGGGGCCATCAACCTCGGGCAGGGATTCCCCGACACCGACGGTCCGGCCGAGGTCACCGCGGCGGCCATCCAGGCCATCCGGGATGGCTTCAACCAGTATCCGCCCGACCGGGGCATCCCCGAGTTACGCCGGGCCGTGGCCGACCATCAGGCCCGTTTCTACGGCCAGCAGGTCGACCCAGGTGACGTCATGGTTTCCACCGGCGCATCCGAGGCCATCGGGGCGGCGATCATGGCCCTTGTCGAACCGGGTCAGGAGGTGGTGGTCTTCGAGCCCTACTTCGACCTGTACGCGGCGGTCATCGAGCTGGCCGGGGGCGTCCGGCGAGCCGTCACCCTGCGGACGCCCGACTACTCGTTCGACCCGGACGAACTCGAGGCGGTCATCAACCCGTCCACGCGGTTGATCCTCGTCAACACGCCACACAACCCGACGGGCAAGGTGTTCTCCGAAGCCGAACTGGCCGCGATCGCCCGCCTGGCCATCACCCATGACCTGTTGGTGGTGACCGACGAGGTCTACGAGCACATGACCTACGACGGGACCCGCCACATCCCGTTGGCCACCCTGCCCGGCATGGCCGAGCGAACGGTGACCATCTCGTCGGGGGGCAAGTCGTTCGGATTGACGGGCTGGAAGGTGGGGTGGGCCCATGGCCCCACGGAGCTGGTCAACGCGGTGCACACCGTCAAACAACACCTGTCGTTCACCAGTGGGGCCCCGTTCCAGCGGGCCATGGTGACCGCCCTGAACCTGGGCGACGGCTACTTCACCGGGCTGGCCGACGACCTGTGTGCCAAGCGTGACCTGGTGGCCGACGGGCTGCGTTCGGTGGGCCTCCACGTGCTGCCAGCACAGGGGACCTACTACGTGACGGCCGACGTGGCACCGCTGGGCTACGACGACGGCATGGACTTCTGTCGTGACCTGCCTGGGCGGTGTGGCGTGGTGGCCATCCCCAACCGGGTCTTCTACGACGATGAGTCGGCTGGGCGGTCGATCGTCCGGTTCGCCTACTGCAAGCAGTTCGAGGTGCTCCACGAAGCCGTCGAGCGCCTGTCTCGTCTGACAGCCTGATCACATGAAGATCGCCGCCCTGCAGCACGACATCGCCTGGGAGGACGCGGCAGCCACCTGTACCCGGGTGGCGCCGATGATCGCCGAGGCGGCTGCCGACGGGGCCGACATGGTCCTGCTGACCGAGATGTTCGGACCGGGCTTCTCGCTGGCCGCCGACCGGATCGCCGAACCGCCGGGTGGACCGACCGAGCAGTTCTTGGCCGGCCAGGCGGCAGTTCACGACATCTGGGTGGGTGGATCGATCCCGACACGTGACGATCCGGACGGCGAGCCCGGTGCACTGCCGGTGAATCGGTTCCTGCTGGTCGGCCCGGACGGAACCCGGCACCACTACGACAAGCTTCATCCGTTCACGTTCGCCGACGAGCACGAGGCCTACCGGGCCGGCGACACTCCGGTCACCGTCAACATCGACGGCCTCCGGCTGACCCTGTTCGTCTGCTATGACCTGCGTTTCGCCAACGCCTTCTGGGATCGGGCGCTGGACACTGACGCCTACCTGGTGGTGGCCAACTGGCCCGAGTCCCGGCGCGACCACTGGAGTGCCCTGCTGGTGGCCCGGGCCATCGAGAACCAGGCGTACGTAGTGGGCGTCAACCGGGTGGGGGAGGCCAACGGGCTGACCTACTCGGGCGACACGGTGATCGTGGACCCGTCCGGCGAGGTGGTGGCCGAGGGCGTCGACTACACCGAGGGTGTGGTGATGGCTGACGTGGATCCGGCCCGGGTGGCTGAGGTACGCGACGCTTTTCGCTTCTTGCCCGACCGGCGGGACTGATGGCGGCGGTGCCGGCGGTCCTGGTACGGGCCCGAGAGTTGGTGGAACCGGCGCTGGTGGCTGCCGTGGATCGCCTGTGCGACGAGCTTCGCCTACCCGCCCGGTACCACTTCGGATGGGTGGAGGCCGATGGGTCGCCGTCGACGGCCGGACCAGGTAAGGGCCTGCGTCCTGCCCTGGCTGTGCTGTCGGCCGAGGCGGTAGGCGCCGATGGTGCGGTGGCGGTGCCCGGGGCGGCCGCTGTGGAATTGGTGCACAACTTCTCTCTGGTGCACGACGACATTGTCGACGGCGACGTGGAGCGACGGCACCGTCCGACGGTGTGGGCAGTCTTCGGGGTGGACGACGCGGTGATCTCGGGCGACGCCCTTCACAACCTGGCCTTTCAGGTACTGCTTGACACGCCTACTGGTCAGTCCGGCGGAGAGCCCTCACCCGAGCGAGTGCGGGCCACCATCCGACTGGTGACGGCTACCACGGCGATGATCGCCGGTCAGTCCGCCGACATGGCCTTCGATGACCTCCCCGAGGTTGACCTAGCGGCCTGCCTGGCCATGGAAGCCGACAAGACCGGCGCCCTACTCGGGTACTCGGCATCGGTGGGTGCCGTGCTTGCTGGGGCACCCGCTGACCAGGTCGACGCGTTGGAGGTCTACGGGCAGGAGCTTGGCCTGGCCTTCCAGGCCGTCGACGACGTGCTGGGCATCTGGGGAGACCCGTCGGTGACCGGTAAGGCAGCCGGCAACGACCTCCGGGAACGTAAGAAGTCGATGCCGGTGGCCAGCGTGCTGTCCGGCGGGGGAACAGCGGCCGCCGAACTCCGGGCCGTCTACGACGTGGCTGGCGATCTCTCCGATGATGACGTGGAGCGGGCCTCTGCTGTCATCGAGGCAGCCGGCGGCCGGGACGACACGATTGCTGAAGCCAGCCGTCGCCTGGACGCTGCACTGGCCGCCATTGACGGGGTGGGCCTGGAGGTTGGAGCAGTTGACGAGTTGACCGGTCTGGCCCGTTTCGTCGCCGAGCGGGAGTTCTAGAGCCGACGGATGGCGCCGAGGCGGACCACGGCCCGGCCTTCTTCGCGACTGGCCTCCAGGTCGACCTGACCCTCGAGCACCCACTCGTCGTGCCCCTTGGGATCGGCAATGGTCTGGACGACGGGCCATCTGGCGGCCCTTACTCCACCAGAGTCGTCGAGCACGAAGAACGCGCCTCCCCGGGCGTGGCTGTCGGTGGGAAGCACGGAATGCTCCTCCCAGTAGGGGGCGATGGCCTCGGTGACGTCGGCGGCGGTCCGGCGGGCGTCGTCGACCGCGGGAACCTCGGCCAGGGATTCGTGGTCATCGAGACGACGGTGCGACAGCAGTTGCACCCAGCGGAACACCTCGTTGCGGACCATGATCTTGAAGGCTCGGGCATTGCGGGTCACGTCGGGTCGTTCTGGGCCAGTGTCGGCTTCCTTGCCTTCGGGTGACGTGTCTTCGGGGTTGCGGAGCTTCTCCCACTCGTCAATGAGGCTGGAGTCAACCTGACGAACCATCTCGCCCAGCCATGCCTCGATGTCTCGGATCGCCTCGGTTCGGGAGTCCTCGGGCACCGTCTGGGCCAGTGCCTTGTAGGCCTCACCGAGGTAGCGAAGCACCGTGCCCTCAGAACGCTTCAGGCCATGGTGTTCGATGTACTGGCGGAAGTCGAAGCCAGTCTCGTAGAGCTCACGGGCTACCGCTTTGGGCTTCACGTTCTCCGTTCCCACCCACGGGTGATGGCTGCGGAAGACATCGAAGGTTCCGTACAGGAACTCCTTGAGGGGGCGGGGTTGCTCGACCTCGGAGAGGCGTTCCATCCGTTCTTCGTACTCGACGCCCTCCATCTTGAGACGGGCCACCAGTTCGCCCTTCATCTGATGGATCTGGGCGGCGATGATCACGCCCGGATCCTCCAGCACTGATTCGATCACCGACAGCACGTCCAGCGCGTGTTCGCGGGCCGAGGCATCCGGATCAGCATGGCGGGCGGCCTCGCTGGCGGTCTGCTTGACGGCCTGCTCCTGATCCTCAGCGTTCTCGCCCGGTTCAGGGTCGGATGCGGGCTCGGGTTCTGGGCGGTCGGCCAGTTCGGGGATGACCTCCAGAGCGAACAGTGAGAGCGGTTGGTGGAGAGCGAAGCGGTCCTGGAGGTCCATGCCGACCGAGACGAGACGCCCTTGGCCGTCCGGCTGGTCGAGTTCGACGATCACTCCGGCGTCACGCAATGACCGGTAGATGCCGATGGCCCGTCGAATGTGTTGTCGCTGGCGGTCCCGGGGCTCGTGGTTATTCAGCAGCAGGTGCTTCATGTCCTGTCGGCCGTCGCCGGGCCTCGACAACATGTTGAGAACCATCTGGTGGGTCACGTCGAAGCTCGAGATCAACGGCTCAGGGGTGCCGTCGACAATCTTCTGGTACGACTCCTCGTTCCAGTGGGCGTAGCCACGATCGGGTGGCTTCTTCTTCACCAACTTCTTCTTCTTGCCGGGGTCGGCCACCACCTTGGCCTCGGCCCGGCGGTTCTCGATCCAGTGGACCGGCGCCTGCACCCATACATGGCCCTCGTCGTCGAAGCCCCGTCGCCCGGCCCGGCCGCTGATCTGGGCGAACTCCCGGTTGCCGAGCAGGCGGGTCGAGACGCCGTCGTACTTGCAGAGCTGTGTAAACAGCACGGTGCGGATCGGCACATTGACGCCCACCCCAAGGGTGTCGGTGCCGCAGATGAGCTTCAGCAGTCCGGCCTGGGCCAGCTTCTCGACTAGTAGGCGGTACCGGGGGAGCATCCCAGCATGGTGCAGGCCGATGCCGTGACCGATGAACCGCTTCAGGTCCTTGCCGATTGGCGTGTCGAACCGGAACCCGCCCACCTCGGAGCGCACAGCAGCCTTTTCGTCCTTGGTGAGCACGTCGAGGCTGCAAAGATCCTGGGCCTTCTCGGAGGCGGCCTTCTGGGTGAAGTGGACGATGTAGACGGGCGCACGGTCGGCGTCGACCAGTTCGGTGATCGATTCGTGGAGCGGAGTCTCGCGGTATTCGAAGGTGAGCGGCACCGGTCGGACCGTGCCGGCCACGGTCACTGCGGGGCGGCCGGTGCGCCGGGTCAGGTCCTCGGCGAAGCGGGCCGTCGGGCCGAGGGTGGCCGACATGAGCAGGAACTGGGCGTTGGGCAACTCCAATAGGGGGACCTGCCATGCCCATCCCCGTTGGGGGTCGCCGTAGAAGTGGAACTCGTCGGCCACCACGAGGCCGAACGGGCAGTCGGCCCCTTCCCGGAGGGTCTGGTGGGCGAGGATCTCGGCGGTGGCGCAGATGATCGGGGCACCCGGGTTGACCGAGGCGTCGCCGGTGACCATGCCGACGTGTTCGGGGCCGAAGTCGCGGGCCAGAGCGAAGAATTTCTCGCTGACTAGAGCCTTGATGGGTGCGGTGTAGATGCTTCGCTCGCCCCGGGCCATCGCCGCTGCGTGGGCCGCGGTGGCCACTAGAGACTTCCCCGAGCCGGTGGGGGTGGCCAGGATCACGTGAGTGCCCGACAGCAGTTCGAGGATGGCTTCTTCCTGGGCCTCGTAGAGCTCCAGGTTCCGCTCGGCGGCCCAGTCCACGAACAGGTCGAGGAGTAGGTCGGGGTCGGTCCCCACCGGGATGCGTTCAGCCAGCGTGACGGCCCGAGCAGCGGCGTCGGTCATTGTTCGGGCGTCGCTGGGGGGATTAGGCCGAACTGGTGGGCCAGCAACTCGTAGGACCGGACCCGGGCTTCGTGGTCGTGGCAGATGGTGACCACCATGACTTCCTCGGCGCCGCTGGCCTCGGCCATCTCGGTGAGTCGGGTCGATACCCGATCCGGTGTGCCGGTGGCGATCGACCGGCGGCCCGGCTGGACTGCCAGCGGTGCCGGTGCGACCGGCAGTGTCGCTCCGTCGGAGTTCGAGGCGGCACGGGCGGCGGGCACGGGTCCCCGGAGGCCGGAGGCCCGCCAGGCTCGGACGGTGGCCACGATGGCCTCAGCTTCCTCGTCGGTGTCGGCGCACACCGCGCTGGCGCACAACAGCACCCGAGGTTCGGCACAGCGGGCCGACGGGCGGAACTGGCGTCGGTAGGCGTCGATGATCGGAGCGCCGTCCACCTGGGCGATGAAGTCGGCCCAGCCCAGCGGCAGGCCGAAGTGGGCGGCGAAGGCCGCCGAGTCAGCGCTCGATGCCAGCAACCAGATCTCCGGCGGCTCGTCTGGTCGGGGTGTCGCCCGCACCCCCTGGATCGGACTATGGGCGGGCAGCGTGTCGTCGACCAGGTGGACCAGTTCCTGGACCTGGTTCGGGTAGTTCTCCAGCGGTGTGCGTGCACCGCCGCGGGCCAGGGCAGCGGCGGTGAGATGGTCTGAGCCGGGCGCCCGACCGATGCCCAGGTCGATGCGATCCGGGTGGAGCGAAGCCAGCACGCAGAACGACTCGGCGACCTTCAACGGGGCGTAGTGGGTGAGCATCACGCCACCGGAGCCGACCCGGATCCGGTCGGTTGCCCCGGCGATCGAGCCGATGAGAACCTCGGGGCTGGAGCCGGCCAGCCCGGTCATGCCGTGGTGCTCGGCCACCCAGTACCGGTGGTAACCCATGGCGTCGGTACGACAGGCCAGGTCGAGCGTGTTTCGCAGGGCATCACCAGCGGTCGAGCCCTCGGGCACCGGTGACTGATCCAGCACCGACAGGCGGATCACGGTGTTGCCGTCGGGTCGAGGTGGGGGACCGGTCGGACGAGGGTCGCCCGTTCGGCGGCCACCACGGTGTGCAGTTCGCAGCCGGGGAGGTGGTCGTTGACCATGCCCATGGCCTGCATGAGGGCGTAGATGGTGGTCGGGCCCACGAAGGACCAGCCGCGGTGCTTGAGGTCGCGGCTGAGTGCCGCGGACTCAGCGGTGGCGGCCGGAATGTCGTCGTGGGTGGCCCGGACCGGACTGTCGGGTTCGAAGCTCCACAGGTAGGCGGCCAGCGAGCCGAACTGGTCGATGGCCTCCAGGGCGCGGGCAGCGTTGTTGATGGTCGACTCGATCTTTCCCCGGTGGCGGACGATGCCCGTGTCGCCCAGACATCGCGCCACGTCGGCATCGGTGAAGTGGGCCACGACCGCCGGGTCGAAGCCGGCGAAGGCGGTCCGAAAGTTGTCCCGCTTTCGGAGGATGGTCAGCCACGACAGACCGGCCTGAAATCCTTCCAGGCAGGCCTTCTCGAACAGGCGGGCGTCGTCGACCACTGGTCGGCCCCACTCGTCATCGTGGTAGGTGCGGTAGTCGTCGTGATCGCCGGGCCATGGGCAGCGGGCCACGCCATCGGCGCCGGTAACCGCTCCGTCAGTGGCTGGGCCGCGAGTAAACGGGACCTCAGTCACAGGATCTCCGCTTCCGTCCGGCATGGAGGCCGAGAGTACGCTCCGCCCCGTTCCAAGAGACCCTCGGAGGCCCCAGTCCATGATCATCATCGCCGGTTCCATCTCGATCGACCCTGAGCGGGTCAACCTCATGTTGGAGGCGATCGTTCCCTTGATGCAGGCCACCCACGCCGAGGAGGGCTGCATCGACTACGTGCTGAGTGCCGACCCGGCCGAGGCCGGCAAGATCCGGATCTTCGAGAAGTGGGCGTCCGACGAGGCGCTCGGGGCGCACATGACGGCCCCCCACATGGGTGACTTCCAGAAGGCGCTCAAGACCGTCGGCGTGACCGGCATGTCGGTCCAGCGCTTCGACAACGCCGAGGAATCCAAGCTCTTCTAGACGGGCTCTTCTGAGCCAGGGCCGGTCAGTCGGCGTCGGCGAGGTGGCGAGCCACGTCGGACCAGCGGTCCAACAGGTCGGGGTCGCGGCGCCAGTGGTCAAGCGCCGTGTAGGTCATGACTCTGGTGTGAGGGGCCATGCCCCGGTAGCGGTCGGCCAGCACCCCACCGAGGTCGGACCACGTGGCTGACACCGTGTAGTGGTCCAGCACGTCGTCGGCGACCAGGTCGACCATGGTGGCCATGTCGCCTGATCGCTGGCAGGCGTTCAACTCGCCCTGCAGTCCGTCGAACCCGTGGTGTTCGAGCACCGGCGCGTAGTTGGGTGTCGATCCGTAGAAGGCGATGGTGGCCCGGTTGGCGTCTCGAGCTGCGGCGATCTCCTCGTCGGTGTCGCCGACGGCGATGATCACCGGGCACACCACCGTCACGTCGTCCATCGACCGTCCGGCCGACGCCGCACCAGCGGCCACCTCGGGGAGCTGCACGTCGGTGAGCCAGCCCGGGGAGTGCATGGGGTGGATGTGGATTCCATCGCATTCCGCACCGGCCATCCGGCTCATCCACGGCAGCACGGCCGAGATGTAGACGGGCGGATCGGCGACGTCGATGGGGCCCGGTGACCACATCCGGGGTAAGAGGTTGAACGAGTAGTAGTCGCCCTCGAAGGCCAACTTCTCCTCACCCCGGAAGGCCCGGAAGATGGCCTTCACAGCCCGGACGTATTCGCGGAGGCGGGGCCCGGGTGGCGCGTAGGTACTGGAGTAGCGGCGCTCCACGTGGGCCTTGACCTGGGTACCCAGGCCGACCACGTAGCGGCCACCGGTGGCCTCGGCCAGTTCCCAGGCCATCTGGGCCGTGACCATCGGGCTACGGGGGAAGGCCACGGCAATAGCCGTACCCAGGCCGAGCCGTTCGGTGGCCAACGCGGACGCGGCGCACGACAGCGAGGCGGTCCGCGCTCCCTCGGTGAACCACATGGTGCCGAAGCCCGCCGACTCGGCCCGCCGGGCCAGATCGCCGACCTGTCGTAGCGGCAGGGGCGACGCCATCATGTCGAGTGTCAGGTTGGCAACCATGGACGGACGGTAGTTGCGGTCCAGCGGCCGGCCCGCAATCGGCCGGTCTCGCTGCCGCCAACTCTTCTACACGCCTTTCTGGGGGCGGGTGAGCCGGTGTAGGTTCGCCGACCATGGACTCCTCACTGGTTAAGAATTTCGCCGACATCATCGATCTGGGGGCCGCGGCCCGTGGCGACCAGGACATGTTCGTCCTCGGAGACGACCGGACCTCGTGGAACGAGATGCAGGCCCGGGCCGGCAAGGTGGCCAACGCCCTGGCCGCCGAGGGCGTGGGCAGCCAGGACCGCGTGGCGTTCATCGACAAGAACTCGGTCGAGTACTTCGAGGTCCTGTACGGCTGTGCCTATCGGAACGCGGTGACCGTCGCCGTCAACTGGCGCCTCGCCCCGCCGGAGATGGCGTACATCGTCAATGACTCGCAGGCCACGGTGCTGATCATCCACGAGGAGTTCGCCGACCACCTGGCCGCCTTCCGTGGCGATCTGGCCCATGTCACGACCATCGTGGTGATCGGCGATGGTGGCGACGACGCGTCGTACGCCGCCTGGAGCGACGCCCACGGCCCCGAGTGTGAGAAGACCCCGTCGACCGACGGCGATGTCTGCTCCCAGCTCTACAGCTCCGGCACCACTGGTCATCCCAAGGGCGTGCAGAGCACCAACGCCAACTTCCAGGCCCTGTTCGCCACCGTGGACTGGGACATGGACGAGGAGTCCCGGAACATGGCCGTGCTGCCGTTCTTCCATATCGGTGGGGGCGGCTGGGCGCTGTTCGGGATGGTCAACGGGGCCACCACGTTCACCGTGCGTGACTTCGACCCGGCAGGGGTGCTGCGGGGGATCGAGACCGAGGGCATTTCCCATGCCATCTTCGTGCCGGCCATGCTGCAGTTCTTCCTGATGGTGCCCACCGACTCGATCGACCTCTCGTCAATGGAGCGCATTGCCTACGGGGCCTCGCCGATAACCGAGGACGTCCTGGTCAAGTCCATGGCGCAGTTCGGCTGCGAGTTCTTCCAGGTGTACGCCATGACCGAGACGACCGGTGCCGGGACCACCCTGCCGCCCGAGGACCACGGGGGCGACGCCGATCCCAAGCTGCTGCGGTCGGCCGGCAAGCCCATCCGTGGCATGGAGATGAAGATCGTCGACCCGGAGACCGGCGAGGAGGTGCCCGACGGGGAGGTGGGCGAAGTCTGGATGCGCCACGACGGGAACATGTTGGGCTACTGGAACCTTCCCGAGGAGACGGCCAAGGCCCTGCCCGGTGACGGCTGGCTGCGGTCTGGTGACGCCGCCTACCTAGAGGATGGCTACCTCTACATCCACGACCGTGTGAAGGACATGATCGTCTCCGGTGGCGAGAACGTGTACCCGGCCGAGGTGGAAAACGCCCTCATGTCCCATGACGGGATCGCCGATGTGGCGGTCATTGGCGTACCTGACGAACGGTGGGGCGAAGCCGGCAAAGCCCTGGTCATCGCGGTGCCCGATTCTGGGGTGACCGCTGATGACATCCTGCTCCACGCCCGCCAGCACCTGGCCGGCTTCAAGTGCCCGAAGACGGTTGAGTTCATCGAGGAGATCCCCCGCAACCCGTCGGGCAAGATCCTCAAGCGCATCCTCCGCGAGCCCTACTGGGAGGGTCACGACCGCCGGGTCGGCTGAGCCGGTGAGGTGACGCGAGCCTCTCCGCTCCCGCTTCGGGTGGGCGGAGGGCGTCCCCCTAGGGTCGCCGCCCATGGACATCAGACTGGACGGCAAGGTCGCCATCATCACCGGCGGCTCACGGGGAATCGGTCGGGGCATCGCCGCGGCCATGGCATCGGCGGGGGCGAAGGTGATGATCACCAGCCGCAACGAGGAGTCGTGTGCGGCCACCGTCGAGGAGCTTCGGGCCTCGACGGGCGGTGACCTGGCCTACGTGGCCGGCCACGTAGGCAAGACCGAGGACATGGACCGTGTGCTGGACGCCACACTTGAGGCCTTCGGGGCCATTGACGTGCTGGTCAACAATGCGGCTACCAACCCCTATGCCGGTCACGTCATCGACATCGACGTGCCGCGCTGGGACAAGACGTTCGCCACCAACCTGACCACCCCGCTGGTGTGGACCCAGGCGTGTTGGAACCGGTGGATGAAGGAGCACGGCGGCTCGGTGGTCAACATCTCGTCGGTCGGAGCCTTTGGCACCAACGCCATCCTCGGCGTCTACGACCTGACCAAGCGAGCGCTTATCCACCTGACCGAACAGCTGGCCGCCGAGATGGGTCCGGGCGTGCGGGTCAACGCGGTTTGCCCGGGTCTCATCCGGACTGACTTCGCCAAGGCGTTGTGGGAGGACGGCCGGGGCGACGCCATTGCCGAAGCCCTGCCCATGAAGCGGCTCGGTGAGCCGGAGGACATCGCCAACACGGCGCTCTTCCTGGCGTCGGATGCCGCCTCGTGGATGACCGGTCACGCCGTGCTGGTAGACGGTGGCCAGCTCATCAACATCAACTGACCCGGGTTACCGGGGTCGAGCCGAGAGATGCCGGAGGTAGGCCGTGGAACCGGTCGCGCTGAACGGCCTTGCCGAGTGGATGGACATGGCCGCCGAGCACTTCGGCGGTGAAATTCTGTTGCCCGACGACCTGGATCGGATCCCCGTCGGGAGCTGAGCCCGCTTCAGACCTCGAGTTGGGCGGCCACGGCCTGAGCGGCGTCGATGAACTCCTCGACCATGTCCATCACCACCTGGCCGGCACCCCGGCTGCGGTTCATGGTGCCCACCACCTGGCCCACGAAGTAGGTGGCCAGGTCCTCGGCGCCCGATCCCTCGTGGTGGGCGGCCCGGTTGATGCGGTCGATGGCCGCGCCGGTGAGCATCGGCTGGAGCGGCATGCCCAACGGGGCGGGCGTGTCGTCGCGGTCCCACTCCTCGGTCCACGCGGTGCGCAACATGCGGGCCGGCTTGCCGGTTATGGACCGTGAGCGAAGCGTGTCGCCTGAACCGGCGGCCAGCATCTTGTCCTTGACCACCGGATGGGTTTCGGCCTCCTCGGTGGTCAGCCACACCGAGCCGCACCACACGCCCGCCGCGCCGAGCGCCACGGCGGCAGCCATCTGACGACCCCGCCCGATCCCTCCCGCGCCGAGCACCGGCACCGGGGCCACCGCGTCGACCACCTCGGGCAGCAGCACCATGGAGCCGATATGGCCGGTGTGGCCTCCACCTTCGGTGCCCTGGGCGATGATGATGTCGGCGCCGGCGGCCACGTGGCGTTCGGCGTGGACCTTCGTGCCGGCCAGTGCACCCACCTTGACGCCGGCCTCGTGGCAGCGTTCGACCATGTCCCGGGGTGGCGGGCCGAGGGCGTTGGCCACCAAGACGGGGTGGTGGGTCAGGGCGATGTCCAACTGCCGGTCGGCTCGGTTGGCCGAGAACGGGGCGTCACCGGGGCGTTCGGCCCATCCGGCGGAATCGGGGTTCTCAGGTACGCCGTACCGCTTTAGCAGCTCGTCGAGGAACTCGCGGTGGGCGCCGGGGATGGTCGACACGAGGTCGGCCACCGAGAGTCCACCCTCGTCGGATCCGGCGTAGCGGGCCGGAACGATCAGGTCGATGCCGTAGGGGCGGTCGCCCAACTCGTCCTCGATCCAGGCCAGGTCGGTCTCCAGCTGGGCGTCGCTGTGGGCCACCGCGCCCAACACGCCCAGGCCACCGGCCTTGGAGACGGCGACCACCACGTCACGGCAGTGGGTGAAGGCCACGATGGGGAACTCGATATCGAACATCTCGGTGATCGGGGTCTGCATGGGATCTCCTGATTCTCGGAATGGGTTCTCTCGGGCTGGTTTCCCTCGGGCTGGGCTCTCTCTGGTTAGGTCAGAGCGAGATCAGGCCGGTGGGGTCAAGATCGCACGGCTGGCCGACGAGGTCTCCGCCCAGCAGGGTGTCGAGCGTGGCACGGTCGGTTGTACCGCCCCACACCCGGGAACTGTCCCTGTCGCCCTTGCTGTCGCGGCCAGGGGTAAGGGCAGCAACCAGAGCCTCGGTTGGTTGACCGTAGCGGTCGTGGCGGACGGTGTAGCCGTTCACGATGGCTGTCCCGGTGAAGTCGGGGGCGGGGGTCCGGGTGGGCTCGTCGGCCACCTCGGCTGCGCCGTCGATCGAGCGGAACGGGGTGGCCGGCGGCTCGGTGCCGTAGATCCCGAAGGCGTGCTTGCCGAGGTACCCACCGTTGGCGTACAGCAGGCCAGTGCCCGGCGTTTCGCGGAGTCGGCCCACGAGGGTGGCCAGCGACTGGCCGACCGAGTTGGAGTGTGGACCGCCGGCGAACGTCAGGCCGCCGTTGGTGGTCAACGGTCGGGTCTCACCGTCCGCATCGAGGCCCAGTTCGGTGGCGCACACCTGAACCGAAGAGGGAAAGCAGGCGTACAGATCGAGGTGGTCGACGTTGTCGAGGTGCAGGCCCGCCGCTGACAGGGCGCTGGCACCGCTGATCCGGATACCCGGCGAGCGATGGAGGTGCATCCGGGCGCTCGGCGACCCCGGGTCGTCGGCCCGGGTGGCCACATGGGGAAAGACCCACCGGTCGCGGTTAACCCCGAGGGTCTCGGCACGGGCTACCGAGGTCACCAGCACGGCACTGGCCTGGTCGACGTTGTTGTTAGCCATCATGGCCCGGGTGTACGGGGCGGCGACCATGCGGTTATCGCCCGTCGGGGTGGTGATGGCCTTGGCGTCCATGGGGGTGCGACTGGCTGCATGGGGGTTGGTGCACGCCACCTCGTTGAAACGGGCCCACAGGGCGCCGACCCGCCGACGGTGCTGGTCGACGGTCTCGTCCCGGGCATGGCGAATGGCCGACTCGGCCACCGGATAGAAGACGCCGGGCTCGACCAGGCCACGGGATTCCTCGTGAGGGGTGGACATGTCGAGGACGCCTTCGAATCGTTCGGCCGGCGCCAGCGATTCGTCGACGTCTCGGCGGACGACCACGTCCAGCTGACGGGCCCGGCGTCGGGACCGGAACACCTCGCCGCCCACCATGAGCGCGGCGTCGAGTTCACCGTCGGCGATGCGTGCCGAAAGGTGCGCCAGTAGGCGTTGAGGAGACGTGCCCGACAGTCCGGTGAGCAGTGTGGTGGCCGCTGATGCACCGAGGGCACCGGCCACCTGTCGTCCCGGATCTCGGTAACTCCAGATGCCGCCAACCACCGCGACGACGTCCACTGAGGCTTCGCTTCCGGCGGCGCCGGCGTCGATGGCGGCTGAACGGCCGGCATCGATCATGAGTTCCAACGCTGTTCGGGCCGTTGACGGATCGTCGACCCGGTCGGTGACCTGGGCAACGCCGACGATGACCGGGGTACGGGGGTCCAGTGGCACCGCGCCATCATCGCCGGGCCGGCCCGCCCGGGGAGAACCGGACCCGCCACCTTTCCGGGGGACTGGACCGGACAACCGACCCGGACAACCGGTCGGTGAGGGCGCCTACAATCGAAGCCGTGCTGTATGAGACACCGGAATACCACCCGGCCTTCGAGGAGTACTGCGAGACGATCTTCGAACTCGACGAGGACGACCTAGAGGTCATCCAGGCCCGGATCGCCGAGCGTCTCGACGTGAGCCGCCCCGCGGTCTCCGAAATGATCAAGCGCCTCGAGAAGGCCGGACTGGTCGCCACCGAGGATGCGGGGATCGCCCTGACCGACGACGGTCGCGAGCTGGCCACCTCGGTGGTGCGTCGTCACCGCCTGGCCGAGCGGTTCCTTACCGATGTCCTCGAGCTGACATGGACCGAGGCCCACCACGAGGCCGGCAAGTGGGAGCACGTCATCTCGCCGGCCGTCGAGACCGCCCTGAACCGACTGCTGGGTGAGCCCACCACCTGCCCCCATGGCAACCCGATCCCCGGTAGCTCATATCGCGAGCCCGACACGCAGAACCTGTCTGATGTGGGTGTGGGTGAAACGTTCACAGTCAGCCGGATCCCCGAGGAACTCGAATTCACCGAGGGGCTGCTGCAGTTCCTGGAGGACGCCTGCCTGATACCCGGCGAAGAGGGCTCGGTCACGGCATCCGATGGCGGCGGCATGACCGTCGAGATCGGTGGCAGCCGGGTCGATGTACAACCGTTCGCCGCCGACCGGATCCTGGTCACCACTCTCTGAGAGCTGGCCGCTGGAAGCCGATCGGTTCAGCGCAGGTGGTCGCTGCGGCGAACCACCAGCAGCCAGGTCATGAGGGCGCTGATGGCCAGCAGGATGAGGGCCAGGATGGCCATCTCGGGCAGGAAGAGCGCCTCGTAGGTGCCCCAGACCTGGGTGGCGAGCGTCCGGAACCCGATGGGCGAGGCCAGCAGGGTGGCTGGGAGTTCCTTCATGGTCGAGAGCATGACCAACCCGGCCCCGGCAGCCAGCCCGGGCAGCATGAGTGGAAGTTCCACGGTGGCCAGACGTCGCAGGCGTCCAGCGCCGAGCAGACGGGCCGCATCCTCCATACGCGCCGGCACCGCGTCGACGGCCACCTGGGCGGTCCGGACGGCCTGGGCGCCGAAGTGCACCACGTAGGCGAAGACCAGTACGGGCATGGAACCGATAAGGAAGTCGAACGGCGAGGCGTGCATCGTCCAGAAGACCAGTGAGAGGGCGACGACCAGCCCCGGGATAGCGAAGCCGGCAACCACCACCGCGTTGACGGCGCCCCCGAGGCGGGACCGGTGGCGGGTGGTGAGGTAGGCCACGGGCAGCACCACGGCCACGGCGATCACCGCGGTGGTGACCCCGATCCACACCGTGTTCCACGTGGGGGCCAGCACATCGTCCCAGTCCAGGCGGAGAGGGGCGCCGCCGCGGCGGGATCGCATCCAGCCGAACAGCCCCCAGTCGGCCAGTGAGATGGCCGGCGAGACCAACGCCAGGCCGACCACGCCGGCCACCAGACCGGTTGCCGGGGCGGCCCACCGACCGAGGGGAACGGTCAGTGCCCGACGGTCTCCGACCGTGGCGTCGCCGGTCAACAACGCGCCGCGCCGGGCACCGGCCCGGGAGATGGTCCGTTCGGCTGCGACCACCACAAGGGCTAGGACGAGCAACAGGAGTGCTAGGGCGAAAGACCGATCCCGATCGAACAGGCGGGTCCGGAAGATGGTCTGGGTGAGGGTCTCGAACCGCATGAGGTGGACGGCCCCGAAGTCGCTCACCGTGTACAGGAACACCAGCAACGATCCGGCGGCCACCGACGAACCGATCTGGGGAAGGACCACCCGGCTGAATACTCGGGCCGGGCGGTCGCCGAGCAGGCGGGCGTTCTCCTCGAAGGCCGTGGGGAGTGAGGCAAGGCGGGCCGCTACCGGGAGGTACACGTAGGGATAGGTGAAAAGGGTGAGGACCAACCACGCACCGGTCAGGCCGTGGAGGCGCATGGTGAGGTCGAAGCCCAGGTCGGCGGCCAGGTCGTGGACGATCCCGCCCGGGGAGAGTCCGGAGATGAAGGCCGCGGCGCCGACGAAGCTCGGGTAGACGAGGGGGAGGGGGACGACGACCCGCCAGAACCGTCGTCCGATCAGGTCGGTACGGGTGGTTACCCAGGCCAGGGCGGTACCCAGGACCGCGGCGGACGCCGAGACGAGGACGGCCAGTTGCACGGTACGCCAGAGCGGGGAGAGCGTCCGGGGGCTGGTCAGGAGGGCCAGGGGAGATTCGGTGCCACCGATGACCCGCCAGGCCACGTAGCCGCCGGGGAGTGCGAAGGCGGCCGCCACGAGGACGGCTGCCACCGGGAGGAGAAGCTGGGGTCGACCGTGACCCGCATGGACGCGGTCGACCCCGGTGGGCCCGTTCAACACGGGCGCACGATCACTGGTCGAGAATCCCGCTGGCTTCGATGATCTCAATGGTGCGGGTGAACTCGGCGGCCACGTCGTCGATTTCGACGGCACCCACCCGGTCGGCCGGCACCGGCGGCAGCACGTCGGCAGGCATCACGCCGAGGGCCAACGGGTACTCGTAGACCTTGTTGGTGAGGTAGGCCTGCTGGGCGTCGCTCAGGATGTGGGTCAGGAGCCGGTTGGCGGTGTCCTTCTCCTCGCTGGAGTCGATGACGGTCGCCGTGGCGATGATCATGAGGCCTCCATCGTCGCCGGCGGCGAAGCCGTGGTTGGCCGACCTCTGGGCGTCACCATTGGCGGCCACCTTCTGGAAGTTGTAGTAGTGGTTGACAAGGCCGAACTGGATCTCGTTGCGGCCCACGGCCTCGACGATGGCGCCGTTCTTCGGGTAGAAGCGGCTGTCGTTGGTCACCATGGCGTCCAACCATTCGATGGCCACGTCGTCGCCGTTGCGCAGACGGAACAGGGTGAACCAGTCCTGAAACGAGGAGTTGCTGCCCGGCACGGCTACCCGGCCGGCGTACTCGGGACCGGTCAGGTCGAACACCGAATCGGGAAGGTCGCCAGTGGCCACCTCGTCGATGTTGTAGACGAGCACCCGTCCTCGGCCAGCGAAGCCGACCCAGGTGCCGTCGGGCGAACGGTCACCGGACGCCACACGAGCAAGCACGTCGTTATCCAGCTCGGAAAGCATGCCGAGGTCGTCGAGGTAGCCGGCGGGACCGGGGCTCCGGGAGAGGAACACATCGGCGGGGCTCTTGTCTCCCTCCTCGGCCAGTAGCAGAGCGAGGTCGTTGGACGAGCCGTAACGCACGTCGAGTGCGATGCCGGTCTCGGCGGTGAAGGCCTCGAAGATCGGACCGATGAGCTTCTCGCTGCGGCCGGAGTAGACGGTCAGCGAGTCGGGGTCACCGCCACAGGCCGTGGCGGTCGCCGTGAGGACGACGAGGATCAGGACGGCCGCCGCTGAGCGGACCAGTCGTGAGGAGATGGATCGTGTGTTCATTTTGAGAAGCTCACCGTTTCAATCAGAGGGGTTTGTAAAGGTTCCCTAACAATAAGTAAAGGGAACCTACCAATCAATCCTCTGAGTTCATACCCCGAGGGGTACGGCCCCGGGGCCGACATATGTCACACCCACCCGGTCGCCCCGCTGCCAGCGGACGTCGGCCCCGGTCCGGGCGTGCACCGTGGAGCCGTCGCCGAGTAGGACCCGGACCATGGCGTCGTGTCCGTAGTACTCGACCAGTTCCACCGTTCCCGTCGAGCCCTCGTCTAGCTGGAGGTCCTCGGGTCGCACGAGGAGATCGGCCGGGCCACCGATCACCCGGCCCACCATCCCGTCCGTGTCGCTGGCCACGGCCACGGGCCCCACAGCGGTGTCACAGGTGCCCGATGCATCGGCGACCGGCAGGAGGTTGGCGTCACCCACGAACGTGGCCACCCACTGGTCGACGGGACGCCGGTAGAGGTCATCGGGGCTTCCCACTTGGGCGATCCGTCCCTCGTTTAGCACGGCCACCCGATCGCCGAGAACGAAGGCCTCCTCCTGGTCATGGGTGACAAACACCGTCGTCACTCCGAGCTCGAGGAGCAGGTGATGGATCTCGGATCGGACCTGGACGCGCAGCGAGGTGTCGAGGCTGGAGAACGGTTCGTCCAGCAAGAGGACGCCGGGATGGGGAGCCAGCGCTCGAGCTAGGGCGACCCGCTGCTGCTGTCCGCCGGACAACGAGCCCGGTCGGCGATCTTCCAGGCCACCGAGTCCGACCAGGTCGAGCGTCTCGGTAACCCGCCCGGACCGACGCTCTGACCGGGGAAGGCCGTAGGCCACGTTCTGTCCGACATCGAGGTGGGGAAACAGTGCGCCGTCCTGAAACACCATGCCGATCCGACGCTTCTCCGGCGGGATGAAGGAGTAGCTGTCGCCGAGGGTACGTTCGCCGAGTCGGACGGTGCCGGCCATTTGGCGTTCGAGTCCGGCGATGGTTCGCAGCAGGGTGGTCTTCCCGCAACCGCTAGGCCCCAACAGGGCGACCATCTCGCCGGCCGCCACGTCGAGGGACACGTCGTGGAGCACGGGGGGCCCGTCGTAAGCCACCGAGAGGCCCTCGATTGAGAGGTTCTCGGCCGTGGCCCGAGGCACGACCACTCGCTTGTTCAGCATGCCTAACAGGGTACGGCTGTTGTAGATCACTGCCAAAGGCGGAGACCCGGCTAGTCCCGGCCACCCGTCAGCCGCTGGCTACCGTGCGGCCATGAGCCTGACCGTGGATGCTCTCGTGGTCGCAACCGAGGAAGCGGCAGTTGAACTCGGCCGGTGGGGGCCGTGGTGGGGGTTGATCGCCTCGCTGGTGCCGTTGCTGGTGGTGGTCGGGATCTCCCTCAGCCGGGGACTCGGCCTTGAACGCGACCTTGTGGTGGCCACCGTGCGGGCCATCGCCCAGTTGGTGGCGGCCGGCTGGGCGCTCACCCTGCTCCTGGACGGCGATGCATCGATGGCCTGGGCGTGGGCCTGGGTGGCCGTGATGGTCCCGATGGCCGGCGACGCCGCCCGCCGACGGGAGCCACGTCTGCCCGGCCTCGGCTGGATGACCGGCCTGGGCGGGCTGATCGGTCTGGGGATCTCGTTGAGCGTGGTGTTTGGACTGGGGGTGCTGCCCCTGGAGGCTCGAGTGCTCGTCCCGGTGTCGGGGATGGTGGTCGGGAACTCGTTGAGGGTCGTGGTGGTGGCCGCTACCCGGCTGGTCGACGGTCTCCGGGAGCGGGCGGGTGAGGTGGAGGCCCTACTGGCGTTGGGCTTCGGACCGACCCGGGCGGTGCGTGACGTGGCGTCTGATGCCCTGGGCCTCTCGTTACGGCCCCAGTTGGAGACGACCCGCAGCGTCGGGATGGTGTTCCTGCCCGGTGCCCTGACCGGCCTGATCCTGGCCGGGGTCGACCCCATGGATGCCGTGCTCATCCAGGCGGCCTTGCTCTTCCTGATCCTGGGGACGGCGGCTGTCGCCGGGCTGGTGGTCGTGGTGGTCGGGGTCCGACCGTTCCTGGTGGATGGTCGGTTCGAGCCGCCGATCAACTGACCCGGGCCAGTAGATCCAGTGCGGTGGTCACCGGCAGGCCTATGACGTTGTCCCGGCTGCCTATCAGCGAGGTGACGAAGTTGGCGCCGCCACCCTGGATGCCGTAGCCGCCGGCCTTGTCCAACGGCTCGCCGGTGGCCACGTAGGTGGCGATCTCCGCAGATGACAGTGCACGCCACGTGACCTCGGTCGACACGGTGGTCGATGCGGTGTCGGCCGGCCCGCTGACTGCCACACCGGTCACCACGTGGTGGGTCCGCCCGGACAGGCGGCTGAGCATGGCCGTTGCAGTTCCGGGAGTGCCGGGTTTGCCCAGTACCACGCCGTCAAGCACGACCACCGTGTCAGCGGCCACCACGCGCCGGTTAACACCGTCGGTGATCGAGGCGAGCACCGCGTCGCGCTTGGCACACGCCAGTCGCTCCACCATGGCGGTCGGATCTTCACCGGGCAGCGGCGACTCGTCGATGTCGGGGATCCGGACCTCGGGATCAAGCCCGGTGGCCCGCAACAGGTCGAGGCGGCGGGGCGACGCCGAGGCGAGAATCAGGTGGCGAGTGGGCATGGGGCCTGTCGGGCGGCTCAGCCGCCGGAGACCAGCAGCTCGGCCTCGGCCGACGGAGGGGTGGCGTCCTCGGGATCGTCCAGCCAGCCATCGGGCAGCGCCACAGGCCTCGGACCGTTGCGGTGACTCCGGGGCACGCGCAGTGAGGCCGGATCCAGGGCCATGTCCGGGTCGACCTCGTCGAGTAGGTCGACCAGTAGCCCGTCGAGATGGTCGATGTCGGTGATCGACTGGAAAGCATGGCGTATCGCCGGGCCGGTGGCGTAGCCCTTGAGGTACCAAGAGGTGTGCTTGCGGAAGTCCTTGATGCCGTGTGGGCCAGCCCATTCCACCAGCAGGCGGGCATGGCGGGCCATGGCCCGGGCTACGTCGGCCAGCACGGGCGGTTCGCCGGGTTCGGCTCCCCCAGCGTCTGGGGTGGGGCCGAAAACAGCGGCCAGGTCGCCAAACAGCCACGGTCGGCCGAGGCAACCCCGACCCACCACCACGCCATCACATCCGGTGGAGCGCATGAGTCGAAGGGCATCCCACGGCTCCCACACGTCACCGTTTCCGAACACCGGAATGGAGGTCACCGCGGCCTTGAGTGCCGCCACTGCGGTCCAGTCGGCCTCACCGGAATAGAGCTGCTCGGCGGTGCGGGCGTGGAGAGACACCGCGGCGGCGCCTACCGACTCGGCGATGCGGCCCGCCTCGAGAAAGGTCAGGTGACCGTCGTCGGTTCCCTTGCGGAACTTCACCGTCACCGGAACCGGTCCGGCCTGCTCCACGGCGGCCCGCACGATGGACTCGAACAATCGGGGTTTCAACGGGATGGCCGCGCCGCCACCCTTGCGGGTCACCTTGGGCATGGGGCAGCCGAAGTTCATGTCGATGTGGTCAACCCGGCCCTCGCCGGCCAGCATCTCGGTCGCCCGGCCGATGCTCTCGGGTTCGGTGCCGTAGAGCTGGATACTGCGGGGCGTCTCGTCGGGATCGAAGTGGGCCAGTCGCGACGTCTTGAGATGCCCGTCGACCAGGCCTCGGGCGGTGATCATCTCGCTCACGTAGAGCCCGGCGCCGAACTCGCGACACAGCGATCGGAACGGTGCGTTGGTGACGCCGGCCATGGGGGCCAGTACGACGGGAGGCCAGACCTCCAGTGGACCGATCCGGGGTACGGCGAACTCGCCGGAGGCGGCCGGCTCAACGTGCTCGTTCACCTCGGATCGTAGGCCCATCTCGTCAAGGCTACGGGTCGGATCAGGTGGCGATCCGGAAGCCCTGATGGCCGGTAGTGCTGTCCGGGGTGCTGGACGTCCGGGCGGCCAGTCGGTACCGGTGGCAGTAGCTGTCGTGGCAGAGGAACGAGCCACCCTTGAGGACACGGTTTACTCCCATTGGCGGTCCGTTCGGGTCGACCAGCGTCCCGTCGGATCCGTCGGGACGGTGACTGGCCGTGAACCAGTCGGCGGTCCACTCCCACACATTGCCCGAGCAGTTGTAGAGGCCGTAGCCGTTGGGCTCGAAGGCATCCACCGGGCATGTCCCGGCCCAGCCATCAGCGCCATCGTCGTGGCTCCAGAACGTGCCGGTGAAGATGTTGAACCGGTGGTCGTCGGCGCCGTCGGGCTGGTTTTCGTCCCCCCATGGGAGGCGCTTGTGCTCAAGTCCGCCCCGGGCCGCGTACTCCCACTCGGCCTCGGTGGGAAGCCTTCCGCCGACCCATTCGGCGTAGGCCACGGCATCGAACCACGACACGTGGACCACCGGATGGTCACCCCGGTCAGAAAGATCGCTCTGCGGGCCCTCGGGATGGCGCCAGTCGGCACCGAACACCTGACGCCACCATTCGGCACCCACCACGCCTCGGGTCTCGTCGAAGTCGTCGGGAAGGTGGCCGGCGAACACGAATGACCATCCCTCCAGTTCGGCGATGGTTCGGTGGCCGGTGACGTCCACGAAGGTCGCGAACTCGGCGGTGGTCACCGAGGTGGACGAGATGGCGAACGGGGAGAGGTGGACGGAGCGGACCGGGCCCTCACCGTCGGCTGGGTAGGCGTCCTCCTCGTTGCCCATGAGGAAGCTGCCCCCGGGCAGGTCAATCCGACGGTCGGTGGCCACCATGGAACGATCTTCGCGCCTACGGGCTGGCTCCGGGTCGGGTAGCCGCTCAGGCCAGACCGGCGATGAAGCGACGGACGGCCGACGCGCACTCGGAAGGCGCCTTCACGTGGACCATGTGTCCCTGGTCCGGAACGACTACCGACTCGCGCACGTCGAGATCCCGCTCGAAGAGGCTGGCCGACGCGGCGAAGCGCTTATCGCGCTCGCCCAGCAGGACCAGCACAGGCACCTGGACCTCGGCCAGGTGGTCGATGACGTACGAGTCGTGGTGCATGGAGATCTCCTCGGACCCCGGAGGCACCCCGATCTTGACGGCTGACTCGCGAACCGACTCGTTCCACTGCTCGCGGGCCTCAGCCTTACGGAAGCCCGGCCCGGTGGCCACCAGCACCAGTCCGGCCACCTCGTCGGGATGGTCCACGGCGTGCGCCAGACACAGGAAGCCGCCGAGGCTGTGGCCCATGAGGATGGCCGGGCCGCCGCCAGAGCCGACCGCGTGATCGCGCACGGCGGCAAGGTCGGCCAGCACATGGGTCCGCGAGTAGGCACCCGGCGGTGGAGCATCGCTGTCGCCGTGGCCCCTGAGGTCCCAGGTCACGACCTGATACCCACCGGTCGGTTCTCCGACGAGTTCCCCAACGAGGGGCGCCCAGACCGAGCGGTCGTTGGCCCAGCCGTGGGTGGCAACGATCGGCGGCCAGCCCGCGGCCCCGGCATCGCCCGATGAATCCACCGCGATCGAGGTCCCGTCGGCGGCGGTGATTCTCAGGGCTTCAGTGCCCATTAGAGCCCTCGGAAGAATTCGCGGAGATCGGTGACCAGTTCGACGGGCCGCTCCATCGCGGCGAAGTGGCCGCCGCGATCGTGCTCGCGCCAGAAGGTGACGTTGCGGTCGGCCTCCACCCAGCGGCGCCGACCCACCATGAGCTCCATGGGGAAGGCCGAGACGCCGAACGGCACATCAGGGTTGGGCGGCGGGAGCTTCCCGGCCGCCAGGTCCTGCCCGAACTCGAAGTAGAAGCGGGTCGACGAGGTGATGGTGCCGGTGAACCAGTAGGTGGCGACGTTGGCCAGCAGGTTGTCGCGGTCGACGACGTCCAGTGCGTCGCCGTCGTGGTCGGTCCAGCCGTGGAACTTCTCGCCGATATAGGCCAACAGCCCGACCGGCGAGTCGTGGAGGCCGGCGCCCACTGTCTGGGGACGGGTGCGCTGGATCTCGAAGTAGCCGCTGTCCTCCTTCTGGTACCAGGCGACCCGGTCGAGGTGCTGCTGTTCGGCCGGCGTGATGTCGGCCAGATCGTCGTCCCTTCCAGGGGGGAAGGCGGCGACCATGTTCAGGTGGCAGCCGGTCACGTGGTCCGGAGCATGGCCTGCTACGTGCTGGGAGATGATCGACCCCCAGTCGCCGCCCTGGACGCCGTAGCGGTCGTAGCCCAGCCGGGCCATGAGCGCGGCGAAGGCCCGTCCGGTGCGGTCGGGCCCCCAGCCCCGTTCGGAGGTCGGGCCCGACCAGCCGTAGCCGGGAAGCGACGGGGCGACCACGTGGAAGGCGTCAGCTGGGTCTCCACCATGGGAGGCCGGGTCGGTCAGCGGACCCAGGACCTCGAGAAATTCGACGATCGAGCCGGGCCAGCCGTGCGACAGCAGCAGGGGTCGAGCGTCGGGTTCGGGGGATCGGTGGTGGATGGCGTGGATCTGCTGGCCGTCGATAGTGGTGACCAGTTGCTCAAAGGCGTTGATCCGAGCCTCGGCGGCCCGCCAGTCGAACCCATCGGCCCACCAGCCGGCCAGATCACGCAGCCAGCGTTGGTCACAGCCGTAATCCCAGCCGGTGTCGGGAATCTGGTCAGGCCAACGGGTGTCGGCCAGACGGCGTCTCAGGTCGTCGATCGCCTCGTCGGTGATCGACACGGTGAACGGTTTGATCAGGTCGGATTCGGGGGGCACCGGGCGACCGTACCCGTGGCGGGTAGTCGGCTGGAAAGCCGGACCGGAATGGGGATTACGGTCGATGAAGGGCCCGACCAAGAGCCGACGGAAAACAGGACCGGGAGACGGGAAACATGGATCTGAATGGCGCACGGGTACTGGTGACCGGCGGTTCGAAGGGGATCGGGGCCTCACTGGCCCGGGCCTACGCTGCGGCCGGTGCCAACGTGGTGGTGGCCGCCCGTCCGTCAGACGAGTTGGATGCGGTGGCCACCGAGGTGGGCGGTCACGCCGTGGCCGTCGACCTGACCGACGCGGCAGCCGTCGAGGATTTCATCCCGGGCGTGGAGGCCGACCTCGGACCGGTCGACGTGCTGGTCAACAACGCGGGCATGGAGACCATCGACATGGCGGCGGTCATCGACCCGGCGGTCATCCGGGCCACCACCCGGCTGAACCTCGAGGCGCCCATGGTCCTGACCCGACATGCCCTGCCTCAGATGCTGGAACGCGGTCGGGGGCACTTGGTGTTCCTGTCGTCGATCGCCGGTACGGCCGGATTCCCGACCATGGCCACCTACTGCGCCACCAAGGCGGGGATATCCAACTTCGTGCGGGCGCTCACCCTGGAACTCAAGGCCACGTCGATCGGCACGACCACCGTGGCGCCGGGGCCGGTAGCCACCCGCATGTGGGAGGCAGTGGAGTCCACGTCACCGAGCGGCCAGAAGGTGCTGGACCGGATGAACGCCGTCCGGATGCTCCCCATTGCCGACCCGGATCGGCTGGCCCACAAGGTGGTGACGGCCACCCGACGGGGAACCCGTCATGTCCGGACGCCACGGCGCCTCATGGGCAACTTCCTGATGGCCGAAGGGGCGAACCGGATGACCGGTGCCCTGCTGGCCGGGGTGAAACTCGACCCCACGGACAGCCGGCCGTGATCAGGCGTGTTCGGCGAGCTCCCGGAGGCGACCCAGCACGGTGGCGGCCTCGCCACCGACCGGTGTGACGTTCAGCGAGGTCACGCCAGCGTCCTTGTAGGCGGCCAGACGGTCGACCACGTAGGCCTCGTCGCCACACAGTGACGTGTTCTCGATGAGCTCGTCGGGGAGCAGGCCGGCGGCCTCCTCCTTGCGCCCGTCCAGGTAGGCATCCTGGATGGCGGTCGCCTCGTCGGCGAAGCCGTACTGGCGGCACACGTCGTTGTAGAAGTTCTTCCCGCGGGCGCCCATCCCACCGATGTACAGAGCGGCCATGGGCCGGCCGAGGTCGCGGTACTGAGCTGCATCGTCGCCAATGGCCACCAGGCCACCGGCCACCACGTCGAAGTCATCGAGCGCCGCATCGCGCCGGGCCAGCCCTGCGGTTACCGCGTCGCCCCACACCCGGGCCATGCGCTCCGGGTAGACGAGGAACGGCAGCCAGCCGTCGCACGACGCAGCGGTCTCCTCGACGCTCTTCTGGCCGAGGGCGGCAATGTAGATCGGGATCTCGGCGCGCTTCAGATGGTTAATGATCTTCAACGGCTTGCCGAGGCCCGTGCCCTGGTCGGGCGGCAGCGGAAGGGTGAACACGTTGCCGTCGTAGACGAGGGGTTCGCGGCGCCACGCCGAGCGGCAGATCTCGATGATCTCCTTGATCCGGGTCAGGGGCTTGGCATAGGGCATACCGTGGAAGCCCTCAATGACCTGGGGGCCTGAGGCCCCCAACCCGAGCACGAAGCGGCCCTCGGACAGCGCATCCAGACCGGCGGCCGTCTGGGCCAGGAGGGCCGGGGTGCGGCTGTACGTGTTGAGGATTCCGCTGCCCAGTTCGACGGTTGACGTGCTAGCTGCCAGATAGCCGAGCAGGCTCACGGCGTCGAAGCCGTAGGCCTCGGGGATCCAGATGCGGTCGACGCCGGCCGCTTCCAGTTCCCGAGCCTGAACGGCCGCGGTCTGGGGGTCGGTGGCGTAGTTGAGGCTGGTGGAGATGCGCATGGCACTGAGCCTCGCAGGTGTGACTGGTCTCTGAGGAACCGGTCCTTCAAGAACTGGCCACTGAGGGGCCGATTGGAAGACAGGTCATGAGTCACACGGCTCCGAGGACCTGACGGACCGTCACCTACCATCTGCGCATGGATCCGCATGCCCTGTCGACCGACGGCTTCGTCACGGTTGACCGCGCCGAATGGGTGGCCCTCGCCGAGGCGGGGCTCAAGGGCCGCACGCTGGCGTCGCTGGCCACCATTACGGCCGACGGCATCGAGATCGCCCCCGTCTACTCGCCGGACTCCGACGGAGATCCGAACGGCTCCGACGATCGATTCGGCCTGCCTGGTTCCGGCGACCGGACCCGTGGATCGTTGGCTGCGGGGCGGACGACCAACGGGTGGGACGTACGGGCCCTGGTGGCTGACGACGGCCCGGACGCCGCCAACGCCACGGTGCTCGATGAACTCGAGCGGGGCTCCACCTCAGTACTGCTCGACGTGGAGGCGATCGGCATTCGGTCGCTCGATGACCTCGGCACCGTGTTGGCCGGTGTGCACCTAGAGATGGCGACCGTGGCCCTGGTGCCCGGTCCGACCAGCGTGGCGGCCGCCGGATGGCTGCTCGACCTCTGGGAACGACGGGGCACGCCGACCGATGAGCAGGCCGGCCTCCTGGGTCTGGATCCGCTGGGTGTGGCTGCCCGTCACGGTGGCGAGCCGGACGTCGGCGATGACGTGCTCGCCATCGTGGACCGTGCCCGGGGGCTGCCCGGCGTGCGGACTTTCACGGTGGATGGCACGGTGTTCGCTGACGCCGGGGCGAGCGACGCACGGGAGCTGGGCTGGACCACGGCCGGTGGGGTGGCCGTGCTACGGGCACTGGTCGATCACGGGTTGACCATCAACGAGGCTCTCGGCCAGCTTGCCTTCACGTGGTCGGCCGATGCTGACCAGTTCCGGACCATCTGTCGGCTCCGAGCGGCGCGCCGACTTTGGGCCCGGGTTGCGGAGACCAGCGGTGCGGGCACTGCCCATCGGGGCCAGATCCAGCACGCCATGGGTTCGGCGGTCGACCTGACCCGTCGGGATCCGTGGGGCAACCTCCTGCGGGGCACGGTGGCCGCCTTCGCTGCCGGCATCGGTGGGGCCGACGCGGTGACCGTCCGCCCCTTCGACTCGATCCTCGGTCGGTCCGACGCGTTCGGCCGACGAACGGCCCGCAACACTCAGGTGCTCTTGCTCGAGGAGAGCGCCCTAGCCTCGGTCGTCGATCCGGCCGGCGGGTCCTGGTACGTCGAGGACCTGACGTCTCGCATGGCCGACGCAGCCTGGGACCGCTTCCGCGACGTCGAAGCGGCCGGAGGAATCGCCGCGGCGCTCACCTCTGGACTGATCGGCCGGGAAACCGAGGCCTGCTGGGAGGCTCGCCGAACCCGGCTGGCCACCCGGGCCGAAGCGATCACGGGCGTGTCGGAGTTCCCCGACCTCGACGAGAACCTTCCCGAACGGCCGCCGGCTCCGTCGGATCCGTCGGGTCCGTTGCCCCTCCGGCGCCGATCCGAAGCGTTCGAGGCCCTCCGGGACGCCGCGGACGCTGCGGTGCTGACGCCCACGGTGCGCCTTGTCACGGTGGGTGATCTGGCCGATCACACGGCTCGGAGCACGTTCGCCACCAATCTTTACGCGGTGGCCGGCATCCGGGCGCTTGCTTGCACCGGTTCGGACGCCGGGTCGTCGGTGGCCGTGGTGTGTGGATCGGATGATGGTTACACCGCCGAGGGTGTCGCCGTGGTGGCCGCCCTCCGAGCCGAGGGCGTGTCCCGTATCCACCTGGCAGCTCGGGCGACAAGCCTGGACGATGACTTGGTAGCTGCGCTGGTCGGGGCGGGCGTCGACGAGTTCGTGCACGCCGGCTCCGATGTGATCGACCTGATGGGACGGACGCTGGATGCACTGGGTGTCGACACCCTGGTGGACGTCGAGGGGGAGTGGGCATGATCCCCGACTTCACGGCGGTCTCCCTGGCGCCGGACACCGATGGTCAGGCTTCAGTCGATCCGGGTACAAGGGTCGACTCGGGTGTATGGGTCGATCAGGTGGTGGCTGAGACGGGCTGCACACCCGACGAGTTGGCCCGCGACACCCCCGAGCAGATCCGTGTGCCCATCCTCTCCACACCGGTCGAGGGTGCCGCCGACGGGTCTTCGGACACGGGTTTCACCAATGCGTGGCCGGGTGTCGCTCCGTACCTGCGGGGCCCGTACCCGACGATGTACGCCAGCCAGCCATGGACGGTGCGCCAGTACGCGGGCTATTCGACCGCCGAGGAGAGCAACGACTTCTACCGGCGCAACCTGGCCGCCGGCCAGAAGGGCCTCAGCGTGGCCTTCGACCTGGCCACCCACCGCGGCTATGACAGCGACCACCCGCGGGTGCGTGGCGACGTAGGAATGGCTGGGGTGGCCATCGATTCCATCTATGACATGCGGACCCTGTTCGACGGAATCCCGTTGGATCGCATGAGCGTGTCGATGACCATGAACGGGGCGGTGCTGCCCATCCTGGCCCTGTACGTGGTGGCCGCCGAGGAGCAGGGGGTGTCGCCGGACCAGCTGGCTGGGACCATCCAGAACGACATCCTCAAGGAGTTCATGGTCCGGAACACGTACATCTATCCGCCGGGCCCGTCCATGCGGATCGTGTCGGACATTTTCGCCTTCACCAGCACCGAGATGCCCCGCTTCAACTCCATCTCCATCTCCGGCTACCACATGCAGGAAGCCGGGGCGACGGCCGATCTGGAACTGGCCTACACGTTGGCCGACGGCGTGGAATACGTGCGGGCTGGGATCGCCGCCGGGCTGGAGGTTGACGCCTTCGCCCCCCGGTTGAGCTTCTTCTGGGCCATTGGCATGGACTTCTTCATGGAGGTGGCCAAGCTCCGGGCTGCCCGGCTCCTCTGGGCCGGCCTCATGCGCCAGTTCGAGCCGACTGACCCCCGGTCGTCGTCGCTGCGAACCCACTCCCAGACTTCAGGTTGGAGCCTCACCGCACAGGACGTCTACAACAACGTGGTCCGGACGTGCGTGGAGGCCATGGCCGCCACCCAGGGCCACACCCAGTCGTTGCACACCAACGGCTTGGACGAGGCCTTGGCGCTGCCCACCGACTTTTCGGCCCGTATCGCCCGCAACACCCAGTTGTTCCTCCAGCAGGAGAGCGGTACCTGTCGGGTGGCGGACCCGTGGGGCGGTAGTCACCATGTGGAGCGTCTCACCCGGGACCTTGCCGTGCGGGCGCTGGCCCACATGGACGAGGTGGAGGAATTAGGCGGTATGGCCAGCGCTATCGAGGCCGGGATTCCCAAGTTGCGGATCGAGGAGGCGGCGGCCCGTACCCAGGCCCGCATCGATTCCGGTCGCCAGTCGGTGGTCGGAGTGAACCGCTACCGGCTGGACACCGAGGATCCGATCGACGTGCGCAAGGTCGACAACGCCCAGGTCCGGGCTGATCAGTTAGCCAAGTTGGAACGCCTCCGGGCCGAGCGCAACCCGCAGGCGTGTGTCGCCGCACTGGAGGCCCTCACGAGAAGCGCGTCATCCGGTGACGGCAACCTGCTGGCGCTGGCCATCGACGCAGCGCGGGCGAGGGCTACGGTCGGGGAGATCAGCGACGCTCTCGAAAAGGTCTACGGGCGTTACGTGGCGGAGGTCCGCACCATCTCCGGAGTTTTCAACAGCGAGGTAGGCAATGGGGAGGCAGTGGCCTCGGCCCGTTCCCGAGTGGCGGCCTTCGAGGCCGGCGCCGGTCGGCGCCCCCGGATCCTGGTGGCCAAGATGGGCCAGGATGGTCACGACCGCGGCCAGAAGGTCATCGCCACGGCATTTGCTGACCTGGGTTTCGACGTCGACATCGGGCCACTCTTCTCGACGCCCGACGAGGTGGCCCGTCAGGCCGTCGAGAACGACGTCCACGTGGTGGGCGTTAGCTCGCTGGCCGCCGGTCACCTGACGCTGATCCCCGAACTACGCGATGCCCTGACAACCCACGGTCGCACTGATATCGCCATCGTGGTCGGTGGAGTCATTCCACCCGACGACCACGATGCGCTGCTGACCGCCGGCGCCGCGGCGGTGTTTCCCCCGGGAACGGTGGTGGCCACCGCTGCCGTTGACCTGCTCGAAGCGCTGGTGGCCGGACCGGCCACCAGGTAGACGACTCATGGCCGTCCCCGAACTCGTCGACGGCGTACTGGCCGGCGATCGGGCATCGATCGGTCGGGCTTTGACGCTCGTCGAGTCGATCCACCCCGGCCACCAGGCCGAGGTGACCGCGCTGCTCGACGCCCTCTCGCCCCACGCCTCGGATTCACACCGCGTGGGCATCACTGGTGTGCCGGGGGTGGGCAAGTCCACGTTCATCGAGTCTCTCGGGGGCCGACTGACCGCGGCCGGCCGTCGGGTCGCCGTGCTGGCTGTCGATCCGACGAGCACGGTCACCGGCGGCAGCATCCTGGGCGACAAGACCCGCATGCTGAACCTGGCCAACGACCCGGCAGCGTTCGTCCGACCGTCGCCCAGTGCCGGAACGCTCGGCGGGGTTACCCGCACGACCCGGGAGTCGATGGTGGTGCTCGAGGCTGCCGGCTATGACGTGGTGCTCGTCGAGACGGTGGGCGTGGGCCAGTCCGAGACGGTGGTGGCCGGGATGGTCGACTTCTTCCTGGTACTGATGCTGCCGGGTGCCGGTGACGAACTCCAGGGCATCAAGAAGGGCGTGCTGGAGTTGGCCGACATGATCGCCGTGAACAAGGCAGACGGGGAGAATGCCCCGGCGGCCCGCACAGCGGCCCGGGACTACACGGCCGCGCTACGCCTCACCCACCCGACCAGCCCTACGTGGACCCCGCCGGTGGTGATGTGCGCCGGCCTGTCAGGTGAGGGTCTGGACGAGGTCTGGGGCCAGGTCGAGGCCCACCGTATGGCGTTGACCGACTCTGGCGAGTGGGCCGATCGGCGTTTAGCCCAACGTCTGGCCTGGATGTGGTCGATGGTCGAGGGCCGCCTGCTGGCCGACCTCCGGGCCGATCCGGCGGTGCTGGACCTCCTTGGAGTCGTGGAGGCCGATGTCCTGGGCGGACGGACTTCGCCCTCAGCGGCCGCCCTCCGTCTACTCGACGCGTTCGGCACCTGACGGGCGTTCGGGAACCGGTGGAGATGGAACGGCGGGCGTTCCTGTGGGACGGCCTCCGGGCCGGAGCTGTGCTCGGCGTGGCCAGCGGCGTGTGGGGGGTGGCCCTCCCGGGTGCACTGGCCGGCGGACCGAGCGCCGGGTCGGGGTCGACGCCTTCGTCGGTGTTTTCGCCGGGCCCCTACGGGTCGCTGGACGGCCAGACCCCCGATGGTCATGGCCTCGTGCTGCCCGAGGGATTCACTGCCCGGATCGTCGCCGAAGGAGGGGCGCCGGTGGCCGGCACCGATCTCATGTGGCCGCTGTTTCCCGACGGCAAGGGCACGGTGTCGGCTGACGACGGGGGATGGCTCCTCGTCTGCAACCACGAGGTATTCGACTTCCAGACCCCGAATGGACCGCGTGGCGGGGCCTCGACCATCGGGTTCGCTCCGGACGGGTCGATCAGTGGTGCCTGGCCCGTGCTCGTCAGTAGCCACTCCAACAGCCGTGGGGCGGTCACCCCGTGGGGAACGTGGCTCTCCTGTCAGGAGGCGTTCGGCTCGGCGGCGGGAGACGGCAACGGCCTCGTCTGGGAATGCGACCCGAACGGTGGGCAACCAGCAGTGGCCCGCCCGGTGTTGGGACGTCGGACCCACGGATCGGTGGTCGTGGATCTCGACGGGGGGCACGCCTATCTAACCGAAGCCCATCGGGACGGTCGTCTCTATCGGGTGACCCTCGCCGATGTCGGCGACCCGTTGGGCGGAGCGGGCGACGAGTCTGGCCGGATGGAGGCCCTGGCCGTGGACCTCGACGGTGGGGTCCGCTGGTTGTCCGTTCCCGACCCCTCTGGGTCGTTCCTCCCGACCCGGTTCCAGGCGCTCGACGGCCTGGTCACCCCGATGGGCGGTGGCATACAGATCCACGATGGGGTGCTGGTGTTCACCACCGGGCTCGACGACCGGGTCCACGCGGTGGACCTGGCGGCCGGTCACCACTCGGTGGTGTGGGACGGTTCGGGACGACGCCGTCCGTTGCACGGGATTGGCGACCTTGCGGTGGCTTCCTCCGGCGATCTGTTCGTATCCGAGGACCGGGGCGACATGGAGGTCGTGATGATCACGCCGACCGGGGAGGTGGCGCCGTTCTGCCGAATGGTTGGCAACGCCCACCGGCTCTCGGCGGTCACCGGACCGTGCTTCGACCCGTCAGGTACCCGGCTGTACGTCAGCTCGTTACGAGGTCGGGGCGAGGCATTGGTGCGTGACGTGGTGGCCGATCTGGATTGGGGCACCGGGGCAGAAGGACGCCACGTCGGCGTGACCTACGAGATCAGTGGTCCCTTCCGGTCCGAGGCGGTGATTCTCGGAGGTCAGTCGACCACGACGGTGGTCCCGGCGTCAACGACCGCTGCACCGTCCACGACAGCGACCAACGAGGGCACCGCTACGACTTCGACTGTCGCCGTCTCCGCCTCGCCGACGACCGGCGGGCCCTCAGAAATCGTTGCAGGCGGCAACCCTGCCGAGAGTGAAACGACCAGGAGTCCCAGTGGAGACGGTGGGTTGGTAACGCCGATCGGTTTGGGTGCGGCGGTACTCGCTCTTGGCGGCGCCCTCGCCCTTCGCAGACGGCGGGACCGGGATATCGACGGGAGTTAGAACTCCTCGTCGAACGCCACGTCGCCCTCGACGCCCACCTGGTAGGCGGCCACGGTTCGTTCGAAGAAGTTCGTGACCTCCTGCACGTCTTGGAGCTCCATGAACCCGAACGGGTTGGTGGTGTTGTAGCGGCGATCCAGACCCAACTGGGCGAGGCGCTGGTCAGCCACGAACTGCAGGTACTGCTTCGTGTCGGCGGTCGACATGCCGGGCACGCCCTGGCCGAGGAGATCCTCAGCGAACTGGAACTCGCACTCGATGGCCTCGTCGAGCATCTCGTAGATGCGGTTGCTGAGGTCCTCGTCGAACAGGTTGGGCTGCTCACGGCGAACCGTGTTGATGACCTCGAAGGCGAAGTTCATGTGGCAGCTCTCGTCGCGAAACACCCAGTTGGTGCCGGCGGCCAGGCCGTTGAGCAGGCCTTTGGAGCGGAGGAAGTACACGTAGGCAAAGGCAGCGAAGAAGAACAGCCCCTCGATACAGGCGGCAAAGCAGATGAGGTTCAGCAGGAACGTCTTGCGCTTCTCGTCGGTGTCGAGGTCGCCGAGGTTTTCGGCAGCGTTCATCCACTTAAAGCAGAACTCGCCCTTCTTGGCGATCGACGGGATGCTGTGGATCGCCGTGAAGGCGGCCTCCCGCTCGGCCATATCGGGGATGTAGTTGTCCAACAGGGTCAGGTAGAACTGGACGTGCAGCGCCTCTTCGTAGAGCTGACGCGACAGGTACATCCGGGCCTCGGGGGCGTTGATGTGCTGGTACAGGTTGAGCACCAGGTTGTTGGAGACGATCGAGTCGCCCGTGGCGAAGAAGGCCACCAACCGGTTGATGAGGTGCTTCTCGGCCGGGACGAGCTTGCGGTCCAGGTCGGGGATGTCGTCGGAGAAGTCGATCTCCTCGACCGTCCAGGTGTTCTTGATGGCGTCCCGGTACATCTCGTAGAACACCGGGTAACGCATGGGCCGCAGCGTCAGGTCGAAACCGGGGTCCAGGATGTTGGCCCGGTGCGTGACCGGAGCGGCCGCTGGGGCCTCAAGGGGACCAGCAGCCGGGTCGAAGGGAACTTCTGCGAGAGCCATTAGTTGCACGCCTCACAGGACTCGGGGTTCTCCAACGAGCAGGCCACGGCCTCCTCGTCGGAGAAGGTGGGCTTCTCGGCCGGTTCACCACCGCCGGTTGGGTCCGAGGGTCCGCCGGTGGTCGTCTTGTTGATCCGGGTGGCCGGTCGGGACCGCAGGTAGTAGGTGGTCTTCACACCAGACTTCCAGGCATGGAGGTACATGGAGCTGAGCTTGCCGATGGTCGGTGACTCCATGAACAGGTTTAGTGACTGGCTCTGGTCGATGTAGGCACCCCGGGCCGCCGCCATGTCGATCAGCGATCGCATGGGCACTTCCCAAGCGGTGCGATAGACGTCTTTGAGGTCATCGGGCATGCCCTCGACGTCCTGGATGGAGCCCTCCTCCGTCTTCACCCGGTTGGCCATGGTCTCGTTCCACAGGCCCCGCTGCTGAAGCTCGCGCACCAGATAGCGGTTGATCTGCATGAACTCGCCCGACAGGGTCTCGCGCTTGAATAGGTTGGAGACTTGGGGTTCGATGCACTCGCAGCAGCCAGCGATTGAGGCGATGGTGGCCGTCGGGGCGATGGCGATGAGGAGCGAGTTGCGTAGGCCGTGCTCGGCGATCCGGGCCCTGAGGGTGTCCCAGCGGGCGGTGTCGGACGGAGCGACGCCCCACAGGTCGAACTGCAGGTCGCCCTTGGCGGCCCGGGTCAGTCCGTAGTTCTCGTGTGCGCCGGAGGCCTCGGCGAGTTCTGTCGACGCCCACAGGGCGTTGAAGTAGATCTCCTCGGATATTCGTGACGACAGGGCGCGGGCCTCTTCGGAGTCGAACGGCAGGCCGAGCTTGAAGAAGACGTCCTGGAGGCCCATGAGACCCATGCCGACCGGTCGCCACGCGGAGTTCGACGTCGACGCCTCGGGGGTCGGGTAGTAGTTGATGTCGATGACCCGGTCGAGGAACGGCACGGCCAGGCGAACCACCTCGGCCAGACGGTCGAAGTCGAAGGTTCCATCGGTCACGAGGGCTCCCAGGTTGACCGAGCCGAGGTTGCACACAGCGGTCTCGTCCTGGTCGGTGACCTCGAGGATCTCGGTGCACAGGTTCGACAGATGGACGACACGGCCGTCGGTACCCGTTTGGTTGCACTTCAGGTTGGAGGCGTCCTTGAAGGTCATCCAGCCGTTGCCGGTCTGGGCCAGCGATCGCATCATCCGGCTGTAGAGCTCACGGGCCGGGATCTGGCGCTCGTAGATGCCTGCTTCTTCGGCCTTGAGGTAGGCGGACTCGAAGTCGGAGCCGTATAGGTCGGTGAGGTGCGGCACCTTCGCCGGGTCAAATAGCGACCACTGCCAGTCCTTCTCAACCCGTTCCATGAACAGGTCGGGAATCCAGTTGGCCAGGTTCAGGTTGTGGGTTCGACGCTGCGGGTCGCCGGTGTTCTCCTTGAGGTCGAGGAAGTCCTCGATGTCGGAGTGCCAGGACTCGAGGTAGACGCACGCCGCGCCCTTGCGGCGACCTCCCTGGTTAACCGCTGCGACGGAACTGTCGAGGGTCTTGAGCCACGGAATGATGCCGTTTGACAGACCGTTGGTGCCCCGGATCAGCGAGCCCTTGGCGCGGATGCGGTGCCACGCCACACCGATGCCGCCTGCGAACTTCGAGAGCTTGGCGATGTCGGTGTAACGCTTGTAGATGCCGTCGAGGCTGTCCTCGGGCGAGTCCAGCAGGTAGCAACTGGACATCTGCGGATGGCTGGTGCCCGAGTTGAACAGCGTGGGGCTGGACGGCAGGTACGCCAGCGACGAGATGAGCCGGTAGAAGCGGATGGCCTCGTCGGGGCAGGTCGATAGACCGCAGGCCACACGCAGGAAGAAGTACTGCGGGGTCTCAATGACCATGCGGTTCTCCGGGTGGCGCAGGAGGTACCGGTCGTAGACGGTGCGAAGTCCGAAGAACTCGAACAGGTGATCGCGCTCGTCCTCGATGGTGTCGTTCAACTTGCGAGCGTTGGTGGCGACGAACTCGGCCACCTCGGTACCGATGAGGCCCTGCTCGACGCCCATGGCCACCGACTGCGAGAAGGAGTGGATGTCCTGGTTGCGGACCTCCTTGTCGACCACCGTGGCCAGCAGGCGGGCGGCCAGACGAGAGTAGTTGGGCTCCTCGACGATGAAGGCCGCCGAGGTCCGGATGGACAACTCGTCGAGCTCCTCGGTGGTGGCGCCATCGCACAGGCCCGAGATGGTCCTAGTGGCCACCCGCATCGGATCGACGCCCGGTAGGCCATCGGCGCACCGTTCCACGGCTCGCACGATCTTGTTGACGTCGACCGCTTCCAGGTCGCCGTTGCGCTTTCGTACCCGCATGGTGGTGCTGGTGTTCTCGGTCGATTCGACGTCCGTGTCGCCGATCCGTTCATCCGTGAGTGCCATCTCGTGTCCTCTTCCCCGGTTCCCGCCGGTCGTCTCCTGAACCGTCCACCGTCGCCGGTGACCTGTCTCCTCGTTGTTCGGGCGATGGAGCGCGGCCTCCCATCTTGTAACCGTCCCGGTTGCTCGGGTCGGTAGAGGGTGGGCCGGGCACTTCCTCCCGGGACTTGAATTGCACGCATGTAACTACAACCGTGTCAAGTTATTCGTGCGGTCCGGACAGGATTTCTCGAGAGTCGCGCCACGGGTGGCCGGGAAAGGACGGAAACTGGGTGTATTCGCGCTCCGAGTGGTCGCCGCCCAGCGGCGGTCGGTGGGCCGCAGTCCGGCCTAGCGTGTTGCCCGTGAGCCACTCCACCCCCATCCTCGACGTCGACCTCGTTGCATTCGAGAACGGTGACGAGGCAACCCGGCGAGCGGTGGTCGACGGGACGATGCGGAGCCTGGCCACCGGCTTCGTCTACGTACGCCATGACCTCTCCGAGAACCTTCTGGATGAGGCTTACGGTCGCCTGGCCGACTTCTTTGCCCTGCCCCGGGATCGCAAGGACCGCTACACGGTGCCTGGCGCCAACGGCCAGACCGGGTACACCGGCCTCCTCGTGGAGACGGCGGCCATCTCCGACGTGCCCGATTGGAAGGAGATGCTCAACTGGAGTGCCCCGGTTCCCGAGGGGCATCCGTTGAGGAAGCGCTTCCCTCATCGGTATGGCGAACAGGTGCTTCCCGATGAGGATCTGCCGGGCACCACCGAACTGCTCATGGCGTTCCACGAGGCCACGCTCGGTCTGCAGTGTCGGGTGCTGCGGATCCTGGCCGTGGGTCTCGGTGTCCACGAGAGCTACTTCGACGTGATGCTGAACGACGGTGCCGCACTGACCCGGGCCCTGCATTACCCGTCCATGGACGCCGCCCCCGGCGACGAGCACGTGTGGGCGGCCGAGCACGGAGACATCAACCTCATCACAGCGCTACCGCGGGCCACGGCTCCCGGTCTGCAGGTCAAGGTGGACGATTCTTGGGTGGACGCTTCGCCGCCGGACGGCCACCTCATCGTCAACACCGGGATCATGCTGGATCACCTGACCAACGGGGTGATCCCGCCGGGCATCCACCGGGTAGTGGCCAACGGCCCGGGCGAACGTCATTCGGTGGTGCAGTTCTGCCACCCCACGCCGTGGACCATGTTGGCGCCCATCCCGACATGTGTGACGCCGGATAATCCGCTCCGCTATCCGACGATCACTGCGTCTGACCGGCTGGAACAGGTGATCTGGGAGATCAACCTCGTGGAGTCAGGTCGCCGGCTCGACTGAGAGCCCGCACGCTTCCGGATGGTGCGCGGTTCAGGCGACGGTGAGTGAGAACTGGAGCTGGGCGCCCTCGACGGTCACTGTGGTCGCTTCGCCGTCTGGGCTGCCAGCCGGGTGGCCGTAGACGATGTCGGCGGCCAGGACCTGACCGGCCACATGGGCCTCATGGATGCGGATTGCGTCGAGCACCGCCTCGTCGCCGTCGACCGTCAGTTGGATGCGGTCGGTGACCACCAGATCGGCGTCGCGTCGGGCTTGCTGGACGTGGCGGACCACGTCACGGGCCAGGCCCTCACAGGTCAGTTCGTCGGTCACTTCGGTATCGAGCACGACGACGGCGTCGCCACTACCCAACGCTCCGGCCGTAACCCCCTCGGGTGACTCGACACCCAACTCGAACTCGTCGGCGGCCAGCACGTGGCCGGCCACGGTCACCGTCCCATCGTCGTTGCGGACGTAGTCGCCGGACCGGGCTTTGGCGAACACTGACTGGACATCGCCGCCGAGGCGGGGTCCGAGGGCCCGCCCGTCAGGGCGGAGCACGAACCGGGCATGGGATTCCAGGTCGTCGGTCAGGTGCACGGCCTTCACGTTGACTTCGTCGACCAGCAGGTCGAGCAGGTCAGCGAGCGTCTCGCTGTCGGTGCCGGCCACCGTCAACGACGACAGGGGAAGCCGCACCCGGAGACCGTGGTCCTCGCGGAGTCGAAGGGCTGTCGAGGCCACATCACGGAGGCGGTCCATCCGGTCCACCAGATGGGGGTCCGACGGGAGGTCCATGGCATCAGGCCAGTCCTGGAGGTGGACGCTGGTCGAGCCACCAGTCAGGCCGGTGTGGATCTCCTCGGCCACCATGGGCAAGAACGGGGCGGCGACTCGACAGAGGGTGACGAGCACCGTGTAGAGGGTGTCGTGTGCGTCGCGCTTGCCGATGGCCTCGTCGGTGTCGGCCGTCGGGTCGGTGGCCGCCCGGGCCCAGAAGCGGTCACGGCTGCGTCGGATGTACCAGTTGTTGAGGGCGTCGAGGAACCCCTGGATCTCGGCGGTGGCTCCGGGTAGGTCGTAGGCGTCCATCCGGTCCTGCACTGACTCGACGAGGCGGCGGGTCTTGGCCAGCAGGTACCGGTCGAGCAGGTGGGTGGAGTCGGTCCGCATGGTGGCCGAGTGGCCGTCGACGTTCGCGTACAGCGTGAAGAAGGAGTAGGCGTTCCAGACGGGCAGCAGCACCTGGCGCACCACATCGTCGATCCCGCTGTCGGTGATGCGAAGGTCGCCACCCCGGACGATGTTGGACGACATCAGGTACCAGCGCAGGGCATCGGCGCCCTGGGCCTCGAAGATGACCGCCGGTTCGGTGTAGTTGCGGTACTTCTTGGAGAGCTTTGCCCCGTCCTCGGCCAGCAGGATCCCGTGGCAGATGACGTTTTGGAAGGCCGGTCGGTCGAACAGGGCGGTGGCCAGCACGTGGAGGGTGTAGAACCAGCCGCGCGTCTGGTTGATGTACTCGACAATGAAGTCGGCCGGGAAGTGCTCCTCGAAGCGCTCTCGGTTCTCGAACGGGTAGTGGAGTTGGGCGAACGGCATGGAGCCCGACTCGAACCAGCAGTCGAGCACCTCGGGCACCCGACGCATGGTGGAACGGCCGGTCGGGTCGTCCGGGTTGGGTCGGGTCAGGTCATCGATGAACGGGCGGTGCAGATCGTCGGGCCGCACCCCGAAGTCTTGTTCGATCTCGTCGAGGCTGCCGTACACGTCGATGCGGGGGTAGTCGGGATCATCGCTGCGCCACACCGGGATGGGTGAGCCCCAGAAGCGGTTCCGACTGATGGACCAGTCGCGGGCGCCGTCCAGCCACATGCCGAAGCGACCGTCGCGGATGTGGTCAGGGACCCAGTTGATCTCGGCGTTGGTGGCCAGCATCCGTTCGCGTAGGTCGGTGACCTTCACGTACCACGACGAAATAGCCTTGTAGATGATCGGCGTGTCGGTGCGCCAGCAGTGCGGGTAGTTGTGTTCGTAGGTGTCGTGGCGGACGACGCGGCCCGCCTCTTTGAGGTGGCGGATGATGTCCGGATTGGCTTCGAAGACATTCTGGCCGGCCCACTGGGCGACGTCGTCGGTGAATCGGCCCTGGTCATCGACGGGCACGACCCGGCCGATGGGGATATCGGCGGCCTCGCAGGTCACCTGATCGTCCTCGCCGAACCCGGGGGCCATGTGGACAACGCCGGTGCCGTCGCCGGCATCCACGAAGTCAGCGGCGAGGATGCGGAAGGCATCGGTTCGGTCGGCGAAGAAGTCGAACAGCGGGGTGTAGGTACGTCCAACCAGGTCGCGGCCCGTGCAGGTCCCGACTTCGGTGGTGTCCTCGAGCTGGGCGGCGTAGCGCTCGGCGGCGGCTGTGCCGATGACTAGCACGGTGCCGTCGGCGTCGACCTGCAACGAGTAGTCGACATCGGGACCCACGGCGAGAGCCAGGTTCGACGGCAGGGTCCACGGCGTGGTCGTCCAGGCCAGGATCCGCATGGGGCCCGGGTCACCCTCGGCCGGATCCAGGTCGAATGCCACGGTGATGGCCGGGTCCTGGCGGGGCCGAGTGGCGTCGTCGAGGCGGATTTCGAAGTTGGACAGTGGGGTCTCGGCACCCCACGAGTAGGGCATGACCCGGAACGCCTCGTAGATGAGGCCCTTGTCCCAGAGTTGCTTGAACGCCCACATGACCGACTCCATGTAGTCGGGGTCCATGGTCTTGTAATCGTCCTCGAAGTCGACCCACCGGGCCTGCCGGGTGACCGTCTTCTCCCATTCCCCGGTGTATCGCAGGACCGACTGGCGGCATTGGGCGTTGAAGCGGTCGATGCCGTATTCGATGATGTCGGCCCGGCCGGCGACCGGGAGTTCCTTCTCGGCCTCCATCTCGGCGGGCAGGCCGTGGCAGTCCCAGCCGAAGCGACGGTCGACCCGGTGGCCCCGCATGGTCTGGTAGCGGGGGACAACGTCTTTTACGTAGCCGGTCAACAGGTGTCCATGGTGGGGCAGGCCGTTGGCGAACGGGGGGCCATCGTAGAAGACGTACTCCGTCTCGACGGGGCGGGCGTCGACGGAGGCCAGGAAGGTGCCGTCGGTAGCCCAGCGGGCCAGCACGCGGTCCTCGATGGCCGGGAAGTCGGGTCGGCCCACTTCTGGGTAGGGGGTGTCGCTCATGACCGGGCTGAGGCTACCGGCGCGGTCCGGGGCAGTCGGGCCTGTCGGGTGGCCGGGCCTGGGCCGCGCCGGCTCAGCGGTCGTGCAGGGCGGCGGCCCGGTCCCGGAGTTTGTACTTGAGCACCTTGCCGCTGGCGTTCATCGGCAGGTGATCGACCACCACCACCAGACGGGGAACCTTGTAGTTGGCCATGGCGTCGCGACACCAGGCCACGATCTGGTCGGGATCGGGTCCGTCGTCGACACCGCGGTCGGGTGCAGCGATGACGAAGGCTGCGCCGACCTCGCCCATGCGCTCGTCAGGGACGCCAACCACGGCGACCTGGGCAATGGCCGGATGGTCGAGCATCAGGTGCTCGACCTCAGCGGGATACACGTTGAACCCGCCGTTGATGAACATGTCCTTCACTCGGTCGGTGATGTCGAGATAGCCGTGGGCGTCCATCACCCCGATGTCGCCGGTGTGGAGCCACCCGTCGGCGTCGATGGCCTCGGCGGTCTGCTCGGGCGAATCCAGGTAGCCGACCATCACGTTGTAGCCCCGGACGACGACCTCACCCGGTGTGCCGGGAGGACACTCGGCGCCGTCGGCGTCGACGATCCGGACCTCGACGTCGTCGATAGCCCGACCTGAGGTGCTGGCGATCGTCACCGGGTCGTCATCGTGGCGACACATGGTGGCGATGCCCGATGCCTCAGTGAGTCCGTAGCCGGTGACCACCTTCTCGAATCCGAGCCGCTCGCGCATGTCGTGGATCATCTGGACGGGGATGGCCGCAGCACCGGTCACCGCCAGTCGCAACGACGAAAGGTCGAGGGCGTTGGCATCGGGATGGCTGAGGATCGTCTGGTAGATGGCCGGCGGGCCGGGGAGCATGGTGATGCGCTCCTCGGCCACCCGGCGCATGACCGACGGGACGTCAAACACCAGGTGCGGCACGAGGGTCACGCCCTTCATGAGGCAGGCCAGGATCCCTGAGTTGAGGCCGAAGGCGTGGAAGAACGGGTTGACGACCAGGTAGCGGTCGCCCTCCTCGAGACCGATTACGTCGCTCCATGACAGGAATGCCCGGCAGATGGCCTCGTGGCGGAGCATGGCGCCCTTGGGGGCGCCGGTCGTACCCGAGGTGAACATGATGTGACACAGGTCGTCGCCGGTCACCGCGGCGGAGCGTTCGGCCCGGTCAGCATCATCGACGGTGTCTCCGGCGGCCAGAAAGTCGTCCCAGGCGGTGCTGCATTCGGGCACGTCGCCACGGAGCACGATCACCTCGTCGAGGTGCGGGAGCAGGTCGGAGAGTTCGGTGGATCCCTCCACGACCTCGTTCAGCAGGGCCACGTAGTCGGTGCCGAGGAAGTCGGTGACGGTGAACAGGATCCGGGCTGACGACTGGGCCAGCAGGTCGACCGCCTCACGGCCCTTGAAGCGGGTATTGACCGGGACGAGGACGGCGCCGACACAGTGGGCACCGAGCGCGGCGACGGCCCATTCGGCGAGGTTGGGGGCCCACACGGCGATCCGGTCGCCGGGTTGGACGTCGTGGCCCATGAAGGCCCGGGCCGCGGCGTGGATCTGATCCCGGTACTGGGTGAACGTCCAGCGTCGGTCTTCGTCGACGAAGGCCTCACTGTCGCCGAACCGGATCGCCGCGTCGTCGACTAGTTGGGGAATGGTGGACCAGGGGGCGTTCACCGGGCCGACCCTACGGTCCGCCTCCAGACCACCGGACAACCGGGATGGTCGACCACCTGGTCACCGGATCGGACCTGATCATGGTGGGCCTTGGTGGGGACGCCCGGACGGAGCTGGTAGCGAACGTCGTTGCCGCAGTACCGGACCGACACGGCCCGTCGGCGAGACGTGGTCGAGCGGTTGGGGCCGGCGCCGTGGAGGGTGGCGGCGTGGTGGACGACGACGTCGCCCGGCTGGACGACGAAACGTATGAGGCGGGGGTCGTCAACGTCGATGGTGGGGACCGGTGTGCCCTCGGCGCCGGGGAGGGGTTCGTCGGACACGAACCAGTTTGGGCGGTGAACGAGGCCTGATCGGTGCGAGCCGCGGAGGTAGGCCACGGCGCCCGTCTCGACGGTCACCGGGTCGAGCGGAACCCAGGTAGTGCAGATGCGGTCACCGTCGAGATGGAAGTAGCCGAGGTCCTGGTGCAGGGCCGTGGTCTCGGCGGTGCCGGGTTCCTTGACCAGCACCGAGTCCTCGTAGAGATGGATGCGTTCGGCGTCCATCAGGGCGGCGGCGATGGCCGGAAGGGGCGAGGCGGTGGCAAAGGCAGCGAAGGCCGGGTCGTGGAGCCAGTGGTCGACACCCGACAGAAAGCGACCCGGGCCGGTGGAATGGGGCGGCGTATCGGTCACGGCGGCTCGGAGCGCCGTCATATCGGTGGTGATCACCGGGTCGGTGATCGTGGCCTCCACCGGTTCGACGAGGAGTTCGACCCACTCGTTGGGGAGGATGGCCGGGAGGTGGACGACGCCGTCGCGCGCAAAGGCGTCGATCTCGTCATCGGTGACCGGCCGGAACGGCTCGGAGGTGGGGCCCGACATGGGGCCGGGTGCTACTCCTCCTCGTCGGGAGCGGCAGCCGGTGCGTCCTCATCGTCGGGAGCGGCAGAGGTTTCCTCAGCCGGGGCTTCCTCGCTGGGCGCCTCTTCAGCAGCTTCTTCAGATGGGGCCTCTTCGGCGGTTTCCTCAGCCGGGGCTTCCTCGCTGGGCGCCTCTTCAGCAGCTTCTTCAGCTGGGGCCTCGTTGTCCGGCGCGGCCTCCGTTTCGGGGACCTCCTCACCGTCGCGCAGGCGCTGCCAGAGGTCGACGGCTTCGCGCCATGTTGACTCGGCCTCGCTGACAGCCTCGGCACCGTCTCGGCCGTTCTGAGCGCGCTTGAGCGCCTCGGCGGCTTCGTCCTTGGCCTTTACGGCCTTGGCCAGCCGTCGCTCAGCGGTCTTGGCGGCCTCGGCGGCCTCAGCGCGCCGGTTGAACAGCAGCAGCGCCTTCTGGGTGTCGTCATCGACCTTCATCGTGCCTCCATGGACA
>Ga0208948_1000034_pt1 | contig 65798 bp, 86 predicted proteins | sample AOAMet11_17_M020_2_FD_188228 | JGI IMG/M metagenome (GOLD analysis project Ga0208948, IMG submission 188228) | Ammonia-oxidizing marine microbial communities from Monterey Bay, California, USA - CAN11_17_M020 (SPAdes) | ecosystem: Environmental > Aquatic > Marine > Intertidal zone | place...
CAGCAGGGGCCAAGGGTGAGGCTGCTCGCCTATTAAAAGGGAACATGAGCTGGGTTTAGACCGTCGTGAGACAGGTCGGTCTCTGCCTGATGGAAGCGTCGCTGTCTGAGGGGAAGTTGCTCTTAGTACGAGAGGAACAGAGCATCGTCGCCGCTGGTGTATCGGTTGTCTGATAAGGCAGGCCGAGCAGCTAAGCGATTTAGGTTAAGTGCTGAAAGCATCTAAGCACGAAGCCTATCCCGAGACATGACAGCGTTACGTTAGTTGAAGGTTCGCAGCAGAAGACTGCGTTGATAGAATGGAGGTGTAGATCACAAGCTTCGGCGAGTGGTGAGCCTGCCATTACTAATAGACCAAAACATCGGTACGGCCACAAACATAGAAAGACACATGCATGACGTTTCATTTTTGATTCTCCTAGTGTAAACTAGGCATTTCAAAAACTATCATTATAAAAAATAAAAAAAAGAAAATTGGTAGTTACTTGATAATAGATATTAAGAAAATTAATTTAAAATTACTAGTCTTACTCTACACTTTTCACATTTACTGCATTTGGGCCTTTTTCTGATTCGCCAATCTCGAATTCGACTTTATCTCCATCTCTGATCTGACCTTCAATGTTTGTTTTGTGAACAAACAAATCTTTGTCTTCACCTTCACGTTCGATAAATCCGAAACCTTTGGTTTGGTTGAACCATTTTACGGTACCGTTTTCCATCTTATCTGTCCATAATTTTTAGTATATTTATATCTGATTTTTATGATTAGGTCGGACTAATAATATTTACATAAAATTAGGTAAAACTAACAAATTATTATAAAAAAACTTAGGAAAACCTAAAAAAAATACACTTTATTAATCTAGGGTGGTAAAATAAAATATGAAAATAGAAAATAGAATGAAACAAACTGGTTGGACTAGATTCTGGTCTTGGTATGAAAGACATATGACTGAGTCGCTTGCCCTCACTGCACTCATAATCTACATGCAAATTCCGCACATGATTTGGAACGCGGATCTATACTTGGAAGCTGGAATGATCAGTCATGTACATCCTGTACTTGATTTCTTTTTGTATGGTGTAGATTTGATAGAAATTTTTCCAATGATCAATATTGGATTTCTAATCTATGCTAGAATTAGAAAATCACAAAATTCAAAGAATGCATGATCTCATGCATCTGGATTATTTTTCATAAATTCTTTCAAAGCGATCTTTAAAGCTAATGTCTCAATTTTTTGGGTTTTTTGTCCTGCAAGAAAAAAATCTGTAGAATCTGAATTTACTAGTATTGAACTTGCACCATCTTCCATCTCTATTTTTGCAGTTGAGCTATGTTCTAAGACCTCTATAATTTCCTTCAAATCCTCGTGTCTTAGATATAATGTCTTTTCTTCATCATCTGTAAACAACCATGTAATTCTGCACCCTTTTTCTCCTGGTAAATACGGTGTATCGATCTTGAAATCATCTGACATGAAAATATATTATTTCATGAGTTGAAAAGTCTATTCAATACATTCTACCTAGTCTGTTTATTCTAATCTTTGACTTTAAAATAGACATTAACGAAATAGTATAACATTGGATATACTGCAATTAGCTGAAGAGTATTATTATTACACATTTGCGGTAGTATTTGCCATTGGTCTTTTACAAGGCTCAATATTAGCTCGTGGAATAAGAAAAAAATTCCCTAAATTAAAAAAATATGCAAAAGGTGTATCAATAGTCATTCTAATTCTATTCTCAATTAACGCGGCTGGAAATATATCAAAATTTGTAGAGCCCGCAAAAGTTGAATTTTCTGAATTTATAATTCCTGAAACTCCAGAAGATGCATTTCTACTACTCATTGACATGCTGGGATTAAATGCTGGAATTATAGCTGTAACTGGAATTTTCATATCTATTACTTTGATACTTTTATTCAGATTTGCAGATCTGAATCCAATATCCCGTTATTTTGTTTTTACAATTAGTGTAATTGTCTTCATAATTGCCATGTTAGGAAGATTTACAGATTATGTTCCCAACACTTTTCAAATTATTTTGTATGTCATGTATCAACTTGGTATGACTCTTGGAATATTTGCTATAATGCGTAGACGTGAAAAAGATTCTCTGGATAATTTCAACTAGTTTTATTTTTATAAAAATATTCTCAGACCTGCACATCTGTTACGAATTGTTACTTCTGTAACTCCAGATGCTTCAGAAATCTCTCTTTGTGTCTTGGTTCCACCTTCTGAAATACATGCAAGATATAATGCGGCAGCTGCTAATCCTGTAGGATCTTTCCCTGCAACAACTCCAATTTTTTTTGCTTTTCTTAGAATTTCCACTGCTTTGCGTTTTGTCTTTTCTCCTAACCCTGCAATACTTGCAATTCTTGGAATACCATTAACTGGGTCTGCAACTGGAACTTTGAGGTCTAATTCTCTAAATACTAATCTGTAACATCGTGCTACATCTTTTCGTCTAATGTTTATTCCATCTGCAACGTTATCCAAAGTTCTAGGTGTTTCTGTATCTCTACAAGCAGCATAAACGCATGCTGCAACTAAACCTAAAATTGAGCGTCCTTTGACTAGCTTTTTCTCAACTGCTTTTCGATAAATATATGCTGCCTTTTCAATTACCGCATCTGTTAAAGATAATTTATCTTTTAATTTATCCATTTCACTTAATGCCTGTCTCAAATTTTTATCTATAGATGAATGAGCTTGTGATCTACTGTCCCATGTTCTCAATCTGTCAATTGATTGTTTCATAGCAGATGAAAGTGGTTTACCTGTTGCATCTTTGTTTACTGCGCCAATAACAGTGGATAATCCCATATCGTGCATTGTAATTGATGTACCTGCTCCAGTTCTACTCTTATCCACTCCATCATTTGCAAACGATCTCCACTCTGGACCTGATGCTTCACTTGCTTCAGATAAAACAATTCCACATGTTTTACATACAATCTCTCCTGAATTGTCATCCGTGATTAGTGTAGTTTTGTTACAGGAAGGACATCTTTGTTCATTAGATGATTTCAACTAAACCTGATATGCGGTTACACCTTAAATCATTTCACACCTAATCTCATGGTTAATTGTAGGTATTTCTTCATAAAATAATTCCAAATATCTGAAAAAACTAGCGAAACTCTTTATTCATACATAAAATCAATTTCAATATGGTAACAAAAAAGCCCAAAGTTGTAGGAGTTGAAATTCTTAAAAAAAATGGACTAGATGTCGACAAACTTGTGAAACTTCTCATAACAAATGCATCTGTCGAGTTTACTGCTTACTATTACTTTACGAATCTACGAATGCATGCTACAGGAATGGAAGGTGAAGGAATCAAGGGAATAATTGAAGATGCACGTCTTGAGGATCTAAGTCACTTTGAATCTTGTATTGAGAGAATTTTCCAACTAGGTGGAAGTCTTCCAAATGATGCACAAGCATTCATTAAAATGTCTGGATGTGAATTTTTACAATTACCAAAAAATCCGACTGACATTAAAGGAATTTTAGAAAAATGCCTCAAAGCAGAACAAGGTGCAATTGTTAACTGGAATAAAGTATGTAAAATGACATACAATAAAGATCCTGCAACATATGACATTGCTAAAGATATTTTGATGGAAGAGATTGAACATGAGAGCTGGTTCCTAGAATTATTGTATGGACGACCTTCTGGTCACATGCGACGTAAATTCTCAGGCGAACGTCCTCATACACAAAAACATTCTAGAGCATTAGGTTAGTCATTTCCCAAAAATATTGGACTAGTGCTTATTTTTTTTATCAACATCTAAAATACAATATGCATATTGTGTATTTTTCATTGAAGGGTACATTATACTCTCTTTATCATTACTATGTTTTAGTCCAATCCCGTGACCTAATTCATGTGTCATGATATATTCTACTGTATCAACATGATACAGTTGAAAATTTCCATCACAACCATATCCTCCTAATGCTACTTCGACTACTCCTTTTCCAAGATTGGCATGGCCCAAAACTCCTTCTCCTAAATCTCTAACAACCCATGTTACCCAAAGATTTGCATTTGTTTTTGTTTTTGATGTTACAAAATTAATCTTGATCTTTTTTCCATCATTTGCAGAAAATTCTGCATCTTCCCACATCTTGAATGAGTTCACTAATGTGCTGACATGATCCAATGGTAAGCCTATCGGTTGTTCATTTACATAAACTTTGTATTCTAAATGGTAGACATCATCTATTAAGACATATTCTGGATTTGGGAAATTTTTGTTTCCAATTTCAATTTGCTGATCATAGTTCCATTTTACATAATCTCTCAAGAATTTCTTGATAACATCGTTACTTGGGTTTGGATACTCAATGTATCTTTTTTCTTGATTCACTTCTTTTTCAATTCTGTCTAAATATCTGGAAAATTCCCATTCATTTCTATCTTTTACCTTTTTTTCGTCTTCTGTTAATTCTTGGATATCTGGAATATCAATTATCAACAACCCATTACCAATCAAAAAATTAACCCCCTTCAAAAATTCTTCATCAGGTATCTGGCCATCTGCCCACCATCCTGCAGTATTTTTTATCCATGCTGGAATTGATTGCACCGTAGATTGTATCTCATCTGAAGATTCTACATTGATAATTCTATTTTCTATCAAAAATTGTAAAGATTTTACAAATTCTTCATCAGGTATCTGGCCATCTGCCCACCATCCTGCAGTATTTTTTATCCATGCTGGAACTGTTTGTGGAATGTTCAATGTAAACACTTGTGGTTTTTCAACTTCATTGTAAGGATATTTTTTTACAGTCTTTGTTGCAAATTCATAATAGTTTTGTACAATATGATTTTCTGGAAGTATCTCATATGCTTGTTCAAAATATGTCAATGCTTGTTTATATTCTCCAAAATTTCCAAATCCCACACCTAATCCAATCAATGCTGTAGCATCTTGTGAATCTTGCTGATGTACATTATAAAACTCAAGAATTGAACTTTTATGCCTATCGAGATTACTTAATGCAATTCCTTTCATTAATAATGTTTTTTTGTTTTCAGGAGAAATTTCCAAAATCTCATCATACACTTCAACTGCTTGCCTGTATTCTCCTAACATGAAATGATCATTCGCTTTTTTATACAAATTTGGTAGATCATACACTCCCTGCGCAAATGAAACACTCATTGTAGGAGATAAAAACAATACAAAAACCGTCCCTGTAATCAATGAAAATTTTATGAAGTTACTACTAATCATATTATTGAGATTTCTTTTTTTTTCAAAATTAAATGATTCTACAAAATATACTGTGCCTATTCACACCTGACTCGAAACAACGTCGCCTACAAAAATTTTCTTCATTTCTTTGGCTGTTTTCAACTTTAATGCTCCGTCATTATCAATCCCGTGAGAGATTCCTGAAATCTCTCCATTTGAAGTATTGATGGTGATCTTTTTACCTATTCTATCTGCTCTTTTTGTCCATTCTTTTACAATTTTTGATTTCTCTCCTTTGTTTAATTGCACCAGAACCTTTTCAAATTGTAATAGAAACTCTCTGAGAAGCACAGTTGGGGATGTATTATCATCTTTTTTTCGAAGTGAATTTACGCCGTAAAAATTTGGACTCTTTGATAATCTTTTTTCTAGCTTTTTTACATCTACATCAAAATTAATTCCAACTCCTAACACCAAATAATCAATATTGTTTGCCTGAAATGAGGCATTCACTAACATGCCTGCAACTTTTTTACCATTCATCATAATATCATTTGGCCATTTTACTTGAGTTTCTACTCCCAATATCGATTTGATTGATTTTGATAATGCCACTGCTCCTGCAATTGGAACTAGAGTTGAACTTGAGACATCAAATTTTGGATGAATAATTAAAGAAAACCACATACCTCCTTTTGGAGATGCCCATATCCTGTCACGACGACCTCTTCCAGATGTCTGCTTTTCAGCAATAATGATTGTACCATCTTCTTTTTCATCAGATGCAATTTGCTGTGCAAAATTTTGGGTGGAATCAATTTCTTCAAAATAATATACTCTTTTTCCAATTACTTTGGTCTTAAGTTCCCGTGTGATTTCCCAAGGAAGTAATTTTTCAGTATCACTTACCAATCTGTAGCCTAATTTTTGTTTTGATTCTATCTTGTATCCAAGTGTTTGAATTTTTTTTATATGTTTCCATACTGCAACTCTGCTAATTTTTAAAACATCACTAAGATCTTGACCGGACAAATATTCAGAATCATGTGTTTGAAAAAAAGACAGTACTTTCACTAATCCAATATTATCGAACGATGTGTATGACATTAGAAACCTATGTCGATGTCAAACCCTCCATCGTCTCCAAGGTCGGACTCACCCGTATTTCCTACGTCCTCATCTATTCCTTGCACGTCTTCAGCTGGAATGAAACTCCCCATACTTGTACCAATCATACTAAACATCATACTAAACATCATCATATCTACTATTCCAAACATCATCATTGAAGGCAAAAATGATTTGTCTTCCTTTAATTTCTGTTCTAACTCTTGTCTGTTTCCTGATTTATAGGAGTTCTCTAATCGATTCCATTTTTCTTGTAAAATTTTTAATTGACGTTCAAACTCTCTAATTCCATCTTCAGTTGGTTTTATCTCGATTTTTACCCCTCGCCATCCTTTCTTCTCTGTTACTATAATCCATCCTGAATTCTCTAATCTTTGTAAAATTGATTCTAATTCTTTTGGTTCTACTCTAGCTTCTCGAGAAATTTTTTCAAAATTAAAAATTCTATGATTAATAATTCCTAAAACAACTGTTTCTTTATTCTCCTCATCCATGATATTTCATTTCAAATTATTGCCTAAAAAGTAATTGAATTTTATATTATGACGCTGTAGTTTGTTTATGATTGAAACCAAGATTATTCCCATATTTCCATTAGATCTAGTCTTGTTTCCTAATCAGGATCTGCCATTGCGAATCTTTGAGCCTCGATATAAGCAAATGGTTGATGATTGCATGTTAGGGGAAAAAGAATTTGGAATTTGTCTTGGACATGATAGTGACACTTTATCAAATTGGCAGGCACCATATAATGTTGGCACAATTGCAAAAATCATTGACTGTAAAGATGTAGACTCCACAAGCGGTCATCTATTTTTAAATGTTAGAGGTCATAGAAAATTTCGAATCATTCGTTTGATTTCACCATCACTTGAAAAAACCAAAGATTACGATCCCTTCACAGTACAGGGAACAAGATCCATTGAACAACTTCATCATAATGATGGTATTGAAAAAAAAATGTACATACAAGCTGAAATTGAAATAATTTCTGACATTGATTCATCAATATCTCTAACTCAATGGGAAAATTTAGTAGAATTGTGGAAAAATAATATAAAAAAAAGTGTAGGCAATCCTGAATTAACATCTCATCAACTAGATCATGTTTTGGAACAGTATTATCTAAAAACTGAAACTCCTACAATGGAGTATGTTTATTCACTATGTGCATTGGTCTCTCAGACCCCCTTTGATCTACAACCAATCTTGGAATGTACAAATATGGAAGAATTACTCCAAAAATCAATAAAACTACTGGAATCTGACATAAACTCTGAGTAAATTCAAACCTAAAGTTCATAAGCGATGAAAAACTATGAGCTAAAATTCGGAAACATAACATGGAAAAATTTGGAACATTAGAATTTGTATTGGATCGTTATTCTGGAACCTGGTGCTGGAAGATTTCTGGAAATCGTGCAGTGAACATGGTCTCAAAATTAATTCCGCGTGGATGGTATGGTGATAAACCTGATGAAGTCATTGTATCTGACAATGATGAAAATACCAAAAAATTAAAAATGATCGACGATCGCTATTCCTTTGAAATTTTATCAAACTCCGTTTGGAAACGAAAAATTGCCCCACTAACAATCAAAAAAATACGTGTGCCAAAAATTGAAAAACTACAACAAGCTACACCTAGCAAACAATTCCGTGGAACTTTACTTGACTTTCAAAGAGAAGGTCTGGACTTTTTAATCAAATCAAGTGGGAATGCATTGCTTGCAGATGAGATGGGTCTTGGAAAAACTGTCCAAACACTTGCATACATATCAAAAGAGAAAAACGCATTTCCTGCACTAATTATTGCCCCACTTGTTACTTTGACAAACTGGCAAAGAGAGATTGAAAAATTCCTAAAGAAAAAAGGAAAAAATGGTAAAATAATTGAAAATGAGGTTCCATCTAGTACGATGATTAGAAATGGAAAACTTGCTGACATTGGGAAATATGATTTTTACATCATTAACTATGAACTATTACATAAACGACTTCCTGATTTACTAAAACTTGGAATTCGTTCTGTTGTTTGTGATGAGGTGCAACATCTCAGGTCTAAAACTACTCAAAAATATGCGGCAGTCAAAACATTGGCAGCACTTGAAAGTATAAAGTATAGGGTTGGTTTATCTGGCACTCCAATCTACAATCGCGGTTCTGAGATATGGCCAATCGTCGATATTCTAAAACCTGGTTTACTTGGAAGCTTTAAGGAATTTTGTGAATACTTTTGTTATGTAAATGAAAAAGGAAAAGCAATTGTACTTGAAAACAAACGTGATACACTACGCAATCAATTAACTAAACATGTAATGTTGAGACGAAAAAAATCTGATGTCCTAAAAGAACTAAAAGATAAGGTTCGTTATCCTGAAATGATTCATGCTGATGAAAAATTCTACAAGGCCGAATTAAGTAAAATTTGGAAGAAGCTTGAAGAAGAACAAAAATATGCAGAATCTGCATTTGATAAATCTGCATCATATCATCGTGCAATAGAAAGTGAAAGACAGGCAGCAGGTCTTGCAAAACTTGCACATGTTACAAACTTTGTAACAAACATCATGGAGATCGAAGAAAGTGTGGTTGTGTTTTGTCATCACAAGGCAATTCATAATTTACTTCATCATAGTTTGGCTAATTATGACCCTGCATCAATAATTGGAGGTCAAACCGATACAGTTAGACAACGTGAAATTGATAGATTTCAAAAAGGTCAGACAAAACTAATGGTTGCAGGACTGCGAGCCGGAAACGTTGGAATTAATCTTACAACTGCAAAATATGTTATTTTTGCTGAGCTTGACTGGAGTCCTGCAATTCACCGTCAAGCCGAAGATCGTTTACACAGAATTGGTCAGAAAAATACTGTCTTTGCATACTATCTGGTAGGAAAAGGAACTCTTGATGAACATGTTGCAGAGATTCTAGTTGATAAAAGCTATGAGATTGACACTATACTTGACAAGCAAGGTGAATCATTTGAAAATAAAGAAAAGGCAAAGATGATTCTTGCCCAAATTCATGACAAGATTGGAACCAAATTATAACCTCAATATTTTTTAGTTTAAAATTTTTAGAAGAAATATGGACTTTATGTTAGAAGAAGAAATGATTGATCTTTTGACATTTTGTTTACAAAATCCTAATTCTGATGAAGTAGAATCCAAAAAATCTCGATTCATACAAGTTGGAAAAGAAATCTTTGATAATGGAGGAGTTGACGCAATGGAAAACTTCTTTTTTGCAGTAGAGAATAGAATTGAAGGTGAAATTGAAAAATCTCCAAAACCATTTCGTTCACTATGGAATGGTTTGTCTGATGAATGGAAATATCCATAGGAAAATTTACTAAAAAAGATTATTTGATGTTCAGTTATGCTTTGCCTATTCTGAACATCGAAATGCCGCATGTTGGGCATGTACCTTTTGTTGCTGGTTTACCATTTTTCATAGTTACAGCTTGGGTACTATTCATTTCTCTTTTGTCTCTGCATTTTACGCAGTAACCTATTACCATGTACTTTTAACTGATCTCTCTTATTAGCAAAAACCTGTTAATTTTTTTCAACACTTTTAGTTACTTTCTCCGCTAATTTTTAGGAATAAATCAAATAGTTTACGTTATATCTAATTCTCTAGTGAATTTTCTTATGAAAAAGATTATTTTTGGAATCACCTTTTTTGTCTTAATTTTTCCTATTGCTCATGTATTCGCTGATGACTTGACACTTAACATTGATAAGACAATTTATGAAAAATCTGATTTTATTTCTGTATGGGGGTCCACCTCCCTTGACTCTGTTTTTATCTCTGTAAAAGATCCTGATGGAAATAATGTCTGGAATGAAAGCCTAAACTCTGATAACGAAAATAAATTCTCCACTTTGATAATTGCAGGAATTGGCGGATGGACAAAAAGTGGAAATTATCTGGTAGTGGCTGAATCTGGTAATTATGTGGCTTCTACAAAATTTTTCTACGATTCAGGCGCACAAGTAAATCCTCCTTCTGCAGTATCTGATTATTATGTTAGTCAAGAAGATCTATATCTCACATTTACCATTGCAGTAATCATTGTTGCAGGAATTTTCATTTATCTTGCAAGACATATCATACTACGAAAAAAAACAAGTTATGATGATGCTAAATTAGATTCTAAAAAGAATCGTGATTATGAAAAATACCACTCTGAATGGTCAGAAGAAGAAATTTTTGGTTCACACAAATCACCTACTGATGCAAAAGAATTTCGTGAAATGTATAATGATAATTCCTTACCAAACTATTATCTTGTATTGGGGTTGACAAATGATTCATCTCAATTAGAAATTAAAAATCAATACAGAAAACTCGCAAAACAATATCATCCTGATAGAAACAAGGATTCTTCAGAAGAAAAAATGGCTCAAATTAATAAAGCATATGAAATTTTGTCTGACAAAAAACTTAGAGCAGAATATGACAAGTTTTGCAAATTATTGTGACTCTATAATCACATCTTTTAGTGTTAGATAAAGAACAACTTTAGATACATTTTGCATGCTGTTTGTAAGATTTGTTACAAGAGAAATTTTTTGTCCATCTTTATTATCTCCTTGTAACGTTATATCTAGAAAATCTTTGTTTGGTCCAAGCATGGCCTTTGAGAGATGCTTTGATACACTTGTATCTCGAATGGTTGCTTGTACCTTCAACTCTTTCAATTCTGCAAAATACACCCCTCCTCTTGTTGTAGGCTCTGTGATTGGGTTTTCTGTCTGAAAAACCTTAATTTCATTCACTGCAAAAGAATTTTCTCCAATTAGCATCCTAAAATTCGAGCTGTTTTTGTGTACTATTTCTTGCAATTCTTTTTCATTCATTACCTATTTGAAAAAATTAAAAAATATATGTCAATACAATTGTAGTTAGATATGGCAGAATCTATATCAAAAGACCAACTAAGACAAGAACAAGACCAATTTGTTATAATTGATGTCAGAGAACCAGATGAGATTGCAAATGGGGCAATTGAAAACTCTCAGAATATGCCTTTAGGACTTGCTATAAGAAATGCAAAAAAAGGCCAAATCGATGACCTCAAAGATAAGAAAATCTGTGTTTACTGTGCATCTGGTTACCGTGGAAACATTGCAGCTGATGAATTAGTAAAGGCTGGATTTTCTGTAGTAAATCTCGAAGGCGGTTACATGGCATGGGCTCAATAATTGAGTTCTAATACAATTAGAAAGGCACAAAAACTTGTTGATAATGGAGGAGTTATAAAAATCGAAGATGATCTTTTTCAAGTAAAATCTACAAGTGATCCTTCTAAATCTTATTTTGTAACTCATGATTCTTGTGAATGCCCTGGCTTCAAAAATTTCTATAAATTTCATCATGGAAAAGGTTTGAAAGCAAATTGCTCTCATTTGGAGGCAATTCGTATATTTCTAAAAGAAAATAAATAAAAAATGCTGATTGATTGAATCAGATTGTTTATATATACATATTCGGTACTTCTACCAGTGATTAACTCAAAACACACACTGACAATTTTGGCAAGCATAATGCTAGTCGCAGGTATGCCTTTGGCATTTGCAGATATGCATGGTGATGGCTTGACAATTGAAGCAGATGCAGTTGAGGGTTCAACAACAATCACCATCACAGGACACGCTACCTCAAGTAACGTTCCTGTAACAATCATGGTAATTGCTCCAAATGGAAACGTTGTTTCTATTGATCAAATCAACCCTGATTCTGATGGCTCATTCACTTCAACAATCGGTGTTGGTGGTCCAATGTGGAAACAAGACGGCGAGTATTCAATTACCGCACAACAAGGTTCTAACAATATGAACAAATCAACCGTTGTAGTAGAAGTTGCTGATGGCGCAGTAGTTCCAGAATTTGGTACAATCGCATCTTTGGTACTTGTTGTTGCAATTTCTTCAATCGTAGTACTATCTGCAAAAGGCAGACTTAGCTTCACACCACGAATCTAACTGTCCACTTTTCTTATTTTCTTATTTTTCTTTAGTACTATCTATAGACTTGTTAAACTTCATAAGACGCATGTTTCTTCAAACAATATAGTTGGATGTCGAAAAATTTCAAGATGATGTTTACTCTATAACTGAACTCTTGTCTGAGCATTTGCCTCCTGAATTAACTCCTAAATTGAATTTTGTTAGACAAACTCTAATTGAATTCTACAAAAAAAATCTTGTAAAGATTAATCACTCTATTCTTGAATTAATCTGTGCAGCCGAGCTAATCTCTCATGGATTTTCAGTAGACGTTGAAAAATCAGTCTCAGATATTTTGGTATGTGATTTATTTGGAAAAAAAGGTGATGGAACCTCTATAATTGAGATTGAAACTGGTTTTACTCCTCCTGAACATGCCTTAGATACCGTAGATTACTATGTGGCAAGAATTGTCAGTAAGATTGCAAGATATAGTAAATACTGCGGAAAGTTCTCCCTTGCAACTCCTGTAGTGAACATTTTGCCTATATCTGACATATTTTTGCTTTCACCAAATGCACGAAAACCTGAAGATGTAATGAAACTAAAAAAACTCTGTGACCGATTTTACAAAAACCCTCAGATTAAATTAGAAGATATTCAAAACGCTCACATTCATTCCATCTATTTGATAAACACCGATAAAGGATTTGCCAAAGAAATGGATCCTGAGATGTATCTTCAATTAACAAAACAATTGATGTCACAAAGTGAAATTGATCTTTAGTTACACAAATCTGATCCTTGAAACTCTTAATTTCTCATAAGGTTTAATACCTGACTATCTAGGATGATTGCCATATGACTAAATACAAGTCCACAGCTGAAGTGATGAAAATTATCAGTGATAAAGATAAGATCAGAAACTTTGGTGTCATTGCACACGTGGACCACGGAAAAACCACTATGAGTGATAGTCTTTTGGCACACTCTGGAATTATCTCGCCATCAACTGCTGGAAGTGCATTAGCAATGGATTCAATGAAAGCAGAACAAGAAAGAGGAATCACAATTGTTCAAGCTAATGTCACATTACACTATCAAGAAGATGGCAATGATTATGTCATCAACATGATTGATACTCCTGGACATGTAGACTTTTCTGGTCGTGTAATCCGAAGTCTTAGAGCAATTGACGGTGCTGTTGTTGTTTGTGATGCAGTAGAGGGGATAATGACTCAAACAGAAACTGTAACTAGAATGTCACTCGAGGAAAGAGTTAGACCTGTTTTGTATATTAATAAAATTGATCGGCTCATCAAAGAATTGAGATTAACTCCTGAAAAAATGCAAGAAACACTTGCAAATGTTGTTCAAAATTTTAATGAATTAATCGATACTTATGCTGAAGATGAATACAAGGAAAAATGGAAAGTATCAATTCAGGATGGAAGTGTAACATTTGGTTCTGCAAAGGACAGATGGGCAATTAATGTAGATATTATGAAGAAAAAGGGTGTTACCTTCAAAGATGTGATTGATGCATATTCAGATTCTGGCAAAGTTGAGGATTTAGTAGAAAAAGCGCCTCTGGCAGAAGGTGTTCTTGGAATGGTAGTTAAACATCATCCGCCACCACATACTGCACAAAAGTATAGAATTCCAAAAATTTGGAAAGGTGACTTGGAATCTGATACAGGTAAAGCACTTCTTGCATGTGATGATAATGGCCCTACAATTATGATGTGTGTTAACATGACAATTGATCCTGCAGCTGGCCCTGTAGCGATTGGAAGATTATTTTCTGGAACCATAAAAGATGGTCAAACAATTAACATTATTGATACAAAACGTGAAGGTCGTGTACAATCTGTAAACTTTTTCATGTCAAATATAAGAGAACAAGTAGGTCAATTGGGCGCCGGAAACATTCCTGCATTACTTGGATTAACTGATGTTCGTGCAGGTCAAACTCTTTCTACAGTAAAAGGTATTCCTGTGTTTGAAGCATCAAAATATGTTTCAGAACCTGTTGTACAAATGGCAATTGAACCAAAACATCCAAAAGACTTGCCAAAACTTGTAGAAGTTCTACGAAAACTAACAATTGAAGATCCAAACCTTGTAATCAAAATTGATGAAGAAAGTGGTGAAACTATCATGGCAGGAATGGGGGTATTGCACCTTGATGTTGCAGTTAACTTGATCAAAGATGCAAAAGTTGAGATTATAACTTCTGAACCATTAATCAACTACAGAGAAACAATTAACGGTGGCTGTGAACCTGTCATGGCAAAATCTCCAAACCGTCACAATAAAATTTTCATGAAAGTAGAACCACTAGAGCCTGAAATTGCTGAGATGTGTAGAAATGGGACATTAAGTGAAATGAAAGATAAAAAAGAGACTGCTCAAATATTACGTGATAAAGGCTGGGAACCAGATGTTGCAAAGAAGGTTATGAGATTTGATTCTCGTGGAAACGTTATGATTAATGGTACAAGAGGTGTTCAATTTGTAGATGAATCTACTGATTCGTTACTATCTGGATTTGATGAAGTAATGAGTGAAGGCGGTTTAACAAAAGAACAGGTACGAAACTGTAAATTCACATTTACACACTTTGTTCCTCACGAAGACACTGCTCACAGAGGCTTGTCACAAATTGGTCCTGCATCAAGACGTGCATGCCTTGCAGCATTTTTGTCTGCAGAGCCTGTATTATTAGAACCAATGCTTGCAATTGAGGTACGCGTTCCAACTGATCTTATTGGAAATGTTTCATCTGTATTGCAAGGAAAACGTGGTAAAGTTTTGGACATGCAACAAAAAGGTGCAACAAGTATTGTAATTGGCGAGGTTCCTGCAGTTGAAACATTTGACATCTCTGAGAAAATGCGTGGTCAAACAGCTGGTAAGGCAATGTGGAATACACACTTCAAAGCATGGACACCTGTGCCAAAATCAATTGCTGCAACTCTAACTGAAGATATACGAAAAAGAAAAGGCTTAAGCCCAAATCCTCCGGAACCAACTGAATTTATCGATAGAGACTAATGGTCAAAATCGAAACCTTTGATGCAACTACCTTCTGGAATAAATCATATGCACATCAACGTGGCAAATTACTAAAACGTGTTCAAGTGCCTGATGATCAAATTAAAATTTTGGTAAACAAACCATATTTGGAGCTTCCTGCACCGCTTAGATATGAAATAGAAACAAGTGGAATTAAAAAAACTGAGTTAACATAGGCTTAATCAAATAAATAGAAAAACAATAATTGTGTTTTATACATGAAAACTGGTCTTTTTATTATTATTGTATTAATCTCTGGATGCTTTGCAGGTTTAGTACATGGCGGTCTTAATCTCATTCTTGTTGAACCATATCTTGATCAAGCAATTAGTATAGAAAATCAAACATTATTTGCAACCGGTGAAGAAGAGGATACTACTTCATTCTGGGTTGAATACAACTCGTATCGTGTATGGCAAAAAGGTGGACAAGTTTTAGCTGGTGCAATACTTGGAACTTCAATTGCAGCATTAGTGGGGATTGTATTTCTTTTTGTGAGAAAAAGTCTTCCCGAAGGAAACAATGTCAAAAAAACGTTAATTCTATCAGGGTTAATGTGGTTTACAATCTTTGTAATTCCATTTCTAAAATATCCTGCTAATCCTCCAACTGTGGGTGATGCCGAAACTGTCGTAATGAGAGGAATCTTATTTTTATCGTTCATTGCAATCTCTGGATTAGGGGCTGTTGCATTTTATCAAGTCTACAAGAAACTACAAAATAAAAAATTTCTTGCATTTGTAGGATATGCTGTATTTATTGGTGTAGCATTCTTTTTAATGCCAGAAAACCCGGATGAGATTACCGCACCTATGGATCTAGTTGAAGGATTTAGAGGTGCATCGTTTGTAGCTGTATCTGTTTATTGGTTAACACTCGGACTAATTCTTGGCGGATTTGTTGAAAAACTTCAAGAGCGACTTAATCTAAATAGATAATAATTTGAACGATCGAAACACTGGATATCCATAAATTATCTGAAATTATATCAAAAGTAATGAAGGCAATATGGAATGATACAATAATTGCAGAAAGCAGTGATACCGTTGTAATTGAAGGGAATCATTATTTTCCACCTGATTCGATAAAAAATGAATTTTTCAAAAAAACTGATACTAGTACGTCATGCCCATGGAAAGGTATGGCAAGTTATTATTCTGTCATCGTAAATGGGAAAACAAATATCGACTGTGCATGGTATTATCCTGTTCCTAGTAAAGAAGCTGAAAAAATTAAAGATATGATTGCTTTTTGGAATGGTGTACAAGTAATCTAAATAGTAGTTTATGATGGATTCCTTATGGTAGGTCCACAAGATGGAGGATTTGGCTTTGATCAATCAAAAAAATACACAAGTGTAGATAATTTAGAAAAAATTTGTGTTCAATGTCAGGCAGGACAACACAAAAAATGTCTTTTCAAATCAAAAGAAGAGCCGAGTTGTGATTGTGAACATTGTCTAATTTATGGCTAGAATTAGTTTCAGCTTAGAAAAATAACCTTTAATCATAACTATTTCTATAAAATTAAAATGGAAAAAACTCCTAATGACTCAAAAGCTGAAGTAATTATCAGAATGTTTCCTTCAGATGCAAACCCTGCTGGAAACGTCTTTGGTGGTGCAATTTTAAAGCATATAGACATGGTTGCAGGAATTGTTGCACAACGTTATAGTCAAACAAACGCGGTAACTGTTAGTATGGATAAGATAAGTTTCTTGAAACCTGTATTTGTTGGAAATGTTCTATTTGTAAACGCACGTGTAAACTATGTTCAAAAATCATCTATGGAGATTGAAGTAAATGTTGAAGCTGAAGATATTGCAAAGGGAACACGTGTTCATACTGGTAATGCATATGTAACATTTGTTGCATTAGACGATAACGGAAAACCAACTCCAGTTCCAACATTACATATTGACAATTCTGAGGATCAAAAGCGTTTTGATGAAGGAAAATTTCGTATGGAAAGACGATTGAAACAACGAGAAAATTAGCTATCGCTCACACAACTTATAGATATTCTAAGCGCTGAATGGATTATTATGGTAAAAAGCAATTATGAAATTTTAGGTGTACCTGAAGATGCATCACGAAATGAAATCCGTAGTGCATTTAGAAATCTTGCATTAACACACCATGCTGATAGAGGTGGCCAAGATGAAGAATTTATTATAATTAAACAAGCATTTGAGGATCTTAAGGCAGGAAAAAAATTTCCTGACTCGCTTGATGAGAAAAAACGTAAATCAAAATTCTTTTGGGGCACAGATGAAGAACAACGTCTTCGTCATAACACATTATTATCTAATGATGTTGCACAAGAAATCAAAGTTGCACAAGAATGGATTGATGCATTAAGTAGAACTAACGCAGATGGAATTAGATTATTTGGTTCAAATGAATTGGGACAAATAGAACTTGAAAGAAAACATACTGGTGCTTTATCAATCAAAGGAAAATTTTGGGCTGGAAAAATTTCTTATGTAAATCATGTGTTCATGTGGGGGAGCATGACAAGTCCATATTTTTCAGATAACGATGATTCAAAAACTCTAATTCATCTTACTAATGGAACCTTCAAGTTAATGGAGCCTTTAGAAAATGGTTACAATATTGAAAATGGTTCTCATATTATAGTAGATCATGGTGATATTATTTGTGGTAATGTTAATGGAATACGACAACAGGTACCACATCCAACTGGTCGTGTTGGTATGTCCGTAACCAACGAACATTTTACTAAATTGGAAGCACCAAATGGGAAAATTATTGCAGGTGATGTTCGTGAAACTGTTTTGTTAGATGCTGAAGAAGTTTTAGCGCTCAATCTTGTTGATAACATAATTGTAAAAGGAAAGAAAATCTTTGTTTTTGGTTCTAAGGTTAGCTATGATGTATTTTTTGAGTTAAAGGAAGGTGGTGTAATCCGTTTCTATGACAAAGGTTCTGGGTTTGATATTAGTGATGATGCAATATTAAAACTTGAAAATGGAAAGGAATTTTTCCTAGATGATCTTAAAACTAAAAAACTAATTGGATTTGGTGGACGTGATATGACATATGAATTTCTAGATAAATTGGAAGAAAGTAGTGGTGTGATTCCGTCTAATTGGACATCTAAACTGTCTGGCTTGTTTAAGAAAAAATAACTACTTTTTAATTCCCAGTGCTCTATTTTTCAATCTTAGTTGAGTACTTCTACATTTTCTGCATCTTGTAGCACTAATATCTAATCTTGCACCGCATGAAATACAAATTTTCATATGTAGTCTTGCTTTTTGTGCAATCTGTTTCTTTAGTGGATCTGCAACTGGCATAGTAATTACTAAAAAATGTGTTATTTATTCTATTAGCTATTCATTTTTCCCGCTAAGAGCACTGCAACTTCGCCTGGTCTCTTTGCAACTGGAATGTTTGCCTTTGCAAACATGGATATTTTTGATTCTGCAGAGCCATAATTTCCCATGACTATGGCTCCTGCATGTCCCATACGCTTTTCTTTTGGTGCTTGGCGTCCTGCAATGTATCCGACAATTGGTTTACTAAAGCCTGTATCAATAATGTGTTGAGCCAAAATCTCTTCTGAATCTCCTCCAATTTCTCCAACTATCACCATAGCCTCAAGTTCTGGGTCATCTTTTACCATGTCAAATGCATCAATCATTCTTGTTCCATTTACTGGGTCTCCGCCAATTCCTATTGTGATATTTTGACCAAATCCTGCACTAGTCAGATTATTTGAAATCTCATAAAGTAGCGTTCCGCTTTTTGATAATACTGCAACTTTTCCTGTTGAAAATGGAGTGGCAGGCATAATCCCTACTTTGATTAATCCTGGAACAATCACTCCTGGTGTATTAGGTCCAATAATTATCGCATCCTTTTTCTTTGCTAATTCAATTGCCTCCATAGCATCTCTAATTGGAACGTGCTCAGGAATTGCTACTAATAGTTTAATTCCTGATTCTAGAGCATCCTTTGCTGCTCCAAGGAAAAATTTCGCTGGAACAAAAACTATTGAAATCTCTGCTCCTGTTGCTTCTACTGCTTCTTTCACTGACTCGTAAATTGGAACTTTGTCTTCAAATATCTGTCCTCCCTTTCCTGGTGTAACCCCTGCAACAATGTTTGTACCGTAATCTAACATTAATTTTGCATGGGTTGAACCATATTTACCGGTAATTCCTTGAACAATTACCTTTTTCTTTTGATAATTTCCATCTGCATCTTTTTGTCCACGAAGAATCTCATAAATGTCTGTCATTTGTTTGCCTCCATTACTACACCATTAATTGCATCCTCAATTGAATCAAACATTTTGGTTTTCGTATCTTTTAGCATTTCTTTTGCTTTCTCTGATTCAGTACCCATGAGTCTTGCAAAAACTGGTATGTCGATTAAATTATTATTATATGCTTGAATAAAAGCCTCTGCAACAGTTGTGGTCTTTACAATTCCCCCATAAAGATTTACTAAAATACCTTTGACTCTTTTCATTTTACTAATCAGTGTTAATGCTTCGTATACAGTTTCTGTTGTTGCCCCGCCACCTACGTCAAGAAATGTGGCTGGTTTACCACCATTATCTGAAACAAGATCAAACGTTGACATTACTAATCCTGCGCCATTTCCTATCACCGCAATGTTTCCTTCAAGCTCAACAAGTGAAAACCCACTTTTCTCTGCTTGTTTTTCTAATTCTGATTTTTCCTGATATTTTTGCAATTCATCATGCCTAAAATTTGAACTGTCATCTGTCATCACTTTTCCATCAAGTGCAATTAATGTGCCATCTTTTAGAATTGCAAGTGGATTGATCTCTGCCAACTCTGCTTCTTTTTCAATAGTCAATTTTGATAATCTTTGTAACATATCTACAAATTGTTCCTCCTGTGAATCTTTTAATCCAATCTCATTTGCAACCTCTTTTGCTGTTTGAGTATCTACGTCTCCTAATCCAACTTCACGAATTGTTTGATTTTTCACTGACTCAATTTCAACTCCCCCTTCTGATGACGCTATAATTGTATAGCATCTTTTACTTCTATTCAGAAAAAGAGATAGATACAGTTCTTTTTCTATATCTGCCATTTTCTCAAGTAAAATTGCACGTGTTTTTTCACCTTTGATTGACATATTTAGTAATTGAGGATATTTGAGTTCAAATTCATCATCACTACTACATTTTTGAATTCCTCCTGCTTTTCCTCTTCCACCTACAGGTACCTGAACTTTGATGACAAATGGATATCCTAATTCTTTAGCATCTTTTCTTCCTTTTTCGATATCTTTTGAGGAAATACTGGGTGGAGTTTTAATGCCAAATTCTTTAAAAAGTTCTTTTGCTTGATACTCTAAAAGTCGCATGAATTTTATCTAAAAATGGACTTTATATTCTTATTAGCTATTCGAATTTGTCTTCTAACAAATCCACTACTTGTCCAAAAAGGTCTTTACTCTTTTTTAAGAGTCTGTTTGGAAACTCCTCAGTTGAAAATACAATCTGCTGTTTAATCTCTGGAATTACCATTCCACCTGAAACAATTACTTGTTCAATAACATGTTCTCGAGTCAATGTACATACAATTTCTTCAAAAACATCATCTTTTTCTTCTAAAGTTTCTCTATACAAAACAATTGGTGTGTTTGTCTGACTAATGAAATTTGTAGCCTTTATCATTAATTCCTGCAAATGGTGTACCGACCATGTATCGAGACTGATCTGTTTAACCATGCCATACTATGGCGAATTTATTATTTAAGCCCAGCAGGTACTTGTTAACTCGACAAATAGTCAAGCTTTTGTAAATTTACTCGACTGCGATCTTTATTTTGAGGCCATCAATATCCTCATCTTTATAATTTTTACATGATTCTGTAAAATCTACATTTTTGACTCTTACCAGAAATGCTATATCTTCAGTCTTATCTTTAATCAAATCAAGTGATTCTTGATCCAATTCTAAAATTGATGCTTTTTCTAAAATATCAGTAGGATTGAATCCTTTTTCTTTTCTCAAAGTTTGAATACGTCTTGCCAAATCTTTAATCAATCCTTTTGCCATCATCTCGTTATCTCTTTCTAATGAAATAATTACAATTAGATTCTGTCTTTTTGCAAATTGATATTTTTCATTAACCTCAAAGTCAACTATGAAATCTTCTTTATCTAATACGACTGAGTTATCTCCAATTTGGAATGTATAACTATTATTATTTTTTAATTCATTGATGATTAATTCTGGATCTGTTTCTGCAAATATTTTCAATAGTTTTCCCATGTCTTGTTTTGCTTTTGGACCTATTGCGCTTCTTTCTAACTCTATTTTAGGCACAACTGGTAATCCATTTTGTTTTAGTTCTAAATATTGCTCTATTCCTTCAGAATTATCAATCTCAAAAATTTCATAATTTTGTATATTCATTTGTGATTTTACAAGTTCTGAAAGTGATTCTAAGACTTGTTTTTCTCCTTTGTTTAAACAAATTAACGCTTGATTTAATGGCCATCTTCTCTTTAGCTTACCTTTCATTCTTGCAGCAGACGTTACCGAAACTGTTTCTTTTAACAAATCAAATGATGTTTCAACTTTTTCATCAATCAATGATGAATCAACTTTAGGCCATGATTCAAGTAAAATATTTTCTTTTCTAGGAAATATTGTTCTATACAAGTATTGAGATGTAAATGGTGCAAATGGATGAATCAATATGTTGATTGTTTTCAAAGTTTTAGCAAGAATTGCATAAATCGTAAAACGTCTATCTTTTTTTGAATCATCCTCATCCCATAATTCTGATTTAATAATTGGAATGTAGATCTGACTAAGAGAATTTATCAAAAAGTCTTCAATAGCTTTTGCAGATTCATGAAACCTACATGAATCGTTTGTTTCGGTAGTTCGTTCTATCATTCTTTGGAGTTTTGATAGTAACCATACATCTGGTGGTGTTAGTAATTCTTTTTTCTTTGCCCATTCGATGGTAGATTCTTCTAAATTGAATTTATCATATTCACTATTTTGTTTGTAAAACGTATGTAGGTGATATAATGTACTGATTACTTGATATGGTCTTGACATTAATTCTTTGGTGCTAAAGTTTAATGGTTCGATAGGACTTGCTTTCCACATGAAATAAAATCGTACAAGATCTACTGGATATTTTTCCAAAAGTTCTTTTGCTTCTAACACATTTCCTTTACTCTTACTCATTTTATTTCCATTTTCATCTAAAACATGTCCTTGAAACAAAAATGATTTGTAAGGTGAAACTGACGCGTTGTTGTATATCACATTTTCAATTAATAGTGTGTATGCCCATCCTCTAGTTTGATCAATACCTTCTGTAAAAAATGGTGCTGGAATTTTTTCTTTGTATGTGGATTCATCCAATGATGCAATTGGTGCAGAACCGCTATTATGCCATGTATCAAGCACAAATTCTTCTCTTTGCATTACAGCCTCACATTTCTTGCATTTGACTTTAATTTTATCAATCCATGGTCTATGTAATTCAAAATTCTCGCCATCTGGTAATTCTATTGCAGATTCAACAATCTCTTTTCTTGAAAACAATCTCTCCATATTTCCACATTCCTCACATTTCCAAATTGGTATTGGACATCCCCAAAATCTTTCTCGTGATATACACCATGGATGTTTTTCTTTGATAATTTCTAAGAATCTATTTTTTGGTTGATCAAAAAAGTATTCTACATCTTCTGCTGCTTTGATAGCTTTGTCTCCAAGCTTATCGAGCATATAGAAATATTCTCGACGAGCAAGCCATACTAATCCGTGATTACAACGCCAACATAATGGATATTTGTGCTTAATTTTCCCAATTCGTACTAGTGCATTTCTATCTTTTACCGCCTGAACTAGTTTTTCATCTGCATCTCTAACAAAAAGTCCTGCATACTTTCCAGCATCTTCGGTAAATTTGACTTCATCATCAATTGGACAGAAGATTGTTACTCCTCGCTTCATTGCAATGTTGTTGTCTTCTTCTCCATTTGCTGGAGATAGATGAACTAATCCACTGCCTGCATTAACATCAACAAAGTTTTCTGCTACTGTAACATGGTAATTATCTTGTTTTGCAATCTCTGCAAGTTTTGGTATTTCATCTAATAATGGATGTATGTATTTTTTACCTTCCATTTCGGTTCCCAAAAATGTTCTTTCAATTTTATAATCTTCAATTTTTACTTCTATCATGAATTCTTCTAAACGTGTTTTTCCAACAACCCATGTTTCATTTTCCACACGAACTTCCACATATTCTTCTTTTGGATTAACTCCTACCATTGCATCGGTTACAAGTGTAAATGGCATTGTTGTCCAAACAATCAGAAATTTGTCTTCTTGTGCGAGTTTCACTTTATAGTATAATGATGGATCTTTTACCATGTCATAACCCTGATTAACTTCTGAATGACTTAATGATGTTTGGCAGCTTGGGCAATATGCTACAACCCTAAACCCTTCAGTCATTATTCCATTTTCATGTGCTTTTTTCATTAGTTGCCATTCTTTTTCAATAAACTCATCTTTGTATGTCCAGTACGCTTTGTCTTGATTAAGTGACATACCAATTAATTTGTCAACTTCTACCCATTTTGTATGATATTTCTTAACAATCTCCTTACATTCTATAACTAGTTTTTCAATATCTTCTGTTGTTCTGATGTCACTTTTACCATTCTCAATTCCAAGCTCTTTTTCTGCTTGTAGTTCTACTGGTAACCCCTGTGTATCCCATCCTGCATTAAAAATGACTTTGTTTCCCGATAAAACATTGTATCTATACCACAGATCTTTGAATACTCTGCCTCTTAGATGCCCTGCATGTGGAATTCCATTCATTGTCGGCGGTCCCTCGATGAACATTATTTCATTTTTTTTATTATCATCTTCTTGAATTAATTTTGAAACATCATTATCTTTCAAATCATCTTGCACATTTTTCTCGATTTGTTTAATATCAAAATTTTCTACAAGTTTCATCTATCGTTTGAAAAGGTTTTTCCTATAAAATCTCTTTGAGGAATATATACTGGAATCTAGTTGAATAATTATTGATTAATGTCTTAGTTGTGGGTGCTGGAGGACGTGAACACGCATTGTCATGGAAGTTATCTACTTCTGATAAAATTGATCAAGTGTACACTGCACCTGGAAATGGAGGCACTTCTCAAAATATTGAATTATCTGTTAATGATATTGAAGGATTGGCAAAATTTGCTCAGGAGAAAAATTGTTTTACTGTCGTTGGACCTGAAGATCCCCTTGCTGCAGGCATTGTAGATGTATTTATTGCAAAGGGGCTTCCTGTATTTGGACCTACTCAAAATGCTGCACAGCTAGAATCAAGTAAAATTTGGGCAAAAGAATTCATGAAACGAAATTCTATACCTACTGCTGATTTTCAAATATTTGATGATGCAGAAAGAGCAAAAGATTTTGTAAAATCATATGAAAAACCTGTTGTAATAAAGGCTGATGGTCTTGCTGCAGGAAAAGGTGTAATTGTTTGTCAAAACAAAGATGAAGCAAATGACGCAATTGATACAATCCTGATAAAAAAATCATTTGGAGATGCAGGATCAAAAATAATTATTGAAGAAAGAATTGATGGCGTTGAAGCATCTTACATTGCATTATGTGATGGAAAAATTGGAATTCCCATGGCTACAAGTCAGGATCATAAACGAATTTTTGATAATGATGAAGGTCCAAACACTGGAGGTATGGGTGCGTATTCTCCTACTCCTATTATTGATGAAAAACTTGCATCTGAAATACAAGAAAAAATAATTGATAAAACAATTAATGCAATGCATCAGGAAGGAATTGATTTTAAAGGATTTCTTTATGCTGGAATAATGATTAAAGATGGCACACCATATGTTCTTGAATACAATGTTCGAATGGGTGATCCTGAATGTCAGCCAATTCTAATGCGTCTTGATTCTGATTTGTATGAGTATCTACGTGCTTCATCTGAAGGACGATTAAATGAATTACCTGACATATCCTGGAAAAATGATTATTCTGTATGTGTTGTATTGGCGTCTGATGGATATCCTGCATCCTATTCTACAGGTGACATAATTTCTGGATTTAATGATATTCCCTCAAATTCATTTGTATTTCATGCTGGAACAAAAAAACAAGATGATAAAATAATTTCTAATGGTGGTCGTGTTTTAGGAGTTACTGCATTAGGTTCTACCTTACAAAATGCAATTGATAATGCGTATGATGCATGTAAAAAAATACAATGGAGTAACAAGTATCAAAGAAATGATATAGGAAAAAAAGGCCTTTCTAATTTATGATGTTTTTATAACATCTTTTTCTGTAATTATCCAATCCATTTTGATATCTTGTGCTGAAACTGGAATTGACTTGACAATTTGTTTTGAGTATGAAAGTGCAATCTTAATTGTATTGTCTCCTACAAGATATTTGTCATAAAACCCTTGTCCATACCCAATTCTATTTCCTTCATTATCTAATCCTACACACGGAACTAGAATCACGTCATGTTTTTCTTGAATTGGTGCATTATCTTTTGGTTCTGGTATGTCAAATTCACCTTTTCCTAGTTTTGATAAATCATCAACTATTCTAAATGACATGGTATTGTTTGAAATTATTGGTAATGAAACACTCTTTTTTTCATTTAATAGATTAGAAATTAATTCAACGGTTTGTACTTCACTTCCTATCGAATAATAACATCCGACAGACTCTGCTTCTGAAATCACTTTTGTTTTCATTAACTTTGATGCAATCTTCTTACTGTGGATCTCCATCAAATCAAATGATGTTGAATCCCTTTTTTCTAAAAGATGCTTACGTAAAGCAGCTTTTTCAGGATTTAATGTCAATTCCCTTTGATATTGCAGCTGCAGTTACAGTATTTTTCAAAAGCATGGCAACTGTCATTGGTCCTACACCGCCTGGAACTGGTGATGCAAATGAAGTTTTTTCAATAATTTCTGAATAATCTGCATCTCCTGATAATTTTCCATCATGTCTTGTAGTTGCAACATCAATTACTACTGCACCATCTTTTATCATATCTGGTGTAAGCTTGAAAATCTCTCTATTACCAACACCTGTTATTATGATATCTGAATTCAAACAAATTTTTTTTAGATCTTTTGTCTTTGAATGACATGTAGTTACAGTTGCATTGTTTTGTAGTAATAGATGATAAAGTGGTTTACCTACTAAATTACTTCTGTTAATAATTACAACATCTTTTCCTTCTAGTTCAATATTGTAATATTTACACATCTCAATAATTCCTGAAGGTGTACATGCCACTAACACTGCTTTTCCAATTGATAAAAGTCCCACATTTGGTGGTGTTAAACCGTCAACATCTTTTTCAGGTAAAATTTGTGTTGTTGTAATGAATTCGCTGAGGTGAGATGGAAGTGGTAATTGTACCAAAATACCATGAACTGTCTCATCTTGATTTAATTCTTCAATTAATTTGTTTAATCCTGCTTGTGTAATCTCTGCTGACGGTGTATGATCCTTTGTTAATATTCCAACTTCTTCACATGCTTTGTGTTTATTTTTTACATAAGTTGCAGAAGCTGGATTATCTCCTACAAGTACTGTTGCAAGACACGGTGTAATTCCTTTTGTTTTTAAATCATTCACAATATTTGTAACTTGTAATTTGACACTTTTTGCAACTTCCAATCCATCAATTTTAACTCCTGTCAATGTTGCTAAATTTACAAAGCAAGTAATAAATCCTTGATTATAAAATCATAGAAAAGAAATTATTGGGTAAACAAAAATTATTGACATGTTCGTTGCAATTGTAGATGTTAGTCTAAAAGAAGAGAAATTATCTGAATTTAAGACCTGGATAACTACCTCAAACAAAACCTTGTCGAAATTTGACGGATTTGTTTCACGGCGTCTTCTTGAGGGTGAAGATGGGTCAAAAAGAATAATGGTTGAATTTGAAAATATTGAATTATTTAGAAAAATGCATCAGAGTCCTGAACATCAGAATTTTCATAATGAATTGGGGATTTTTATGGAAAAACCTCCTCAACGTCAATTCTATCATGTAGTTGCTGAATAATATGAAATTTGAATATAACACACTTGATTATATTCGTAAAATAGATGATGGAAACTCATATTTCCACACTTTTCTAAATGGAGATACTCTTGCAGCAGGAGTCTTAATCTTAAAACCTGGTGAAGAAGATACACAACTTCCTCATGATTCTGATGAAATGTATTATATTTTAGAAGGAGATGGATTCCTAAAAATAAAAAATAAGAATTACTCTTTAAAAAAAGGAAAAGCATTCTTTGTACCAAAAAACACGGAACATTATTTTTTTGGAAATAAGAAAAAATTAAGTGTTCTTTATTTTTTTGGCGGACCTGATAATTAATCTCGAATCTTCACTTTTCTTCCATTGATCAAGATCTTCTTTCTAGCAAAAAGCTCTACTGCTTTTGGATAAATCTGATGTTCTTTTGAAAGAATCTTCTTTGAAAGTGTTTTCTCTGTATCCTTGTTGCTTACTTTGACAATCTCTTGTAAAATTATTGGTCCTGTATCAATCCCTTCATCAACAAAATGAACCGTACATCCAGAAAATTTAACTCCAAATTCAATTGCTTGTTTTTGTGCATTTAGTCCTGGAAATGCTGGAAGGATTGCAGGATGAATGTTTAAAATTTTATTTTTGTACTTTTTAATGAAATATGGGCTCACAATTCGCATAAATCCTGCTAAACACACTAGTCCATTTGTAGGTGTAACTTTGTATTTTCTTAAAATGGAAATTATTTCTTTATCGTATTGTTGCCTTTTGCCCTTGTAATTGGCACTATCAATTATCTCTGTTTGAACTCCAAGTTTTTTTGCAATTGCTAATCCTTTTGCATTTGGTTTGTCTGAAATAACTACTGCTGGATTTATTGGAATCTTTCGTTTTTTTATTGCACTAAGGATTGATTCCATATTACTCCCTCTTCCAGAAATTAGAATTCCTAAATGTAGCAATAACTATAATTTATTCCTCATGAAAATAAAGCATTGGATTATAAAGTGAATCCAAGTTGGAAGAAAACTTATCTTATCAAGGAATTCTAGATGATTATGGGAATAGTATCAAAGATTATGATATTAGGAGGCGTATTTGTTCTCTTCTATGGTATATTTACAATGATTGGTGTCTAATTATGCACGTTTTTTCTATAAATAGAACTTGAATTGTTTGTTTGTTAACATTTTGCAAAACTTGCAATTTATAATCAAAACTTCATGAAATAATGTATTGAGAAATATTCGACTGACAAAGAATGGTATTGAATGTACGAATTCCACCTCTACTGTATATCTAGATCCAAAAAAAATACAAAATGAAGGCGTACATTTTGTTTCTCATGCTCATATTGACCATTTGCCAAATGGTGGTGATGGCACTATCTTATCTTCTACTGAAACCAATAAAATTGCAGACTTACGAGGCTTTACCCTCAAAAACTCTGTTTCCACACTAGAACATTTCACTCTTGTAGACAGTGGTCATATTTTTGGTTCTAAGGGGCTTCTCTTTGATGATATATTTTACACTGGAGATATCTCCACACGAGACCGTGGTTTTCTAAATGGTGCAAAAATTCCTAAATGTAAAACTCTAATAACTGAATGTACATTTGGATTGCCTGAATTCGTTCTTCCTCCTGTTATTGAAATTGTTAAACAAGTAAACGAAATAATTGCTAATTTGTATTCTAAAGGAAAGCCCGTACTTCTTCTAGGTTATGAACTAGGAAAAGCACAAACACTATCTCAATTATTTAGTGATTGGGATCCAATCTATTATCATGACTCTGTAAAAAGGATGAATGACTTACATCGTTCAATGGGGGTTCCACTAAAAGATTCTTTAGGTCATACAGAAGCTGAATCAAAAGGGCTTTTAGATAAAAAACCTTGGGTGATGGTTGCACCAATGATGAGTACAAAAAATAATTTTATTAAACACATGAAATCAAAATACGGTGCTATAACAATTGGATTTAGTGGATGGGCAAACTCCAAAAAATTTGGTTTCTCACGAGGGACTGATTATTCTATGCCTCTAAGTGATCATTGTGATTATGATGAATTAATTCATCTTGTCAAACAATCTGAGGCTGAGAAAATCTACACAATTCATGGATTTGTTAATGAATTTGCTATGGATTTGAACAAATTAGGATTTTCTGCTCAACCATTACGCGAAATCTCTTTGGATAATTTTTGTTAATAAATTTTTTACAATAATTTAAATTCTTTTGAAATCAAAATCTAACAAACTGCTTCTCTAACTGTTTGCCCTTGGAAGTTTTTATCAAACCATTCCTTGTATTTTGGTTCATTATCATACCTATCTAAGTAATGCTGTAAGTCTTTTTCAGGATCTGGGAAGCCAGGAACTCTTATTTCTTTATCTCCTATTTGTGGAACCAAAACTTCTCTAACTGTTTGCCCTTGGAAGTTTTTATCAAACCATTCCTTGTATTTTGGTTCATTATCGTATCTATCCTGATAATATTTCAAATCTTTTCCAGGTGCGGGGAAATTAGGAACTTTAGTAGATGAAACTAACACTACTTCACTCTGACATGTTAGCCTCTCTTCTACTTCTGTATTTGATGAAAACAAATCTGAACTACTGCCAATATATGCTGCACCACCACCAATCATAATCACTGCAATTAGTCCTATGATAATTCCTGTTGCTTTTCCTTTCCTTGATTTTTTTACACTAGTATGATCTGCCTCTACATGTTCTATGAATTTCTCTTCTATTGTTGGCTCTCTTGATGCTAACTCTTCTTTTCTTGGCTCTCTTGATGCTAACTCTTCTTTTCTTGGAGATGATGTACTCTTAGTTTCTTTTCCACAATTAGTACAAAATGTATTTCCCTCTAAAATTTTGCTCCCACATTTACTACAAGAATTTGAAATATTTTTTGATAATCTTCTATCTGTACTTGGTTTGATGTATGGGTCTTTCGTTGTTGCTTTAACCTCTGTAATCTTAAATGATGATTCTGTCGACTTTCTAATTCTTGGAAAATTATTCGGTTGTCTTTCTGATGCTTTCATCTTACTTGTCATTTGTCTATGCCTTGGGGTCAAATACTGCTCAACTAGTGCATCTACATATTTTCTATCTTGCATTGAAATCATACTTCTTTTTTGAAATGATTTGATAATCTGCTTTAATCTGTCTGGATTTCCCTTTCCTATTTCTAGGAGTTTTAATGCATCATCTATAGTTGAATCTGACATGTACTTAGTGCTGAATTGAAATGTTTATAAAAATTGGTACTGACTACCACTCTTCATCTGTTTCTAGGATTGGCTTGCCATTCTCTACGGCAAATCCCATGATTTCCAATGTATCTTGCGCTGTTTTTGAATTTCTAATTAAGATGTTCTCTGCAAGCTCAATTCGTTTCTGTTTTGACATGTGTTGGCCAATTTTGTATTTTCCATTCATCTCGTTAGGTAAAATCTTGATTACTGCTACTTGATTGAGAACTTGCATGTTTTCTCTCATGGGCTCATATTTGCCCTCTGGTTGGTATTTTTTCATCAGTGCATTGAGTGCAAGAGCCTTTTCTGTTGAGTCACTGACTATCACAGCTTCTCCTTTTATTACTACGCTGATGTATAATGTATCTGCCAATGATGCGTCATTAGGGTCAAAAAAATATGATGGCAAAAACTCTAAATTTCTATCTACTTCAAATCCTACTTTGGAATTTCGTTTAATATTGTTTAGTTTTTCGCCTCTTATGTGAGAATGCATGTATACGATGTTATTGATTAAAACAAAATTCATAGGAATAATTTGTGGATATCCATTTTCATCTATGCTAGAAATTCTTCCAGTCTGTTCTTCATTTAGAAATTGAATGATCTTATCTCTAGACTTGATAACTAATTTTCCTAATAGCTGCATATGATTAGAATTTTTTTGTCAGTTAAATTATTTTTCTTGATCCTTAAAGTATGGAATCACTTTACTGGCAAACTTATCAATAGATCCAAAGTAATTTGAACCCCAGAATCTTACTACGAAATGATTTACTCCTGCTTTAAGGAATTTTTCGAATACTTCAATTACATCGTCTGGTGTGCCAACTCCTGTTGACGATCTTGCAATTTTATCTGGGATAGTTGTTGCGGCTTCTCTCATCTTCACAATCCAATCTTGATTTGACATTGAATATTCTGTAAAGTATTTCTTAAAATCAAATCCTTCCACTTCTTTTAATCCGTGAACTCTAAGAATCTCTGGTTTAAACAAACTAACTTTTACTGCCTCTTTCATCTTTGCCCAAGATGTTTCTGCATCCTCTGAAAAGTATACGTCGATGTCTAGTGCCATCTGAAAATCTTCTTTTTCTTCCTCAGTTCGTCCATTTTCGTTCATTGAATTCACAATCTGATCTTTATGATCTTCAAACAATTCTGGTGTGTATCCAATTGGCAACCATCCATCTCCATACTTGCCTGTCATCTTTAGAGTACGTGGTCCTCCGGATGCCATGTAAATTGGAACATGTGGTTGTCTTACTGATTTTGCTTGTAGACATGCTTCTGTTAACTGATAATACTTTCCTTCCCAGGTTTTTCTATTATCTGGGTCTGAATCATAAAGTTGTTTTATAATTTGTAATTGTTCTTCAAATTTTGACACCGGTTTCTCAAATGGAATATTGAATTCTTTTAGATTCTGTGCTTCTCCTGCACCAATTCCTAGTGTTCCTCTTCCTTTTGATAATCTATCTAGTGTAATTGATGCCAATGCAATGTTTGATGGATGTCTTCTTAATGCATCTGTCACACACGTTCCTAATTCTACATTGTTTGTTACTGCTGCAATTCCTGCAAGCATAACCCATGGATCATTTACAATTGCTTTACTCCACTGTGGAACATTTGAGTGGTCCATATACCAAATCGAATGATAACCTGTTTTGTCTGCAAGACTACATGCTGTTAAAATCTGGTCTTCTGTTAATCCTAATCTTGCAACATTTAATCCATTTTGAATTCCGAATTTGAGCATTTTACCTGTAAGTATACAAAAATGGGTGTTAATAAAGCATAGCGATTTTGTTAATCACTAATACATAAAATATAAAAAAAAGAAATATTGTTTAGAGATTTCCGGCTTTAATATCGTTAAGACATTTTACAACATCTTCTTTTGAAATTGGAATTGGATTTGGATCCAAATGTCCTTTGTCTGTCATTACAACATCTGCTGCTTGATCAACGTCAGCTTTAAGGTCCAATTTATCAAATCCCATCTTCTCGATAATTTCTTTGAATCTATCGTAAAATATTGATTTGTTATGTTTATGAGCTACTGTGGTACATGATGAAAGTGAATAACCGTGTGGTACACCTTCATTTGAAAAGACATATGATAATGCATGTCCTAACGTAGTTGAACAGTTTCCAAAGCCCATTCCCGATAGCATCGAGCCATATGGATAATTCTCTGGTTTGTCATTCATGATTGCATCATACAACACATCGAATGCTTGTTTACACAATGTTTTGGTAAGGTCATTTCCAAGTTTACTATCATAACCCTCTGTTGCTTGTGCACATGCATCACATACTGAACTTTTGATAACTTGATCTGGTGTTCCATTCATAAAGTATGAATCAATCACTGCCCTGTCTGCAAGGAATCTATCCTCTCTGAGTAATTTCTTTTTTCCATCAAACTTTAGAACACAATATGTTGTCATCTCTGCACCCGTTCCAAATGTTGTAGGAATTAAAATTTTTTCTACACCCATTTCTGAAGCTGCATACTTTACAACATCCATTGAACTTCCTCCTCCTAATCCAATCATTGCACTAATGTTTTTGGATTTATATTCTTCAATTACCTTGTTGACCATCTCAATTGATGGTTCTGGTTGGACTTTGTCAAACAACAAGTAATCTTGTATGCCCATTTTTCCTAACCATTTGTCAGATAATTCTGGAGGAACAGTTGTTACTACCAGCGCATTCTTTGGATATTCAGCTTGTGATAATGCATCTTCCCCAAATTGAATTACTTTGGGAATTCTCACTGTATCCATAAATCATGTAGAATAACTATTCTTTTTATACCTTCCAATATCAAAAACTTAAGTCATTTTCATATTAGAATAGTTAATTGATCAAAAATCCTTCAAAATTAACTTTGAATAGTGATTCAAAAGCAATCTTATCAATACTTACTGAAGGTCTTGAAATATCTAATCCCTCTCTACATCTTAAAAAATACATATTGAAAAATAAAATTCAATTGCCCTCTTCTCAAATAGATCTAAAAAAATACAATCATCTGTTTTTGATTGCTATTGGAAAATCTGCTGGTACAATGGCAGAATTTATCTCTAAAAAAATAGATTTCAAAAAGGGAATAATCGTAGTGCCAAAAGGTGTTATGCCAAAAATAAAAAAATCTGTATTTGAAATTATTAACGCTGGTCATCCGCTTCCAAACCAAAATAGTTTCAAAGCCGGTAAAAATCTGGTCTCATTTTTGAAGCAAACCACAAAAAATGACTTTGTTATATTTCTGATATCTGGTGGTGGTTCTGCATTATCTGTCTATCCTAATTCAATATCTTTACGAGATAAAATACTTGTAAATGAAAAATTAATCCAATCAGGAGCTAACATTAATGAAATTGCATGTATTCGCAAGCATTTGTCACTGATCAAAGGAGGACGCCTGATTCAAAATATGAACTGCACTGGAATATCATTTCTTATTTCTGATGTAATTGGGGATGACCTTGGAACAATCTCTTCAGGAATAACTTATTGTGATAAATCATCTTTTCACGATGCAATAAAAATTGTTAAAAAATTCTCACTTGAAAGAAAACTTCCAAAATCTGCATTATCTGTCTTAAACTCTGGTCTGAATGGAAAAATCTCTGAAACTCCAAAAAAACCTAAAATTAAAAATTTTATAATTCTAAACAACTACACTAGCCTTTCCCATATGAAGGAAAAATCTAAAAAATTAGGATGCACAACAAGTGTAATTCCAAATATAATTAATAATATTAATCAAGTTACAAATATTCTTGCAAATGCTGCATTAACTTCAAAAAGTCGATGCATAGTTTTTGGTGGAGAGCCAACTGTTCGTGTAACTGGTAACGGAAAAGGTGGACGTAATCAAGAACTTGTACTGCGATTGTATGAAAAATTAAAAAATAACAAACATAATTTTACAATTGCATCTATTGGAACTGATGGCATTGATGGAAATACAAAATTTGCAGGTGCTATATTCTCTACAGAGTATGAATATGATGGCAAACCATATATAAAAAATAATGACTCGTCATCATTTTTTAAAAAGTATGGAGGATTGATTAAAACAGGTATTACTCAAAACAATGTAAATGATATCGGTGTAATTCTCAGACATAACTAAAAGAATTTCTTCCTGCAGTATCTTTTCCTTTTGCAAAAAGATGTCTTGTTGATAAATTCTCTTTTGTATTTATTAATTGAAACTTCATCTTCAACTTACGATGATCTGTTAATTGATTAATGAAGTGTATTTTATCATTAATTATTTGGTTATCTGATTTTTTTCCTTTAGTAAAAGTTTCATACATCATTTTAGAATCACACATTACATTGACTTGATCATTATCTTTTATGATATACACGCCTAATCCCCAGTAAATTCCAATATGTAGTGCAATAAACTTTGATTCTTCAGTAGCTTTGACGTCTAATTTCCCTCCAGACAAATATGCTGGTGGATGGGCTCTAATTTGCTCTGCAAGCTTTTCTCCAGTTCTAATTGTCCATGAATACTCTTTCACGTTTCCATCAAAGAAAATATCATGTTTCATATGTCAATCAAAAAGGTGTTTTTTGTCTATTTAATTTGTATTCTGGTCTTAATGATCCACATTGAAATTAATTTTCATGATGAAGTCACACAATTTCTTTAGAAAAATGGTTGATGAATTAGTAGAATTCTCTGCACATGATCCTGAATTGGCTGATGGAATAAAATGGTTAGATAGTCAGGCTCAAAAAAAGGGAATTACATTTTATGATATGGTCTTTGAAGTCTTGTATAGTCATGACGTTACATCAAAAGCCAAAAACTGGTTAAAAACAAGAAATTAATCTATTTTCGATCTTCTATTGGAATGTAAGTACATCCTTGTGGCCCTTCATATTTTCCAACGTATGTTGCCTTTGGTCTGTATAACATTGGTTTTGGGGCCGCTTCTGCAAATTTTTCCTCAATTACATGTGCCGTCCAACCTGACACGCGTGAGATTGCAAAAATTGGTGTATTCAAATCCATTGGAATATCAAGCATATGGTAAACCGATGCACTGTAGAGATCAACATTTGGAAAAATATCTTTCTCTTTTCTATTCTTCATCATTCCTGCAGTGACTTCTTCAACTTTTTTTGTGATTTCAAACCATGGCAATCCCGTCTTTACAGATAATTTTTTTGATAATTCTTTTAAAACCATTGAACGTGGATCAACTGTTTTGTAAACTGCATGTCCCATGCCCATAATTCTATCTCCATTTTCTATTTTTGATTTGACCCAAGATTCGGCATTTTTTTCATCTTTGATATCTAGTAGCATTTTCATAACCTCGAAATTTGCCCCTCCGTGTAATTCTCCACTTAGTGCACCAACTGCAGCACTTACTGCAGAATACATGTGTGCACGAGTAGATGCAACTTCTCTTGCAGCAAAAGTTGAAGCGTTGAATGTGTGGTCTGCATGTAAAATAAGACATACGTCAAACACTCTTTCCATCTCTTTATCTGGTTTATTTCCAGTTAGCATGTAGAGGAAATTTCCCGCATGACTTAATTCTGGATCAGGCTGTATCACTTCTTTATCATTTCTAACTCTATCCCAACTTGCAATAATGGTTGGAACTTTTGCAATTAGATTAACTGCCCTTTGTTGACTAATTTCTTTTTCAGATCCATGTTCATCATAATATCCTGCAAGTGCAGCAACAAATGCCTGTAACACATCCATGGGATGAGCATTTTTCCTCCAGTTTCTCATATTTTTTTGCATTTGTTCAGGAATTTTTCTTGCTTCTTTTAGACTTGATACAAATTCATCAAATTCTATCTTATTTGGCAAATGATCATGTAAAAGTAAAAAACAGCATTCCTCAAAATTTGAATTTTTTGTTAAATCTAAAACATCAAATCCTCGATAAATCAGTTTACCTTTTTCTCCATCAATCATAGAAATTTTTGTGTCTGCAATTGGAATATTTCTTAATCCAATATTCTTAGTTTCCATACCTTTCTCGTTATTTTTTGACTTTTAAATTTTCAATTAGTTTATGAGGTATTTCATATAATATGCATTCTCAGTCAATTATTTTCAGTACAGAATGTCTAAAGAATCAAAGCTTGGGCATATTACGTCATATTTCATTAATCTACATGTCATCTCTATCTGAACGTGAAATGAGAAAAAAAATTGATGAGGAAATTCTCAATGCTTCACCTGAATTCTTACAGACAATTCAAAAATTTGATCATGAAAATCAATTGAATTATTCCACCATCTATGAGATTTATTCCACAATTCTTAACTCCAAAAAAACAGTTTCTCCAAAATCAAAATCAAAATAACCATTTTTGGTTTAAATGAGGGTTATCCAATTTCAACATAAATGGTGAGTAAAATAAAGAAATCAAAAATTGTATGTGTTTCTCATAGAGAAGACGCAGATGGTATTAGCTCTGCAGCATTAATCAAACAAGCATTTGGTGGCGAAACAATTCTTACTGATTATCCTGGAATGATGGATGACATGGAGCCCCTAAGAACTGATGAAAAATTAAAAGAATTGTATATTTGTGATCTTGGATTAAACAAAAAAAATGAATCTGATTTTGTTGAAATGTTAACCCAATTACGAAAGCGTAGAATCAAAATCTCATACATCGATCATCATGATCTTGATAAAAAAATTATCAACCAATTAAAAAAAATTAAAGTTAATGTTGTACATGATACAAATGAATGTGCATCTGTTCAAGTTTACAACACATACAAAAGAAAATTAAATGATCATGCTGCTTTTGTTGCTGCATGTGCCGCCATAACTGATTATATGGAGGATAGACCATTTGGTTCAAAACTTCTTCAAATATTTGACAGACAATTTGCACTCATTAGCGCAACTGTCATGACATACAACATTGTTGGGCATCAAAAAGAACCTGATTATTTATTGTACCTTGTAGATGAACTTAGTGAATCAAAATATCCACATGAAATTCCAAATTCCTTTGAGTTTGCACAATTACAAGTTGAAAAACTTGCATCAATCATTAGTAAAGTAAAAGAAAATATGAAATTAAAAAAGAATTTAGGTTATATGGAAATTACTGACTCTGGTGCAAGCGGTGCAGTAAATTTTGTTCTTGGTCTATCTGGAAAAGATGTTGGGGTTGCATACAAAGAACGTGTTGATTATGGTGTATATGCTGTATCTGTAAGAGGATCAAAACAATGTAAAATCCATCTAGGACGATTGATAAATAAAATAACTACTGATATTGGTGGATCTGGTGGTGGTCATGACAAAGCTTGTGGGGCATCAATTCCTAAAGATAAGATTACTAAATTCATAAATACATTAAATTCTTCTTTAGCAAAATAAATTGTCTACACAATCATTACGAAAAGATCACAAATTAATTGAAAAGGTGTTACAAGCTTTAGATGCCACAATTAAACTTCTAAAAGATGGAAAACAAATTCCAGAACAAATTTTACTCCCAACAATTGATTTCACTCAAAATTTCACCGATGTTTGTCATCATGGAAAAGAAGAAGAAGTACTATTTCCTGCACTTGAAAAGGCAGGAATGCCAACACACATGGGTCCTATTCGTATGATGATAGTTGACCATCAGCGTACTAAAGCCATCGCCGAGAAAATACAAGAGGCATCTACAAAATATCTTGAAACCAGTGATTCTGCTGATCTTATACTTGCATTAGAGGTGTATGTCCAACATGTAACTGAGCATCTTTGGAAAGAAAATAATAGATTATTCATGATGGCTGAGGCTCGATTAAATTATGCTGCAAAAGATGTTGACAAGAATCTAGAAGATGTTGAAGAAAAAAAACTCAAGGAACTTGGAAAAACTCGTTCTGATTATGAAACACTAGCTGATGATTTGGAAAAATCTATCTCTGAAATTAACTAGAATATTCTACTATCATATCTATTTCTACTGTAGAATTTAGTGGAAGGCTTGCAACACCTACTGCAATTCTAGAGTGTTTTGCCATGTCTCCAAAAATCTCAACTAGTAAATCTGACGCTGCATTGATAACTTTTGGTTGCTCTGTAAAATCTTGGCTTGAATTAACAAATCCTGAAATTCTGACAAATTTTGTAATCTTATCTAATGAGCCAAGATTAGACTTTAATTGAGCAAGACCGTTAATTATACAAATTTTTGCAGCTTCTCTTGCAGAATCCAGTGATTGTTTTTCTGGAACTTTTCCTTCAACAATCACTTTTCCATCTTTCATTGGAATTTGTCCTGAAACAAATGCAAGATTTCCTGTAGTGACAACCGGTATGTATGACCCTGCTGGATTTGGTGGAGTTGGAATCTCTATAGATAATTCTTTTAATCTATCTTCAATCATGAAATTTTGTTCAAAATTGTATATTTAGTCTTATGTTGGATATTGTAGGCTCATACATTCTCATCACAGTTAATTTTTTTTCCTCAAATCTAATATACCTCATGATCTTCTGTCCTAACTTACAATGTATGAAAATTTATGGTTAATTCCATTGGGATTTGTAGCCGGTGTATTGGGGTCTATCGTAGGACTTGGAGGTGGAATCATTGCAGTGCCTGCAATGACTTTTGCTGGATTTCCTCCGGCACTTGCCGCAAGTAACAGTCTCTTTGCAGCTTTTAGTAATTCTGTAGCTTCTACGGTATCATACGCTCGTCAAAAGCGTGTTGAATTTGGAATTGGCATAAAACTCGGCTTGATGTGTGTTCCTGGTACCATCTTAGGTGCATTTATTTCAGATGTGATGACTCCTGTTGCATTTCAAATTCTATTTGCATTTGTATTGATTGCTTCTGCAGTTTACATTTTTGTTAAACGTGCAGTAGATGAGAAACCATATAACCGAACTGCTTTAATGATGGTGATATCTGCAGGTGCAAGCTTTTTTGCAGGAATAATCTCTAGTTTGTTTGGAATAGGTGGTGGAATTGTGTTTGTTCCATTAATGGTGATTGGTATAGGTATTCCTATGAGAAAGGCGGCTCCGACAGCACAACTAATCTTGATGTTTGCTTCTCTTAGTGGTCTTTTGGTACACTCTGCATTAGGCCATCCGGATTATTTACAGGCATTTTTCTTGGCAATTGGTGCATTTGCTGGAGGTTTACTTGGTGCTCGATTATCATTAGAAATTAAAGAAAGAAAATTGAAAATTCTTATAACGATTGTTCTTTTAGCTGCTTCAGTAAAATTGATTATCGATTCGATGGGGGTTCTTTTTTAATTCTGTAAAGATTTTTTTTTGAAGTTAGAACTAATTCTCCATCTTCAAATGAAGCTTCAAAATCAACGCTAATCACACCAAATTCCTCATCAATATCTCTCTTATCTGAAATTACAAATTTTAGTCGCATCACTTGATCTGTATACACTGGTCTCAAAAATCGTGTTTGTCTATTTTTCCATTCCTCATCTCCATCTATTCCGTATAGCACAATGTAATTTCCATAAATCTGCCGTAATCTTGTGAATTCTCCTTCCATTCTTGAAATAATTGCCCGTCCTGAAACAACTCTGTTCTCATTTTCGCCCGAATCTATCTCAAACATTGCATTTTTTATTCTTGAAAATCCAAGATATTCTTCTAATTCCTTTTTAGAAATACTTGTGGTGGAAACAAACGTGTCACTAATCTTTAATGTTGAAAATTTTTCCATTTCTATCTTGATTCATCAGGGCAGAAAATTACTTCTGCACTGGATTTAGAATCATTAGATATTGAATAATTGATTGCATCTGTAATTCTTGCATTGTTTGGCTCTTTACCATCTACTGCACCTGCCAATACTAGAAATACTCTTACATTTGATTTCAAAACGTCACTTAATTCTTGATTTACAGTTGTGGCAAATGGTCTTAATGCTCCTCTGAATACCTCTACTTTTGCTCTTTCTCCTCCACCAATCTTTTTTCCATATGGTAAGTCTGGACCAATAATCACGATTCTTCCTGTTGCATCTTTGAAAAGTCTTGGATCGTCTGAACCATTTGGAACAAATATGTTCATCGCATTTTGACTGACTGTAGCTGGAATATTGATGAATTTGTTTGTTAATCCATCCCACTCTTTTCTAGATAATTCAGTTAATCTTGAAATGTTTGGAACCTTGCCTGTTATATGGATAAACACCTCGATATCACCTTTTGATTTTGCAGTGTTAAACCATCTTGTAATTTCTTCATTCTTTGAAAAATCTATTACGTGTGAATGAAATTTATTTGTAATTGAATCTTGAACTTCTTTTGAACATTTGTCTGATATGAAACAAATTGCTTGACCTCCATTTGATTCTATATTTGCAGCAATTTCTTCTGCTCTCTTTGCATCTTCTTCATCTGTTGCATCAATCGTCAAAACTGCAATCTTTGATGAATAATCATGCTGTTTCACTGTTTCTGGAATTGATGTGATATGAGATCTTACAGGATAGAAAACTCGATCTCCTGGAATAATCTTTCCATTTAGAATTTTTGCCTGATCGTCATCTGCAAGTGTTAGAATTGTGGTTGCAACCTGATCTTGTGATAGGAACTGTTGGTCTGGAATCATAGTAGAAGTGTTTTTTTGAATTTTCTCTGCTATACTTTGAACTTTATTTAATAAATTAGTAAGCGTTGATTCTTGTTTACCTAATTTTTCCGCAGCTGCTTTAATTCCATTTTTAATTGTCTCCTCATCTTCTCCAAGTAATCCTAAAATTTCCTTGTTTACAATTTCAACTTCTGTAGGTATTAGTTCTTCAAACCCACTTACTCTAAGAAATTCTGATGCTGCTTTAGGATAAACTGTTTTGTAAATTCTATCCGAATGCACTGGTCCTGGATTTGTTCCAATTGATACAATTCCTTTTTCAGTTAACTCCCATGACATAGCTTCTACCAGTCTGTTTTTTGCTCCTTGTGATGCGGTATATGGACCTCGGAATCTATATGGTCTCTGTTCTAATGGTCTTTCTTCTGCAAAGAATGTTGAAATTGTAATAATTTTGGCACCTTCTTTCATAACTTTCAATGCCTGTACTGATGTCCAAAATGTTCCTGTAAGATGAATATCAACTGTACTTCTAAAATCTTCTAATGGTGCATGTGCAAAACATGTAACTGGGCCTGAAACTCCTGCGTTATTTACAACTATATCTACATTCACACCTTCATTTTTTAAGGCATCAAACATTTCGGTAATAGCATTTTCATCACTAACATCTACCCCTGAAAATATTTTTACAAAACCATTTGAATTTTTTTCATTAATTATTTTTGTTAGCATTTCAGATGTACTCTCAAGTGGTTCTTTTCTTCTTCCTAAGATGATGACGCTAGCCCCACTTTCTACAAATTTTTTAGCAACCGTCATTCCTATGCCGGTCCCACTACCTGTGATTAAAACAACTTTATTCTCAAACTTCAATCTGACAAAATTTTTGACTGATTTGCAGAATAAATTCCTTACCACTAGGGAATTATCTTTATTTGTGGGTAATCTTGAAGATAGCTAATGCATGATACGGAATCTGAAACATTTGTCATACAGTCTATACCAGAAAAATTCTCAGATATGCTAAAAAAGATCGCTGTATCTTCAACTCCAAAAGAAATTGCAACTGATGATGTTGAAAATGATGATTATTACAGTAGAGCGTTTTCGCAAACAACTCGAATGGTTACAAATAAAGGCTGTTTAGATGTCACTGGTACAAACATTGATGTCATTCAGATAATTCAAAAGGGATAATCATGCAAGATCCAAATCCACTCCCATGGGGTGCTCAAGACCGTTTTCAAGCACACTATATTGTAAGAAAACAATCAGATGATTCTATAGAACTTACTGCACGGACTGTTCTAGAAACCTCTGGTCATTTTGGCTCAAAAAAAGTCACTAATGTTCAATGGCAAGGTGGAAAAATTGCTGATACATTAAATTCTGATTCCATCTTAAATGAACTCATTGCACAACAATCTGTAGATGATGCAATAATAACTGTTGATCCTACATCAAAAGGTGTTAGAATATATGGTAAATGGAAAAATAGTTTTGAATTCAATGTATCCAAGAAACAATTTGAGATCTTTGATAAAATAGCTGGTCACATCAAAAGTTTCTAGGCTTTCCACCAATCAAGTGCAACGTAATCAACTTTTTCTTTTCCTGATGGAATTGCTAAAATGAATTGTTTTTTAACACTTGTAGCTAATCTGCCTGCTAATACAATATCTGTTGATGCCATATTCTCATTTCTATTGTAAACTTGAACTAAAAATGGTGCATGATCAATTCCTGGTCCTTTCTGATACACTGCAAAATCACATCCAAATTTTATACCGGGATTCACAATGTAACCTTTATCTCTAAAGTCTTTGTAAACTTGAAATTTCTTTTCAAAGTTATGGTACTGCTCTTGACATATTTCAAACATCTTCTTTATTGTAATTTTTTTCTTGTTCTTGTAAATCTGGATCTTTGATTTACTCATTAGATAATACCCTTCTATCAAATCTAAAATTAATGGAACATCAATCTCATTTAATTTTGGTTTTGGAATTCCAATTGGTTTTCCATAATAACCTTGACTAAATAATTTTTTAGAATCTTCTAAATCTAATACTATTAACCGATTTTCTAATAACTCTGTCTTCAAAATTATAAGCTCAATGCCAAAAGAATGAATGAATCTGAAACTTCTTGACATTTGTCTGCCATCTCTTCAATTCCTTCTATGGTATCTTTCATCAATAACATCTCACTCGTTGAAGAAATTTCAAGTGCCCTTAATACCATTTTTCTATATTTGATATCAATTTCTCTTTCTAGTTTTTGGGTGTCTTGTGCCAGTTCAATGGATTTTGCAGAATCTGAATTTAGACTCCTAATAATCTCATTTAATTTGTAAATTTCATCTACAACTAATTCAATTAATTCTGTAAGATCGCCATCCAGTTTTGATGATTTTAATGTAGTTGCTTTGATGTTTGATAATTTGAAAGCAATGCCTGTGATATACCCTGCAATCTCATCCATGGTATAAGCTGTATTTAGTAAATTTTCACGATTTAGAATTAGACCTCCAACATCAGCAACATCTCTTGTGATCTTTCTTCTTAGAGTTTCTACCTCTTCTTCTAATGATGTAATTTGTTCCATTGCATCTTTAATCCCTGCTTTATCTTTTTTTACAATTAATTCAGGTAACTGTGAAAGACTTCTTCCTGCATTTAAAATTCTGTTAATTTCATCTTGTAAAACGGCAACTGCCTTACGCTTTGCCTGTACTTCTAATTCCCCACTATACATAACGAGTTTTTCTTCAATTCATACGGAATATTAAGGCTTGGTTAATTGAATTTAACCTATTTCTGATTTACTGTCTTTTTTTGCACTTTGTAGAGTGCAATAACTTCTTCATCTGTAGATGCATCTTCCGCATTCTTCTCAGTCCTAATCTTTCCTGTGAATTTTGGGAATCTTAACGCAAGTCCTGTATTCTCTTTAATTTTATCTGATGCTGTCTTATGAATTGGGCTTTGAGTGATCTCCGATGCAACAATTTCGATAACTAATTCTGGTTCAAACCACATGTCTGCTGCCATATCGCTAATAATTCTTGGATTTTTTTTCAGTGTAACTTTAGGTGAAAGAATTTGGTATAATTGATCTAAACTCTCATCTGAAAAACCTGTGCCAACTTTACATATGCTTGGAAAAACATCCTCTTCGTCATTATATGTTGCAAGTAATAATGTTCCATACTTTCCAGTACGTCTTCCTTTTCCAAAAAATGCTCCAATGACTACAAGGTCAAGACTATCTCCAAGATCATTTTGATATTCTCTTTTTAGTTTAAGCCAGTTACTTCCTCTAATTCCTGCTCTATATGTTGAATTCAAATGCTTTAGCATCAATCCTTCACATCCTGAATTAATTGAATTTTCCAAAACCTCTAAAATTTGTTCTTCGTTGTTTATAATTGACATTGGAATTAGTCTTGCAAAGTCATCTTCTTTGATAATTTTCTCCAATAATTTTCGTCTTTCCATATATTCCATCTCCATGCAATTTTTTCCATTTGAAAATAACACATCAAAGAAATTTACAGTGATAGGATATTTCGTCACTGCCTCATCAATCTCATACTTTCTTCTCCTATGCATTAATTCTTGAAATGGTAAAAAATCTCCGGAGTTAGTATTCATTGCTACTACTTCTGCTTCTAAAATAACATCGTCAGAAATAATTAATTTTGAAATTTTTTCAACGATGTCTGGATAGTATGAGGTAATGTTTTCCAAGCTTCGAGAAAAAATCATTATTGTATCTTTTTGTTTATGTATCTGTGCACGTTCTCCATCTAACTTGTATTCTGCAGCAAAGTCATTCTGAAATTTCTTTATTGTATCCTCTCCACTCTTAATTCTATCTGCTAACATTGGGCGAATTGGATTAAACAATTGAATCTGAAATTTTCTTATTTGCTCTATTCCTCCTGTTGAAACAACTTGGGCAACTTTTCCCAAATCACTTGAAACATTATATGCATTTTCAATAACTTCTCTATTCTCTTTTTCTCCCGTAAATGCTATTGCTAATGCATCCATGACTGTATTTTCTGCAATACCTAATCGTAATGTTCCGAGTAAAATTTTCAAAATAAATTTTGCTTCTTGCGGCGTTGCATCATTTAGTATGCTTGAAACATATCTCATCTTCATCTCTTGTGAACCTTTTCCTTCTAGATTTGAAATTTTGAGTAATGTCTCGTAAACTCTCTCCAGCGTAATTGTTTCTGATAAAAAAGTTGTCTGAATCTTTTGCTGTAAAATATTTTCCGCGGTCTGTCCTAAATCTCCTCCTTTGTTATAATCTTCCTCGATTTTTTTTAATGGTATGCCTGATGATTTTGACATTGCTTTCATTACAAGCTTTTCTGCAATCCCAAGTTCTACCCCTTCAAAATTTGGTCTTAGTTTTCCCTGAATGAGATAAACAGCTTTTGAAATCACGTCTTCTGGAATCTCTTTTATTAATTCTACTAGGATGTCTGTTAGCTCGAGTCGTTTACTTGTCGCTTCCATCTTCTGAAATGCGTCTGAAATAATTGAAAATTTCATGTATTATTCTAGTTTTGATGTTTTATTTGATTAACTTTTGTTCTAGATGTATCTGAACATAACTTTTTTTCGGTCTTTTTTAACGTCTGAGACTAGCGCAAAGTTGTTTAACGGATATGCCTCTTTGTATTGTTTCATAAAACTCCATGCTACATCATGATTTCTGAATTCAGTCCGTAGTCCTGGTAGTACTGTCTCTTTCCCATCAATATCGAATGCTACCACTGAGTAGTGTTTAGGTCTGTTATGTGGTCGTGCTCTCAGAAACCATGATAATGCAAAACCAAACGCTGCTACTAAAATGAAGCCTGCTCCAATATCTTTGAAAACTGGCCAGAAAATATCTGGAATAGTCTGACTAAATAACTGGACAACAATATGTGAAAACGTCAATACTGCGGCAATTGTTATTGCAATCTTTGTTATACTATGCGAAAAGAATGAAAATTGAAATTCATATCTTGAAATCATCTGCAAAGTCTACACCTACAATTGATTTAATCTTTTCCTAAAAAATTATTATCTTAGTCTGGATCTTCATAATTTTCTTTTCTTTCACTGGAATTTGATTTTGAATCCATTGGGACCATTTTTTCTTTGACTACACTCATTCTATCTTTGTATCCTTCTGCATATTCTAATTCATCTGGAACAAGTGTTGCTGGATGAATAAATCCTTGACTTCTAATTGCTAGTGCCTTTATTGTTGCTTGCTCTCTAATGTAATCCCAATCTGGAGTTGAGAATCCGTCAAATGGACCCGTAAATTTTCCATCATGCATGCTGAAAACAAGTGATTCAACAATTGGAATACAGAAATTGATTGTTGCTGCAGAATTTAATTTCACAGGCATTAGTGGCATATTGTGACTTCCTCTTGTATTTCCTGCAACATAGTGTGGATTATTGAAAACACTTCCTGCTTCTTCAGTTGCTGGGAAATTTTTTTGTGTTCTAACTACACATACTGGATCATCTTTTCCAACATATGTTCCTGCAATGTTATGTAATCTATCCGTTGATGCATCCATGATTGGTTCGCCATCTTTAGTTGTAATCGATGAAATAACATATCTTCCAGGATACATCAGTGCAGCCTCTAAAGTTGGCTTATCCTCCCATAGTGATAGTTTTGCAATTGTTGCTTCTTCAACATCCATGACATAAAATATCACGCCTTTTGCAAGTGATTTGTTAACAATTAACCCTGTATTACTTAGTGCATCTACAAATAATCTATACATTGGATAGTTGAAACAACCTGGTTCTGTCTTGTCTGCGGCAAATACTGTAAATGCTTCATTTGGTCTTTCTTCAAATTCCAATTCTGCAACTCCTGGTCCCATTCCTTTTACATTGCCTGAAAATGAGTCTTTAAGCAAATCTTGACCTGCACCGTACAATCCTTCTTTTTTAGCAACAGCAGTTCCTGCTACAAATGCATCATATGCTAATTTGTGAATTTTTTCGCTGTCGACACCTTGTGTATGACTCATAACTATGTGAACGTCGTCTCCACAATATCCAATATAATGATCAATTAGTAAATCTCCTGCAGATTTTACAGTATCTCTGACGGCTTGAATCAAATTATCACTAGGTCGTGTATGTCCTCCTATTCCTCCGACATCTGCTTTGATAACTGACACTGTAATTTTCATACTAACGATTTTTTCTTCTTTGATTTATAGTATATGTTAAATTATCAAAATTTCTATGATCTAAAAATTTCAAAAAATCATACAAAAAATTGCAAAAAATCAAAATGATTATAAAGCGGACTTGATACGAATTTTCTATGGCAGAGAAACCACACCTGAACATGATTATCACAGGACATATTGATAATGGTAAATCGACCACAATGGGTCATTTCTTAATGGATCTAGGTATAGTTGACCAAAGAACAATTGATGCTCATGCTGCCGAATCTGAGAAAACTGGAAAGGGTGATACTTTCAAGTATGCTTGGGTTATGGATAACATCAAAGATGAGAGAGAAAGAGGTATCACTATCGACCTTGCTTTCCAAAAATTTGAAACTCCAAAATTTAATTATACATTAATTGACGCTCCAGGACATAGAGACTTTATTAAAAACATGATTACAGGTGCTTCTGAAGCAGACTGTGCAGTTCTTGTTTTATCTGCAAAACCTGGTGAAACTGATACTGCAATTGCACCTGGTGGACAAGCACGTGAACATGCTTTCTTACTAAAAACACTTGGTGTAGGCCAAATCATAGTTGCAATTAATAAAATGGACGACAGTAACTTTGCAGAGGATGCTTACAACGCAGCAGTTGAGAAAGGTAAAGGATTAATCAAATCATGCGGTTACAAAGCAGACGAAGTAGCATTCATCCCAGTTTCTGGATGGAAAGGCGATAACTTAGTAAAAAAATCTGAGAACATGGCATGGTATTCTGGTAAAACACTTTTAGAAGCATTTGATGATTTCGTTGCTCCTGAAAAACCAACTGGTAAACCATTACGACTTCCAATTCAAGATGTATACTCAATCACTGGTGTCGGAACTGTTCCTGTAGGACGTGTCGAGACTGGATTGATGAAACCTGGACAAAAAATTATTGTAATGCCATCTGGTGCACAAGGTGAGATTAAATCTATTGAATCTCATCATGCAGAACTTCCAAGTGCTGAAGCAGGTGATAATATTGGTTTTAACTTGAGAGGAATTGAAAAGAAAGACATCAAACGTGGAGATGTTTTAGGTACTCCTGACGCACCTCCAAATGTTGCAAAAGAATTCAAAGCACAAATTATAGTCATTCATCATCCTACCGCAATCGCACCTGGATACACACCTGTAATGCACTGTCACACAGCACAAGTTGCAGCCACAATTACTGAATTTCTTGGAAAGATTAACCCACAAACTGGTGCAATGGATGAAGAAAATCCAAAGTTCCTAAAAGTTGGCGATTCTGCTATTGTTAAAATCAGACCTGTAAGACCAACACCAATTGAAACATTTAGTGAATTCCCTGAAATGGGTAGATTTGCATTAAGAGACATGGGTGCAACAATTGCAGCCGGTGTCGTAAAAGAAATTACCGAAGCACACACACCTTAGGGATAGAGTCATTATGGCTCAAAATGCTCGCATTAAATTAACTAGTACCAGTCTTTTGAAGCTAGGTGGTGTATGCGATGAAATTATGGGCATTGGTAAAAAAACCGGTGTTAAAGTAAAAGGTCCAACTCCACTTCCTGTTAAACGCCTTAATGTTGTTACACGTAAATCTCCATGTGGAAGTGGAACTGAAACCTACGAAAAATGGGAAATGCGAATGCATCGAAGAATTATTGATCTTAATGCAGACGATAAAGCAATAAGACAATTAATGCGTCTGAAAATCCCTGATGATGTCTATATCGAGTTATCTCTAAAATAACTTAGCCTTTTATTATGGAAATTGTGATTAACAACTATGACTGAAGAGAATTTTGAAGAATCATTTTCTGAGGAAAAATTTAATGTTTTTTACAAATGCATGCGTTGCGGTCATGAAACTCCATTAGAGGAATTGTCAAGACTTCCTGAAATCAAATGTATATGTGGTTTCAGAGTATTTACAAAGAAAAGACCAGGTCTTGTAAGAAACGTAAAAGCAATCTAAATTCGATCTTTTTTGTAACTGTGCTGTCTCTGTAAATGGGTTCTCATATCTTCCATATTTGAGAAGTTTTCTCCACATTCTTTACAGTCGTATGGTAAATCTTTGTAATGTGTAATTTGAAGATGTTGCATTAATTCTTCTTGACTCTTAAATTTCAAGTCACATTTTTCACACGGAATTTTTGTAAAAAATCTCATCTTAGCTATTTTTTGCTTTTTGTTCATCCCAGCATCTTCTACATAATTGACCTTTTATTTTCCAATCTGGTTTTGGATTATATCTAATAAAACCCATTTTCTTATTACATAAAACACAAAATTCTTTTTTTGTTTTGAAATCACCTTCTTTGTTATCAAAACAGGTTTTACAAAGTAATCCTTTCATATCCCATTGCCATCTTGGTTCCCACAAATCTGTAATCTTTTTTTGAGTTTCACACACAGCGCATTTTGCTTTAATGTTTGAATCGTAGGATTCTTGCATTTTATCCATATAACAATCTCCACAAAGTGGTGATTCTACATACCATTCTTTTTTTGCATTATGCTTGTGTTTTGTCTCCTTTTTACAAACGGTACAAATTGCCGGTTTTTTACTAAATAATCCCATATTGATTAATGAAATAGGGATCTAAATAAATTATAAAATCATAAAAAGAATTTTTTGATTTAGAGTTCTGATAGAAGTTTCTCTAAACCTTGACTTGAATTTAACATGCCTTTCTTCTTTGCAATCTCTTCGATCTTTTTGAATTGCTCGTTAGTGAAGCAAACTGGCATTGAACGTTTATCCATGTAGTATCGACTTTTCCTTTTTTTATAACTCTTTTCAAAAATTATATTGAGATTAGTTATTCATTATGTATGACAAAAATGCGTCAGATCTTGATTATTGGAAATAATGATAATGGGTGCACTCCTGAAATAGAATCTGCTGCATATGAAGCAGGTAAAGAAGTTGCAAAATCTAATTCGGTTTTAATCACTGGTGGGTTGGGTGGTGTTATGAAGGCTGCATCACATGGTGCAAAAGATGCTAATGGACTAACTATTGGTATAATTCCACAAGATGATTCATCGTTAGCAAATGAATATTGTGATATTGTAATTCCATCAGGAATGGGTTTATCTAGAGATTTTCTAAATGCATTATCTGCCGATGGTGTAATTGTTGTAGGTGGTGGTTCTGGAACCTTATCTGAAATTTGTGCTGCATATATGTACAAAAAACCAATTGCAACTCTCAAAAATTCTGGTGGAATGGCTACAAAATATGCTGATCAATATTTAGATCATAGAGAAAATGTAAAAATAATTGGATTTGATTCTCCTAAAGATGCAGTTGATTATATCTTAGAACAAATTAAATCATAGATTCCAAAAGTGGGTCTGGTTTGTAAAATTCTCCATGCTCTTCTGCAAGTTTGTTTAACTCATCTACAATATTTTTGATACCAATTTCTTTCGCGGTTTCAAATAATGGTTTTTTCAATCCCAATCCTAACTTACATGCCTTTTCTATCTCTTCAATATCGCTTGCACCATTTGTAATCAGCCAAGCTGCATTGTTTAGAATATTTGCAACCAGTTGTATTGGGTTACATTTCTCTGCTAATTCTTCAGATAATGCTACTCTTTCATATTTATCATCTGAGTATTTGTAATAGCCCTCTCCTGATTTTTGACCTAATTTTTTTTCATCAAACATTTTTTCTACTGTTTTATGTGGATTGATTACTTTTTTATCTCGTAAATGCATCTCGACTGTTGCTTTATGGATTACATCCATTCCTGTAAAGTCTGCTAATTCAAAAATTCCCATTGGAAAACCTAGTTTGAATTTAACTGCAGAATCTATCTCTTCTAAAGTTGCGTTAGTTCTATCCTGTAGATAACATGCTTCATGGACCATTGGTATGAATAATCTGTTTATAATGAATCCTGGTACGTCTTTTCTACATAACACGGCTTGTTTATTTACTGATTTTACAAATTCTTGTGTCAATTCTGTTATCTCTTGACCTGTTTTTTCACCCGGAATGACTTCAACTAATTTCATTAATTGCGGTGGATTGAAGAAATGAATTCCAATAAATTTTTCAGGTCTACTTGTTGTATTTGCAATTTCTGTGATTGGTAATGTACTTGTATTTGATGCAAAGATGACTTCGGGTTTTGCTGCCTTGTCTAATTCCGCATAAACCTGTTTTTTTAGTTCCATGATTTCTGGAACTACTTCTATTACCATTTCTGCATCTTTGACTGCTTCGTTCAAATCTACAATTGGAGTGATTCTTGAATAAATTCCATCTGCCTCTTCTTTTGAAATCTTTTCCTTTGTGACCATTTTATCCAAACTCCATTTTATTTTTTCCATGGCTTTATCCAAAAATTCTTGTTTGATGTCTCGTAATACTACATTATATCCTGCAGTTGCTGAAACCTGTGCAATTCCATGCCCCATGACTCCTGAACCTAAAACTGTGATATTTTTTACTGTCACGCACCCTGTTTGAAAAACCATTATATCAATCTAATTTGGATTACATACATGGGATTATTTGGTAAGAAAAAAGAAGATGATAAGAAAACTAATACCAAATGCAAAGTTTGTGATCTGGACTTACATCAACCTGAAAGGCTAGAACGACACATGAAAAAAGCACATGGCAATGTCCCTGAGAAAAAACAAGAATTCAGCACCAAAGGTGGAGTTGAACAAGGCGGCATGTGGTAAAATTATTAATACAAAATTTCTGTGATTAAATATTGGAATTATCTGATGGCCAAAAATATGCTATAGTGTTTTTAGGCTCATTAGCCGTTGCAGGTGTTGTTCTTAGTACGCTTGTGTTTCCATTTTGGAACTTTATTCGTGAAGATATTACTGAAGAAGTTGAAATCTTCCGTTCAGCTGATGGTAATTGTTATGTTGACACCCCAGATGGAATCCCAAAAACTATTGAAAACTGTAATCTTAAAGAAGGTACAATAGTTACAATCATGTATGGTCATGGACTTCCTTGGGCAAAAATTGTAGATTCTGGTGAATAATATGGATTGTATTTTCTGCAAAATAATTTCAAAAGAAATTCCAACAAAAATCTTGTATGAAGATGATGATACTATCTCATTTCTTGACGCATTTCCTGTTGCAAAGGGACACACACTGGTAATTCCAAAAGCACATCATGCTAAAATTCAAGATTTACCTTTTGATGTAAATCAAAAATTATTTGATACTGTACATAAAATGACATCAAAGGTTGACTCTCTTGAAGGCTCTACTCTAATTGCAATTCATAATGGAAAAGAAAGCGGACAAGAAATTCCTCATGTGCATGTTCATTTGATACCTCGAAGTAATGATGATTCTGCAGGTCCTGTGCATTCGATGTTTAAAGATAAAATTGAATTATCTGAGTCTGAGATTGATTCTATTTACAATCAATTGAAGATTATCTAATATGGGTAAATTCTTTGGTTTTCATCTAAATTATCCACAATGATTGCTTTGGTAGGGCATGTTTCTGCGGCACTGATGATTTTTTGATTCTTTGCACCTTTCTTATTGTAAACTCTTGATTTTGGATTTGATTTTGTATTTTTGTCAATAGTAAACACTCCTGGTGCAATCATCTCACAACTACAGCACCCAATACAGAGACTTTGATCAACATCTACTTTTAATTCAAATTCTTTATGCTTTTTTGGAAATCCCTTATCTTCTGACTGTTTGTCTGTTTGTTCGTTTACTGTTTTTTCATATTTTTCCCAAAATTCATTTTCATATCTTTTCCACCATTCTTCATTTGCCTCGAAATCTTTTGTGTATCTCCCCCAATCAGCTTCTGGTGTTTTCTGTTTACCGTCTTTCCCCCATTTTGTCCTCTTGTAGAATCCCTGATTAGTTTTTGTAAAGTCTGATTTTTCTTGAGTTTTTTCTGGTTTTTGTCGTCTAGTGTGTTTATTTTGATTTTTCAAAAAATGGTATGCATTTGTGATTGTTTTGAATTTTTTTTCACTCTCTGAATCATTATTTTTATCTGGATGATACTGAAGAGCTAATTTTCGGTAAGCATATTTTACTTCCTCAAATGATACATCGTTTTGTATATGCAATGTTTTGTATGCTTGACCCGAATTCAATGTCTCTCTTTAGTTACAATATGATAAAAACATGCTTTATTCGGAGACTTCGTCTTCTTGTCTCCATGCAGGATCCACTATACAGAGTAGAATTAGATCTATTTCTCCATTGTTTTCTAAGAATTGTTTTGACATTGGCGGGACAAAAATTGTTTCATTTTGCTTCACCTGTTTTTGCTCTTTTCCTATGTGCATAATTCCATTTCCTTGTAAGATGTAGTACATTTCACTTGTTTTCATTGTATGTGGTTTCGAATTATTTCCTGGATTAATTGTACAATGTGCAATGCTGTATCGAATTGCATTGTTTGCTTCAATAGGGGAAAAAATTTGTTTTATCTGAGTGCCTTCTTGTCCTGTAAATGCTTCAATTTCTTCAATTTTTTTTGTAATCATTTTATGGTAATTTCTCTGTCACTTTTGACTTAAAATCTGACTCAAACCATGCTGTTTTTGGCTCTGTGTTCTTTTTTGGAAATGAGTTTATTGCAACATGTGCAAAATCCTCTTTTTTATTTATCGATCCATGTGTATGGAGTTTTTTTGCAGGTATATGTACACAATCTCCTTTATTGAGACTTACACTTTCTAATTTTTTAATCTTAAAACTTTTAATCCCTGCACCCATTTTTTTATACATTACTAAACTTCCTTTACCTTTAGTAACTATCAGTGTCTGCCCTGCATCATGAAAATGTAATTTTGTTCTTGCTCCTCCTTTGAATGTTACATGATAGATCTTTTCAGTAGATGGTTTGATCTTAGCCGAAATATCTTTTGCAGCAATCTTTCCTATGAAATAATTTGTCTTAGCTTTTTTACTTGGAATGCCAGTTTTTGTAAAAAGATTCTCTTTATTCATAATTTTTGTGCTTAAGATGTCGTATATGTCTCTTAGTTTAACAGGATTTAAAAATACATAGACATATGATATGTAGTTAATATGACAAAAATTAATGCAAAAACAAAAGTAATTTCATTAAAACCTGGTCTTGATTCTGATGCAGCTGAAGAAATGGTTGATTCAAGAAAAGTAAAACTTTTCCAGACATTACTCCATAAACCTAAAAAAAGTGAGATACATCTACATTCTCTTACCTTGCATTTTGAAGCAATTCTTATACTATCTGGTAAATACTGTGTAGACTTTATTCGTGATGCTGAACATTCTTTATCTGTTGATAAAAATGTCCAGGAAGTGATTATTTCTGATGAGGTTTTTCCTGTCAAAAAAAAGAAAGGAGTTCTAAGTAAATTGGAGCCATCTTTCAAAAATAAAGTAAAAATTGAAATGCAGGAACGTGTAATGCTTCAGAACACAGATGATATATCATTTGATCATCATGGGAAAGAATTGAATCTCTCATACAACGACACGCTAAAACTATTAGAAAAACATCCTAAAAAAACAATGAATGCTGATAAGGATTCTATACGTCGACCTGAAATCACAACTGATGCTGCAATTTTAAAACTTATGTCAAAACTTAAAAAACCAGCAGATGCTGGAATAAAATCGTCTGAGGAACGTATTGAATTTAGAGATATTTTGGAAATTTATGTTCCAATTTATGAGGCGAGATTAATTGGTCCTAAGAAAAGAATCAAAATATTACGAATTGATGCAGTTAGAAAAAAAATTCTATAGTTATTTTACCATTCTCTGAAATTCTGGGTCATCATAGAATTTTTCAAAAACTTTCTCTTTTCGTGCCCATAACTTGATTGTCTTTGAGTGTTTAATTGCAACCTTTAGCAAATCAAATGCTTCGTTAACCTCATTTAATGCAGCTTTACTTCTGGCTTTTGCATAAACCACATTGATGTTTCCTTTGTGTTTATCTAAAATTTTATCAAAAACTTCAATAGCCTTTCCATGTCTATCCAATTCTGCCAATTCTATTCCTTTATGAAATAAAGAATCAAGATGTTTTGGATTTGCTCTATATACATTTTCAAAACAATTCAGTGCAAGTTCGTGTTTCCCTGTTTTACCTAGTACAATTCCTTTGTAAAATCTTGGGTTTGATTTTTTTGGATCAATTTTAATTGCTTCATCCAATACTTTCAATGCTTCATCATGTTCGAGTTTCTTATCAAGTAAGACTCCTTTATTGTAATATGCCGGTGCATAGCTTGCGTCTGCCTTGATTGCTTTTTCATAATATTCCATTGCTCCTTCCGGGTCTCCAAGTTCTGCCATTGCAATTGCACGATTATTCAATGCTGGCGCATCATTCGGGTTCATTTGTACTATCATATCAAAACATGTTATTGCATCGGGATACTTTTTCAATTGATTTAATGCCAAACCCTGATTGTACCATGCATTAACATTTTCAGGATCAATTTTTGTGACTTTTTTAAATAATGACACTGCAGCTTTTGGTTGATTTTTCTCTAAAAACGTCATCGCCTGATACATCAAGTCTTCTGGGTCTTCTTTTTTTCCAAATAATCCCATATTTTTTAATAATTAATCCTGTTTATAACAACTGCACTGTTTTGATTTATGACGTATGCATCCCACTAGTTTATGGTCTTTACATCCACAAATCATACATTTTCTCATCTTTTCATCTGTAATTGTGATTGACTACTAATCAATCAATCGCATAATGAATCTATAATATTATTCATCGCCTTAATGTAATTTTGAGAAAAATTACTATTAGGCTAAATGAAAAAGATTATCTGGATTTTTTACTTGAAAGTAATGAGCATGACAATACGGCTGTAGAGCAAATACATGAAATCATAAAATATTATGTTTTAATCAGACGTCGTCGTGTAAAATTAAAATTTACTTCTAAAGAAAACTTGGATTCACATATGTAATTATTTACATTTTTTCCTATGCTTTCTCAAGTCATTTGGGTCTCTAAATTCTTCACCACAATTACGACATTTTACATCAATTTTTCTTCCATGTGCAACTTTTTCATGTCTTTTTAATCTCTCTGCATCATGCAAATCTGATCCACATTTCTTACATTTTGTGGCACTATCTTCTGTTTTTGCAAAAAGTTTCAACGCATAATATAGTCATTAGATCTTAAAATGATTTTCCTTTTTTCATGCTTTTTCCTTCAAATACCATAATTCTACATGAGCAAGCATGAATGAGTCTTGCAAATCAAATGATTGAAAATATAGAAGAATTCAATTTTGACACTGAAAAATTTGGAAAAATAAATGACTTATTATTCGTAAGAATGGTTCTGGCATGAAAATTAATTCGGTTTAAATCTCTCCGGCATCATTCCTAAAATTGTTTTGTGAGATGGCTGTCTTTCTAATTTCTGACAAATTTTATAGACACAATCTCCTATCATTGATGATGTCACATCTCTAACTTCATATTTTTCAAAAATTTCATCATCTGACATATTTTCCATCTGAGAATTAATGTTAAATGCAATTTCTAGTACAACTGGTTTCAATTTCGCTTCATAATCTTGCTGTAAAACTTCAATTTCTTCTTCGAGTCTGTTTGCTATTTCTTCATTAGTTGTAGTCTTTTTTTCTAATTCTAGTTTTCTTAATTTTTTAACAGTCTTTCCGCTATGGTAATCAAAACTAATGATTAATTCTTTTATCACACTGACTAACTTGGGAGTTTAGGATATAAGGTATATGAAATAATGAGTACCATGCAAGTAAATGAAATTTTTAAATCAATTCAAGGGGAAGGACCAAATTTTGGTAAGCCTGCAATTTTTCTAAGAACTGCTCAGTGTAATTTGAAATGTACCTGGTGTGATACAAAATATACATGGGATTGGGAAAATTATGATTTTCAAAAAGAAGTAAATGAAATGACAATTGATGAGATTAAAGGTGCTATATTAGATCTTGAAATTAATCATCTGGTAATTACTGGTGGTGAACCATTGCTTCAACAAGATGATCTGGCCGATTTACTATCTTTTCTAAAACCTAATTTCTACGTGGAAATTGAAACTAATTGTACAATCTTGCCAAACAAAATGCTGACAGATTTAGTTGATCAATGGAATGTATCTCCAAAAACTGAAAACTCTGGAAATCCGTTGGAACTTTATGAAAATAATGAATGCTATTACTTTTTTGCAAATCAGGAAAATTGTTTTTTCAAATATGTCGTAGAAAACGAAGCCGATATCCCTGAAATCAAAAAATTTGTTACAAAGTACAAAATTCCTGAAAAAAGAGTACAATTGATGACTCAGGCTTCAACAAAAGAAGAAATACGTATACGAGAAAAATCAATTTCTGAGTTGGCAAAATCTAACAACTTTGCATTCTCCCCACGACTTCATGTTGCAATGTGGGGTTCACAACGTGGAAAATGATTATAACCCGAGAAAATTAGAATTTTGAACATGGCGAAAATAAAAACAGGAGATCTTGTAATGTTTTTTTATAACGATTCAAAAAAGTGGCTACTGAAAATTACTAAAAAAGAACAATTTCACTCGCACATTGGAGTTATCAAACATGCTGATGCGATAGGAAAAGAATTTGGGAGTAGATTAACTACAAACAAGGACAAATACGTTTACTTGTTAAAACCTACAATCCATGATCATGTAATGAAAATGCAACATAGTACACAAATTGTTTATCCAAAAGATTTTGGATATATTGCAGCAAGAATGGGGGTTCAATCTGGTCAAAAAATACTTGAAATTGGAACTGGAAGTGGCTCGTTAACTACTTTTCTTGCTAGCATTGTAAATCCTCGCGGACATGTCTACACCTTTGATGTTGAACCAAAATTCATGGAAATTGCAGAAAAAAATATCAAAAAGGCTGGAATGTCAAAATATGTCACTATGCATGAAATGAATCTAAAAAAATCTAAAAAAATGCCTTTAGAAGAAATGGATTTAGCTATAATTGATCTTGGTGATCCATGGGAGGTATTACCACAAGTTAGAAAAATGCTCAAAAGTAGTGGAAGTGTAGTTGCAATCTGCCCAACGATGAATCAACTTGAAAAATTATCTGCCGCTTTTGTAGAAAATGAGTTTACTGATATAGAATGTACTGAACATATACTTCGTCATATTGAAGCTAGAGAAGGAAAAACTAGACATTCGTATAGAGGAATTGGTCATACAACATATCTTGCAATAGCAAGAAAAGTCCACTTTAATAAGAAAAGAATAAAGAAAAAGTGAATTAATTGACTCTAGATACGTTAACTAAAGAAATTGTAGAAAAATTCATTCCTTCTCGTGAAAATAATTCTAGAAAAGGTGATAATGGTAAAGTCTTGATAGTTGGTGGAAGTTACATCTATCATGGCGCACCAGCACTTTCATCGCTTGCTGCCTTACGTTCTGGAAGTGATCTTGTATACACGTGTGTTCCAAAAATCAATGCATTTTCAACACGTTCGATTTCACCTGATTTGATAGTTATCCCGATGGCCGATTCAAAACTTACTCGTGGAACTGTTAACAAAATGTTAGGGCAAGTTCCTGTTGATATTGATTCAACTGCTATTGGAATGGGACTTGCAATACAAGATATTGAGGCAATAAAACTACTTGTAAAATCTCTACTTGATAGAAATGTACGTGTTTTATTAGATGCTAGTTCTTTAGTAAAAGAAATACTTCCAATAATTGAAGGACAAAATGTTATTGTTACACCTCATTCAGGTGAATTTAAAAGAATTTTTGGCGAACCTGTTGAAAATGAAATCAACCCTCGAATTTCTTTATGTGAAAAATTTGCGAAAAAACATTCAATCACAATATTGTTAAAAGGACAAGAAGATATAATCACAAATGGTGACGTTACCTACACAAATTCTACATTAACTCCATGTATGACCGTTGGAGGTACGGGTGATGTTCTATCTGGATTAACTGCTGGATTTTTATCTAGAAATAAAAATATGATTGAATCTGGAAGTGCTGCAATCTTTGTTAATGGTATGGCAGGACAAATACTTCAAAAAGAATTTGGTAATCATATTCTTGCAAGTGATCTTCTATCCACATTGCCTAAAGTGTTAAACTCATTTAATAATTAAAAAAATGAATTATGAAAAAGCATTAAAATTCATAGACAAAAATAAAGATTCTCTTCTTAAAGATCTACAAACATTGATCCATCAACCAAGTATTTCTGCAAAAAACGAAGGAATTGAAGAATGTAGTATTCTTGTATCTAAAATTTTAAAAAAATCTGGTATAAAATCTGAAATTTTACGATTAGGAAAGAATGCAGCACCTCTTGTATATGGGGAAGTAAAATCAAAAAATAATCCAAATACTACGTTATTATTTTATAATCATTATGATGTACAACCTGTTGAGCCATTAGATTTATGGGATGATCCGCCTTTTAGTGGTAAAATAATTGGAAACAAAATTTTTGGTCGTGGGGCATCCGATGACAAAGGTGAATTAATCACTAGAATCAAAGCTGTTGAATCGTATCTGAAAACATACGGTGATGTTCCATGTAACATAAAATTTGTAATTGAAGGTGAAGAAGAAAATGGAAGTGAAAACATTGAACGTTATTTAAAAAAATACAAAAAGAAATTTGAATGTGATGGTGTTGTATGGGAGTTTGGTTATGTTGATCAAAAAAATCGACCAATTATTGGGTTAGGAATGAAAGGTCTATTATACATAGAATTAATTGCAAAAGAATCTGTAAGAGATGTTCATTCTAGTTTTGCAGTAATTATCAAAAATCCTGCATGGAAACTAGTTCAGGCATTAAATACAATGCGTGATGAAAATGGAAAAGTGTTGATAAAAGGTTGGTATGATGATATTATGCCATTATCAAAAAATGATATTGATCTAATCCGAAAAGAACCCTTTGATGCTAAAGGCTTCAAAAAAGAATATGGTGTGAAAAGTTTTGTTGGTAACAAAAATGCTTTTGCTGCAAAGAAATCTTTGGTATCTGGGGTAACATGTAACATTGCAGGTATAAACTCTGGTTATATTGGCGATGGTGCAAAGACAGTTCTTCCAGGAAGTGCAAAAGTGAAGATTGACTTTAGATTAGTTCCAAACATGGATCCAAAAAAATTAATAAAATTACTAGCAAAACATCTTCGTGTAAATGGGTTTAACGATATATCGATCAATGTTTTAAATGCAGAAGCAGCTGCAAGAACAAATCCAAATGAAAAAATTGTTACAACTGTTTGTCAAAGCACAAAAAAAATTTTTGGTGACTATGTTTTGAACATTTCTAATGCGGGAACTGGACCAATGCATGCATTTACAAACATTTTATCAGTTCCTTGTATCTCTGTAGGTGCTTCATACATTTTTTGTAGAATGCATTCTCCAAACGAATTTGCAAAAATCGATCTACTAAATAAAACTACTAAGAACATTTGTTTGTTAATAGAAAATTTTTCACGATCATAATTTGTAAAATCTACTTGAATTAATTACACAATGTGTGTAAAAACAAGTAACTTGTACAATATAACACGGAAAAGATCTGGCAGAAGGTTATGGCTATGTCTAAAGCTAAGAGAAGCGCAGCAGCTAAAAAAGCAGCACGCACTCGCAAAAGAAGAGCAGCAGCCGCTAAAGCAGCAGCTACAAAGAAAAGAGCTTCTGCAGCACGCAAACGTAAGCGAACCGCCGCAAAGAAAGGCGGAGCAAAACGTAAGGCAGCTCCAAAACGTAAGGCAGCAAAGCGAAAAGCACCAGCAAAGAAAGGTGGTGCAAAACGTAAAGCAGCTCCAAAACGTAAGGCAGCAGCAAAGCGAAAAGCACCAGCAAAGAAAAAAGGTGGTGCAAAACGTAAAGCAGCTCCAAAACGTAAAGCAGCAGCAAAACGTAAAGCAGCTCCAAAACGTAAGGCAGCAAAGCGCAAAGCAGCTCCAAAACGACGTCGTCGTTAAACTGATCGAAAATATGTCAGTAACGTTGACCGCGGTAACACGCTGATGCGTTCTCGGCAATTGACGATCTACATTTTTTTAGATATCTCCTAACCAAGGGTATGCACAAATTTCTAGTAATGACTTTTATTGTCTGTTTTTAGACTCATTGTATGAGCATGTACATGCCCGGTGCAACTGCTGTAGGTATTACATTTGATCAAGGTGTAGTATTTGCAAGTGAAAAAAGAATTGCATACGGAAATTTCCTTGTTAGTAAATCTACAAAGAAAACTTTTCCAATAACTCCTAAAGTTGGAGCAACTTGTGCTGGTCTGGTTGCTGATATGCAATTATTATCCTTACAAATTTCCGCATTAGCAAAAATTAGAAAAATGGATTTAAAACGTGATGTTCCACCAAACACAATTGCAAAAATGATGTCAAATATGATGTATGAGAGACGATATTTTCCTTTGTTAACTCAAGTGATTGTTGGTGGGATGACTGACAAACCTGTAATCTATACTCTTGATCCTTTAGGTTCGGTCTTACCTGATGACTATGCTGCTGTTGGTACTGGTGCTGAAATGGCATTGGGAGTCTTAGATCCTCAATTCAAAGAAAACATGAATGAAAAAGATGCCGTGGACTTGGCTGTTAAAGCAGTTCGCTCTGCAACCATGAGAGATTCTTTCAGTGGTGATGGGATTGATATCTTAGTTGTAAACAAAGATGGAATTACTGAATTCACCGAAGACGTAAAGTAATCTATAGGGTTTTAGAAATTTCCCACGCTTTGTCCGAAATATAATGTAAATTTTTCAAAACTTCCCCTTTCTCCATATCTTCTAATTCGCTACTACACACCTCTGATTTTCCAACTGCGAGAAATTTATTCTGTGACTCTTCGACAATACACACAATGTCATCTTTTGCAAATTCTGAAAATTTTTTGATTCCCGGTCTCATGAGATTAGCTCCTTTACACATGAATCTAACAGCTCCCATATCCACTTGAACATATGGAAATTTTTGCAATGTTGAAATTTCACTAAGAAATGGAAGATATTCGTCTTTAATTTTTAAAATTTTAATCTCATTACCTGTGATTAATTGTATCTCATTATCAATCTCATAAACCTTGAGATTTTTCACTTTAGGTACATCTATCTTCCATTTTTCTGACACAATTTTCAGTAGTTGTGTTGTTTCGCTTTTTGAAATTAAATTTGTCTTCAAGCCTTTGTGATCTCTTTTTTAATGTCTATTAGGTCCCGTAATATTGCACTAGCAGTTTCAATTCCTCCTGCCCCTCTTCCAATAATTGTCTGAGTACCTGAATGTTCAGATGTGAATGAAATGGCGTTTAATGTTCCATTTACACATAATGGATCATTAATTTTTATCTCTACAGGGGATACCGTTAATTCTTTATCACATGAGGCAATTAGTTTTACTGCACAATCTTTTTTTTGTGCATTTTTGATGTCATTTTTGTTAACTTTACGAATTCCCTTTTTAATTATGTCTGGCATTGTAACTTTCATACCCATTATCCAATTTGCTAGAATGACAAGTTTTGCAGCTGCATCTAATCCATCTAAATCAAGAGATTCATCAGCTTCAACATACCCTTTTGATTTTGCATCATTCAATGCATCGTCAAATGACATTCCGTCTGCCATATTTGTCAGTATATAGTTAGTTGTACCATTAAGAATTCCTTGAAATGATAATATCCTCTCTCCACTCAAACTGTTTTTTGCATAATCTAAGATTGGTGTACCTCCTCCAACTGTTCCGCTAAATCTGAGCATCACTTGATTGTATGTTGCTAACTCCATCAATGAAGGAAATGCAAGTGCTAACGGTCCTTTGTTTACTGATATAACATGCATTTTTCTTTTCATTGCAGAAATTATATGGCTCATTCCAGGTTCTGCATCTTTATAATTACTTGCAGTAGTTTCAATTAAAACATCTGCATCAACATTTTCAATAATTTCTTTACCTAAAATCTGTTTAATTGATTTATCATACTCTCTAACTGTTCCTGACTGTTTTTTTATTTTATTTAGTTTTTTCAGATCTAATCCTGCTTCATCATATGCGCATCCTTTACTATCAAAAACTCCCACAATTCTTGGTTTGATTCCAAATTTTGAATAAAGATCATGTGTACGTGACTCTAAAAGCTTTGAAAAGCTTTGTGCTACAACTCCAAATCCACATAGTATTATTCTCATAGTATCGTAAAATCAGATGGATTATTTAATCTGTGTCTAATTTGAGAGATAATGAGTTTATGCAGTATCTCAGTTTAGTTGGATTAGGTCCATCATCAAAAACATGTCCTAAATGTGTTCCACATTTTTTACAGTTAACCTCAACTCTCACCATACCAAAACTTCTGTCTTCTATGTATTCTATGAAATCATCATTTTCAGGTTTAAAAAAACTAGGCCAACCTGTACCTGAATCAAATTTTGTATCTGATGAGAATAATTCAATTCCACACCCTCTACATTTGTAAACTCCCTTTTCTTTACAATCCCAATACATTCCTGTAAATGCACGCTCTGTTCCTTTCATTCTGCAAACTTCGTATTCATCTGAATTTAGTTCTTTTTTCCATTCTTCATCTGTCTTGATATTTTCCTTACTCATCATCTATTCCTCTTTGCCTCTGTCCTTTTTTCTGACTCAAATCTTTCTAATTCGTATTTATTCATGTCAACAAATTTTATAATCTTACTTAACGTTGGATGTTTTTTATTAATCGCTTGATACATTTTCTGTGCTACAATTCTATAATCTTGATGTCCTTGTGGCACAGTACGTAACTCGATCATGTGAACTGCTTCTCTCAAATTCATTTTCATCATATACGGATAGTTATATGCAAAATTAACAACATATTGTGCTTCCTCTGGAAATTTTTTTCTAATCTTGTTGAATGTGATATTTGTATTATTCATACATTCTTTGAATTCTTTTTGAATCCCAAGATCCTTTATTTCTTGAGGAACATCAAACCCATGAAATGTTGTAAGTAATTGTCTCTCTAATGTTAATGCCCTATGTCTATGAAAGTCTCTAAACATTCCAAAATTTGTGACTAAATCAAACGTATACTCTGTCATTTCAAATGCACGTGATGGTCTATGTCTTCTATTTTTTCGAATATTTGACATTTCAGAAATAATTTTCTTTTTCTTGGTCATACCCATTTTTCTTATTTGTTGTAAAACTTTCTCAAATGAAATTCCTGGTGATTGTTCATAAATTATTGCAGATATTACACTGTTGATTGCTCTTTCTTCACTTCCAATCTCTACTAATTTTACTACTTTTCCTTTACTTGCTGTGCCTGAAATAGAAGATTTTACTACATTTTGTGCAGATTTTTTTATCTGATTTAGATAATTCTGTAAGATTCTACCGTATTTGTCATCGGATCTTCTTACAAATGATTTGATTGTGGTATCAAGTTCATTTTTTATTTGAGATGATAAATTATTCTCCTCTTTTAATTTGGATGCAAACAATATTGATAATAGATATTCAAACGCCCTTCCATTTCCTGTAATTCCAACATTTGTTAGTGTTGATGCAGGAAGTAAACTTCTTAATGCGTCAAGTGCTTTTGCTTTTGTTGCAGCATTGTATATTCTAATTGAAGATTTTATAATCGCATCATCATTAATGGCATTGAATTTTTTTTCTTTACCATCTTTATCTCTAAATTTATAATTATTAATTGAATCTCTTTCTCTAATTAATTTTAACATCGGTTCTATATTGTTAGAATATATCTCAAAATCTAAATTACATGAATCAATATATTCATCAGCAAATCTTGATTTCATTATTGTTGGTTCATAGAGAAATTTGTATTTCCCTTTAATTTTTTTATCCCATGATACATATCTTGATGATTTCTCTAAATATGAAAATCCAATTCTTCTATCTTCAATTTTTTTAACTGCAATATTTGAAAGTCCTTCCACTGCAATTTGTGCAATACCTAACTCTGCAACTGAATCGTCGCCATATTCTAACAAAACTTTATCGTAAAACTCTTCCCCACGATTTTTATTTTTTAGAAATTCATCTAAGAAAATTTTTCTCATACTTTTGTTTGTCCTACTATATCGTGACATCAACGCACCACGATCAACTTGCCTTG
>Ga0208948_1000039_pt1 | contig 57218 bp, 44 predicted proteins | sample AOAMet11_17_M020_2_FD_188228 | JGI IMG/M metagenome (GOLD analysis project Ga0208948, IMG submission 188228) | Ammonia-oxidizing marine microbial communities from Monterey Bay, California, USA - CAN11_17_M020 (SPAdes) | ecosystem: Environmental > Aquatic > Marine > Intertidal zone | place...
CCATAGAGGTTAGAGTAGTAAACTTAGTAGGGGAGAGTATCTTTACAGAGAACTTAGTTGATTTTGACGGAGAATATTCTCATTCATTTAACTTATCAGAATATTCAAAAGGAATTTACTTATTAGAATTAGATACCGATAATGGAATAGTCAATAAAAAACTAATTCTACAATAAAAATTATTTTAGAAAGTTTTTTCTAACCAGAAAATCTAATTAATTTTTTTAAGTTTGTTTTAGTAGATGGAGCAGCGGTGCAGAAAGTGGTGCAGTTTTTAGTTCTGGATCTTGTTGTAATCTAGTGAAATAAGTGTTAGTTGTAATCCTGCTACCCCGACTTTTTTTCTTTTTATATTTTCTGTAAGTTTGTATCTTGAATAATTAAGATATGAATGTAAAAGGAAAAAACATTATAATAACTGGAGGTAGTCTTGGTATTGGGAAGGAAACAGCAAGAACTCTAGTTAATAAAGGAGCAAATGTATTGATTACTGGAAGATCAGAAAGTAGATTGATTGAAGCTAAACGTTATACTGGAGCTAAGATTATTGAATTTGATATTTCTGATCATGAAAACATCTTTGATAATGCAAGAAAATGTATCGATATTTTAGATGGAAGGGTAGATGTTCTAATAAATAATGCAGGTATTGGAGTTAGAAGATCTGTTGAGGAATTAAATATAGAGGATTTTTTAAAAGTATTTAATGTAAATGTTTTTGGACTTGCATTATTTACTAAAGAAATTGTTCCTCATATGATTAAAGAATCTTATGGAACTATTATTAATATTGGTTCTACAGCAAGTTTAAAAGGATATAAGAACGGTAGTATTTACTCATCTTCAAAATTTGCTGTTAGATGTTTAACTCAGTGTTGGCAAGCCGAATTAAGACCTCATAATATTAGAGTTTGCCAAGTAAATCCTAGTGAAGTTACAACTGCATTTGGTAACTCTGAAAGAGTAGAGAGAGAAAATGTAGACAATAAGTTAACTTCAAAGGAAATATCTCATTCAATAATTTCCGCAATTGAAATGGATGATAGAGGCTTTATTAATGAGCTTAATATTTGGGCTACAAATCCATTTGAATAAATAACAGCTAAAAAGTAGGAAAAAAAGGAGTTATATTCTTTCTAATACCTCAATGATTAGTTTGTCTATAGTAGATTTATAATCTGAAGATTGAGTTTTATTTATTCTATTCCCAATTATTGCACAAATAGTAAGTGTATTATGTCCTAATGTTTGTCCTAAATAATAAAGTGCAGAACTTTCCATCTCAAAATTTGTAATTTTATTACCATCATAATTAAAACTAGTTAAAGTTTCGTGCATATTATCAATGGATGATTTTAATCTAACTTCTCTGCCCTGTGGAGCGTAAAATCCCGAAGCAGTTGCAGTAATACCTTCTGTAAATCCATTAAATTTTTTAAGTGAAGTTTCGGATGCTTTTACAATATATGGTTTTGCAAGATTCTTTGGCCAATTTGCATGCAAATTAAATGATTCAGTAAGTTTCTTGTCAATACATCTATCATCCTCATGAAAATGTGCTAACCCATCAAATCCTAGTGCATATTTACTCATCAAAAAAGAATCAACCGGAATATCGGATTGCAAAGCTCCAGACGTCCCTAATCTTATCAAGTTTAGTTTCTTCTTCTCAGAATTAATGATTCTATTTTCAAAATCTATATTTACCAATGCGTCTAATTCATTTACTACAATATCAATATTATCGCAACCAATTCCGGTAGATAGAGCTGTAATCCTTTTTCCTTTATAACTTCCTGTATGAGTTAGAAACTCTCTATGTTGTATCTTGTTAGTTATCTCGTCAAAGTATTTACTAATCTGCGAAACTCTGTCTTGATCTCCAACTAAAATAATATCATCTGCAATTTGTTTTTTGTCTAAATTCAGATGATAAATCTTTTTATCTTTAGTAATTATTAATTCCGTGTCTTGTATGGCTTTCATCTAATATTGTGTAATTTTGCAAAACCAAAAATAGTAAATTATGAGTAATACAGCAAGTAAAATATTAGTTCCTATCGGTTTTTCTGAACAATCAATGGTAGCGTTGGGACAAGCGTTTAATTTAGCAAAGATTAAAAATTCAGAAGTTGTTCTCCTTTCTGTTATAGAAGGTCATCATTCAATGTTCGATATTTTTACTGCTAACGAGATTGAATATGAGAAAATGAAGGGGAAAGTACTGAGTAAATTAAAAGAAATTGCTTCAGAATATTCTAACAAATATGGGGTAGAAGTAGATTCTATGGTTGCAAAAGGATCTGTTTACGAAAAAGTATGTGAGGTTGCTGATATGATAAGTTCAGATTTAATCGTGATGGGAACAAATGGAGCTCCTAAAGGGATTACAAAAAGGTTTATTGGTTCTAATGCCGAAAAAGTAGTCCGTTCTGCAAAGTGTCCTGTAATTACTATAAAAGGAAAAGATCATAAAGATGGTTGTGATAATATTATTTTGCCTCTAGATTTAGAGAAACAAACAAAAGAAAAAGTTGCGTACGCTTTAGAGTATGCTAGGTATTGGAATTCTACCGTTCGTATTGTCTCAGTTCTATTGAAAGATAATGAGAGTGTCCGAAATCAGTTGATTAAAAACCTAAAATTAGTAGAAGATTTTATTGCCAATGCTGGTGTAAAATGTACTGCTGAATTACTAGAAGCAGAAAAGAAAATTTCATTATCAGAAGCTGTTTTAGATTACGAAAAAAGATTTCAGTCAGATTTAATTATGATTATGACAAAAAAGGAAGAATCAATTTCAGATAATTTGTCTGTTACTGCTCGTTCGGTAATCTACAATTCTGACATTCCAGTTATGAGTATTCATCCTAAATCAAGAGCTCATAGAAGAAAACCAACAACGGCATTTTAAATGCAATCCACAGAGCTTGAGATAGGAGAGTTGCTAAGTTTACACAATCTAAAATTATCTGTTGCAGAAAGCTGTTCTGCTGGAGGTGTTTCTTCCAAAATATGTTCCGTTTCTGGTAGTTCTAATTATTTTTTAGGAGGAATAGTCGCCTATTCCAATCAGAGTAAAATAAGAGATTTAGGAGTTTCTCAGGAGAGTATACAGAACTTTACTGAAGTAAGTAAAGAAGTTGCTGTACAAATGTCGGAAGGAATATTTAAGAAATTTAATTCTGACTTTTCTGTTTCTACAACAGGATATGCAGGGCCTTTAGGAAAAGACATTGGTAAAGTGTTTATATCTGTAAAAACCCCAAAAAGCACTGATGTTAAAGAGTTAAAACTTTATGGGAATAGAGGGGAAATTACCAATCAAATAATCAATCAGAGTTTACAGATTTTATTAGATAAAATAAAATTATTTATTTCTGAGGATATATAAAAGAAACTAATTATATTTGCGACCTGAAAATAAATAAAGTAAGATGTCAAGAATTTGTGAAATAACAGGAAAAAAAGTGATGACAGGGAACAATGTTTCTCATGCAAAGAATCATACAAAAAGAAAATTCTATCCGAATTTACAAACTAAAAAATTCTTTGTACCAGAAACTGGAGAGTGGGTTGTGTTAAAAGTTTCTACAAATGCACTGAGAACAATTAATAAAAAAGGAATTTCTGCAGTTTTGGCAGAAGCAACAGCTAACGGAAACGTTTTAGTTTAACTCCTTCTTAACTATAATTTAAAAAAAGTTGTTATCTTTGATGACAACTTTTTTATTTATAAATCTATTAAATTAATTATGAAGACTAATATAAAGATAATCTTATTCTCTGTTTGTTCTATTTTATTAATTTTTTCATCTTGTACAAAGGAACCAGGATGTATGGATCCGAATTCTATGACCTATAATTCAGAAGCTCAAAAAGATGATGGTAGTTGTATTTATGCTTATGATATAGCTCAAGGAACATGGAATATTACTCCTGATTGTGAAGAATTAAGTATACCTGTTATTGGAACAATATCACTTGATGACCAATTACCAGAATCTATTGAAGTACAAGGAGCTGGTGATAATTCATTGTTTATAGATATTGATGGAACACAAGTTTCAGGTGATATTGATAATATGGGTAATATTACTGTAAATCCTCAAACAGTTCAGATTGATCCAGGATTAGGATTTCCTTTAGATGTAGAAATTGAAGGTGATGGTAATGTATCTTTAGATAATACAGGGAATATGAATTTAGAATATTCCTTTGAGATTCCTGTAGTTGGATCTTATTCTGTAGACTGTTCTGTTGAGTTAAGTAAATAGAAATTAATTCTACGGTTTTTATGAGAAATTATCTTCTTATAATATTTTCATTTTTTATAGTTAATTTTACTTTTTCTCAGGATTTCACTAAAAAAGATTCTTTAAGAGGAGAGTTGACTAATTTCAGAACATGTTATGATGTAACTTTTTACAACTTGAACGTTACAATAGATGATAAAGAGAAATTTATTGAACGATCATTTAACGAAATTTCTTTTGTTGTAAAATCAGATTTTCAAACATTGCAAATTGACTTAGCTTTGAATATGGAAATTCTTCTTATCCAATTTGAAGATCAGGAATTAGATTACACTAGAGAATTTGATGCTATTTTTATTGATTTCCCCAGATTATTAAAAGCAGGAGAAGAATCAAAAATTAAAGTTTGGTATGATGGTCATCCAAGGAAAGCAGTAAACGCTCCTTGGGATGGTGGTTTTTCTTGGAAAAAAGATAAAAATAATAATCCATGGATTGGAGTTTCTTGTCAGGGATTAGGAGCGAGTGTTTGGTGGCCATGTAAAGATCATCAGTCAGATGAGCCTGACAGCATGAGAATTACCGTTTCCGCTAGAAAACCTTTACAAATAATTTGTAATGGCAACCTTAGAAGTGAAACAACAATTTGGAGTAATTATCTTCAGGATTCATTAAATCGTTCAGAGTGGTTTGTGTCTTATCCAATTAATAATTATAATGTAACATTAAATATCGGGGATTATGTTCATTTTCAGGATCAATATATTACTAGAGAAGACACTTTGGATTTGAGTTATTATGTTCTTTCATATAATGAAGAAAAAGCAAAAACTCATTTTGAGCAAGTAAAACCTATGATGGAATGTTTTGAATCTTTTCTAGGAAAATATCCGTTTTGGGATGATGGATATGCTCTTGTAGAAACTCCATACTTAGGAATGGAACATCAATCTGCAATTGCTTACGGAAACGACTATTTACCTGGATATCGTGGAAGTTTAGGGTATTCTGGAGGATTAGAATTTGATTATATAATAATTCATGAAACCGGACACGAATGGTGGGGAAATTCTATCACTACAAATGATATTGCTGATATGTGGATACATGAGGGTTTTTGCACCTATTCAGAAGCTCTTTATGTAGAATGTATCTATGGATATGATCAAATGTTAGAGTATGTAAATAATCAAAAACGATTTATTAGAAATAAAAATCCTATTGTTGGCTGTTATCATGTTAATCATCAAGGAAGTGGGGATATGTATCAAAAAGCATCTGTAATGTTACATACTCTACGTACTTTAATTAATGATGACCAATTATGGTTTTCAATTATTAGAGAGATTTCAGACAATTTTAAATACAAAACTATTAATGCTTCTGATATAATGACGTTTATTATGCAAAGAACAGAAAAAGATTTAACTGTCTTTTTCTCACAATATTTAAATAATGCTAAGCTCCCAGAATTTCAGTATCAGCTAATAAAAGAAGGCAGAAATACCACTATAAAATACAGATGGGAAACTATTGATATGTTTGATATGCCATTACTTGTAAATTCTGGCAATGAAGACTTCTGGATATATCCTAATAATAGTTGGAAAGAGATGAGTTTAGGAAAGATTGATTCTCGTGAGTTTTCAGTAAAAGAAGAGTTATTCTTACTAGACATTAAAAAAGTAAAATAATATTTGTTTTTAAGATTATTTGACTAAATTTGCGCATCCGAAAAATAAAGATAAAATGGCAAAGAAAGGAAATAGAGTTCAGGTAATTTTAGAGTGTACAGAGCATAAAGCTTCAGGTGTGCCAGGAACATCTAGATATATTACTACAAAAAACAAAAAGAACACTCCCGACAGAATGGAATTGAAAAAATTCAATTCTAGATTAAAGAAAATGACTGTTCATAAAGAAATAAAATAGGAAACAATGGCAAAAAAGACAGTAGCATCATTACAAAAGAAAGGAGCAAAAGCTTTTACAAAGGCAATAAAAATGGTGAAGAACGGAAATGGTTCTTATTCATTTAAATCCGAAATTGTACCTAAAGATAAAGTAAACGATTTTTTCGCAAAGAAATAATTTTTCACTAATTTTTTTAACTTAAAGCTTCTTTCATTAAATCGAAAGGAGCTTTTTCTATTTTTTATACTATGGGAATATTTGATAAAATAAAAAAACTTTTTAAAAAAGAGGATCAAGATAAATTAGAACAAGAGAAACTAGAAAAGGAATCTTTAATAAAACAATTAGAACCAGAATCAGAACTTGAGCCAGAACCTGAGCCGGAACCAGAACCTGAGCCAGAACCAGAACCTGAGCCGGAATCAGAACTTGAGCCAGAACCTGAACCAGAACCTGAGCCGGAACCAGAACCTGAGCCGAAACCAGAAACTGAGCCAGAATCAGAACCAGAACCTGAGCCAGAACCAGAACCTGAGCCGGAACCAGAACCTGAGCCAGAACCAGAACCTGAGCCAGAACCAGAACCTGAGCCGGAACCTGATCCTGAGCCGGAACCTGATCCTGAGATTAAAATAAAAGAAAGTCTTGATCAAGAAAAGACAAATACAAAACTTGATTCAGGTTTAAAGAAAACAAAAGATAATTTTTTTAGTAGAATTACAAAAGCGGTAGCTGGTAAGTCTAAAATTGATGAATTAGTACTTGATGATATTGAGGAGGCCTTAATTACTTCTGATATTGGGGTGGATACTACTATTAAAATAATTGAAAAATTAGAAGAGAGAGTTGAAAGAGATAAATACATCAATTCATCTGAATTAAATAATTTATTAAAGGAGGAAATATCAGATTTAATGAAGGATAGTTATGATAATATTCCTAAAGTAGATGGTCCTTATGTGATTATGATAGTTGGAGTAAATGGAGTAGGAAAAACTACAACAATTGGTAAATTAGCTCATCAATTTAAAAAAGAAGGAAAAAAAGTAGTTTTAGGAGCTGCTGATACTTTTAGAGCTGCTGCTGTTGATCAGCTAGTTATTTGGTCAGAAAGAGTTGAAGTTGATATTGTAAAGCAAGATATGGGTTCAGATCCAGCATCTGTGGCTTTTGATACTCTTCAATCAGCAAAAGCTAGTGATGCTGATGTTGTTATTATTGATACTGCAGGAAGATTACATAATAATGTCAATCTAATGAGAGAACTTGGAAAAATCAGGAATGTAATGGAAAAGGTAATTCCTGATTCTCCTCATGATGTCATGTTAGTTTTAGATGCTTCTACCGGACAAAACGCAATAGAACAAGCAACTCAATTTACAGCTGCAACAGAAGTTGACTCTATAGTTCTTACGAAATTAGATGGAACAGCTAAAGGAGGAGTTGTTATCGGTATTTCTGATCAGTTTCAAATTCCTGTACGGTATATTGGAGTCGGGGAGGGAATGGAAGATTTACAGCGTTTTAATAAGAAAGAATTTGTAGACTCCCTTTTTAATTAGATGAGAGTAAAGAGCCATAAAAAGAACACAATAAATGTAATTACTCTAGGGTGTTCTAAAAACGTGTATGATTCTGAAATTTTGATGGGGCAACTAAAAGCAAATCAGATGGATGTAAAACACGAAACTTCTGATGATGCAAATATAGTTGTAGTAAATACTTGCGGATTTATAGATAATGCAAAAGAAGAATCTGTAAATACTATATTAGAACAAATAGAAAGAAAAGAAGAAGGAAAAATTGACAAACTTTTTGTTACCGGATGCCTTTCAGAAAGATATAAACCTGATTTAGAGAAAGAAATGCCAAATGTTGATGAGTTTTTTGGCACAAAAGATCTACCAAATCTATTAAAATCTCTCGGAGCAGATTATAAACACGAACTAGTAGGAGAGAGGTTAACTACTACTCCATCACATTACGCTTATCTAAAAATTTCTGAAGGTTGTGATAGAAAATGTTCCTTTTGTGCAATTCCTCTTATGAGAGGAGGACATAAATCAACTTCTATTGAGGATTTAGTAACAGAATCCGAAAAACTGGCATCTAAAGGGGTAAAAGAACTGATATTAATAGCTCAAGATTTAACTTATTATGGACTAGATTTATATAAAGAAAGAAGGCTGTCAGAGTTAATGACGAAACTATCAGAAGTAGAAGGCATAGAATGGATTAGGATCCATTATGCTTTTCCTACTGCTTTTCCAGAAGATGTATTAGAAGTAATTAGAACAAATCCTAGCGTATGTACTTATATGGATATTCCACTTCAGCACGTTTCAGATAATTTACTTTCTTCCATGAGGAGAGGTACTACAATGAAAAAAACAAAAGATCTAATAACTAAATTTAGAAAAGAAGTTCCTGGAATAACTATTCGTACTTCCTTAATTGTTGGCTATCCTGGAGAAACAGAAAAAGAATTTCAGGAATTATTAGATTTTGTTGAGGAAAGTAAGTTTGATAGGTTAGGTGTATTTACTTATTCTCATGAGGAGAATACCCATGCTTTTAATTTGAAAGATGATGTTCCTATGCAAGTAAAACATCAAAGAGCAGAAGAAGTTATGGATCTTCAATCTTCTATTTCCTATGAATTAAATCAAAAAAGAATTGGTAAAATTTACAAAGTATTATTTGATAGGAAAGAAGGAGATTATTTTATTGGAAGAACAGAATTTGATTCGCCAGATGTTGATAATGAAGTAATAGTAAACGCAAAGGACTATTATATTAGATTAGGAGATTTTGCTAATATTAAAATTACTAAGGCTGATCATTATGACCTGTATGGAGAAGTAGTAGATTAAATTACTTTTCTAATCTTTACTAGTTTTACAAGAAGTTCTTCCAATTTATCTAATTCTAACATATTCGCTCCATCAGATTTTGCTTTAGAAGGATTAGGGTGTGTTTCCAAAAAGATACCATCTACTCCTGTTGCAATAGCTGCTTTTGATATAGTCTCTATCATTTCCGGATTACCTCCTGTTATTCCACTATCTTGATTGGGTTGTTGTAAGGAATGTGTTATATCCATTACTACCGGCACTCCAAATTGTTTCATAGTAGGAATTCCTCTGAAATCCACTACTATATCCTGATATCCGAACATAGTTCCTCTATCGGTTATCATTATGGTGTTATTTCCACTTTCTTTTACTTTAGTTACTGCATGTTTCATGCTTTCAGGAGAGAGAAATTGTCCTTTCTTTATATTTACTATTTTCCCTGTTTTTGCAGCTGCAACTAATAAATCTGTTTGACGGCAAAGGAAAGCAGGAATTTGTAATACATCTACGTATTGTGCTGCAATAGAGGCTTCTTCAACTGAGTGTATATCGGTTAGCGTAGGAATATTAAACTTCTCCCCAACTTTTTTTAGTATGGAAAGAGCTTCCATATCTCCAATTCCTGTAAAGGAATCTATTCTGCTACGGTTTGCTTTTCGGTAAGATCCTTTAAAAATGAAAGGTATTTCTAATTTGTTGCAGATGTGGAGTGTTTTTTCTGCTATTTCCATTGATATTTTTTCATTCTCAATAACACATGGTCCTGCAATAAGGAAAAAGTTTCCACTTCTTTGATGTTGTAAATTATTTATTTTTGATAACATATTTTTAAAATCTTGTTGAAAGTTTAATGTATCCACTCATTGATGTTTTGTCCTCTTTTAATAGTTCGTTTAGATGATAAGTTCCAATAGAAAATATTCCTTTTTTATCTGATAAAGAAAAGTATATCTTAGTTTGATCTGTGAAACCACCAACACTAAAACCTACAGTAGAATATAGATAAGTTAAGTCAATATTTGTCCTAACATCCAGATTAGTGTTGTACCCAGATTCTGAAAACCCTCTATTGAATAAATCCCAATTAATACCTCCTTTCAATTCATATGGTTGCCATCTGCTATCAGATGTAATTAATAGTTTTTTAAAATATTTATGATCCAAAATTCTATTGTAACTTAATGTAATTCTTGCCGGAATAAAAGAACGAAATTTTGTTTTGTTATTATTAAATGAAATATCCATAATAGAATCGTTAAATTCTGGTAGGTTATTAAAATCTTCTATTTCAACTCCCGTAAAAGTAAAACTACTATCCGTATTTGCAATAATAGAGTTTTCATTCCAATTTATATATCCTAAATCTCTAATTGCAAGTGCATATCCTTCTTTTATTTTATCAAGATATATAGAAAAATCCATAGCAACACCATTTCCGTTTCCTGCAAAAACAGATATATCTGAAGTGTCAGTCATCATAGCATTTATATCATAATTTAAATCAAGAGAAGTCCCCATTTCAGAGGTGTATAAGGTTGCTTCTTTTATGTTGATTTGTGCATGATGGTTTCCATTTAAATAGGAGAGAGCGGTGTTAATTTTCCATAGATTATCTTGTTTTTGAATATTATAACTATATCCAAATTTATATTGCTGATATCTATCTGCTCTTACTACAGTATTAGAAAAATCAAGAGTTTCTTCTTGATAATCGTAATTTCCATGAAAAACAAGTTTTAATAAATCATCTTTAAAAGAAGAATTTATAAGGTTCACATCAGATAATTGAAAATAGTAGGAATTTAATTTATCTGTTGAATATTTATATTCAATACTATTTGTTAATTCTGCATTTAATCTGTTATTATCATCTCCATTATTTATCCAGTTATCTTTCATCTCATCAGTAATAAACCCACCAAACAACATGCTGTTTAAAAAGCTTGTATTCAAATCATCTGATTCTATAGTAAAATAGTTATTCATTGTAATATTATGATGATTTGTATCTGTTTCTTGTGCAAATGAAATAAATGGTAAACTAAATAATATATAGAATATTTTTCTCTTCATTTTATTCTCCTAATATTTTTCTAAATTTTGCAGAAAGAGCAACATCTAAAGTATAAGAACTATAAATATTTATATGTTCAGTTAATGAAGCAGTGGAGAAATTAGAGATTATTTTTATTTTTCTCACATCATTATAACTTGTATTTGTAATAGTTATTATAGTTTCTGATGGAGAGATTACTCTGTTCTCAGAATTTGTATTCCCAGAGATAATTTCTTTATTATCAATTAATGTATCTAATATATTATTATATTCATCTAGCAAGACAACATCAATTATAGAGTTTAAAGGAAAACCATTTTTAATTGTTATGTATAATTCATCAACCTCTAATTCATCATCTGAACTTAAGTCTGCATTCATAGTTTCTGTAAAGATTAAGTTATTTGCAATAAAACTAAGTGGTACATCTAAACTTAATGAAGCTTTTATTGGAAATTCAGGATATATAAAATCTGAGGTGCTTTGTTCACCATTTGGGTTTAAATAAAGGTTCGAATGTATATTAATATGGTTAGGAAATATCTCCATCATTTCTTTTGCATTTAATATGATTTCTGTTTTTGTTGGATTTATTGGTAGGCTACCTTCTGTTAAAGTAGCTCGATTTATATTATACACATTTCCTATTATACTAGCATTAGCACTAGCTGTTTCTCCTGTAATAGTATTTGATGTGTTAAAATCATTTAATACTATCTCTGCGTCAGCACCAATAAAATTCTCTATTAATAAGGATAAATTTGCTTGTTCTAAACTTAGTGTGCCTCCGGATATTTTGTCAAAAATATTTATTTCTTGTTGATCAGGGCCAAATTCAACTGTATCTTGCCCAAGATATCCAATAGCATACTCTGGAGTAAGGTCGAATTCAATATATGAATAGAAACTATCTGTGTTATTAATAGTTTCTAATGTACCCGTATAATCAATGAAAGTATAAGATTCCGTATAGATAGTATTTACTGTATCTCCACCTAAACGATTTTCTTGACCAGTAAGATCTAATACATAACCTTCAAAATTAAACTCAAAAGAAGTTAGATCTGTATTTGTTGCTTCAGGAATAATCATATCTCCACTAGTAAAAGAAACTCCATTCTTCTTTAAAGATGGTATATTATAAATCATTTTGCCATTTGGCAATGTACTTAGCACATTTACAGTTACAGTTCCCTTTTTTATCCCAATTTCATTTATTTGCACACCTCCTAGGTAAAAAGTATGCTCCTTAAGAGTTTCAGTTAATTGTTGCTCTGGAAATATAGCTGTTGCTTCTGTAATTCCAATATCTGATATAGTTATAGTTGTAATAATTGCATCTGAGTAGTCTATTAAGACTGGTCCATTACTTGCATTAATATCCATATTATGTAATATAGCAAAAATGTTATCATCTATTGTTTGCCCTGCAATAGATACACTTTCGGAGGTAATACTTCCTGAAGGAACCACTGGAAAAGAAAAAGAGGCAATTGTACTCTGATTTGTAGCATTAATCAATGATAAAGAAATATTTGAGATATTTGTTGGGTAACCATTGTTTAATTCAACAGTTAAGGTGCCTTCATGTAAAGTCATTGTTTCAAAATATTCACTCGCATCAATATTAATTGTATCTTCATTAGCAATGTTTGGTATTGCAGGAATGGTATTTGTACTTCCATTAGGCAGAAGTATTGTTCCAAGAGGTATTTCGTTAATTGATTCACCAATAGTTGCAGTATCAGCAATAACTACATCAGCAAAGCTAGCAGAATCTAATGTGTGTGTTTGTTCATCAGTAATAGCATCAATTTTTACTAAGGTATCAAAATTCATATCCATTATTTCCTGACTAAAAATAAGAGAAACTAAACTGTCTGAATCAATATTGCTACTAATATTAGATGAATCAACTTCTGTAATCATATTTGAAATGTTCATCTTGGTATGAGCAATAGGAACTATCATTTCTGTTTCCCAAGTTGGAGACTCTAATTCATGTTTGCATGAGTAGAGTAGTGTGGAGCAAATAATAATATAAAGTAGTTTTTTCATTTTCTCAAATATAGTTAATATTTATACTTACCCCTCCAGATTAATTTTAGTTGATCTCTAAACGATTTTTCTTTTGTATTATTTCCTGGGATATAGAACGTATGTCCACTAACTTCATTTGGCATAAATTCTTGTTTTGAATTTGGATTATCATGTGAGTAAATATAATCTGCCCCATAACCTAGTTCTTTCATAAGTTTTGTTGGTGAATTTCTTAGGTGTAATGGTACGGATAGATTTCCTGTTTCTCTTACTTTTTCTTGTGCTTTTCCGATTGCTATGTAGGAGGAATTGCTTTTAGGACTGCATGCTAAATATATTGCTGTTTGAGATAAAATAATTCGACTTTCTGGAAATCCAATTACACTTACTGATTGAAAACAATTGTTTGCTATTACCATAGCATTTGGATTTGCGTTTCCAATATCCTCTGATGCAGAAATTAATAATCTTCTGGCAATAAATTTCACATCTTCACCACCTTCTATCATACGAGCTAGCCAATAAACAGTCCCGTTTGGATCCGAACCTCTAATAGATTTTATTAGTGCAGAAACTATGTCGTAATGATGTTCCCCATTTTTATCATAGGAAGCTAAGTTTTGCTGAGATATTTCCATTACTATTTTATCTGTAATTTCAACTTTTTCTTTCTTTTCTGAGCTAACAACTAAATCAAAAATATTAAGTAATTTTCTGGCATCTCCGCCAGATATTCTAAGTAGTGCATTTGTTTCTTTAAGTATTATTTTTTTTTCTTTTAGAAAAATATCTTCTGAAATAGATCTATTTATCAGTTCTAATAAATCTTCCTTTGAAAGGTGTTCTAACACATATACTTGAGAACGAGATAAAAGAGCTGAAATAACTTCAAATGATGGATTCTCAGTAGTTGCTCCAATCAAAGTAATAATTCCTTTTTCTACTGCACCAAGTAGAGAATCTTGCTGAGACTTACTAAATCTGTGTATTTCATCAATAAATAAAATAGGAATATCTTTCCCAAATAAGCCTAATGAACTAGCTTTTTGTATTACTTCTCTAACATCTTTTACTCCAGAATTAATTGCACTTAAAGTATAAATAGTCCGATCTAGTTCTTTTGCAATTAAGTTTGCAATTGTCGTTTTTCCAACTCCTGGAGGTCCCCAAAAAATAATCGATGGAATAACTTTCTGATCAAGTTGTTTCCTTAAAGCTCCATTTTTTCCAATCAGATGTTTTTGTCCAATAACTTCTGATATTTTTGTTGGACGGAGTCTTTCTGCTAGTGGGATATTTTGCATTTGCTAAAAGTACAAATAAATAGTATAATTATTAAAACAATGAAATTGTATTTTTCTGATAACAATTTATATTTTTGCATAAAGTAAATTACAAAAATGAATATATCACTTAATTGGTTAAAACAATATATTAATCTTGATTTAGAGGTCAATAAGATTTCTGAATATCTGACAGATATTGGTTTAGAAGTAGAGGGTATATCAGAAGTTGAAAGTGTAAAAGGAGGTCTTAAAGGAATTGTAATAGGAGAAGTTTTAACTTGTGATAAACATCCAAATGCAGATAGATTAAATGTCACAAAAGTTGATATTGGTAATCAAGATATTCTAGATATTGTTTGTGGAGCTCCAAATGTTAAAGCAGGTCAGAAAGTTCCTGTAGCTACTGTTGGATCTGTTCTTTATGATGGAGAAGAATCTTTTACAATTAAGAAAAGTAAAATAAGAGGTGAGGTTTCAGAAGGTATGATTTGTGGGGAAGATGAGTTAGGTCTTGGAGATGCGACAGATGGAATAATGGTGTTAGATAACAATGTGAAAGCAGGAACTTTAGCTTCCGAATATTTTAAAGTTGAAAATGATACTATTTTTGAAATCGGATTAACTCCTAATCGTTCTGATGCAATGGGACATTTTGGTGTTGCAAGAGATTTAAAAACTGTATTAAATTATAATGGTTCAAATCTGGAGTTGTGTTTGCCGGACATAAAAGAATTTAAGAAAGATAATGATGATTTAAATATTTCTGTAGATATAGAAGATTCTGAACTTTGTCCTAGATATTCTGGAGTTACAATTAGTGGTGTAAAGATAGGTCCATCTCCTGAATGGTTACAAAATAGATTGAAGTCAATAGGATTGTCTCCAATAAATAATGTTGTTGATATTACAAATTTTGTATTGCACGAAACTGGACAACCCTTACATGCTTTTGATGCCAGAAAGATAAAAGATAATAAAGTAATTGTAAAAACGCTAAAGGAAAAAACAAAATTCACAACATTAGATGAAGTAGAACGGAAACTTTCTTCTGAGGATTTAATGATTTGTAATAATTCTGAATCAATGTGTATAGCGGGAGTTTTTGGAGGACTAAATTCTGGAGTTTCTGATAACACTACTTCTATTTTCTTAGAGAGTGCTTATTTTAACCCTGTTTCAATTCGTAAAACTGCAAAAAGACACACTTTAAGTACTGATTCTTCTTTCCGTTTTGAAAGAGGATGCGATCCGAACATGACTATTTATGCACTTAAAAGAGCTGCTCTTTTGATAAAAGAAATTGCAGGTGGAGAGATGTCTTCTGAAATAGTAGACGTGTATCCAAATGAGATTAAACATTTTGAAGTAGAATTGACATACAATAAACTAGACGCTTTGATAGGAGAGAAGATAGAAAGAGAATCGATAAAATCTATCCTTTCAGATTTGGAAATTGAAATAGTAAAGGAATCTGAGAACGGATTGAGTTTAAGAGTTCCTCCATTTAGGGTAGATGTACAAAGAGAGGTTGATGTAATAGAAGAGATTTTAAGAATTTACGGATTTAATACAGTTAAAATTCCAACAAAATTAAACACTTCTATTTCTCATTCTGAAGAGGTAAATTCTGAAAAAGTAAGAAATATTATTTCAGATTTATTATCCTCTAATGGATATTCGGAAATAATGAATAACTCTTTAACAAAGGAGTGTTATACACGATTAATCTCTGAATTAAATGAAAGTCACAATGTAACAATACTTAATCCTTTAAGTCAGGACTTAAATGTTATGCGTCAATCTCTTTTATTCTCAGGATTAGAAAATGTTTCTTACAATATAAATAGAAAAAATCAGGATTTAAAATTTTATGAATTTGGGAAGACTTATCATAAAATAAAAGAAGAAAATCAGGAAAAACAACACTTAATATTGCTACTTACAGGGCAAATAAATTCTGAAAGTTGGAATGAGAATAATAACAAAACAGATTTCTTTGTTTTGAAAGAGAAGGTGGAACATATATTATTCCGTTTGGATATTACTAAAATAAAATCGGAGAAAATTTCTGGATATGGTTTTTCGGAAGGATTAATGTATCAATATAAGAAACAAAGATTAGTTTGTTTTGGTAAAGTAGATACTAAAATCACAAAAAGTTTTGGTGTAAAACAAGATGTATTTTACGCAGATTTTAATTGGGATTTAATCTTAGATTTAATTCAAAACACCACAATAAAATATTCTGAGGTTTCTAAATTTCCTTCTGTAAAAAGAGATTTATCTTTACTGATTGATAATAAAATAAGTTTTAAAGAATTACTACAAATAGCAAAAGATACTGAAAAGAATATTTTGAAATCAGTAAATTTATTTGATGTGTATGAAGGAGATAAGCTTCCGGAAGGAAAAAAATCTTATGCTCTGAGTTTTATTTTAGAAGATAAAACAAAAACTCTTACCGATAAATATATTGATAAAGTAATGAGTAAACTAATAAGTTCCTACGAAAATAAAGTTGGAGCTGAAGTAAGGAGTAAATAAAAAAGAATTTCTTTATATTTTATTGTTCGTTATCTCCACCTTCTTTCAGGTCGTTATTATTAATTTTAGAATTCATACTTTTTGACTTGAAATTAAGTTTTCCAAAAGTGTATTTGAAACTTATTCCTATAGAACGAAATGTAAGTTGTCTGTTTGAGTATTGTGTAAAATTAGATCCTTCTAATTCGGTTGTAAAGTCTTTATATTTACTGAATGGTTCTATTAATCTTATTCCAAGTGATCCTCTTTTGTTTTTAAAGTCCTTTTTAATTCCAAAACTCATCATAGAAAAATTATCGGTTGTTCCTTGCAGCGTTTGTGTAGGAGAGCTGAACCATCCCCAGGTTTCAAATTTAAATCGATTTCCTAAATCAACTGTACCACCAATGTTGTAATTGTATAAAATAGCTCTAATATTACCAAATCGTGTGTCTTCTGATGAATATTCAAAAACATTAAATCCACCTCTTAAATTAACCCCTCCTAACATTATTGATCCATAATAATTGAGACCTAGTTTTGTGTTTTCTCCAATATTGAGATAACTTGTTGTAGATATATCTCCTTGCACAGAGATATTTGATTCTATTACATCAGTAGTTCTTTTAAGGTATACAAAATAACTACCCTGATATATTTTGCTAAATGAAGTATATCCAAATTCCAATTGATTACTTAGTGATGGATTTAGTTCTGGATTTCCAATAATTATATTTTTATTATCTGTTCTTCCTATGTTTGGGTTGATGTAATAACTACTTGGTCTAGTAATTCTTCTGTTAAATGATAATTTTATAGAATTGGTTTCTGATATTTTCTTATTTATAACAACATTAGGTAAAAAATTCCCGTATGAATTTTCAAAGGGTATATAGGAATTGTTATCCCAATTACCATTAATTTTAGTAAACTCATACCTACCTCCTAATATCAATCCAAAATCACGTGGTAATTTAAACTGAGAAGACAGGTAAGCGCTTCCAACTTTTTGGTTGTAATTAAATGTTTCTTCAGGTGTAATATTATTAATCGAGTTTAAAATATTGTCATTAAAAATAGAGTCTATTGTTGAATACACGAAATTCTTATCTCTATCTATGAGTTTTGCTCCGATTTCTATTTTGTTTGTTGCAGATGAAGATCCTGAAGAACCTCCTTTTCCTCCATGCATCCCTCTACTTTCTGATTTTTTTTGCATTTTTTCTCCACTTCCTCCTCCTTCATATTTCTTTTTTGTTCTTCCGAAAGGATGTGTGTAATCAATTTGGAACGTTTTTTCAATTCCTATTCCATCATTTAAGTTAGTAATTAACGAATTGTTTTCATTTATTTTTGTTTCTTCATCTTCAAACTCCCCACTTATCTGCAATGCCATGCTAAATTCTCTATCTTCATTATTAGCAAACTTTTTTGTAAAGTCAGAAGACCACTCTACTTGGTTGGTTACTGATGTAGAATTCAGAATAGATTTGTAATTATATGATGTGTCAATTCCAGTATATTTTATTTGTGTTGAATCATCATTAAATTTATCTCTTCCACTAAATGACAAGCTTGAAGTGATAGACTGAAATGCATTTAAATCATAAAACATATCTATTCCACCTCTGTATCCAATCCACTGACTATAAGTTTCTCCATTTCTAAGTAGTGTGTTTGTGTCTTCTAAAGCATCCCAATCTTTTCTCTCATAATCAGTAATACCTATTCTTGGCCAACTATAATGTACTCCTCCTTTAGCAGAAAGTCCAAATCTTCCTTTTCCTAACATTAAGTTCAGTGATTGTCTGTTTACCCTTGTTCCGAATGAACCACTAATAGTTCCTTTATATCCATCAATTATTTTCTTTTTTGTAATAATATTTACAATTCCCGCATCACCTTCACCATCATATTTTGCTCCAGGACTAGTTATAACTTCTACAGATTTTATTTGATCTGCTGGAATCATTTGTAAAGCAGTTGCCGCATCGGAAGAGAAAAATGCAGAAGTTTTTCCATTTATTAAAAATTTGATGTTTTTACTTCCTCTTAAACTAACATTACCATCTAAATCAACAGAAAGTAAAGGGGCTTTTCTGAGTACATCAGTTGCATCGTCTGCACTTTGGTTTATATCGTTTTCAGGATTATAAACAATCTTATCAATCTTGTTTTCATAAATTGCTTTTTCTTCATTAATTTCTATTTCTGCAATTTTATTTGAAGAAGGAGTTAGTAGAATTCTTTTGAAGTTATAATCAGGTTTACTTCCTGTAAGTTCAAACTCTAATTCCTTTGTAGTGTATCCTATAAAACTAATAGAAATCTTATATTTCCCAGTAACAACGTCATTAAAATTAAACTTCCCCCTTTCTTCTGTAACCGTTCCTTCAACTATTTTATTAGTCTTTAAATTTGTTAGCGATACATTTGTATAAGCTAGATTCTCTTTTGTGGTTTCATCTATTATTTTACCACTAACTGTTCCTTTAAAGGTTTTCTTGTTGCTGTTATATTTAGTAGCACCAGAATAACCATTCACTTTTTTATCTTGTGAGAAAGAAAATATTGAAAAAAGGATAAAAGATGTAATAAATATTTTTTTAATCATAAAATTCTAATCTTTCTTTGATGGAAATTCGCAAGAGCATCCAAACAGGGATTTTTCTTTAATAATTTCATCAACACCTTCTGGAACCATATGTTCCCAAGTTCCTTCTTCACAATTATTTATTTTTTTTAATACTTCTCTAGAGAAAATGCCGAGCACTTTTTTGTTATGATTTAAGTCTTCAATTCTTTTGTTTCTGTATAAATATTCGTACAGAGCTTTCACTCTTGGATGAATAGGTATGTTGTTAGAGTTTAATAATTCAGATTCTGTATTTGGTTTATAAGGATATAAATATATCTTAATATCTCTAGTAAAAATAATCCCAAATGCTTCCATTATTCCACCGTTTAAGTTTCTGTAATATTTTTCTTCAAACATATCTATTAAGCTGTCAACACCAATTATTAATCCCATTCTGTTTGGTGTAAATTGAGATAAATACTCTATAACTTTATAATATTTTCTGAAGTTTGAGATCATTACAGTGTAACCAAGAGAACATAAAATATCAACTCTATCTAAGAAATCTTGTTCATCAACATCTCCATCAGCTTTTAGGTTACTTAATGTAATTTCAAATAATACCTGAATATCCTCTTTCTTAACTTTTTTATCAGAAGAGAATTTCTCTAAACCATTCTCTAGCATATCAATATTTACTTTTGTAACTGGACGAAAAGAACCTCTAAGTGCTAATATATTTTTCTGATGAAGGATGTCTGATGGTTGATGATTTAATCCATCAGGAGTAAAAATAACCCCATCAGTCATTTTTTCTTTTACCAGGGTTAAGCTTAAAAGTCTGTTATCTATATCTTTAAAGTTTGGTCCATAAAAGTGTACCATGTCAATATCAATAGATGATCTGGAAAGATTGTCGTACAATTCTTTTAAAATATCTTTTGGGTCAGATTGATAAAAACAAGCATGAAGCAGGTTGGTTCCTAAGATACCAATAGTTTCTTGCTGTATTTTTGCATCTTGGTCATGCAGATTAACATGTAAAATAATGTCATTTGGTTCTGAGTTTGATTTTTTTTGGAATCTCACTCCAATCCAACCATGTCCCTTATTAGTTTTCTCGTAATTTATTGTAGATACAGTATCTGCAAAAGTGAAATATCTTCTATCTGGGGAATTTGCTGTCTTTAGACGTTCTTCAATTAAAGAGTATTCATGATCTAACATGTTTAAGAGTCTACTTTTACAAACATATCTTCCATGTTCTTCTTTTCCGTATATTGCATCAGAAAAATTTCTGTCATATGCCGACATAGTTTTTGCAATAGTTCCTGAAGCAGATCCTGCTCTGAAAAATTGACGAGCAACCTCTTGTCCAGCTCCAATTTCCACCATACTTCCATAGATACTTGTGTCTAAATTTATCCTGAGAGCTTTCTGAGTTGCACTAAGTATTAATTCTTCTTCCGTCATTTTTTATCTTTTGAAAAACGCAGCAAATTTAATGACTTATTTCTATTTGTGTAGGTATAAATCTATATTTTTACATCATTATATTTTTTTAAATTATGAAGATAACTTTATTAGGAACAGGAACATCTCAAGGTGTACCTGTAATTGCATGTAGTTGTGATGTTTGTTTGTCTGATAATCAGAAAGACAAAAGGCTAAGATCTTCAGTAATGATTGAAGTAGATGGACAAACAATTGTAGTGGATACAGGACCTGATTTTAGGCAACAAATGCTAAGAGAGAACGTACAAAAAGTAGATGCAATTTTGTTTACTCATGAGCATAAAGATCATATTGCAGGAATGGATGACGTAAGGGCTTTTAATCATAAATGGAAGAAGGATATGGAAATATTTACAACAAAGAGAGTAGGAGATGCACTGAAAAGAGAGTTTCATTACGTGTTCTCTGGAGATGATTGTCCAGCAATACCAAGAGTAAATATTAACACTATTAGTAATACTCCTTTTAAAGTTAATGAAACTGAAATTGTTCCAATTGAAGTAATGCATTATAAGATGCCTGTATTTGGTTTCAGAATACAAAACTTTGTTTATATAACTGATGTTAGTTATATATCTGAGAAAGAGAAAGAAAAGATTAAAGATGCAGACTTGTTAATTATTGACTCTTTAAGAAAAAAGAAACACATCTCTCATTTTAATTTAGATGAGTCTCTAAAACTAATAGAAGAGGTGAGTCCAAAAAAAGCTTTATTTACACATATTAGTCATTTTATGGGTAAACATGATGATTTGCTACAAGAACTTCCAGAAAATGTAAGTCCCGCATTTGATGGAGAAACTATTTTGTTAACTAAGAGTAAATAGATTCTTTTTTAATAGAACAAGGTTTCCTTTATTCTGAATAGATTTGTGTATTTTTACAACTTTAAAAATATAAAATAAATGAAAAAAATATTATTTGTAATTTTCTCAACTATCTTTTGTGTTCCTGTTTTTTCTGGAGATCATTTTCATAAGGACGAGTATGAAGTAAGGTATATTAAACAGGCAATTCATTTGAATACTGATGTCCAGTATCATTTAAGAAATGGGTTTGCATGGAAAGAATTTCAATCATTGAATCCAAATTGGTATGTGTATTTTAATGAACATAACAGAAAACCTCACAGAGCTTTTGGAGAAGGAATATCTGTCACAAATCCATCCAATTTTATTGTAAATAATTTATCTGTATTTAATGTTCCTTTTGGAGATTTGAGACTTACATCTGAAACAGAAAACGGAAAATATAAAAATTATATTTACACTCAATCTTATCAAGATTTGGAAGTTCTTGACAGTAGACTTTATATGAAGATGAATAAAAATAATGAGGTTGTTGTTTTTGGTTTGGATGTGTTTTCAGATATTAATATATCTATTATTCCAACTTTTTCCGCTTCATCATCTTTAATTTCTGCAAAACAGAATTTACCATTTTCTATTACGGATAGTGATATAGAAGAGAATTTAAAGATACTACCAATTCCAAAAAACGGAAATTACGAGTATCATTTAGTTTATGTAGTACATTTAAGTACAAAAAACAATATTGGTCCAGCAGAATATGTTTGCTATGTTGATGCTAATACGGGAGAGTTGCTTATGAGAAGAAATGAGATTAAATTTGAACTTCCACAAGCTACTATTCATGTGGAAGGAGAGGTTTACACAACAAATCCTAACAATTCTTCTTCAATCGAAGATCTTGTAGATTTAAAGGTCAGATATAATAATACTAATTACTTTACAGATAGTCTTGGAGAGGTTGTATTACCATCTAACACTGGAAATGCAACCTATTATTTAGAAGGATCTTATACTCAAGTACAAACAAATAGTGTAGTACCTAGTTTTAACACTTCTTCGACAAATAGTAATGTTGTATTTGATAATACAAATTCTACTATCTCAGAGAGAACTGCTTTTTATGCAGTCAATAATATTCATACTCATTTTAAAAATTATTTTCCTCTATTTGGAGGATTAGATTTCTCAATGGAAACTAATGTTGATCTTACTACTAATACATGTAACGCCTTCTATGGTGGAGGGACAATAAATTTTTATGATGAGGGAGGAGGATGTAATGCTAGTGCAAAAATTCCAGATGTTGCTTATCATGAATATGGTCACGCTATTAATGATTATAGATATAATTCTGGAGCAGGAATGTGGAATGGTGGATTTAATGAAGGAACTGCAGATATCTGGGCGTTATCTTTAACAGGCTATCCTGTTTTAGGAGAAGGATGGTTGTTAAATGATCCTAATAGTAATGTAAGAGAGTACGATTCAGTTGCAAAGGTATATCCTCAAGATTTAGTTGGAGAGGTTCATGCAGATGGAGAGATTATTTGTGGAGCGTTTTGGGATACCTATCTTAATTTAGGAAATATGCATCAGACATTAGAATTATTTGTTGATTTATATGATGGAGGTCCTGATGGTCCTGATGGTACAGAAGGTATGATATATACAGACGTATTATTAGAATTCCTTTATTCTGATGATGATGATGGAAATATCTTTAATGGAACACCTAATGATAATGCAATAGTAGACGCCTTTGCTTTACATGGAATTACATTACTTTCAAATGCAGATCTTACGCATACAGAGCTTGATGAATCTTTAGGAGGTGTACAAATTGATATAGATGCAGAGATTGATCTGACCTACCCATGGGCTTTAAATAATGCATATTGTTATTACAAGTTAAATAATTCTACTAATTGGGATAGTATTCCACTAACAATAGTTTCGGGTAATGATTATTCTGCTCAAATACCATCTCAATCTGAAGGAACTGTGGTTGCTTATTATTTGTCACTTGTTGATAATTATGGAAAGAAAGCTGCCATTACTCCATTTTCTTCTCATTTAGAGAAACATGCAAATTTACCTTATTTTATCTTAGTTGGATATGAGTTAATGGAAGAGCAAGATTTTGATTTTAATATTGGATTCTGGGATGTTTCTCATCCTTCAGATAATGCAACTACTGGTTTATGGGAAATAGGAGTTCCTGAAGGAACATATTATGATGGTACTGTTCTAGTTCAGACTTCTACTCAACATACTCCTTTTGGAGCTTTTTGCGCTTTTACAGGTAATGACATGACTGGAGGTACTATTGGAGAACAGGATGTAGATGATGGTCATACAACATTAACTTCACCATCTTATGATTTAACAAACTACAATAATCCTGCTTTCTCATATTATAGATGGTATACTAATTCTCCTCCTACTGGAGCTAATCCTGGTGCAGATTGGTGGCAAGTTCAAGTAACAGATGATGGTAGTAATTGGGTGTATGTAGAAAATAACATGACTTCAGATAATAGTTGGAGGAAGTTTTCTTTTAGAGTGAAGGATTATGTAAGTATTACAAATGATTTTAGTATTAGATTTATTGCTTCTGATAGTATCAGATTAGGACAGTATTTAGATGGAGGAAGTTTAGTTGAAGCTGCTGTTGATGATGTATATTTATATGAATCAACAAATGTAAATACACTAACCGAATTAAATATTGGATTAGATGTATACCCTAACCCTACAAAAGGAGTTGTAGAATTTTGTTTACAAGATAATGTTTCTGTAAAAGTAATTAATACTCTTGGAGAAATTGTTATGCAAGAACAATTAGATATTTCAGATAATAAGATTGACTTATCGGCATATGATAAGGGAATATATTATTTAGAAATCATAAGTAATAAACAAAAAATTACCAAGAAAATAGTTTTAGAGTAAAAGAAAAGGGAATCTTTCGATTCCCTTTTTTATTATTTAATAATTTTTTGTATTATAGAATTTTCATCTTTAAAGGTTATTTTTATAGAGTAAATTCCTTTTTGTAATCTTTTTACATTTATACTATTTTTAGGATTAATTTCAGAAAGAATAATTTTCCCTAAAATATCACTAATTTCAACTTTAATTATTTCCTTATCCGATTTGATATTTAATACATCTGAAACAGGATTTGGAAAAATGTTGAAATTTGCTAAATCTTGAGAATTTATAGAAGTAGTATTGCAAGTTGCTTGACATGCCGTAAGTGATGTATATAAACCCTGTCCGGTTCCAGGATCAACACATGCACCATTAATACAATCATAAGTTTCAGGCAAAATAATACAAAATGTTATACAGTCGTTATATGAAAAAAAGGCACCACTTCCATCTAAAGGATCTTCACAGTCTCCTGGGGCTACACAAAAATAGGTTGGATTCTGGCAAGATTGTATACAATTACTATATGACCAGAATATTCCCTGTCCATTTCCAGGGTCATAACAGTTTCCATATCCATCACAGTTATATGTTACAGGAGGTGTACAATTTGTTTGACAATCTACTAGATTTGCATATTGACCATATGTTCCATAAGCTGTATCACAATTACCATTCCAATCACAATCATAGGTTATAGGAGCTATACATGAAGTTTGGCATGCAGAAAGTGTTGCATAAGTACCGCTTCCTGTTCCAGGATCGACACATGAATAATTAATACATTCATAAGTTACTGCTTGTTGTACTAAAACATTTTCAAAATAAAATGTTTCATCTTCCGCTCCTGTAAGTAAATCTAAATCACCATCATTATCCAAATCCTCAAATTCAAAAGTAGGAATTGCATCAAAAACAGATCCATTTAATCCATAAGGGTTTACAACTGCTGTGGCAAACTGAGCTGAGTTTATAGTTCCTGTATTTTCATGATATATAAATTGACCACCATTATATGATTCTGCACCAAATATTATATCTAAGTCTCCATCATTATCAAGGTCTGTTAACTCTGGACTTCTCACTCCAACTACTGGAAGTAAACCAAAGGTGTTAGTTTGCGGAATTGTAAATATTGGGTTAAGATTAGTTCCTGTATTTTCGATAAAATTAAAAAAAGTTATTTGTTGGCCAGCAGAGTAATCCAATGAAGAATTGATTAAATCAAAATCACCATCATTATCAATATCTCCAATAGATGAGAATTCAATATTAGGAGAGTCTTGCAGTCCGAAAGGATTTGTAACAGCTGGTGAGAAATTAGGAGAAGAAGGTGTTCCTATATTCTCATGATATCTATATTCTGACATAAAACCAGAGTAATAACTCTGATATATAATATTGGATAACACATCAAAATCACCATCATCATCTAAATCAATAAAATGTCTTAGAGTTAAAAAAGAAGTGTCATTTGGAACTGGTGATAAGTTAAATGAGTTTAATTGAGGTGTATTAAAAATAGGATTGTTAGCCGTTCCAATATTTTCTTGATAATTAAAATTCTTTGCAATAGAATAATAACCCCCAGAATAAGAATAATTTACGCTATCAGTAAATAAGTCCAAATCTCCATCATTATCAATATCAATAAGGTTGACTGATAGTATGTAATTACCGTACCCAGGTGAAATTCCAAACGGGTTTGTTGTTGGATAGGCAAAATACTGTGCAGAAGCTGTGTTGGCAAATGAAACACCTATAAGAAGAGTAAGAGTCCCTAATATCTTCTTCATTTTATTAGTAGAAATAATTCCGTTGAGTTGGGTCACCAAAAACTTAATCTTATCAACTATTCTTTTAATCTCTGATTTTACATTTTCTTTTTCGTTTTTCATTAAAGTACTTAATTTTTTAACTAAATATTTTAATTGACGTTGCTTTCTAGAAAAGTGGTAGTTTCTCATAAGTTTACTTTATTTGATGATATGCAAAAATAAGATATTAAGAATTGAATACTATGCTAGGCATAGTAAATTAAATTCACTAGGTAAAAGATTATTTTTTTTCATCATTATTTTCTTGACGCCAAAAAGTGGTGTTAGGTATCATTAATCCTTTTTTATGGTCATCAGTTAATGTGTTTAAAATGTTTGGTCTTGTTTTTCCATCTAGTATATGAATATCATAAATCTCGTCCAAGGAAGTAAGATATGTTATTTTCCCTGCAATGCTTTTTGTGGGTAGATGAATTACTACTATTCCAGCTTCATTAGCTTTTTCTGCAAATGGTAGCTTTCCAAAAGTAGAGGAGTTTTTTCTGAGTTTAGAGAGACCTATAAATAAGTAATCTTTATGGAAACTCATTCCTCTTACAAAACCATCAATTTGTACAATAACTTTATAAGTGCCATTTTCAGTATTAACTTTTATTAATTCCCCAGTTGCTGATAGTAAAACGTATAACTCATTATTAAAGATTCTAGGTGTATGTGGCATAGCAAGTCCTTCGGCAATTATGGTATTGTTTTCCACATCTATTATTATTCCGCTTTCAGTTACTTTATTTCTCCAGCTTTGAGGGGTGTTTCCATTACTAAATGCAGTAGCGTATTTTGGTTTTCCATTTTGCATAGCCATACCATTGAGATGACATCTATCTTCAGAAGCAATTTTATCGATAAATGGGGGAGTCCAAAAAGGAGTAAAATTATAATTATCATTAATTTTTACTATGGAAGAAAAGAGGGTGTTTACTGCATATAATTCACCATTATTTCCAAAATTCAAATCATGAATATCAATTGCTCCTGTATGAAACGTATTTCTTGGTAAATACAGTGCATCATACTTGTTGGGTGCTTTTGGATAGTGTTTTGCTAAATCAGTAGAATTTTGAAAGATAATAACTTCATCCTTACATGCAATAGCAATTTTATCTTTTTGGGTATCTTCAGCAATTCCCATTGCTTTCTCAAAATTTCTGGGTAGTTGTATTAAAGAGTTTTCGTCCTTCGCTGAGATAAATACTAATTTACCTGCTTGATATGTTGAAATAGCAATACTACAATTCAGATTTTGAAGAAGTTCTGGAATTTGTGGAGTGTATTTGCAGCTGAATGGGGCTAATGATTTAGGATCTGTGTTCTGTGTATTCATAAAACAATAATACAAAAAAACAGACAAAAGCTGGTTTCCTTTTTTCTATATTATTCCCTGAATTGTGATGAAATCTTTTTATTTTTTTTCCCATCAGAATAATCGTAAAAACCTTCTCCTGATTTTATTCCCAATTTTCCTTCATCAACCATGTTAATTAATGTTTTGCTAGGAGCGTATTTTGGGTTTTTGAATCCTTCATGCATCACTTCTAAAATTGAAAGACAAACATCTAATCCAATAAAGTCAGCTAGATGTAATGGTCCCATAGGATGAGACATTCCTAAGATCATAACTGTATCAATTTCTTCTACTCCTGAAACACCTTCTTCTAATGTTAGTATAGCTTCATTTATCATAGGCATCAGAATCCTGTTGGCTACAAATCCTGGAGCGTCATTTACTTCTACCGGAACTTTTCCTAAGTTCCTGGAAAGTTCCATAATGTTAGTAGTAGTTATATCAGAAGTTTCTTTTCCTCTTATTACTTCAACTAATTTCATAATTGGAACTGGATTCATAAAATGCATTCCAATTACTTTATCCATTCTATTTGTAACAGAACCAATCTTAGTAATAGAGATAGAGGAGGTATTGGTTCCTAGAATTGTATTCTCATCACATATTTCATCTAGTTGTTTAAATATTTTTAGTTTAACATCTATATTTTCAGTTGCAGCTTCTATTACTAAGTCTGCATCTTTTACTGCGTCAGTTAAATCAGTATTGGTAGATATATTGGATAGAGTATTGTTTTTATCTAGCTCGGATATTTTTTCTTTAGAAAGTAATCTATCTAAATTCTTTGTGATAGTATCAATTGCTCTATCTAATGAATCCGCAGAAATATCAACTAAATTTACAGAATATCCGCTTTGTGCAAAAGCATGTGCTATTCCGTTCCCCATTGTTCCAGCTCCAATTACTGTAATATTCTTCATATTAGTATACTAGTTTAAAATTATCAAATTCTATCCAGGCATCTTGTGTTGTGTCTGTTCTGAACATATTAATATAAAATTTAAGGGAAGTATTGTCAATTGCCTCACTTACCGTTCCAGTCATATTAATGTAAATTTTATTCCAATCTTCTTTAGGAGTTACCCAAAGTAATTCTCTGTTTACTACAGAAAAAGGATAATTTATATACGCTCCAACCATAAAATCATGATTACATTTATAATCTAATTCTATATATACTGGAGCTCCTACTTGTGGTAAATTTTCAAATTCTTCCGTTGCTGCTTCAAAGATCAGATTGTTATCATCTAAAATAGCATGAGCATATTTGTTTCCACCTTCTGTTCTTACCTCAAAATCAATATCTGATTTTAGAGTAGTATCTATATTAGTGCCAACACCTTCAAAGTTCTCAATTTCAAAGTTAGCATTACTTACATATTCAAAATTTGGATTGATATTTACAATACTATCTTTTACTAAAAAGACATCCGTTTCAAAAGTTTTATAAAAGCTGTATTTCACTCTGGTTCCGGAAATCCCGTTATCTTTTATTCCGGCACGAATATATATTTTTGTGCTATCTGTTTTAAGCAGAGGAATAGTAGAAGGTAGAGGGTAAGTACCTCTAAATTCAATTTCGGTATCGCTTTCAACATATACCCAAACATCTGTAATATTATGTGTGTTTGATCCTTCAGAAGAGATAGTAGTGAAGATCACATCTTCAATATGGATATAAGAAGGAATTTCTTGAATATTTTCGTTTTTATCACAAGAAGAGATGAAAAATAAACTGATAAGAAATAGAAAAGTAATATTAACAAAAGAGTGTGTATTTTTATATGAATTATTTTTCAAAATATCTAATTTTTTATTCTTTATTTGTTCTTTAATAAAACTCATGCGAAAATATAAATTTTTTATCTGTAAAACTATAATATGAAGGATACTTTTAGGCATAAAGGATTACGGCAGATATTAGTAGATAAGATAAGAAAAAAAGGGATTTCTGATGAATCTGTTTTGCGTATGATAAATGAGATTCCTAGGCATCTATTTTTAGATAATGCATTCGTACAATTTGCATATCAAGACAAACCTTTTCCTATTGGCTCAGGACAAACTATTTCTCAACCATATACAGTAGCTTTTCAGACTCAGCTTTTGGAGTTGAATCCTTATGAGAAAGTATTAGAAGTAGGTACAGGTTCAGGATATCAGGCAGCGGTATTAATTGGTATGGAAGCAAATGTTTATACTATAGAAAGACAAAAAGAACTTTTTCAGAAAACAAAGGAATTTTTACCAGAATTAGGGTACAACTGTAATTTCTATTATGGAGATGGTTATAAAGGTTTGGAACAATTTGCTCCATTTGACAAAATAATAGTGACTTGTGGTGCTCCTACTATTCCTGAAGATCTTATACAACAATTAAAGGTAGGAGGGAGAATGGTAGCTCCTATAGGGGAAGGTGATGTACAAGTAATGAAACTTATCGAAAAAATATCGGAAACAGAAACTAAAATAACAACTCATGGGAAATTTTCATTTGTACCCATGCTAAATGATAAAACTAATGGAAACTAAAGATTCTGTAGGAAATGTATTAAATGATGGTGATACAATTATAGTTGCTAAAACCTTAAAAGTGAAAGGGATGTCGAAAACTCTAAAGAGAGGAGATAAAATAAAAAATATCCGAACTATTGCTGATCCTAATAATATTGAGTGTAGAGTTGGAAAATCTCAAATTGTACTAAAAACCTGCTTTGTAAAGAAGTCTTAATTTTTTAATAATCTGTATTAATATATTTTTCTTGTTTAGATTTAAAATAATTTAGTATATTTGGATTCTAACTAATTAAAAACTAAAAAATTATGAAAAAATTATTTACAATTTTAACTTTAGTTGTTTTAACTGCAACAATTTCGTTTGCACAAACTTTTGGAGTAAAAGCAGGTCTTAATATGGCTAATATCACTAATGGATCAGATATACAAGAGATGTATGAAGCGGTTGGAGCGAAAAATAATATGATGCTTGGAATTTCTGTTGGAGCAACAGGATCATTTGAGTTATCTGATTTAATGAGTTTAAGTGCTGAATTAAATTTTACTCAAAAAGGAACAAATACATCATTTGAAGGTATGGATGATGATTTTGTAACAAAAATTAATTTTATTGATATTGCTCCATCAACTTCATTTAAAATTTCAGAAGGCTTTTCTGCAAATGTAGGCCCCTACATTGGTTTTGCGTTATCAGGAACTCAAACAGTTCAAGAAATTGATATAACTACAGGAGAAATAACAACAGCCTCAGAAGCAATTGACTTTGAGGAAGATGAGATAGGAACGTTGGATTATGGACTGAATGTTGGTGTATCTTATGTATTAAATGAGATGATTGCAATTAATGCAGGTTATAGTTTAGGTTTAGCTGATTTAAATGCGGAAGCCGCAGAGTTTGATGATGGGGATCATTCTCAAAAAACTAATGGAATTTATTTTTCAGTAGGATATCTTTTTGGAGGCGGATATTAATTAATTTAATATAATTAGATTTAATAAAAAAGGAACCATATGGTTCCTTTTTTTATGATTCTAGTATTTCTTTTATTATCTCACATCCTTTAATAATTTCTTCTTCCGATATTGTTAATGGTGGAGTAATACGAATTGCAGTTTTAGTAAATAAGAAGTAGAATAATATTAAACCATTTTCTAAAGATTGTTCTACTACTTTTTTAGCTAATTCTTCATTTCTAAATTCTAAAGATAGCATCAATCCATTTCCTCTAATCTCCTTAATTTTTGGGTGAGATAAATATGTTCGAAATAGTTGTTCTTTTTTATCTACTTCCTTCATAATATCAGAATTAAGTAAATGTTCTAAGCAAGCCAAACTAGCAGCACAATTTACAGGATGTCCTCCAAAGGTAGTTATGTGCCCTAATTTTGGTTCAAAGGTTAACAGATTCATCAATTCCCAAGAGGAAATAAAAGCTCCAATTGGCATTCCTGCTCCCATTCCTTTTGCTATGCAAAGTATATCAGGTATTATATCATACTTTTCAAATCCAAAAAGAGTTCCTAAACGGCCGTAACAAGTTTGTATTTCATCAAATATTAGGAGAGTTCCTGTTTCATTACATCTTTCTCTTACTTTCTTTAAGAAATCATTTGTAATTGTGATGAAACCTGTTCCTCCCTGAATGAGTTCTATTACAACTGCAGCAGTTTTTTTAGTAATTCTATCTAAGGAATTTTCATCATTAAATATAATCTGATTACAATGGGGTAGAAGAGGTCTGTATTTTGCTTTATGATCTTCATTTCCCATAATAGAAAGAGCTCCTTGTGTAGAACCATGGTAAGAATCTTTACAAGAAATAATTTCAGCTCTGCCAGTTGCTCTTTTAGCAAGTTTCATAGCTCCTTCAATTGCTTCTGTTCCTGAATTTACAAAATAAGTTGTACTTAAACTTTCAGGAAGATTATCTGCAAGTAGTTGTGCTAATTTATATTGTGGAGATTGAACATACTCGCCATACACCATTACATGCGTATATTTTTCTAATTGCTCTTTTACATCATTTGTTATAATAGGGTTGGAGTGACCTATCGTATTTGCAGAAACTCCAGCTACAAAATCCAGATAAGCTTTTCCATTAACATCATAAATATAACTTCCTTTTGCAGATTCTATTTCCAAACAAGAGGGGAAGGGAAAGGTTTGTGCTTGGTGAAGTTTAAAGATGTCTTTTGCAGAAGACATTATTTTCTATTTATTACTTTTTTAGCAGATGTAATAATCTCTTTTGATGTAAGTCCGTATTTTTCCATTAATTTCATTGGAGGTCCACTTTCCCCAAAACTATCGTTCATTGCAACCATTTCTAATGGAGTTGGTAATTCTCTACTTAATAATTGAGCAATACTATCTCCTAATCCACCATTCATTTGGTGTTCTTCAGCAGTAACTACACATTTAGTTTTTTGTACCGATTTTAAGATTGCTTCTTTATCTAAAGGTTTTATTGTGTGTATGTTTATTACTTCTGCCAATATTCCTTCTTCCTTAAGTTTTTTAGCAGCTTCTAAGGCTTGCCATACTAAATGTCCGGTAGCAAAAATACTTACATCTGTTCCTTCTTCTAAATACAAAGCTTCACCAATCTTAAAATCTTGATTTTCTGCAGTAAAGTTAGGTACTTTAGGTCTCCCAAATCTTAAGTATACAGGTCCTACATAGTTGGCAATAGCAATTGTAGCGGCTTTTGTTTGATTAAAATCACATGGATTAATAACAACCATTCCAGGTAACATTTTCATCAGACCAATATCTTCCAAAGTTTGATGAGTTGCTCCATCTTCTCCGAGAGTAAGTCCCGCATGAGAAGCGCAGATTTTTACATTTTTATTGGAGTAAGCCACTACTTGTCTAATTTGGTCGTATACTCTGCATGTTGAGAAATTAGCAAAAGTACCTGTAAATGGAATTTTCCCTCCTATTGTTAGTCCTGCTGCCATTCCAATCATATTAGCCTCTGCAACTCCAACTTGAAAAAATCGATCTGGGTGGTTTGCAGCAAAATCCCCCATTTTCAGAGATCCTGTTAAATCTGCACAAAGTGCAACTACATTTTCATTTGTTTTACCAATCTGTGTAAGTCCTGCTCCAAATCCTGATCTTGTGTCTTTCATTTCCATAATAAATATCTGTATTTTTTAGTAATCTCCTAAAGTTTCTTCATTCTGACTAAGAGCAATTTCTAATTGCTCGTCATTTGGTGCAGAACCATGCCATTTGTGTGTTCCCATCATGTAATCTACACCATTACCCATTTCAGTGTAAAGTAAAATCACAATTGGTTTTTCTTTCTTAGTTTCTGCTTTTGCTGCATTTAACACATTAAGGATAGATTCTATATCATTTCCTCTTTCTTCTTCAAAAACGATCCATCCAAAAGATTCAAATTTAGCTTTTAGATCTCCTATTGAAAGTACTTCTTCTAAACTCCCATCAATCTGTTTTTGGTTGTAATCTACTGTAGCAATTATATTATCTATTTTATTTCCCGCAGCGTACATAATTGCTTCCCAGTTTTGTCCTTCTTGCAACTCTCCATCTCCATGTAGGGTGTAAACAATGGAATTGTCGTTATTTAGTTTTTTGGCTTGGCAAGTACCTAATGCTACTGAAAGCCCTTGTCCTAGACTACCAGAAGCCATGCGGATCCCTTCTAATCCTTCATGAGTAGCAGGATGTCCTTGAAGTCTGGAATTTAATTTTCGAAAAGTAGCTAATTCTGAAACAGAAAAATATCCACTTCTGGCTAATACAGAATACCAAACTGGTGAGATATGTCCATTTGAGAGGAAGAATATATCTTCACCAATTCCATCCATACTGAATTCTGTGTTATGGTTCATCACCTCAAAATAAAGTGCTATCATAAATTCTGTACAACCTAAAGAACCTCCAGGGTGACCAGAGTTATTTGCATGAACCATACGTACAATATCTCTTCTTACTTGAGGAATAATATTTTCTAATTTTTGAATATCTGTCATTTTATTGTTTTAATATATGAGAGCAAATATAGTTTATTGAAAGAGTGTTTTTATTTTTAATAGTTTGGAAACATATCTATTTTATTAACGCTTTGTTGATAATTTTTTTCTCCTTATTATCTAATATTATATGGAATAGATTTCTGTATATTTGCTGACCTAAAAAGAGAAATCTATGGCATTACAATGTGGTATTGTTGGTTTACCAAATGTTGGTAAATCTACACTGTTTAATTGTTTATCTAGAGCGAAGGCTCAATCAGCAAATTATCCTTTCTGTACTATAGAACCCAATATTGGTATTATTAGTGTTCCTGATGTAAGAATGGACAGATTAGCAGAATTAGTGCGACCTGAAAAAGTACAGCCTACCACTGTAGAAATTGTAGATATTGCAGGACTTGTAAAAGGAGCTAGCAAAGGAGAGGGGTTAGGAAATAAGTTTTTATCTAATATTCGTGAAACCAATGCTATTATTCATGTCTTAAGATGTTTTGAGGATGATAATATAGTGCATGTTGATGGAAGTGTTAATCCGGTAAGAGATAAAGAAACTATTGATTTTGAATTACAACTAAAAGATCTAGAAACAATAGATAAGAAGAGAGAAAAACATATAAAGATTGCAAAATCTGGAAACAAAGATGCTCAGAAAATTGTATCAAGTTTAGAAAAATACATATCACATATTGAGAGTGGGAAATCGGCTCGTTCATTAGATGCAACAGATTCGGATTTAGAATCGATTCAGGATTTACATTTACTTACATCAAAACCAATTTTATATGTTTGTAATGTAGATGAAAACACTATGAAATCTGGAAACAAACATGTAGATGCTGTTAAGGAAGTGGTGAAAGATGAAGATGCAGAAATATTGATAATTGCAACTGCAATAGAGTCAGAAATTTCTGAACTAGATGATTTTGAAGAGCAGCAAATGTTCTTAGAAGAAATGGGATTAAAAAAACCTGGAGTACACCATTTAATACAATCAACATACAAACTGTTAAATTTACAAACTTACTTTACAGCTGGAGTAAAAGAGGTTAGAGCTTGGACGATTACAAAAGGAACGAAAGCTCCTCAAGCAGCTGGGGTTATTCATACTGATTTTGAAAAAGGTTTTATTCGTGCAGAAGTAATTTCTTACAATGATTTTTCTACATTAGAATCTGAACTTGCTTGTAAAGAATCAGGTAAAATGAAGATTCAAGGTAAAGATTATATTGTAGAGGATGGTGATGTAATGCACTTTCTTTTTAATGTTTAATTTTCCTAATTTTCTCGGTTGAAAAGCTGTTAATAACACAATTTCAAATCTTTCAAAAAAACACTATGACTATGTTATATTTGCTACCTACTTTTTAAGATATTAGTATTTAAAATTACTCAGAATGGCAGTACAAGAATATAATGAAGATAGTATTCGGTCTCTAGATTGGAAAGAACACATCCGATTACGACCAGGCATGTATATTGGTAAAATGGGTAATGGTTCTTCACCTGATGATGGGGTATATATTCTATTAAAAGAAGTTATTGATAATTCCATTGATGAATTTGTGATGGATAATGGAAAAACTATTGAAGTTACTGTTAAAAATAACAAAGTTTCTGTTCGTGATTTCGGTAGAGGTATACCTCTTGGTAAAGTAGTAGATGTTGTCTCAAAAATTAATACAGGAGCTAAGTACGATTCCAAAGTATTCAAGAAATCAGTAGGACTTAATGGAGTAGGATCAAAAGCTGCTAATGCTCTTTCCTCTTATTTTTGTATTCGTTCTATCAGAGATGGAAAAAGTAAGTTTGTAGAATTTGAGCAGGGAATTATTACAAATGATGAGGAAATTCAAGAAAACACATCCAGAAGAGGAACTAAAGTAACTTTTATTCCAGATGAAGAACTTTTCGGAAAATATCGTTTTATAAATGAGTATATAGAAAAAATGATGTGGAATTATTGTTATCTAAACCCAGGACTTACAATAATTTATAATGGGGAGAAATTTTATTCAGAAAATGGATTATTCGATTTGTTAGATCAAAATACAGAAGCAGAAATGTTATATCCGATTATTCATTTAAGAGGGGAGGATATTGAAGTAGCAATCACGCATTGTAAAAACCAATATTCTGAACAATATTATTCTTTTGTTAATGGACAACATACCGTTCAAGGTGGAACACATCAAATTGCATATCGTGAGGCAATTGTTAAAACTATCCGAGAGCATTTTGGCAAGAATTTTGATCCGTCTGACGTAAGGCAATCGGTAAATACTGCAATTAGTATTAAGGTGATAGAACCAGTTTTTGAATCTCAAACAAAAACAAAACTAGGGTCTATAGAGATGGAGCCTGATGGAATTTCTGTTCGTGCTTTTATTAATGATTTTCTGAAAACGGAATTAGATAATTATTTGCACCGAAACACAGATGTTGCAGAAATCATTGAAAAGAAAATAAAGCAAGCAGAATACGAAAGAAAAGCAATGGCAGGAGTGAAGAAACTTGCTAAAGAAAGAGCGAAAAAATCAAATTTGCATAATAAGAAATTAAGAGATTGTCGTGTTCATTATAACGATCATAAAAAAGAAGAAAGACACGAAACAACCATTTTTATTACAGAGGGAGATTCTGCATCAGGATCTATTACAAAAACTAGGGATATTAAAACTCAGGCTGTATTTTCATTAAGAGGCAAACCTTTAAACTCTTTCGGTCTTTCAAAGAAGATTGTTTATGAGAATGAAGAATTTAATCTGTTGCAAGCAGCGTTAAATATAGAACAAGGTATAGATGAACTCAGATACAATAAAATTGTAATTGCAACAGATGCGGATGTTGATGGAATGCATATCAGATTACTATTAATTACTTTCTTTTTACAGTTTTTTCCTGAATTAGTAAAAGAAGGTCATGTTTATGTTCTGGAGACTCCATTATTTAGAGTTCGTAATAAAAAAGAAACTCATTATTGTTATTCTGATGAGGAAAAACAAATAGCAATGGAAAAGGTAGGTAAAAATCCTGAAATTACTAGATTTAAGGGGTTGGGTGAAATTTCTCCAAATGAGTTTAAACATTTTATAGGAAAGGATATAAGGCTGGAGCCTGTAATACTTGGAAAAGAAAATAAAATACAAGAGATTCTTACTTTCTTTATGGGTAAGAACACTCCAGATAGACAAAAGTTTATTATAGACAATTTAAGAGTAGAAGAAGAAATAGAATTATAGATGAAACAAATCATGATCGATAATAAAAAAGTATCAAGAAGACTAACTCTATTAGTTTTTGTACTGTTATTTCTTATGTTAGCAATTCCATTAATATTTCATCTTTTTTTCTATTATTCATTTTTTTATAAGTTTATGATTAGTAATTTATATTTTATTTATGTAGGATTTCTTTTTTTCTTTTATATTATATATTATGGAATCTTTTATTATAAAATAAAATTTGAGCATTCCTCTTTTTTAATACAATCCAGAAGAACTCTATCTAGTTGGTTTGGTTCAAAAGTTTATAATTTAGAATTATCAAATGATATGCTAATTGGTTTTCGTTTTGTTGGAAGTTTTTTATCTATAAATGATAAATTATTAATACAAATGAGATCAAGTAGTGGAAGGAAATCTGCAGTCAGAATACCACTAACTTTAGTAGGTAAAAAGAGAAAAAGAAAATTAGAACAGATATTTAATAAAATAATTCAGAATAACGAATGTCAGACGAGTTAGAAGATGATGAAAATAACATAGAAAAGCATGAAAATGTAATTCATGTTTCTGGTATGTACAAAAACTGGTTCTTGGACTACGCATCTTATGTTATATTAGAGCGTTCAGTTCCATATATTCAGGATGGATTAAAACCAGTTCAAAGAAGAATATTACATTCTTTAAAGCAATTAGATGATGGTAGGTATCATAAAGTAGCAAATGTTATTGGTCATACTATGAAATATCATCCCCATGGAGACGCTTCTATTGGTGACGCAATGGTTCAGATTGGTAACAAAAACTTGCTGTTGGATATGCAAGGGAATTGGGGAAATACTGCAACTGGAGATAGAGCAGCCGCTCCAAGATATATTGAAGTTCGTCTTACTAAATTTGCTCTGGATGTAGTTTTTAATAATAAAATTACAAATTGGATTTCTTCTTATGATGGTAGAGGAAAAGAACCTGTAACTCTACCTGTTAAATTTCCACTTTTATTAGCTCATGGGGTTGAAGGTATTGCTGTAGGGCTCTCAACTAAGATTATGCCTCATAATTTTAAGGAGTTAATAGATGCGTCTATAAAAGTACTGAAAGGTAAGAGTCCAAGAGTTTTCCCTGATTTTGAATCAGGTGGAATGGCCGATTTTTCTGATTATAATGATGGAAAAAGAGGAGGTAAGGTTAGGGTAAGAGCAAAAATATCTCAGATAGATAAAAACACTTTACATATTACAGAAATTCCTTTTTCAACTACTACTACGTCTCTAATTAATTCAATATTAAAAGCAAATGATAAAGGAAAAATAAAAATTAAGAAGGTAGAAGATAATACTTCTGAGAATGTAGAAATTGCAATTGAATTGCCAACTGGAATCTCTCCAGATAAGACTATTGATGCTTTGTATAGTTTTACTGATTGTGAACTTTCAATTTCCCCTTTATCTTGTGTGATTGATAATGATACTCCGCAATTTATTGGAGTTTCTGAAATGTTGAAAATTTCCACAAATCATACTCTTGAATTATTAAAACAAGAGTTAGAAATTAATTTAGACGAATTGCAAGAGAAGTGGCATTTTGCATCTTTAGAAAGAATTTTTATTGAGAATAGAATTTATCATCAAATTGAGGAATTAGAACAGTGGGATTTGGTGATTTCTACCATCCATAAAGGATTAAAACCTCACATAAAACATCTATTAAGAGAGGTTACTGATGAAGATGTACTAAAACTTACAGAGATAAAAATTAAGAGAATCACCAAGTTTGATTTAAATAAAGCTGAAGAAGAATTACTTACTTTAGAGGGTAAAATAAAAGAAGTGAAATATAATCTAGCAAATCTTATTGATTATGCGATAAATTATTTTAAAGAGCTAAAAACAAAATATGGTAAAGGAAAAGAAAGAAAGACTGAAATCAAAACTTTTGAAAATATAGTTGCTACAAAAGTTGTTGTAGCTAACAAGAAATTATATGTAAATAAGGAAGAAGGATTTGTCGGTACTTCTATGAGAAAAGATGAATATATTTGTGACTGTTCTGATATTGATGATATTATTGCTTTTAAAAAGGACGGAACATTTATGGTTTCTAAAGTAGATTCTAAGGTGTTTATGGGAAAAAATATTATTCACTGTGCAGTTTTTAAAAAGAAGGATAATCGTACGGTTTATAATATGATTTATAAAGATGGTGGTAAGGCTGTAAATTATATAAAAAGATTCTCAGTTACTGGAGTTACCAGAAATAAAGATTATAGTTTGTGTAAAACTGACAAAGGAAGTAAGGTGCTGTATTTTACTTCTAACCCGAATGGAGAGGCAGAAGTTGTAACAGTACATTTAAGAGCGTTACAGAAATTAAAAAAAATAAGATTTGACGCAGATTTTTCTAACATTGTTATTAAAGGAAGATCTTCTGGAGGGAATATATTATCTAAAAACTCTATTAAGAAAGTTGAATTAAAATCAGAAGGAGTTTCTACGTTATCTGCTCGTAAGATTTGGTTCGATTCTACCGTAAAACGATTAAATGTAGATGATAGAGGTGAACTACTTGGAGAGTTTCAGGCGGATGATAAACTACTTACTATAAATCAGAAAGGAGAGATACAAGTAATAGGAGCAGAATTATCTACCCATTTTGATGAAGATATGATTGTTTTGGAGAAATTAAATCTTAAAAAACCAATATCTATAATTTATTTTGATGGAAATAAGCAATCTCATTTTGTAAAACGATTTGTTACAGAAGATATTCCTGAAGGAAAATATTCATTTATTGGAGAACATAAGGATTCTATATTAGAAGTTGTTTCTACTGATTGGAGACCAATAGCAGAAGTTGTTTTTGTAAAACAAAAAGGAAAAGACAGAAAGAAAGAAAAGATAAATCTGGAAGAATTTATTTCTGTAAAAGGATGGAAGTCACTTGGAAATAAATTATCTAACAAAAAAGTAAAAGAAATAAAATGGTTGGATTCTCTTCCGTATGAAGAAGTTTCTGAATCTAATGATACAATACCTATAAAAGATGAACATAATGAGCCATTAATTATTAAAGATGTAGAAGTGGGGGAAATTACTCAAACTGAGGAGAAAGAAAGAACAGAAAACTCTTCTGAAAAACCAAACATATCTGATGAAGGAGCTCAACAAATTACTCTTGATTTGTAATGGAATAAAGTTTCCTCTATTTTGTATTATTTATTGTATTTTTGCAATCTTTTAAAATAAAATTATGATAAAGAAAATATTGATTATACTAATTTGTATCCCTCTTTTATCAAATTCACAAAGTAGTTATAACCTAGGATTGATTGGTTCTTATAATTGGGATGGAGCTAGCTATGATAGTGAAGGTTCTGATATATGGGGATGGGAAAACCAGACAACCGGAGTAGAATACGCTTTAGTTGGACTGAATCTAGGATTCTCTGTAATCGATTTATCTTCTCCTCAGAACCCTACGGAAGCGTTCTTTATTCCAGGAGTTAATTCTACCTGGAGAGATATTAAAACATGGGGGGATCATGCATATATTACTACAGAAGGTGGTGGAGGATTACTTATTGTTGATTTAACTGATCTAACTGGGCAAACTTATACTTATTATACTGGAAGTTTTGATGCTGCACATAATATTTATATTGATGAGAATGGAGTTGCTTATATATTTGGTGCGGATGTTGGTAATGGAGGAGCTATATTTTTAGATGTTGCAACAGACCCTATGAATCCTGCATATTTAGGAGAGTGGGATGATTATTATATACATGATGGTATGGCTAGAGGAGATACTATGTGGGCTGGATGTATTTATGAAGGAGAATTTTATGCTGTGGATGTTTCTGATAAAACAAATCCACAAACATTAGGGCATCACCCAACTCCAAATCAATTTACACATAACGCTTGGATTTCAGATGATGGTGATTTTCTCTTTACTACAGATGAACAATCAGATTCTTATATTGGATCCTATAATGTTGAAAATATGAATAACATTCAGGAGGTTGATAGAATACAGTCTAATCCTGGTTCTAACTCTATACCTCATAATACTCATGTTGATGGTAATTTTTTAGTGACTTCTTGGTACAGAGATGGAACAGTAGTTCATGACGCAACATATCCTAATAATTTAATTCAAGTCGCTTATTATGACTCCTATTCTGGTAGTGGAGATGGTTTTGATGGATGTTGGGGGACATATCCATTTCTTCCATCTGGTCTCATAATCTCTACTGATATTAATTCTGCTTCTAATGGTAATGGTAGATTACTTGTTTTTGAGAGAGCATTTAGTCAGGGATGTTATTTGCAAGGTTTAGTAACTGATGTTACTTCTGGTCAAAATATTAGTGGAGCTAATATAGTTATCTTAAATACATCAATTTCAAATAACTCTACTACCGATTTATCTGGTAATTATACTAGTGGAAATGCTGATGATGGCGTTTTTGATGTTGTTTTTTCAAAGATAGGATATATTTCTGATACGTTGCAAGCTAACTTAGTAAGTGGACAAATAACATTTTTAAATGCTAGTTTACTTGTTGATAATAGTGTTTCTATTTTAGGATGTATGAATCCTTCTTCAAATAATTTCAATCCTTCTGCAAATACTTCATTAGAATTTGGAGGTGAGGCTAACAACACTTTCTCAAGTGGTGGTTATTTTATGGGCGATCAACATTTGATTTTTGATGCTGCTACTGATTTAATAATTAAGTCAGCTGTTTTTTATGCTGACTTTGCAAACAGCATAACATTTGAATTAAGAAATAGTTCTGGAACTGTTATTGATGATACTACCCATTTTCTTAATCCAGGCCAGCAACAATTAGAGTTGAACTTTGATGTTCCAACTGGTAATGATATGGAATTAGGGATATCTTCTGATTATTCGGGTTTATACAGAAATGACAATGGAGCTACTTATCCTTATAATATTGGAACAATTATGAATATAACAGGATCTAGCGCATCAGGATCTACAGGTTATTACTATTTCTATTATAATATTGAGGTAGAGGTTCCATGTGTTAATACTACTACGAATATAACTGGGACTCCATTTAATAAGAATCTTGTAAAAATAGTAGATATATTAGGTAGAGAAGCAGATCCTTCTAAGAATATTATTTTATTCTACATTTATGATGATGGAAGTGTAGATAAGAGAGTTATAGTTGAGTAATGAGAAAAATATTCTTTGTTGTTGTATTTGCTCCAATATTTGTTTTTTCACAGCAAACCAAAGAAGTCCTTTTTGTAGGAAACTCCTATACTTTTTATAATGATTTACCAAATATGGTAAAACAGATAGCATTGTCTTTTGGAGATACCTTAAATTATGATCAAAATACTCCAGGAGGAGCTACTTTACAGATGCATTCTACTAATACACAAACATTAAGTAAAATATCCCAACAACAATGGGATAATGTTATTATTCAATGTCAGAGTCAGGAGCCATCTTTTTCTCCTTCACAAGTAAGTAATGATGTGTTTCCTTATGCACAAATATTAATCGATTCCATTGAGTCAAATAATATTTGTACAGAGCCAATATTTTTCATGACTTGGGGTAGAAAGTATGGAGATCAGCAAAACTGTCAGTTTTATCCTCCTATTTGTACCTATGTAGGTATGCAACAAAGGTTAAGAGAATCGTATTTAGACATGACATTTAATCATAATGCTACTTGTTCACCTGTAGGTATGTCTTGGAAAGAATCTATTGCTCAGGATAGTACTTTAAATTTATATTCTTCAGATGATAGTCACCCTAGCATATATGGTAGTTATTTGGCTGCATGTACTTTTTATGCTACAATATTTAAAAATAGTCCAATCGGATCTACTTATATGCCAATCGGAATAGGCCATGCTACAGCAGTTTCTTTACAAACTATCGCTTCTAATACTGTTTTAGATAGCTTATCTAATTGGAACATATTTAATGCTGATTTTACTTTTAATGTTAATAATGATACGGCTACTTTTAATAATCTGAGTTCTAATTTTGAAAGTGTTTTGTGGGATTTTGGAGACGGAATAACTTCCATTGATGAAAACCCCCTTCATATTTATGCTAATTCTGGTAATTATACAGTGTTATTAACTGCTTCCACAAATTCAAATTGTAATCAAGATACTATTACACACACTCTAACTATTAATATTCCTACAAATATTAATAGTGTAGAAGAAAATAAAAATCTCCTGAGAATAACTGATGTCTTAGGAAGAAAAACCTCCTTTAAAAAGAATAAAATCCTTTTTTATCTATTTGATAATGGGGAAGTGGAACAGAAAATTGTTGCTGAATAAGATTTACCTTAATCTTATTCCTACTTTTGCATTAATTATAATTTTCTATGAGTCATTTTTCTGATATTAACTTAAATAAGCAATTACAAAATGCGGTTTCTGATTTGGAGCTTACAAAACAAACTCCAATTCAGGAAAAGACTTTTTCTGAAATACTTAGTGGAACGGATATAGTTGGAATAGCACAAACAGGTACTGGTAAAACAATTGCGTATTGTTTGCCTCTTTTGCAAGAATTAAGTTATTCAGATCAAAAGAATCCTAGAATTTTAATCTTAGTTCCTACCAGAGAATTAGTAGTTCAGGTAGTAGAAACTATGGAAAGTTTAACTGAATATATTAGTTGTAGAATAGTAGGTGTATATGGAGGTACAAACATAAATACTCAGAAAATAAAATTGCAAGATGGAGCAGATGTTGTGGTTGCAACCCCAGGAAGATTATACGATTTAGCACTCTGCAGAGCTTTACAACTTAAGGGAATAAAGAAATTAGTGATTGATGAGGTAGATGTAATGTTAGATTTAGGTTTTCGTTTTCAACTTATAAATATATTTGAACTTCTTCCAGAAAGAAGACAAAATATAATGTTTTCAGCTACTATGACGGAAGAAGTTGATGAACTAATTTCTTCTTTTTTTAGTAGATCAAAAAGAGTTCAAATAGCACTAAGTGGCACTCCTCTTGACAATATTTCTCAGATAAAATATTCAGTACCTAACTATTATACAAAAGTAAATTTATTAGTCCATATTTTAAGGAATAAGGAAGAATTGAAAAAGGTTTTAGTTTTCGTGTCATCCAAAAAAATTGCTGACCGATTATTTGAAGCTTTAGAAGAATTTTTTATTTCAGATATTGCGGTTATTCATTCTAATAAAAGTCAGAATTACAGGTTTAAATCTATTAAAAAGTATGATGAGGGAACTTGCAGAATCCTAATAGCAACTGATATAATTGCTAGAGGTATGGATTTAGATAAAATCTCTCATGTTATAAATTTTGACACTCCAATTTATCCTGAAAATTATATGCACCGAATTGGAAGAACGGGACGAGCAGAAGAAAAAGGTAAATCACTTTTGTTTTATACTGAGAAAGAGGAGAAAAACAAAGAATTTATTGAAGATTTAATGAATTATAAGATTCCAGTTTCAGAAATACCAGAAGAAGTAGAAATAACTCAACAATTAACCGAAGAAGAGCGTAAATCAAATGGAAAGAATTTTTACAGGAATGTGAAAAAAGTAGAGGTCGGACCTTCTTTTCATGAAAAGAAAGAAAAGAATAAGAAGGTAAATGATAGAGATAAGTGGAGGAAAGAGAGAAGAGTAAAATACAAGAAACCAAAAAGTAGAGGAGATAAAGGAGTGAATAGACGAAGAAAATAATTATTACCTTTAACAAAAATTAAAACTATGAAACGCATTCTTTTTCTGTTTATATTATCTGTTCCAACATTAGTGTTTTCTCAAATTACATTTAGTCCGGAAATTATAATAAGCGATAATACAACTGGATATGGAAGACCAAGAATAGCTCTTACTGCAAATGATATTCCTTTAATTATTTGGTTTAAGGAAGGAAATGATCACTCTATTATGATGAGTAGGGGAAATGGGGATGGTACTTTTAGTACTCCTATTGAAATTGTAGACCATGATTTGGAACCTACTGGTTTTATAGGTCCGGAAATTACATCAAAAGGAGATACTGTTTATATTACTTTTATTTGTGGGATATCAAATGACGCTATCATGATTAAGAAATCTTTTGATGGAGGCCTTACTTTTTCGGATACCATAAGGGTTTCTCCAAATGATAATAATTTCCAATATTATATGCCAAATATTAAGGTAAAAGATGATGGAAATCCTATTGTAAGTTACATGAAATGTACTCAGAATGACACAGACTTTGAACAAATAGTAAATATTTCTATGGATTTTGGGTCTACTTTTGATAATGAAGTAAATGCTTCAGAATTAGTTCCTGGAGAACCGTGTGACTGTTGTAAATCAACTATTGTTACTAAGGGTAATAATGTTTATTTACTTTTCAGAAATAATGAAGTTAATGTAAGAAATACTTACATTTCAAGATCTACTGATGGTGGAATTTCATTTACCTCTACACAAGATTTAGATGATTTGAATTGGATTATTAATGCTTGCCCAACATCATCTCCAAATGGAGTGTTAAATGGTGATTCTATTTTAGTGGCAAGTAGAAGTGGAGCTACTGGAGTAAATCAAGTGTATTATTCAAATGTGAACTCAAATAATCTGCAAAAGAATTATTATAGAACAATTGATGAGATAGGATCTGGATTGCAAGATCAGGTTGAAGTTGCTGGAGAGGGAAATATATTAGGAATTGTATGGCACGATAATAGAAATATGAATAATGCTTGTTATTTATCTTACACTATAGATGGAGCTAATAATATTGGTGGATCTATTGAAATGTCAAATTCTATTATAGGACACAAGAAGTTTCCAGATATTGAATATTCTAATGGTAAGTTCTATTTTGTGTATAGCTTTAGTTCTGATCAGTCTATAATATATAAGGAATTAGATTTATCTAATATTAATAATAGTAATCTTCCTGAAACACCTTCTAATTCAAAAGTGATTAGTACTACTGATTTTCATGGAAAGAGATGTAAGCCACAAACAAATATACCATACCTAAATATTTATCAAGATGGTAGAGTTGAGAAGAAGGTAATAATAGAATAAATATTACTATTTTATATATTTACTGTATGAATATCCTCTTTTCTCTACTTCCGTCAGAATAGATGTAAATTAGAGGGATATTTGGTTTTGGACTTATTGTTTTTCCATGTATATCAATAACTCTAATTAGTTTCTTGTTATTAGTCACTTCATTTATATAAGTAGGAAAACAATTATTACTAAATGATGTCCAACTATCTACAGCAAAATTATATTCACAATAAGCGACATCATCAACATCAATACAAGTTAAACTAGGGTTGTTGATTGACATAAAGTACCACAACCCACTATTATTTCCGTTTCTTAGATCTATTGAGGTAAGGTTGTTGTTAGAACAGGTAACTTCAAAAAGTTGAGTATTGTTTACTAGATTTAATGTACTTAAATTATTATCGTAACAAAATAAAGATTGTAGAGCAATGAAACTTTCAATTCCTGTTAAGTCAGAGATGTTATTATTATTGATCGTGAGATCTGTAACTGTGTCAATAGCAGAGGTCTCAACAAAACCGTCCTTTACAAGGTCATAACCATAGTTTATTAGAGACTGTTCAAAGTTTGTGTCCGGGATAGACGTGTATTGACTAAAAGCAGATAAAGGAAATAGAAATAGTAAAAATAATTTCTTCATAGTTGATGGTTTTATTTTTTAAACGAAAAATATTATTGTAAGTTCTACAAAACTAACATTTTTCTGCACATTTCTCTCCATCAATAGCTGCTGAAATAATACCTCCAGCATACCCTGCTCCTTCTCCACATGGAAAGAGTCCTTCAATCTGAGGGTGTTGGAAGGTGTTTTTATCTCTAGGAATACGAACAGGAGAGGAGGTTCTGCTTTCTGGAGCGTGTATTACCGCTTCATTGGTTAAATATCCCTTCATTTGTTTGCCGAATTGTTTAAATCCTTCTATCAAATTCTGGTTAATAAACTCTGGTAATACATCTGATAATTCAGTTGATGTAGTGCCAGGAAAATATGAAGTTTCTGGGATGTCTACAGATTGTTTGTTATTGGTAAAATCAACCAATCTTTGTGCTGGAACTTTTTGAGTTTCTCCTGCCAATTTCCATGCTTTTTGTTCTATTTCTTTTTGAAATTGAATTCCAGCTAATGGTCCAAATTCTTTATATTTTACAAAATCTTCTAACTTTAATTCAACTACAATCCCTGAGTTAGAAGTTTTAAAATCTCTTCTGGAGGGAGACCATCCATTGGTTACTACCTCTCCATCACTAGTAGCACAAGGAGCTATGATTCCACCAGGACACATACAAAAAGAATAAACTCCTCTGCCATTTACTTGTTTTGCAAGCGAGTAGGGTGCAGGAGGTAAATATTCTCCTCTATCTTCACATTTATATTGTATCTGATCTATTAATTCTTGTGTGTGTTCTACTCTAACACCAATTGCAAATTCTTTTATCTGTATTTCTATTTCTTTTTTATAAAGTAGTTCAAAAATATCTCTTGCCGAATGCCCTGTAGCTAATATTACTTTATTTGAGTTTATTGTATTATCTGAAAGTAGTTTTACTCCATCTACTTTATTATTTTTTAAAATAATATCAGTCACGCGAGAATTGAACAAAATCTCTCCTCCGTACTCCAAAATTGTCTCTCTGATTTTCTGAATAATTTGTGGAAGTTTGTTTGTTCCAATATGAGGATGAGCATCTACTCTTATTTCTGGTGTAGCTCCATGCATAATAAGCACATCTAATATCTTGTTTACATCACCTCTTTTCTTACTTCTGGTATAAAGTTTCCCATCTGAGAAAGTTCCTGCACCACCTTCACCAAAACAGTAGTTAGAATCCTTATTTACAATATGTTCTTTTGTTAGTTTTGCTATATCTTTTCGTCTTTCTTGAACGGCTTTTCCTCTTTCAATTACAATTGGTTTTTTACCTTTCTCTAATAGTTTTAAAGCAGCAAAAAGTCCAGCCGGTCCAGCTCCAATAATTATAATTTCTTCTTTTCCGTTTGCATCTTTGTATGCAGGAAGATTTTCTTTTGCTTTTACATGTTTTTCTGATACACAAACTCTTAGCTTTAGATTGATTTTCACTATTTTCTGTCTAGCATCTGTTGATCGTTTTAATATTTCTAGATGAGTTATTTCAACTTCTTCTATTTGCAACTTCTTTGCAACTATGTTTAATAGTAATGCTCTTTTAGAAGCTTCTTCTGGTGATACTTGTATTTGTAAATCTTTAATCATACTACAAAAATACATTCTTTACTATGAAAAAGTAATATTGTCACAATTAGTTTTTTATTAGGTATTCATTTAGAATGTATCTATATTTGTAAAAATTAAAATACAATGAAAAAATTAGTTTTCTTATTATTTATTATATGTTATTCTATTTCCTCTTTTTCTCAGGAAAATAGAATTGTATTAAAATCAGGAACCTTTAAAACGGATAATTATTTTGATTTAAATATTTCAGATAATGATAACTATCGAATGTTATTTTTTAATCAAATTCCTAACCAAAAACAAAAGAATGAGTTACAAAAGTTAGGAGTGGAGTTTTTGTATTATTTACCAAAGAATATCTTTGTTGTAAATCTTCAGAAAAGCATTTCTGAGAATCAACTAAAACAATATAATATAACTTCAGCAAATAGAATACTTCCATCATATAAGATAGATAAGAAATTGCAGAACAGTTCTTTTCCAGAATGGTGTTTAAAAGATGATTTATTGCATATAAAGGTTTTATTTTATAGTAATGTTAATTTTAGTAGATGTGTTGAAAAAATATCATTATTATCTAATAAAATAGAATCTATTAATGAATCTTCTAAATCATCGATTGTGTCCATTGATCCCTATAAAATTAATTCTATTTCTGATCTTTCTTTTGTTTCGTATATAGAACCAATAGACGCACCTGCATTTCCTGAAAATAAAACAGGAAGAACCTTACATAGATCAAATACCATTAATACTGATTATCCTACAGGAAAAAATTATAATGGAGATGGAGTAAATGTCATGATGCATGATGATGGTTATGTTGGTCCACATATTGATCGTGAAGGAAGATTAGATCAATCATTTTGCTCTGGCTGCTCATCATCAGGTTCAGATCACGGAGATCATGTTTCAGGAACTATTATGGGAGCAGGTAATTTAGATCCTGATGGAAGAGGTATGGCTGATGGTGCTTTTTTGTATGTTTTAGGATACTCAACTAACAACTATTTTAATTATGTTCCTAATCTATATACAAATTATGATGTTGTTATTACTTCTGCTTCTTATAGTAATGGATGCAATGCTGGATATACATCATTAGCCCGTGATCTAGATGAACAGAATAATACATATCCGAATTTGATTCATGTATTTTCTGCTGGTAATGATGGAAATTCTGATTGTGGATATGGAGCAGGTTCAGGATGGGGCAATGTTACTGGAGGACATAAACAAGCTAAAAATGTTGTTACTGTTGCGAATCTTAGTTTAACGGGGTCTTTATCATCTTCTTCTAGTAGAGGTCCTGCTGCTGATGGTCGTATTAAACCTGATATCAGTGGAAAAGGTACATCTGTTTATTCAACAGAGGAGAATCAAACTTATGGTACTAAAACTGGGACCTCCATGTCTTGTCCTGGTATTTCTGGCGTAATGGCACAATTGTATCACGCTTATAAAGAACTAAACAGTGGAGTTAATCCACCATCTGCTTTGATGAAATGTATTCTACTTAATTCAGCAGATGATATAGGGAATCCAGGACCAGATTTTAAACATGGTTGGGGGGAAGTTAATGCATATAGAGCAGTTAAGATGTTAGAATCAGTTAATTATATATCAGACAGCATATCTCAAGGTAATATCAGAAATCATACCATTAATATTCCTTCAAATATATCTAAAATTAAAATTATGGTATATTGGCATGACAAGGAGGCTAGTACATCTGCATCGATTTCTTTAGTCAATGATATTAATATACAATTAACTGATTCCTCAGGAGTTTCATATAACCCATGGGTTTTGGATCCGACAGCTAATTCTACAAACCTTAACCAAAATGCTGTTAGAGGAATTGATAATTTGAATAATATGGAACAGATTACAATTGATAGTCCTAATGCTGGTAATTATACATTAACTATTGATGGATATGCTATCCCCTATGGACCTCAAAATTACTATGTTACTTATGAATTTATTACGGATGATATAGAATTAACTTATCCTATTGGTGGAGAAGGTTTAGTTCCTGGAGATACAGAATATATAAGATGGGATACTTACCAAGGAGGATCACTTTCTATTCAATATAGTGTTGATAGTGGAGTTAATTGGTCTACTATTACAAATAGTGCAACAGCTAGTAATGGATATTATACTTGGAGTGTCCCTAATTATGTTACTGATGAAGCATTTATAAGAATTATTGGAAATGATACATCACAATCATTATTTCCTTTTACAATTATTAATGTCCCTTCAAATCTTAATGTTTATTGGCCTTGTCCTGATTCTATTAATTTTTCATGGAGTTCTGTTAGCGGAGCTACTTCATATGATATATGTATGCTTGGTCAAAAATATATGGATTCTATTTATTCAACTAATAGTACAAGTGTATGGATAATAAATCCAAATCCTAGTATAATAGATTCATGGTTTTCTGTTCGTGCAAAGGTAAATAATTCAAATGGGAAAAGAGCAATAGCTATTAATGCTCAATCTCAAAATACTGCTTGTTCTGGTTATGGATGTACCGATTCGGCAGCTGTAAATTATGATTCTTTAGCAATAATAAATGATGGATCTTGCTGCTATATATCCGGTTGTACAGACCCCTCAGCTCTAAATTATGATTCGTTATCATGTTTTGATGATGGTTCATGTATATTACCAATTGTAGGTTGTACTAATCCATCATCCCCTAATTATAACCCATTGGCTAATACGACTACAGCTTTTGGAGGAGCTTTAGATAACACTATTGGAGCTGGAGGTTATTATTATGGTAATAGACACTTAATATTTGATGCAATTACATCATGTAAGATTGTTTCAGCAGTTGTTTTTGCAGATATTTCTACCAACATAACTTTTGAATTGAGAGATAGTATTGGAAATCCTATAGATGACACAACAATTGCAGTTCAATCAGGTATGCAGAGACTATATTTTGATTTTGATGTGCCGATAGCTAATAATTTGCAGTTAGGTATATCATCTTCTAATTCAGGATTATATAGAAATAACACAGGAGCAACTTTTCCAACTACCATTGGTAGTGTTTTGACATTTACAGGATCGAATATTACTTCAACACAAGATAATTGGTATTTTTATTATGACATTGAAGTAGAAGCTTCTTGTGATAGTATTATTCTACCAGTTTATGGATGTACAGATTCTACAGCGTTAAATTATTCTTCTTTATCAAACACAGATGATGGATCTTGCTGTTATATATCTGGATGTACAGATCCTTTAGCTATAAATTATGATTCTACAGCTTGTTATGATGATAATAGTTGTATACAAGCAATTTTAGGATGTGATAATCCTTTATATATTAATTATGATCCAAATGCAAATACTAGCATTGCGTTTGGAGGAATTTTAGACAGTACTTTTGGCACAGGAGGATATTTTAATGGAGATCAGCATTTAATATTTGACGCCTCAAAAGTATGTGTTATTAAGTCAGCAGATATTTATTCTGAATCAACAAATACAATAACCTTTGAGTTAAGAAATAGTGGAGGAAATGTAATAGATGACACAACATTATCTGTTTTGGCAGGTGCACAAAGAATAGATCTTAACTTTCGAGTTCCAATTGCTAGCGATATGCAATTAGGAGTAAGCTCTGGAGCATTATCTAATGACGGCTTATATAGAAACAATTCTGGCTCAAATTTTCCATATAATATAGGTTCAGCATTAAATATTACAGGAACAAGTGCTTCTACATCTGGGTATTATTATTTTTATTACAATATAGAAGTTGAAGCTGAATGTTTAAGTGAAAGTTGGGATTGTGACCAGGATATTTGTTATGATCCAGGAACTGGAAATGGACAATATTCTTCACTAGCTGCATGTCAGGCAAATTGTGTTTCTACGTCAATAATATCTCAAGATATAGAATATCTAAATCTTTATCCAAATCCTGCATCTGAATATATCAATATTAAAAGTATAAATAATATAGATGAAATTAGAATTTTTGATATTCAATCAAGAGTTGTGTTTTCTGAGAAAATAAACTCTAAAACAAAGAGAATTAATATTTCAAACTTAAGTACAGGAATATATATTACAGAGGTTCTAATAGACAATATTATTACAAGAAAAAAGTTTGTAATAAGTAATGAGAAAACAAAATAAAATACTAATTCTATTTATTGTAATTTCATCTGTTTCTTACTCTCAGAAACTAACACTTAAAGATTATGTAATAGAAGATGGAGATACTATCTTGCTTTCAGATATTCCTGTTATAGAAATTATTACATTTAAGGATGCAAAGGAGAAAGTAAGGTATAATAGACTAAAAAGAAAAGTTTTGAAAGTTTATCCGTACGCTATTTACACAAAGAATAAACTGAAGGAAATTGAAGAGGAACTTTCAGAAATAAAGAGAAGAAGAAAAAAGAAACAACATACTAAACAAGTATCGTCTTTTCTGAAAGAGGAATTAGGAGAGAAGATGAAAAAACTTACTAGGAAAGAAGGAAATATATTAGTGAAGTTAATTTATAGAGAAACAAATATCTCTACTTATAAATTATTAAAGGAGTATAGGGGATCTGTAAATGCTTTCTTTTGGCAAACTACGGCTAAAATGTACGACAATAACCTAAAACAAGAATATGACCCTGTAAATAATAGGGAGGACATGTTAATAGAACATATTATTATAAATGCAAAATTAGAAGGGAAGTTGTGAAGATTCCTTGCTAAATAGTTTAGATCTTAAAATATCATTTAAGATTACTCAATAATTATCTTCTTTTCTACTGTTCCGTCATTGTATATGTAGAATAGTGTGGTGTTTCGTTTTTCGTTAACTTCTCTTCCTAATATGTCTGTTATTTTAAGAAGTTTTTTGTTGTAATTCTGTTCTTCTATTGCAGTTACTTCACAAACAGCAATACAAGCAGCTTGAGTAGGGTATATTCCGTTTCCTGTTCCTGGATCAACACAATTCCCCTGTACGTCACAATCCCAAGTTGGTGTAATTGTTATGTTCACTGGATTAGAACTTGCTACACATCCATTTGTATCAGTTATAGTGAGAATATAAGATCCAATTTGTGTTGGGATAAAATTTGCTGTTGTAGCTACAGAAAGACCAGCTAATGTCCAGTTATACGAATATCCTGGAGTTCCTCCATTAACTGTTGATTGAAGTTGATTTCCATTTTGGGTAACTGATACTATTATCTGTGATGGAGATAAGATTGTAAAAGAGGTAGTTCCAAAAGTTCCTTGTGCATCTGTGATACTAACATTATATGTTCCTGCATTTAAATTATTAGGGTTTACTCCAAACCAATTAGTAACATACGGAGCCACCCCTCCACTAATACAAGCAGCAGCTGTTCCATTTGAATCTCCAAAACATTCTACATTTGTTGTAACTGTATTTACTGTAAGTGCTCCTGGTTCAGTAGCATCAAAACTTCCCGCTTCAAAGAATACTCCAGAATCATGTGAGTCATCACTACCATCTGCAATAGCTAGTTTTATGTGGTAAACATTACAAGGAATAACAGCAGCTGAGGCTGTAAATACATCTGTATATCCATTAAAAGCAGATACTGTAGCTGCACTATCATGGTTGTAATATTGACTATTAAGAGTGTTATTAACAGTAGAGATGGTAATTGGTAAAGATGGATTTGAGTTTGGAACAACAGCAATGTTAATAGCTCCACCAGGAAAAGCGGGAGGTGAGGCATATGGGCCGGTTATTCCAGGTCCAGAAATTAAAAAGGCAAAAACATCATTATAGTTGGAATTTACAAAAGTTAAATATTCTTCTGATGCAAAAACATAGTTGAATGTAACCGTATCAGCAGATGGTACAAAATCAAACTCCAGAATAGCAGCGTCTCCTGTAGAAGATACTGTGAAAGTTTGTCCTATTAATCCTGGAACAGAATTTGCAATTGTCAGTAAATCTGGATCTGAATTTCCCATCAATGATGTTGAAAGAAAGTAGGTGTCTAATGCTGGAGTTGAGTCAATAATATTCCATGCGGAATCATAAATATAATCCCACCAAGGAAGAGTGTCTGATCCAGTATTTCCGATAGAATCTACACCACCAGTTGACAAAACAAATCCACTATCAATACCAATTAATCCCATTGGATCTTTAAAGAATCCAATCTGAGAGGAATCTCCTATATAGCTATGATTTGATGTTAGTACACCGTTCCCAATAAGTACATTGTCAATTAAATATAATGGGTCATTAAAGTTCCCAGTAGTATTTATTTGTACTTGAGCAACGGATAACAGGGTAGTTATACAAAATAATGATAGTAATATATTTTTCATAAGTTTTATTTTTTGTAAAAATAGGTTTTATTATTTTAGTGTAGATATATTATTTATTCAGATTATAAAATTAATTATCTATTAATGATTCTCCATTTAAATTTGTGGTGAGTATACTGCTCATATAATCAAAAAAAGGTCGTATTACCTGAAATGAATGTAACACTGTTTTATAAAATTTTTTATCTATAACTTCTTTATTTTTAAATTTTCTTAGTAGTATGAAGTCCTTCTTATTTATTAATGTGATATTTGGATGGTTCTTGTCAAATCCTTTTGGGGCTTTTTTTAATGAATGTCTCTTGTAAAACCCTCCAAATGTTTCTTTAATATCTTTTGTGTTTAAAATCTCAGTAATAGTTTCTCCATCCAATTCAAACTCTTTACGTATTCTGAGCAGATCTTCTTTGTTTGGTTGCCAAAAACCAACTGCCAAAAATGAACCATCAGGAGTTATTTCTAAATGATATCCTCCTCTTAAGGATTCAGTTGCTCTTTTGTAACCACAACTTCTGTATGTTTTATAAGGTGATTTATCTTTCGAGAAACGAATATCTCGGTAAATTTTGTAAACTTTCATTCCCTCCAAATCGTCTGTAGAGGAAAGTTCTTGAAAAACAGAGGTGAAAAAGGATTTTATTTTCTCTTCTTCCGATAAATAATAATCTTTATTTTTAGCAAACCACTCTCTGTTATTGTTGTCTTTTATTTTGTTTAGAAACTTAAAAATAGAAGGATTTACTTGAGTGTCCATATTTACAGATCTAGGGAGTCAATTAGTTTTTTATCTGCAAATCTGGGTATACTTACTTTTAAGTTAGGTTCCATTTCCATAGCTCTTCTTATAGCAAAATTAGCTTCTTTGTTTCTAGCCCAGCTTCTTCTGCTTATTCCGTTATTTACATCCCAAAAAAGCATAGACTTTAATCTTCTATCTGAATCTTTACTACCATCTAACATCATGCCAAAACCACCATTTATAACTTCACCCCAACCAACACCACCACCATTATGGATTGAAACCCATGTAGCTCCTCTAAAACTATCTCCAATAACATTTTGTATTGCCATATCAGCAGTAAATTGGGATCCATCATAAATATTTGAAGTCTCTCTGTATGGAGAATCTGTGCCACTAACATCATGATGATCTCTTCCTAAAATTACGGGTGCAGAAAGTTCTCCACTATCAACTGCATTGTTAAATGCTTCTGCTATTTTCATTCTTCCTTCAGCATCTGCATAAAGTATTCTAGCTTCAGATCCAACTACCAATTTATTCTCTCCGGCAGCTTTTATCCAGTTTATATTATCGTTCATTTGTAATTTTATCTCTTCAGGGGAAGTTGACATGATATTTTCTAAAACTTCAGTTGCAATTCTATCTGTAATTTTCAAATCTGTTACGGAATTTGAAGAACATACCCAACGGAACGGACCGAAACCATAATCGAAACACATTGGCCCCATAATATCTTGTACATAAGAAGAATACTTAAATCCTCCCTTTTCGTTTAGTATATCTGACCCTGCACGGCTTGCTTCTAACAAGAATGCATTTCCATAATCAAAAAAGTACATACCTCTTTCTGTAAGGGTGTTTATTGCATTTGTATGACGAACCAATGTTCTTTGTACTTCTTTTTTGAATTGTTCAGGATTATTAGTCATCATATTATTTGCATCTTCAAAACTCACCCCAACAGGGTAGTATCCACCTGCCCATGGGTTGTGTAAGGAAGTTTGGTCGGAGCCTAATTCAATATCTATGTTTCTTTCTACCAACCTTTCCCAAAGGTCAACAATGTTTCCATCATAAGCAATAGATACAGCTTCTTTGTTTTCTCTGGCTTGTATGGCTCTATCAA
>Ga0208948_1000063_pt1 | contig 47265 bp, 37 predicted proteins | sample AOAMet11_17_M020_2_FD_188228 | JGI IMG/M metagenome (GOLD analysis project Ga0208948, IMG submission 188228) | Ammonia-oxidizing marine microbial communities from Monterey Bay, California, USA - CAN11_17_M020 (SPAdes) | ecosystem: Environmental > Aquatic > Marine > Intertidal zone | place...
AACAGAAAAAAGAATAAAACATACTTTTCAACAAGTAAAGTTATGGGTATTTTAAACCTTAGTGACAACTCATTTTATGATGGAGGAAAATACAATAGTACTAAGAAAATATTCATCCAAACGAAAAAGATGATAGATGAAGGTGTTAATATTATTGATATTGGAGCTCAATCATCTAGGCCAGGTTCGAATGAAATTTCAGAAGATGAAGAACTAAATAAAATCATTCCATCTCTAATAGAAATAAGAAAAAATTTCCCTAATGTACTCATTTCTGTTGATACATACCGAGCTAATGTTGCAGAAGAAAGTATTAACAATGGAGCAGATATTATCAATGACATTTCATCTGGAGATTTAGACAAAAACATGTTCACTGTTATTGCAAAATACAAGGTTCCCTATATTATTATGCACATGCTTGGAACTCCAAAAAACATGCAAGAAAATCCAATGTATAACAATGTAGTTGAAGAGATTATTAATTATTTTCAACAAAAAATTGCAACACTTCACGACTTAGGTATTAATAATTTGATAATTGACCCGGGGTTTGGATTTGGAAAAACTCTAGAAAATAATTATGAAATTTTGAATAATTTGGAGAAATTGAAATGTTTAAAATATCCTATTTTGGTAGGAGTTAGCAGAAAGAGTATGATTTACAAATTATTAGATACTGATGCAAATCAGGCTCTTAACGGAACGTCTGTTATAAATACTATAGCACTTACCAAAGGAACTGACATTTTAAGAGTTCATGACATAAAAGAAGCTGTTGAGTGTATAAAAATTGTTAATTTCGCACAAAACAAATAATTAATGGATATTATCTGGGAACCTATTTTTACGATTGCAAGTTACGATATATCTTTCATGGATTTAATTGATCTTGCCTTGGTAGGATACTTACTTTTCCGATTATACAGACTAGCGAAAGGAACTTCTTCCATCAATATATTTTTTGGACTAATTGCCATCTATTTTACTTTCCAAATTGTAGATCTACTCAGAATGAGATATATCACTCAGATTTTAGGAGGGTTTATTAGTATTACTTTTATTGTTATTGTCATACTTTTTCAACAAGAGATCAAAAAGTATCTAAGCCAAATAGGAAAAGGAAAGGTTATAAAAAATCAGAAACTATTAAAAATATTTAATACTAAAAATGAAAAAAATATTAATATTGACGCTATTATAAAAGCATGCACCTCTTTTCAGAAAAGCAAAACTGGAGCTATTATTGTACTTACTTTAACTAATGACCTAAATTACATCACAGAATCTGCCGTGCAGATAGATTCAAAAATTACTTTTCCTCTTTTAGAAAGTATCTTTTATAAGAATTCTCCTCTGCATGATGGAGCTGTAATAATAAGAAACAATAGAATAGTAGCAGCGAGATGCATATTACCTGTTAGTAATGATGATGATTTCCCTGGAGAATTAGGAATGAGACACAGATCAGCTGTTGGTATGAGCGAACATTCAGATGCAATAATACTTATTGTTTCGGAGGAAAACGGAAAAATATCCTCCACTTCTGATGGAAATATAGAAATTGATTTATCTGAAAAACAACTTAAGAACTATCTAATTGAGAAGTTTCATAATCCAACAGATAGTTAAAATTCAATCAAGAATCATACTGCAAATTATCTATAATAGTATTTAGTGTTGCACTTGGTCTCATCACATTATTAACTAACTCTTCATCAGGAAAATAATATCCGTTTATATCTTCATTATTGCCTTGAGACTCATTTATCTCTGCAACAATTTTTTCTTCATGAGTTTCCATTGTATCTGATACATTTTCAAAAATAGATTGTAATGACTTATCTTCAGTCTGATTTGACAACTCTCTAGCCCAATACATAGCTAAGTAAAAATGAGAACCTCTGTTATCTAGATGTCCTACTTTTCTGAGTGGAGATTTTCCATTCATAAGCAAAACTTCAGTTGCTCTTTCTAAAGTTATTGCTAAAACTTTTGCTTTTTGATTATTGTTAACTTCAGAAAGATGCTCTAATGATTCTTTTAGAGCTAAAAACTCCCCTAATGAATCCCATCTTAAATGTCCTTCAGAAGTAAATTGTTGCACATGCTTTGGAGCTGACCCTCCAGCTCCTGTTTCAAACAAACCTCCACCATTCATAAGAGGTACAATCGACAACATTTTTGCTGAAGTTCCTAGTTCTAAAATCGGAAATAAATCTGTAAGATAATCTCTAAGCACATTTCCTGTAACCGAAATAGTGTTTTCTCCTTTTTTAACTCTATCCAAAGTAAAAAGAGTCGCTTGATAAGGAGGTAAGATTCTAATATTCAAACCATTCGTATCATGATCTTGTAAGTACCTATTTACTTTATTTATGATTTCTGCATCATGAGCTCTGTTTTCGTCTAACCAAAATACAGTTGGCCAATTTGTTGATTTCGCTCTATTAACTGCCAATTTTACCCAATCCTTGATTGGGTTATCTTTTGTTTGGCACATTCTCCAAATATCCCCTTCTTTAACATTATGTTCAATAAGAATATTTCCTGTAGTATCTATAACCCTTACCACACCAGCAGTTTGAATTTCAAAAGTCTTATCATGGGAACCATACTCTTCAGCTTTTTGAGCCATAAGACCTACATTTGGAACAGTTCCCATAGTAGTTGGATCAAACGCTCCGTTTTGTTTACAAAAATCAATAGTAGCACTATAAATAGATGCATAAGAGCTATCCGGAATAATTGCTTTGATGTCTTCCGTTTTATTATCTCTGTTCCACATTTTTCCAGAAGTCCTGATCATAGCAGGCATAGATGCATCAATTATTACATCAGAAGGAACATGAAGATTTGTAATTCCTTTTTCAGAATCTACCATTGCCAAGTTTGCATTATTTTCGAAAGTATCATTTATGTCTCTCTCTATTTCTACTCTTTTTTCAGATGGTAGATTTTGTAATTTATCTACTAAATCACCAAAACCATTTCTAAAATCGACTCCTAAATCATTAAGTATCAATTGATGTTTTTCTATTAAATCAGCAAAGAACACAGATACTGCATGTCCGAAAATAATCGGGTCAGAAACCTTCATCATAGTAGCTTTCATATGTAAAGAAAGAAGAATTCCTTGATTTTTTGCATCTTGCATTTCTCTTTGTAAAAATGAAATAAGATCTGTTTTACTCATAACACTAGAATCAATTATTTCCTTATCTAAAAGTGGAGTACTTTCTTTCAGAGTTGTTATTGTTCCATCTGCAGCAAACAACTGAATTTTCACATCTGTATATTTCTCAATACAAACAGACTTCTCATTATGAAAAAAATCACCGCTTTCCATAGTAGCGACATGCGTTCTGGAATTAGCACTCCAATCCCCCATTGAATGAGGATTTATTTTTGCATAATTCTTTACTACTTTAGGAGCTCTCCTATCTGAATTTCCTTCACGGAGGACAGGATTCACTGCAGAACCTTTAACTTTATTATACTTAGATTGTACCTCCTTTTCTTCATCTATCTTAGGAGAATCAGGATAAGGTGGAATTGCAAATCCTTTATTCTGTAATTCCTCAATCGTAGCAATAAGCTGTGGCACAGAAGCAGAAATATTTGGCAACTTAATAATGTTTGCCTCTGTCCTTTTTACTAATTCACCAAGTTCAGAAAGATCATCATTTACTCTTTTATTTTCTTCCAGATATTCAGGAAATATTGATAATACTCTAGCAGACAAGGAAATATCCTTTGTTTCTATCTCAATTCCAGCTTTTGAAGTAAAAGCACGTATAATTGGCAATAATGAATGAGTAGCCAACATTGGAGCTTCATCTGTTTTTGTGTAAATTATTTTTGATTTCTGATGACTCATTTACTTTTATCTTTTAAGAAATTAATATCCAAAAATGTCATCTAAAGACAAATAATTAATTTCACCATATTCTTTTAATACTTCCATATCTAATCTTTCTTTGTCTCCCAAAATCATTACAACTCTGTTTTTACCAGCAACATAGTTATTATGAAAATCTATAAGTGTATTCATATTAAAAGATTGTACCTGATTATAAAGATCTTTTCTGATATCATAATCTACCCCTACCTTCTTAGCTTGTTCATATTGTGATAAAACTTTAAACCTTGTCAATCTTTCTGTTCTTATTCTTTGCTCTATACTTTCTTTAGCATTGTTCATATTCTCATCTGCTTGTGGCATATTTTCTAATAATTCAGTCATACTGAATAAAGCTTCCTCTAACTTGTCAGATTGAGTACCCACATAAGAGAATGAATAGTGTGATTTTCCTAGCTCTTTAGGAATAGAATATGTACTATACACAGAATAAGCTAAAGCTTTCGACTCTCTCATATCCTGAAAAACAATAGAACTCATTCCTCCTCCAAAATAAGAGTTATGAAATGAGATTTTAGGAATATCTGAAATATTCAATAACCCTCCTTTTGCTAACAACAATATTTCCGCTTGTTGCATATCATAATCCACAACAAATACGGTTGGGTTATCTAACGGAAGTTCTTCATACTTTAATCCATCTGGTATGTCTAACAAATCTGTATTATTCGTATGGTGAGTATGTAAATTTGAAGCGATAAGATCTATTTTTTCTGGTCCATAATACAAAATTCTGTGTTTATAAGTTGTTAGATTTTTAAGTAGTTCTAACAAGTCAGATGATGTTACCTGGTTTAAATCCTTCTCTGATATTTTATTTCTAAAAGCAGAATTCTCTCCATGTTTTGCATAATTCATCATAGCAGACCATAAAATTGTTTGCTTGTTTAGTTTTGCATCATTTCTTTCTTTCGTTTTAGCTAACTTCAGATTAACTAAAGCATCCTCATCTGCTATAGCATTTGCCAAAATATTCTCAAACAAAACCAGAGAAGCTTCAAAATTAGATTGCAACCCACTTAATGTTACTTGAGTTTTATCCGCTCCACAACTTACAGACAAATCACATCCTAACTTATAAAACTCTTGCTGAACCTCCGCAGGAGAAAGTTCCTCAGTTCCTAAAAACTTAAGGTAATCTGTTGCTAATCTTAATCTGTTGTCATGATTAGTTCCCATATCAACAATATAGTTCAACTTAAACCTTTCATTCTCTGTATTCTCTTTATATAACAATGGAAGGTCTCCTACAATTGATTTTTGAATATCTTCTTCAAAATTAAGAAAAACAGGTTCAATATCTTTTACTTTTTCTTCAGATAGAGAAACTAAAAAATCTGATTGATCCTCTCTATTTACACTAACAGGAGTTATAATTGGTTTTTCAACTTTTGGAATAGAAGTATCTTCCCCTGTTCTTTTATATACTATTACATAATTATTATCTGAATAGTTTTCGTTTGCAAAATCAATAATATCTTGTTTTGTAATCTTTTCTAATTCTGCCATTTCATTTTGGTGTTCATTCCATGGAATATCTAAAATAAATGCATCAACAAATTCATTTGCTCTTCCACTATTAGATTCCATTTTCTTAATCTGACTTAATTTAAGATCAGAAATAATAGCTCCAACTAACCAATCTGGGAAATTACCTTTTTTAACTTCTTCTATTTGCGAAAGCAACAAATCTTTCACCTCCTCTAAAGTTTGTCCTGGTTTTGGACTACCATAGAATCCGTGCAAGGAATAATCCTTCATAATCATTGGGAAACAACCACCTCCAATTAATTCTTGAGATTGATTTAAATTCAAATCAATTAATCCAGCTGAAGAATTTGACAATACCATGTCTGTCATAGTTAATATCCTAGAATCTTCAGTGTTTGCACCATTAAAACGAAATCCCATATATAATCTTTCTGCTTCCGGTCCCCAAACTTCTGTTTCTACAACTTCTGTTATTGGAGATTCTTTTCTCACTTCAAATGTTGGTTGATCTTTAATCTCAAATTCACCCCAATATTTTTCAATTAATTTGATTGTCTCATCATAATCAAAATCCCCTGAAAGACAAATTGCCATGTTGTTAGGAATGTAATATTTATTAAAATACTTTCTAATCTCTGTTAATGAAGGATTCTTAAGATGATCAATTGTACCTATTGTTGTTTGTTGTCCATACTGATGAGTCGGAAACAATCCATCTAAAAGAGCTTCAAACATTTTTCTTCCATCATTATCTAATCCTCTATTTTTTTCTTCGTAAACTGTTTCTAATTCTGTATGAAACAATCTGAAAACAGGATATCTGAAACGTTCCGCTTCTAACTTTAACCATTTTTCAATTTGGTTAGAAGGTATATCATTAATATATACTGTCTTTTCATTAGAGGTGTATGCATTTGTACCTTTTGCACCAAGCCCTGTAACCATCTTATCATACTCATTTGCAATGGCAAACTTTGCAGCTTCACCAGAAACAGAATCAATCTGAGCCCAAACTCTTTCTCTATTTATAGTATCCGTCATTTCTATAGAACGATATTCCTCATATAAATTCTCAATTTTATCTAATAATGGTTTTTCTTTTTCATAATCTAAAGAACCATAAACATCTGTACCTTTAAAAAGCATGTGTTCCAAATAATGGGCTAATCCTGTAGCGTTTTCTGGGTCATTTTTACTTCCCGCTCTTACCGCAATATTTGTCTGAACTCTTGGAGCATCTGCATAAGAAGTTAAATACACCTTTAATCCATTATCTAGAGTATAAATCCTAGCATTTAAAGGGTCATTTTCTACATATTCATATCTATTTTCCATTTTCTTATTTTTGTTATTGATAGCATTAAATGTGAAATAGCCAAGTGCAGCTATCACAAGTACAATTGTTGAAATTTCTTTTATCTTCATAATTCATTTATTTGATTAATATTCTGGGTCAAGCCCTAATTTCTGTTGTAATGTTTTTAGTGATGGGTTTTCTTCTACCATCTTATTGAATTTATCTTTTGGTGTATATGGTATATCACTTTTTATTTGTTCAGACATTTCAGTTTTCACCTTTATAAAATCGTTTTGCAAATTAGTTCTTAAATAATTTAACAACTCTATTTTATTTTCATCTAATATCTTTTGTTGTGTATCGTTAGATATTTTTAGATGTATAGTGGTTTCAGACAAAGTAGGTAAAACTGAAGTTAATGTAATATATAAATTTGTTTTACCTTCTTCTTTTACTTTTTCAGAAAAACCCTTCCATATTTCAATCATTTTTTCTTCTGAAAATTCTTCAGATTTTTTTACAGTCTTTGCATCCTTATTTTCTTTCTTGTGTTCTCCATCTAAAATATCAGAAAGAGAAAACCTACTTCTAATTTTCTTGTCTTTTTTTTCAGATGGCTTTATATTTTCTTCTATCTTTTCTTCATTAACAGGAGAATTTGTTTCTTCAGAATCTTCTTTTGTTAAAATGTTTACCTTAGATTTCTCTTCTATTTCTAATTTCTGAATATTAGCGGGATTCTCTTTTTTAGAAGAATCAATTATTTGTTGATTACTGTTTTTTTTTTCAGCAACAAACTGACCAAGAGTTGCCATTTTCAACAACGATAATTCTACAAGCAATCTTTGATTTTTACTTGCTCTATATTCTAAATCACATTTATTGCAAATTCGGAGCGATTTTATCAGAAAACTTAGATTACATTGCTCAGATTGAGTAAGATATTTATTTTGCAACTCCTCACCTTTATCTAGTAAAATAATTGTATTAGAATCTTTAGAAACTAACAAATCTCTAAAATGAGAAGATAATCCCATAATAAACTGATGAGCATCAAAACCGTTTGATAAAATTTCATTGATAGTAAGCATTACTGAACTTACATCATTATCTAAAATCTGACTAGTAATTTTCAAATAATAATCATGATCTAAGATATTAAGATTTTCAATTACACTTTTATAAGTTAAAGTCAAATCAGAAGGGTCAACCAATCTATCAAATATAGAAAGAGAATCTCTTAGAGATCCTCCAGATTTTTGAGCAATAATATGAAGAGCGTCTTTTTCTGTAGAAATTTCTTCAGATTTTGCAACATACTCTAAATGAGAAACAATATCATTTATAGATATACTTTTGAAATCAAAAATCTGACATCTAGATAAGATTGTTGGAATAATTTTATGTTTTTCCGTAGTAGCTAAAATAAATATGGCATGTTTTGGTGGTTCTTCCAAAGTTTTCAAAAACGCGTTAAACGCAGAGGAAGATAACATATGAACCTCATCAATAATATAAATACTAAACTCTCCAACCTGAGGAGCAAATCTTACCTGATCAACTAAACTTCTGATATCATCAACAGAATTATTGGATGCCGCGTCTAACTCATGAATGTTAAATGAATGATGTTCATTAAAAGATTTGCAAGATTCACAAGAATTACAAGCGGTAATATTTTCCGAAATCTTTTCACAATTAATTGTTTTTGCTAAAATCCGTGCACAAGTTGTTTTTCCTACTCCTCTTGGACCACAAAACAAAAAAGAGTGTGCTAAATGATTATCTTTTATTGATTTTAATAAAGTATTTGTTATAGCAGACTGCCCTACTACATCTGCAAATGTAGTTGGTCGATACTTCCTAGCAGAAACTATAAAATCACTCATTAATTCTGATAAATTTTTACAGATTACAAATCTAATATTTATGATGATAAAACAGCTTCTTTTTACGGAAAAAATAATTTTCTGTTAGAAACTTATAATTTAATAAGAATTACTACATTTGCGAACCTTTTTAAAATGAATATTAATTAAATGAAAAGAACATGAATCATTACGAAACTGTTTTCATTATGACTCCCGTTTTATCTGAAGATCAGGTAAAGGAAACAGTAAAAGGATACATCTCATACTTAAAAGACAATAAAGCAGAGATAGTGTCAGAGGAAAATTGGGGACTTAAAAAACTTAAGTACACCATACAAAAAAAGAAATCTGGTTTTTATTACCTGATGGAATACAAAGCTAACGGAGCTATTTTACCAAAGATGGATGTAGAGTTCAAAAGAGATGAAACGGTATTAAGATGGTTAACAGTAAGATTAGATAAATTCGCTGCTGAATATGCTGTTAGGAGAAAAAATAGACTAAGTGAAACTAAAAAACCTACAGAATAATGGCAAGAAATAAAACAGAAATCAGATATCTGTCTCCTGTAGATATCGACAAAAGAAGAAAAGACAAATACTGTCGTTTCAAAAAGATGGGGATTAAGTATATTGATTATAAAGACCCAGAATTTTTAATGAGATTCTTGAATGATCAAGGTAAAATACTACCAAGAAGAATAACTGGAACTTCACTAAAGTACCAAAGAAGATTAGCTACTGCAGTAAAAAGATGTAGACAATTAGCTTTGTTACCATATGTTGGCGATAACCTAAAATAATAACCCTTAAATACTATAAAAATGAATATTATATTATTAGAAAATATTGAAAAAGTAGGTTTTAAGGATGAAATTGTAACTGTAAAAAATGGTTATGGTAGAAATTTTTTAATTCCTCAAGGAAAAGCTATTTTAGCAACTTCTTCATCTGTAAAAGTTTTAGAAGAAAAACTAAGACAACAAGCAACAAAAGAAGAGAAAGTTATTGAAACCGCTAACGCGACTGCAGAAACTTTAAAAGAGATGGACATTAAGATTAAAGCTAAAATTGCAGAAGGAATTAAATTGTTTGGTAAAGTTACTTTATCTCAATTTATGTTAGCCTTAGATGGTTTAGATATTGATAAAAACTTTGTAAATATCCCAAATGCAAAAGAATTGGGTAAATATGAAGCAACTATCAGAATACATAGAACTATTACTGTTACTGTTCCATTTGAAGTTGTTGCAGAGTAATTAATAACGAAAATACTTTTAAAAGCCCGATTTTTTTCGGGCTTTTTTATTGATTAATTTTATCTATTTTTTATTAAGTTTGCACCGTAAAATATTTATATGGCATTTGATATTAACATGATTAAAGAGGTGTACAAAAAGTACCCTACAACAGTTGAAACTGCAAGAAAAGTAACCGGAAAACCACTTACTTTATCAGAGAAAATTTTATACACTCATCTTTGGAACGGAAATGCAGAACAATCATTTACAAGAGGAAAAGATTATGTTGATTTTGCACCAGACAGAGTAGCTATGCAAGATGCAACTGCACAAATGGCTTTATTACAATTTATGCAAGCAGGAAAAGATAAAGTAGCGGTACCTTCTACTGCACATGCCGATCATTTAATTCTAGCAAAATTAGGAGCAGATAAAGACTTGCAAGAAAGTTTAAATACAAACAATGAAGTATTTAATTTTTTAAGTTCGGTATGTAATAAATATGGAATTGGATTTTGGAAACCAGGAGCAGGAATTATCCACCAAGTAGTATTGGAAAATTACGCTTTTCCTGGAGGAATGATGATTGGAACAGATTCACACACAGTAAATGCCGGAGGATTAGGAATGGTAGCTATTGGTGTTGGTGGTGCAGATGCAGTAGATGTAATGGCAGGAATGCCTTGGGAATTAAAATTTCCGAAATTAATTGGAATTAAACTCACTGGAAAATTAAGCGGTTGGGCATCAGCTAAAGATGTAATATTAAAAGTTGCAGGAATACTTACCGTAAAAGGAGGAACTGGAGCTATTGTAGAGTATTTTGGAGAGGGGGCTAAATCACTTTCAGCAACAGGAAAAGGAACTATTTGTAATATGGGAGCTGAAGTAGGTGCGACCACTTCCACATTTGGATATGATGAAAGTATCGAAAGATATTTAAGAGCTACTGACAGAAATGATGTAGCAGATGCTGCAAATGAGATTAAAGAACACTTAACGGGAGATGCGGAAGTTTACGAAAATCCTGAAAAATATTTTGATGAAGTAATTGAAATTAACTTATCTGATTTGACTCCGCATTTAAACGGACCATTTACTCCAGACTTAGCAACTCCAGTTTCTGAAATGAAAGAAAAAGCAGTAAAGAACGATTGGCCTTTAGATGTAGAATGGGCATTAATTGGTTCTTGTACCAACTCTTCTTATGAAGATTTAACTAGAGCAGCTTCTATTGTAGAAGACGCAGTAAGTAAAGGACTTAAACCAAAAGCAACCTTAGGGATAAACCCTGGTTCGGAGCAAGTAAGATATACTGCTGAAAGAGATGGATTAATGGATTCCTTTATAAAATTTGAATCCACTAAAATATTTACTAACGCTTGCGGACCTTGTATTGGACAATGGGACAGAGAAGGGGCAAATAAACAAGAAAAAAATACAATTGTTCATTCCTTTAATAGAAATTTCGCTAAGCGTGCTGATGGAAATCCAAATACACATGCGTTTGTTGGTTCTCCAGAAATGGTTGCTGCAATTGCAATCTCTGGAAGATTGGATTTTAACCCAATTACTGATACACTTTCAAACGAAAATGGTGAACAGGTAAAACTATCAGAACCTTTTGGAATGGAATTACCATCTCAAGGGTTTGCAGTAGAAGATAACGGATATCAGAAACCTTCTGAAAATGGGAATAACATTGAGGTAGTTGTAAGTCCTAATTCAAACAGATTACAATTACTAACTCCTTTCAATCCTTGGGATGGAGAAAACATTACAGGAGCAAAACTGCTAATAAAAGCAAAAGGGAAATGTACAACTGATCATATATCTATGGCAGGACCATGGTTAAGATACAGAGGACATTTAGATAACATTTCTAATAATTGCTTAATTGGAGCGGTAAATGCTTTTGGTGGACAAACTAATTCTGTAGTAAGCCAAATTGACGGAACAACTGATGAAGTACCGAATATTGCCAGACAATATAAAGCTGCTGGAATCACCTCTATTGTCGTGGGTGATCACAACTATGGAGAAGGGTCTTCTAGAGAACATGCTGCTATGGAACCAAGACACCTTGGTGTAATGGCAGTTATTGTAAAATCATTTGCTCGAATTCACGAGACAAACCTTAAAAAACAAGGTATGTTAGGACTTACTTTTGTAAACGAATCTGATTATGATTTAATAAAAGAAGACGACACTTTTAACTTTACAGATTTAAATTCTTTTGAAGATGGGAGACAATTGACTTTAGAAATAGTTCATACTAACGGATTAACTGACACTATTCTGTTGAACCATACTTATAATGAAACTCAAATTGATTGGTTTAAAGCTGGTTCTGCGCTAAACTTAATTAGAGAAGAAAACTCGTGAAACTTTTACAAATCACTAAAATGAATTATAAAAGAAGTAAAGAAACCTCTAAAAAACAGTCTGAATATTATATTGGAGTTGGGCTATGCTGTGGTATTTTAATTGGAACTTTAATAGGAGTTCTTACAGATAATTTAGCAATATGGATTAGTTTAGGAACTGTATTCGGATTGGTTTTTGGAGTAGCCGCAAAAAAGAAATTCTAATAAGTAGGTATTTCTTCTAAAAATTCAATTTCACTAGTTTCATAATCCATTTTACAACAATAATGTTTCATTCCATTTGTAACAATCAAATATTTTACTTTTAATTGAGAATTATATTTCGCAATCTGATTAAAAGTATCTTGTATAATTTTTACATCTGGAGACTTGCACTCTACAATAATATTAGCCTTCCCGTCTGTATTATACAATACAATATCTGCTCTAGTCTTTAAATTATTATATTTAACCATTTTCTCCACTCCCATTAAACCCATAGGATATTTTTTTTCTTTATTCAAATATTGTATAAAGTTTTGCCGAACCCATTCTTCCGGAGTTAGTTTTAAATATTTTTTTCTTACCTCATCAAATATTTGTGTTGTTTGATTTACAATTTTCATTTTGAGTTTGTAAATTGGCAGACTTAAAATTGGTAATTTTTTCACAATTCAAATTAAATGAAATATCAGGACATCATACAACAAATAAACAATAAAGTTTATCAACCTGTATATTTCTTAATGGGGGAAGAAAGTTATTATATTGATAAAATATCTGATTATATTTCTAAAAATGTTCTAACACAAGAAGAAAAAGAGTTTAATCAGACAACCTTATATGGGAAAGACACTGATGTTGCAACAGTAATTTCAGAAGCAAAACAATTTCCATTTGGATCAACTTACAGAGTAGTTATTATAAAGGAAGCTCAGGATATTAAAAAAATTGAAAATTTAGAAATTTACTTAGACAATCCTCTCCCTTCAACAATTTTGGTTGTTTGCTACAAATACAAGAAAATTGACAAGAGAAAGTCTTTCGGTAAAAATTTATCAAAAAAATGTATTCTTTTTGACAGTAAAAAACTTTACGAAAATCAAATTCCTTCCTGGATTAAAACTGAGGTGAAAGAACAAGGCTTTTCAATTGATGATAAATCTGCAAATATTTTAACTCAGTATCTTGGAAACGATTTGTCAAAAATAAACAACGAACTAAGTAAATTAGTACTCCACTTAAAGAAAGGGGAACAAATTACTCCAAAAATAATTGAAGAAAATATCGGAATCAGTAAAGACTTTAATGTTTTTGAACTTCAAAATGCACTTGGAATTAAAGATGTATTAAAATCAAATCAGATAATAAAATATTTCTCAGAAAATCCGAAAAACCATCCTTTTGTACTTACCCTATCTTCTCTTTTTACTTTTTTTCAAAAAGTAATGATTTACCAAAACTTAAAAAATAAAAGCTCCAAAAACGCAGCTTCTGCGCTTGCTATAAATCCATATTTCATTTCTCAATTTCAAACAGCATCCAGAAATTACCCAATGAAAAAGTTATTTAAAATATTTACATATCTGAAAGAATATGATTTGAAAAGCAAAGGAGTAAATAATACTTCTACTGCTGACAACGAACTCCTGAAAGAACTAACTTTTAAGATATTACATTAATTCTATTTGATACAAACTAACTTACTTATATTTGCAAACATTTATTTTTATGAAAAAATATTTTCTTTTAATCTCTTTTTTGTTTTTTGTAATTTCCTCTTTTGCACAGACAGGAACTATCAGAGGATTTGTTTCCGATAAAAGTACAGGAGAACCAATTATGTTTTGTAATGTAACTATTGATGGAACAAGTCATGGTTCTCAAACAGATTTGAATGGAATGTATACACTCTCAAAAATACCTGTAGGGGAACACAAGATTGTAGTAACTTTTATAGGATATAAGAAACTCACAAAATATATCTCTTTAAATAAAGGACAGATTCTAACATTAAAATTTGAATTAGAAAGTTCTACAGTAAATATAGGTGAAGTTGAAATTTCTGCTGAAAGACAAGAAATGAAAACAGATGTAAAAGCAGCATCCATAAAAATTACGAATGAAGATCTAAATTTAGTGCCCACTATTGGTGGAGAAGCTGATTTAGCTCAGTACATGCAAATTATTCCTGGAGTAATTTTTACCGGAGACCAAGGTGGTCAATTATATATAAGAGGAGGTTCTCCTGTTCAGAATAAAGTACTTTTAGACGGAATGACAATTTATAGTCCTTTCCATTCTATTGGATTGTTTTCTGTTTTTGATGCTGACATCATTAAAACTACTGATGTTTATACTGGTGGATTTTCTGCAGAATATGGAGGGAGAGTTTCATCAATAATGGATATAAAAACTAAAGATGGAAACAAAAAAAGATTACAAGGAAAGCTTTCGTCAAATACATTTGGGAGTAAAATTTTAGTAGAAGGACCATTAAAAAAAGGAGGAGGAACAACATTTCTGTTCTCAGGAAAAACTTCTTATCTTGATAAAACTTCAGAATCATTATACAACTTTTCCATGCCTTATTCTTATACTGATTTGTATGGAAAGATAACTTTTAATGCAAACAACGGTAGTAAAGCAAATGTATATGGGTTTAATTTTCAGGACCAAGTTAATTATCAGGGAATCTCAGATCTACAATGGAGCTCAAATGGGTTGGGTTCTGAATTTATTTTAATTCCTGGGAATTCTCCTGTACTGATTGAAGGAAATTTTGCTTATTCCAAATATTACATTTCCTTAGATGAGAACGCTTCTGCCTTAAGAGAAAGTTCAATTTCTGGAGGAAGTATGGGGTTTGATTTTACTTCTTTTCAACCAAAAGGTAAAATAAAGTACGGGTTTGATGTATATGGTTTTGAAACAAAATATAAAACCTACAATTCGGCAAATGCAAAAATTGAACTTAATGAAAATAACTCTGAGTTTTCTGCTTATGTAAATTACCAGTATAATGCAGATCGTTTTATCCTTGAGCCAGGTTTAAGATTACAGAAATACACTTTAGGAACTTCTCCTGAACCAAGACTAGGAATTAAATATTTGGCTTCTGATGTATTACGACTTAAACTTGCAACAGGACTTTATTCTCAAAATATAATAAGTACCGTTTCTGATAGGGATGTAGTAAATCTTTTTTACGGTTTTATATCAAGCCCAGAGAATCTTCCTACAGATAAAGACGGAAATGAGTATAAAAATCAAATACAAAAAGCAAGACATATTATATTAGGTGCAGAATATGACATTAACCTAAAAATGGATTTTCAAATTGAAGGTTATATAAAAGATTTTAACCAGATAACAAACATAAATCGTTCTATGACTTCAAACTATGATAATGAATTTATTGTGGAAAGAGGATTAGCTAGAGGAGTAGACTTCTTGTTGAAATATAAAACTAAGAAATTATATTTATGGAGTGTATACTCTCTTGGTTTTATTAAAAGATATGAAGGAGAAAATGAATATTTCCCTCATTTTGACAGAAGACATAATATAAACTTAGTAAGTAGTTTTAGTTTTGGGAAGAAAGATAGTTGGAAAGCAGATGCCAGATGGAATTTGGGTTCTGGTTTTCCATTTACACAAACCCAAGGATTTTATGAAAACATTCCGTTTTCTGATGGTATTAATACTGATTATACTAGCGAAAATGGAGAGCTTGAAATTGTTTATGCAGAACTAAACAAAGGAAGATTATCTTATTATCACAGATTAGATTTATCGCTTTCAAAAACCATTGAAATTTCAAAGAATACAATTCTAGAAATTACAGCTTCAGTAACTAATGCTTATAACAGAAACAATATTTTCTACATCAACAGAATTACAGACGAAAGAATATATCAACTTCCTTTACTACCTAGTGGAGGAATTAGTTTAAAATTCTAAATATTTTTTTTTATGAAGATATATTTCTTTAATAGTAAAAGATATTAAATAGCATCAGATTTTTCATAACTTTGCACCCCGTAATTAAAAAATAAAACATTGGCAAAGTCTGCAACTAAATACTTGTTTGTTACGGGTGGTGTAACATCATCATTAGGAAAAGGTATTATTGCTGCTTCTTTAGGAAAACTGCTTTCTTCTAGAGGATATTCTGTCACCATACAAAAATTAGACCCCTATATAAATATTGATCCGGGAACTATGAATCCATACGAACATGGAGAATGTTTTGTAACGGATGATGGAGCTGAAACCGATTTGGATTTAGGCCATTATGAAAGATTCTTGGACAACAGAACTTCTCAAGCAAACAATGTAACTACTGGTAGAGTTTATCAAACAGTAATAAACAAAGAAAGAAATGGAGACTATTTAGGAAAAACCGTTCAGATTATTCCTCATATTACTGATGAAATAAAAAGGAGAATTAAATTACTTGGAGAAACAGAAAAATATGATTTTGTTATTACTGAGATTGGAGGTACTGTTGGTGACATCGAATCATTACCTTATATTGAAGCAGTTCGTCAGTTAAAATGGGAATTAGAATCAGATGCGATCTTTATTCACCTTACATTAGTCCCCTACCTTTCTGCAGCAAAAGAATTAAAAACAAAACCAACACAGCATTCTGTAAAAATGTTATTGGAATCAGGAATACAACCTGATATTTTAGTCTGCAGAACTGAACATCATTTAAATTCGGATATCAGAAGAAAAATTTCTAGATTCTGTAATGTCGAAATAGAATCAGTTATCGAATCGATTGACGCATCTTCTATTTATGATGTTCCGTTAATGATGGAGAAAGAGGGATTAGATAAAGTAGTTTTAAAGAAATTAGAGATCACTAATAATACGAAAGTTGAATTAGGAGAATGGAGTTCTTTTCTAGAAAAGTTAAGAAACCCCAAAAGAAATATTAAAATTGGACTAGTTGGAAAATATGTAGAATTGCAAGATGCATACAAATCAATTTCTGAATCAATATTACATGCTGGAACATTGCAAGATTGTAAAGTAGAAGTTAAATGGATTCATGCAGAGGAGATCAATAAAGATAATGTATCCGAAAAACTTACTGGATTAAAAGGAGTTTTGGTAGCTCCTGGTTTTGGAGATAGAGGAATGGAGGGGAAAATTGAGACTATTAAATTTGTAAGAGAAAATAATATTCCATTTTTTGGAATTTGTCTTGGAATGCAATCTGCAGTTATTGAATTTGCAAAAAATGTACTTGGGTACACTGATGCAAATTCAACTGAGATGAATAAAGACACATCTACTCCTGTTATCGATTTAATGGAAGAACAGAAAAATATTATACAAAAAGGTGGGACAATGAGATTAGGTTCTTATTCGTGTTCTTTATCCAAAGAAAGTAATGCTATAAATTCCTACGGGGAAACTGAAATCAACGAGAGGCACAGACACAGATTTGAGTTTAACAACAAATATCTTTCTGAATTTGAAAAGAAAGGAATGATTGCTACAGGAAAAAATAAGAAAACTAATTTGGTGGAGATTGTAGAAATTCCAAAGCATCCTTGGTTTGTTGGAGTACAATTTCATCCAGAATACAAAAGCACCGTTTCAACTCCACATCCGCTTTTTGTTGGATTTATAAAAGCGTGTATTAGTAAATAAATTTAAATACGAAATGCAAAAACAAGATAATAAAAGCACATTAACAGGACTTGTTCTAATAGGGATAATATTTGTTGCTTATTCTATATTTTTTCCTTATACTCCTGAAGAAACTACAGATCCATTAGTGGCAGACACTAAGAAAGTCGAAATAAAAACGGAAGAAGAAACTAATCCTAAAGATGATAATCCTGATGAAGATAATATAAAAGTTATAATAGACTCAACTGAAACTAAGAAATTAGATAATCAAGACGAAAAAACATACACCTTAGAAAATGATAAAATAAAGCTTATTTTCACAAATAAGGGAGGGGAAATAAAATCTGCAATTATTAAAGGTTTCTATACTTATGATGAGTATAAGAAAAATCCAGAGGAACGAAAAGATATTGAAATATTTAACAACCAAGACTCAAAATTTGAGATTTCTGCTGATAGAAATGTTTCTACAAATGAATTCTTCTCTGTTCAAAAAACAGATAAATCTATTATATTCAAAAAAGATTATGAGAAAGGAGTTTTTATTGAATATATATATACTTTAAATGGTGAAGAGGAGAACTTTGTTGATCTTACCATAAATACTGAAGGAATCTCTAATCCTGAATTAATTTGGACTATAGCTGCTCCGGAAACAGAAAAATCAAAAACAAATCAAGAACTAGGGACCGGTTTTTATTATCAAGAAGAACACTCAAAAGATGTTGATTATACATGGGACAATGATGAATTTGAAATAAATGAATTTGAAACAGATTTAAGTTGGATTTCCTTCACACAACAATTTTTCAGTACTATTATTGAAGCAAAAAACAATAATTTTAATAGCGATACTAAGCTAAAATCAAGTAAAAATGAAAATGATGAATATGTAAAAACATTATCCTTAAAAACCACACTAAAAAATGGTGAAAATAATTATTCCATATACTTTGGAGAGAATGATTATAAGAAACTAAAAGGTTACGATAAAAGCTTTGAAGAAATTATTCCATTAGGATGGGGAATATTTGGTTGGGTAAATAGAGTTGCTGTAATTCCAATTTTTGATTTTCTGAGGAATTCTGCTGGATTAACAAACTTTGGTTTAATCATTCTTATTTTAACTTTAATTATTAAACTTTCACTTTCTCCCCTAACATATAAATCATATTTATCTCAAGCAAAAATGAAGGTACTAAAACCTGAAATTGATAAGATAAACGAAAAACATAAAGAGAAAGACCCTATGAAAGCTCAAAAAGAAACAATGGGTCTGTACCGTAAAGCTGGAGTGAATCCTATGGGAGGATGTTTACCAATGCTTGTGCAATTTCCTATACTTATTGCAATGTTTAGGTTCTTCCCAGCTTCAATGGAATTAAGGCAAAAAAGTTTCCTTTGGGCAGACGATTTATCTTCTTACGATTCCATCATGTCTCTCCCTTGGGATATTCCTTTCTATGGCGACCATGTTAGTTTATTTACTTTAATGATGACTGTCTCTACACTTATTTATACACATATGAATAGTCAAATGACTAGTAATCAAATGCCAGGAATGAAATGGATGATGTATTTGATGCCAATTATGTTCTTAGGATTCTTCAATAGTTACGCGTCATCACTATCGTATTATTATTTCCTTGCTAATGTATTTACTTTCTCTCAAATGTATTTTATGAGAAGGTTTGTAGATGACGACAAATTACTTGCACAATTAGAAGAAAATAAAAAGAAACCAAAGAAAAAGTCAAAATTTCAGAAGAAGTTAGAGGAAATGCAAAAAAAGCAAGAACAACAAATGAAAAAACGAAAGAAAAAATAATGAGAATTTTGTGTTCTTTTTATCTTTTAGTTTTTCTTGGTTCATGTTACACAACTAGTATTTCACCACAAACTAATTCTATTTGTGATTATAAAATAGAAGACAATAATGAAATCAACGAAATCATTTCAATAAAAAGAGGAGCTTGTTTTGGAACCTGCCCTATTTATTTAATTAGCATCTCATCTGACAGAAGTGGAACTTATCACGGTAAAAAATTTGTAGAAAAAACAGGAACAGTAGAATTCAAATTATCTGAAGATGAAATTAATTCTATTTTAGAAAAAGCAAACAAAATTAATTATTGCCAGTTAGAAGACGAGTATTTTGAACGCATCTCTGACCTACCAAGAACATATATTCAGATATTTGACAAGAAGATATTAGATTATTATGGAGCACCTAAAGAGCTGAAAGAACTTGAAAAATTAATAGATAATATTTGTTTTAAGTACATTAAATAATTTTACTTAGAAACAATTTCATGCCTTCTATTTTCTTCTTATCTAAAATATAAGATATCTTATTATTCAGATAATCATTTGGGTTTTTACAATGAGGAAAATTATGTTTTTCAATATCTAGTGATTTATCAATTTCTGACAATCCAAATTTCAGAGCAAACTTAAATTCTGAAAGGAAATTCTTGTCTATATTTTTATTAGATATCCAGCAGGCAAACACAAAAGGAAGTCCAGTCATCTCTTTCCATATCTCTGGCAAATCATATACATACTGATATTTCTTATTAGCAGAAAAAGCTCTATCTCCTATTATTAAAGCAGCGGTTCTTCCAACAATTTTATCTTCAAATCCTTTTTCTGAATCTTTAAATTTTGGAGAAATCTTCCAGTATTCTCTACATAAAACTTTCAAAAGTTCCACGGAGGTTCTAGATTGATAATCTAAATAAATTTCTTCTATTTCTTCCAAAGGAATCTCAGAATACAAACAAACAGTATCAACTTTCCCTTCTGATCCAATACAAAAATCAGATATGATATTAAATTCAGGATTTTTCTTTAAAATCGATACGGGAACTAAAGCAATATCTACCTCATCTTTTAATAGTTTTCGAGCGCACTCTGCGGGGAAGTCTAAGAATAATTCAATCTGATTAGAAATTTTAGAATTATTTACACCGTAAATAAAAGGAATAGTATTAAGGTATTCAACAGCAGAAACTTTATATTTTACCATAAATAAGAGGAAGAAATTTGCACATTATATCCATACATCAAAAGTAATAAATAACTTATAATATCATATAATAAGTATCATCTTATTCAAATTTTGTAATTTTGCATCCAATTTAAAAATTTTAGAATGACATTAAGTTCTTTAACTGCAATATCACCAATTGATGGAAGATACAATTCTAAAACTAAAAGCTTACAAAAATACTTTTCAGAATCAGCATTAATAAAGTACAGAATAAAAGTTGAAGTAGAATATTTTATAAGTTTATGCCAGATTCCCTTAAGTCAACTAAGAGAATTCCCCTCTGATAAATTTAATGATTTAAGAAATCTATATAACGATTTTTCAATTGACTCTGCAAAGAGAATAAAACAAATAGAGAGCGTAACGAATCATGATGTAAAGGCAATTGAATATCTGATAAAAGAAGAATTTGATAATTTAGGACTTTCACAGTTTAAAGAATTTATTCATTTCGGACTTACATCTCAAGACATAAATAACACTGCTGTTCCACTTTCAATTAAAGATGCATTTAATAATATTTTCTTTCCAGAACTTACTTCAGTTTTAGATAAATTAAAAAAACGTTCAGAAGATTGGAAAGATATTCCTATGCTTGCGAGAACACATGGTCAAGCTGCATCACCAACAAAACTTGGAAAAGAAATATATGTTTTTGTAGAAAGAGTAGAAAAACAGATTGAGTTAATGAACAATATTCCATTTTCTGCAAAATTTGGTGGAGCCACTGGTAATTTCAACGCACATCATGTTGCATTCCCTGAAATAAATTGGAGAAAATTTGGAAATAATTTTGTTGCGAATAGTTTAGGACTGAAAAGACAACAAACTACAACTCAGATTGAACATTATGATAATTTAGCTGCTTTAATGGATTCTATAAAAAGAATTAATAATATATTTATTGATTTATCAAGAGATATTTGGACTTATGTGAGTATGGATTACTTCAAACAATCTATTAAGAAAGGAGAAGTTGGTTCTTCTGCCATGCCACATAAGATAAATCCAATTGATTTTGAGAATGCTGAAGGGAATTTAGCTATGGCAAATGCTGTATATGAGTTTTTATCATCTAAACTTCCAATTTCTAGACTACAAAGAGATTTAACAGACAGTACAGTTTTAAGAAATATTGGAGTTCCTTTTGCTCATAATCTTATCGCATTCTCCTCTCTAAATAAAGGATTAGAAAAATTGGTATTAAATGAAGAAAAGATTAGAAATGATCTAGATAACAACTGGGCTGTTTGTGCAGAAGCAATACAAACTATATTAAGAAGAGAATCATATCCTAATCCATATGAATCATTAAAGGACTTAACCAGAACAAACTCACATATAACTCAAGAAAGTTTATCTCTTTTTATTAACGGATTAGATGTAAGTGAAGAAATAAAAGAAGAGTTAAGAAGAATTAGTCCTTTTAACTACACTGGAATTTAGAAAGTAATTTTACACTTCTCAAGGAATTCATCCCAATTCCAAATAAAATGACTCAGGTATTTTCTTAATTCATTAAATAAAACTGGGTTCGGTTCATTCTTTCTTTTCAGAAGTTCTGATTGACAATCATTTATATTGTACTTATCAAAAACTGCAACCGCCATTGTTTCTATTGGATCAACTTGTTTTACTAGTATATCGTTAAAATACGTTTCATAATTTAAAAACAAATCCATTGAAATTTCGTTATCTTCATCTAGAAACAGAATTAACTCATCAATTATTTTATTTCTTAATTCTAAAGCTTCAGCATCTTCAAATTTAGTCGAGAGTAAATGTAAATTTCCAGAAAAAATTATCAATCTGAACCATTTTATTTCTTCATCTGAAATTTCAGGGCTTTTATCTAAATTATTATTTTTATTTAAGAAATTCTGTATTTCAGGGAATCCATCATTCACAACTTTATTTAGTGCAACTGCAAATATGTTTGCAGTATCCTTTACTGAAATTTTATCTTTTTTAGATATTCCGAAAAATTTTAACATTCTTATTATTTTAAATCAAAACTTTCTGATGTATATTTTACTATTTCATCTGCAATTGAAAGACATGCTGTAGCTGCTGGAGAAGGTGCGTTTAATACATGAATATTTTTCTCGTTTTTTACAATTTTAAAATCGTCAATTACCTCTCCGTTATCACCAAGAGCCATTGCTCTAACCCCAGATCTTCCTGCTTTTATGTCACTCATCTTTAATGATGGTAACATCTTTCTTAATTCTTTCAAAAATAATCTTTTTGAGAATGCTCTTCTATACTCATTGAGTCCAAATTTCCAATGATTTATGAACAACCTCCAAGTTCCAGAAAATGTTAGCGCATCTAAAGTGTCTTTAAAACTAAAATCAGTTTTTCCGTACCCCTCTCTTTTAAAAGTAAATACTGCATTAGGACCACATTCAATATTTCCATCAGTCATTCGGGTAAAATGAACTCCCAAAAATGGAAATTCAGGGTTTGGAACAGGGTATATAAGGTTATTTATTTTCTCTTTTGCATGATCTTCCAAGTCATAATAATCTCCTCTGAAACCAACAACTCTCATCTTTAGTTTCATATTATCTTTCTTCGCTAACCTATCCGAAAATAAACCTCCACAGAAAACAGTATGATACGTTTGAATATTACCTTGATTTGTTAATAAAACCTCATCCTTTAGATCTAAAACTTTACAAAAGGTTTGTATCCTACTATTAGGATTAATCTGAATAATTAGATCGGCAAGTTTATTAGTTACAGCTTTATAATCAATAATTCCTGATTCAGGAACAAATAAAGCTGACACTCCTTCTGCAAATGGTTCTATTTCCCTTATCTTATCCTTTCCTATTATCTGTAGTCCAATCAGTCCGTTTTGTTCTCCTCTAATTTTTAATTCTGATAACCTTTCTTGTTCAATCTTATTTGTAGCTAAAATAATCTTACCACAAACATCATAATCAATCTGATTTATCTTAGCGAATTCTACAAGTTGTTTTCTTCCATCAACACAATTCTTTGCTCTAAAAGAACCTGGATTATAATATAATCCTGAATGAATTACTCCTGAATTTCTTCCAGTCTGATGAAAGGCAAGCTCCTTCTCCTTCTCTAAAATAATAATATTTAATGTGGGGTATTTTAATTGAAGCTTATATGCGGTTGCCAAACCAACAATACCTCCTCCAACTACTGCAAAATCATATTTAATCTCTTTCACAATGCAAAAGTAGCATTATACATTAGTATAGCAAATAGAATTCAATTATTCTTTTACAGAACAATATGTAAAAGAATACTCATCAAACAAATCATCATAACCTTGATATCTTCCTTTCATTACTAACTCATCATTTGTTTTAATTTCTTTTGTTAGATTTATAGTTTCTACAGAAAACAAAAAGAAACTATCTAATGTAATATTTGTAAAATTTCCGTCTACATCAAAATTATCAACTACTCCTTTTATACAAATTACTTTTCCTATATATTCTGAATGAACTTCTTCAAATTCAGAAGTTAAATTAAAGTGTTTTTCAGAATCCGAATATAAATAGTCTGTCGCTGGTTTTGAGATATATAAATAGGATAAAATACCAAAAATTAGAATAATTGGAAGAATGTATGAGAAAAACATCTCTTTAACTTTCTTTATCATAAATTAAAGGTTCTAGAAATATTAAATCCGAAATACACTCCACCTTCATTCCACTTATCTGCATTCTGATTTACAAATCCCTTATCAGACATACGACTTGAATTAGTTGCAAATAATTGAAATACATGACCTCCTGTTTCAATATCTACTCCAATTGAAAAAGAATTAATAGTAGTATTATTCTTGAATGGATCAATTATATCACCATTATTCATAAGTACAGGGACCCACTCAGAATTTATAGATACACTGCTATTGATTTTATAACGACCTCCTATTCCTAAAGCCAAAGAATTTATCTTCTCACCTGTAAAATCTTCTTGGTTACATTCATAATAGTTAGTATATATTGGAGATAGTTGTACAGAAAGGTTAGAATTAATCTTAGAAGCAATTAAAATTTGTTGTTGAAAACCAATATTCTTATTTGATGTAATTGAATCAACCGCCCACCACTTTGCCGCTAGCGTATCATAAAACAAAGATGAATAAGACGAGATTGTAACAGGAGACTTTTTAAATCCCTGAGTAATCAATCTACATTTAACAGAAGCGTCTATTACTTTCTCAGAAGAACTTCTTGCTAAAGAAATAGAGATATTCTCGGTCATCCCATAGTCAAATATCATTCTCATTGACCCAACGTCTAATCCATAAAGTTCTGAATAACCTGAGTTCAATGGTCCAAATCTATGAGAAATTACAAAATCTAATTCATTTTTAGCAGATTGTTCAACAGACTGTAAGTTGATAATCTTTTTCGATTTAAAAGTAGCAAATATTAATGTTTCTGAATTTTCATCTAACATTAATAGTAAATCATCTTGAGCAATAGCAGAAAAAGAAAGACATACACAGCTTATTATTATAAAAATTCTCTTCATCCTTATTTTTGTTTTAGATTTATATTGACCTTTACTTTCACTTTTTTAGATATTTTATCGCGTACTAATTTCGGAATTTTAATTTCAAAATCTGAAATAATTAATTCAAACTCTGAATTTATCGTAATATTCTGGTTATTTTTCTGAATATATCCTTTCACCTCAATCTCCTTTTCTATACCATGAATAATTATTTTTCCTACAGCTGTTACATTATGATTATTTCCATCTAACATGATAGAATTCCAATCTTTTATTTTTCCTGTAAAAGTTGATTTAGGATATTTTTCTGATTCTACATATTTCTCATTAAAATGTGATTCCATTAAAGCTTTCTTAAACTTAAATGAAATCATGTTCATCTGAAATACAATTTCTCCATTTTCAGAATTAAAAACAGATGAAACATGATTATTGATAGGATTTATTATTTCCAAAGGAGTTGAAGCGTTAAACTGCACAGATCCATTTCTACTTATATACTTTTGAGAAAAAGAACAAATAGAATATAGTACAAATAATAATATAATAATCTTTTTATTCATCTTGAAAATTTATTTTGTTAAATAATATTAAACCAATTAAAAACAAAAATATAACGACCCAAAGAGCAACTTGTTGTGAGAAATTAAATGTAATTATTCCAAATAAAATCGGACCTAAAAATGAAGTTGCTTTTCCCGTCAGTGCAAAGAAACCAAAAAATTCATTTTGTTTCTCTTTTGGAGTCAATTTCGCCATTAAAGATCTAGAACATGATTGATTAGGACCAACCATTAGACCAATTAGAACTCCAGCTACCCAAAAGATCTCTTTTTGAAATGTAAAATAAGGAGCAATAAAAGCAAGTAAAGTTGAGAACACCAAAACAATCAAAGAGATATTTATAACTCTTTTTACACCAATTTTATCTTCCAAATATCCAAAAATAAAAGAACCTATTGATGCAGAAACATTTAAAATAATTCCTAACATCATCACCTCATCAAACGTAAAATCTAAAGTATCTACTGCATAAATCCCTCCCAATGCAAAAATAGTAATTAGTCCATCATTAAAAAATAAACGGGCAATTAAGAATTTCATAATAATTTTATACTTTACAACCTCTTTAAAAGTTGTTTTTATTGAAACAAATGAATCTACAAAATGTTTTTTTGTTAGTTTATCTTTTTTTCTATCTTTCACAAAAATAAATGTTGGAATACTAAAAATTAAGAACCAAACACCAACAAGAATATTAATTCCTCTAATTCCAACTGAATTTAATTCAAATAGAGAAAGGGAAATGAAGAGAGCTAATAATCCTCCAACAAAACCTAATCCCCATGCAAAACCTGATATTTTACCAATATTTGAATCTTCAGATAAGTCTTGTAAATACGAATTACAAAACACACTACCCAACTCAAAAGATATATTTGCAATTACAAACAAACTAAGTGCAAAAAACACATCTCCTGACTGTGGAAAATAAAGAAGAATGGAAAAGATAGCGCAAATCCAAGTAAATAAAATAAGAAAAAACTTTCTAAACCCTCCTTTATCTGCAAGTGCTCCCAATATTGGGGAAAGAATAGATACTATAATTGCTGTGCTTGCAATTCCCCAAGTCCACAATAATGTTCCTGTATTTTCATCCGAAGCAATTACAGAGGTAAAAAAAGCTCCATAAACAAAAGTGACAATTATAGTAGTAAATGGCTGATTTGCAAAATCGTAAAGCGACCAGGATATTACTTCTTTTTTATTTCTTAATTTTGATAAAAACATAAATCTTATAATTCCAATAATACGATAATTATTTCAATTAGTATTAGAGTCCTCATTCTATTAAAAAATGTAAATTTGCGAACCTAAAAACTTTATAAATGAATATAGAAGGAATCATCAATGTATCTGGAAAAACAGGATTACATAAAATTGTATCGCAAGGTAAAAACTCTGTAATTGTAGAATCATTAAGCGATGGAAAAAGAATGCCTGTTTACTCACACACTTCAGCAAATTCTTTAGAAGAAATTGGAATTTATACTTATGAAGACACTATTCCTTTAGTAGATGTTTTTACAAATATTGCGAAGAAAGAAGACTGTAAAGTTTGTATCTCACATAAATCATCTAAAACAGAATTAGAAAGTTATTTCAGAGAGATTATAGAAGATTATGATGAAGACAGAGTTTATATATCAGATATAAAGAAGGTTTTTCAGTGGTACAATGCACTTCATTCTTCCGGATTAGTAAAACTGCCAAAAGAAGAAAAGAAAAAAATTAAAAGAAAAAAAGAAGATGAGTAATACAATAACTATTCCTACAAGACCTGCCAGAAAATTTGTTTCCGAAAATTTAGAAATTGATGCATGGAAAAAAATTGAACCTCTATTTTCAGATTTAGTAAATAGAGAAATAGATAGTGTTTTAGAACTAGAAAAATGGATGTTAGACAGATCTGAACTAGAAGCAGTTCTGGAAGAAGATATGGCGTGGAGATACATCAAAATGAATATCGACACAACAGATAAAGATTTATCTGAAAGATTTCACTTTTGGATCAAAGAAATTTCTCCAAAAATGGCTCCATATTCTCACAAATTAAACATAAAGTTAGTAGAAAATAAATTCCTAAATGAATTAGATACTGATAAATATAAAATCTATTTAAGAGGAGTAAAAAAATCCATTGAGATTTTCAGAGAAGAAAACATTCCTCTTTTTACAAAGATGGAAGCTAAGCAGCAAGAATACGGATCAATCTCTGCAAAAATGAGTATTGAAGTTGATGGAAAAAAACTTACCATGCAAAAAGCATCTCAGCTTTTAAAAGATACAAACAGAAAAAAAAGAGAGGAAATCTTTAATAAAATTTCTGAAAGAAGATTAGAAGATAGAGATATATTAGATACATTATATGATGAATTAATTTATTTAAGACAGCAAATTGCACGAAATGCAGGATTTGAGAACTACAGAGATTACATGTTCTCTGCATTAGGAAGGTTTGACTACACAGCAACAGATTGTTATAGTTTTCATGATGCAATACAAGAAGAAATTGTTCCTATTGTAACTTCTTTTGAGAAGGAAAGAAAAGACAAATTAGGCTTCTCAAACTACAAAGCTTGGGATACATCAGTTGATGTAGATGGAAAAGATGCACTTAAACCATTTAAAGGAGGAGATGTTTTAACAGATAGATCAATTGAATGTTTTAGAAAATTAAGACCTTATTTTGGAGAATGTTTAGCTACTATGAAAGAAATGGAATATTTAGATTTGGAATCTAAAGACGGAAAAGCTCCAGGTGGATTTATGTATCCACTTTACGAAATTGGAGTTCCATTTATTTACATGAATGCAGTTGGATCGCAACGAGATGTTGTAACAATGGTTCATGAAGGTGGTCATGCTGTTCATTCATTCCTAAGTAGAGATCTAGAACTTACAGAATTTAAATCTACTCCTTCAGAAGTTGCTGAACTTGCCTCAATGAGTATGGAACTTTTAAGCATGAAACATTGGGATGTTTTTTATGATAATAAGGAAGACTTAAAAAGAGCAAAACAAGAACAATTAGAGAAAGTACTAGAAGGATTGCCTTGGATAGCAGCTATTGACAAGTTCCAGCATTGGATTTACACTACTGATCATACTGCAAAAGAAAGAAGAGAACAATGGTTAAAAATTTCATCACAGTTTGGAAATCAGATAATTGATTGGTCAGGACAAGAAGAATCGTTAGCTAATCAGTGGCAAAAGCAATTACACTTATATGAAGTGCCATTTTATTATATTGAATACGGAATGGCTCAACTTGGAGCTATTGCTATGTGGAGGGAATATATTTTGAAAGGAGAAGATGCTTTAGATAACTACATGGAAGCTCTGAAACTAGGTTATACAAAATCTATTAGTAAAATTTACGAAACAGCAGGTATAAAGTTTGACTTCTCTGTTGAATATGTAAAAGAACTTGCTGATTTCATTAAAACTCAATTATCTAAGATTGATAATAAATCATCTTAAGGTTAAGAAAATTCTTCTCCACACTCTTTACAAAATTTTGAATGAGGATCATGCCCTTCAGAAAGACAAGAGTCGCATCTAAAAGTATTAGGGTTTATTTTATTACTAACTATAGCAGCAGATACAATTCCGGTAGGTACAGCAATTATACCATAACCGAGTATCATAATAATTGATGCAAGAAATTTACCCAAAGCAGTTATAGGTACAGCACTTCCATAGCCAACTGTAGTTAAAGTAACTATTGCCCAATACATTGAATTAGGAATATCTTCAAAACCAGGATTGTTTTCTCCCATTGGACCTTCAATAATATACATTAGTGTACCTAAAACAATTACCAATAAAACAATTGACATAAGAAACACGATAATTTTTGGAAGAGATCTACGTAATGCGATCAGCATTGTTTGACCTCCTCTTACATATGAAGATAAATGAAAAATTCGGAACAATCTAATTAGTCTAATTGATCTAATAATAGTTAAATGATGAAGGTCAGCAATAAACATTAAATATGTTGGGATAATAGCTAATAAATCTACTAATCCCATAAATGAAAAGATATATTTTATTGGTTTCTTTACAATATAAATTCTCATAAAATATTCAATAGTAAATAAAATAGTAAAAAACCATTCCAGATTTTGTAACACATCACCATATTGCATTTTAATATCAGCAACACTTTCTAAGATAACACATATAACTGATAAAAAAATAGTTATTAAAAGAACAATATCAAACAACTTTCCAGAAGGTGTTTCTGCTTCAAAAATAATATGATATAGTTTGTTTTTTATTGAGTTGTCTGTCATAATTTTATTTAAGGTGTAAAACTAATTAATTTTTAAAGTTATAAGTTATTTCGAAGAAAAAACTATCCTTTTTGAAGAATCATACCACTCCTGATAATTAATTCTATATATTTTCTCAATAGCATTACGTTTTATTTTCATAGTAGGAGTAAGTAAATTATTTTCAATAGTCCACTCTTCTTTTACAATAATAATATTATGAATTTTCTCATGTTTTTCTAATTTAGGATTTACAACTTCCAGAGTTTTTTCTAAACTAGAAATCAAATCTTCTTTTGTTTTTTCTCTTCCTCTATCAGAAAGAATAACCAAAGCTATTGGCTGAGGAATTTCAGTACCAACTATACATACTTGCTCAATATTTTTATTAGCAGATAATTTCAATTCTATAGGAGATGGAGCAACATATTTTCCTTTAGATGTTTTAAAAATATCTTTTACTCTACCGGTAATTTTCAAGAACCCTTCAGAGTCAATTTCTCCTTCATCTCCAGTATATAGCCATCCATTTTTTATAGTGTCATTTGTTTGCTCTTCATCTTTATAGTATCCATCCATCAAAGCATCATGTTTTATCATAATCTCATTCTGATCTGATAGTTTTACATCACACAAAGGAAGAGCCTGACCAACAGAACCAATTTTTATTTTCTCTCTGAAACTTACATGTGAGTAGCAAGTATTTTCAGTCATAGCGTAGGCTTCTTGAATAATAATCCCCAAACTTTCAAACCATCTGATAAGAGCTGCTGGAGTTGGAGCTGCTCCAGTAAAAACATTTCTTGCTTTACTAAGTCCTAATCCTTTCTGTATTTTTTTCTTAATTAAAGATGAAATAATTGGAATACTTAATAGAATATTTAACTTTTTTTGAGGGAGTTTCGCTAAAATTCCTTGCTGAAATTTAGTCCAGATTCGTGGAACTCCTAAAAATACTGAAGGTTGAGAATAGGATAAATTCTGAGCAAAAGTATCTAAACTTTCTGCAAAAGAAACTTTTCCTCCACAATAAATAGAACCCATTTCAATTAATAATCTTTCAGCAATATGAGAAAGTGGCAAATACGAAAAGAACGACTCATCTTTCAAAGGAAGCGCATTTACCGCATTTGTTGTAGCAAATGAGAAATTATAAAACTTGTGCATTACTCCCTTCGGATCTCCGGTTGTTCCGGAAGTATAAATAATTGTAGCTAGTTCATTATCATCTCTAATTACATTCTCTTGCAATGGAGAAACATCTCTTATCAAATCATTCCATTTCGGATAGTCCTGAGAATAAAACGGATAAGTAACACAATTTACATCTGAAGGAATTCCACTTTTCATTTTTTCAAAATCATCTAATTTCCCAACAAACATCATTTTTGTTTCACTATGAATCAGAATTTTATTTAGAATTTTGGCACTTAAATTTGGATATAAAGGAACTGAAATATGACCACTCATCATAATTGCTAAATCACTCATTATCCAATGTGCACAGTTCTTTGATAAAATAGCAATCTTGCTTTTCTTCTCTAGATTTAAACTTTTTATATAAGCAGCCATCTTCCTTACTTCTAACATTACCTCTTCCCAAGTCCAATCATGCCAAATAGAGTTTATCGGCTGAGAAAGAAAAACCTCATTTCCTTTTTCTTCCTCCCACTTATACATCATTTCTAAAGGTGATAAATATTTCATGTTTTCTAAATTTATTTTTGATAAAAATAAACAATTTTTTATTCTTTTATTATGAGAGTATAATATTTTTAAAAATACTATGCGTGCATAGTATTTTTTATTATTTTCGTAGCCAGTAAAATCAAAATTATGGAACCAGAAGATACAATAGATTATAATATCAGGAAAACTTGGTACAATATTACTAAATTATATAACCGAACTGCCAATGAATATATGGCAAGTATGGCTCTTGGTATGATTATCCTGAATATTGATATAATGGAAGGAACTCCTTCAACACAACTTGGTCCAAATATGGGAATGGAGGCTACCTCATTATCTAGGTCCTTAAATAAACTTGAGGAAAGTGCTGTTATCGAAAGAAGGCCTCACCCAAAAGATAAAAGGAAAACGGTTATTCATTTAACTCCTCTTGGAATGGAATGGCGTGAAGTAGCAAAGGAGGTAGTTGTTGAGTTTAATGAAACAATTTTTTCATATTTTGAGAAAGAGGAAATGGATACTTTCTTTGCGATATTAAAAAAGATAAACAAAATTATTGATGAAAAAAAATAGACATATAAATAAAGTAGCTGTAATTGGTTCTGGAATTATGGGGTCACGTATTGCCTGCCATTTTGCAAATATTGGAGTAGAAGTTTTACTCTTAGACATTGTTTCTTTTGATTTAACAGAAGAACAATTGAAAGACAAAAAATTTAGAAACTCTATTGTAAATGACGCTCTAAAAAGCACCTTAAAAAGTAAACCCTCTCCTATTTACAGTAAGGATTTTGTAAGTAGAATTACTACAGGTAATCTGGATGATGATTTGCAGAAAATTTCAGATGCTGATTGGATTATTGAGGTAGTAGTGGAACGACTTGACATTAAAAAACAGGTTTTTGAAAAAATTGAAAACTACAGAAAAGAAGGAACTTTAATTTCTTCTAACACTTCAGGAATCCCTATTGAAAGCATGATTAATGGCAGGTCAGAAGATTTCCAAAAACACTTTTGTGGAACACACTTTTTCAATCCCCCAAGATATCTAAAATTATTAGAGATTATACCTACATCTAAAACTGATTCAGAAATTACAGATTTCTTAATGCATTATGGTGATAAATTTTTAGGGAAAGATATGGTCCTTTGTAAGGATACTCCTGCATTTATTGCTAACAGAATTGGAGTAGCCAACATCATGTCCTTATTCCATTTGGTAAAAGAATTAGATTTAACAGTAGAGGAAGTAGATTCCCTAAGTGGACCAATTATTGGCCGTCCGAAATCAGCAACTTTTCGTACTTGTGATTTAGTAGGATTAGACACACTTATCCATGTTGCAAATGGAGTCTATGAAAATTGTCCTAATGATGAAATGAGAAGAAATTTTGAATTGCCTGACTTCATTACAAAGATGAGTGAGAACAAATGGTTAGGAGACAAAAGTAAACAAGGATTCTATAAAAAATCAAAAGATGAAAACAGCAAAAGAATTATTAAAGCGCTTAATTTAAAGACTTTAGAGTACGCTCCTAAACAAAGATCCAAATTTGCAACTATTGCAGCAGCAAAACAAGAAGACAACTTATTAAAAAGATTAAAAATTCTTATAAAAGGAAAAGATAAAGCAGGCGAATTTTACCGCAAATCATTCTATTCCTGTTTTGCTTATGTGTCTCATAGAATTCCTGAAATAACAGATGAACTTTACAAAATTGATAGAGCTCTTTGTGCTGGTTTTGGATGGGAAGTTGGTCCGTTTCAAATGTGGGATGCTCTAGATGTGGAGAAAACACTATCTAAAATGGAAGAATCAGGATATAAAGCAGCTGACTGGGTATATGAAATGGTAAAATCAGGAACAACTTCATTCTATTCTACAGAGAAAGGAACTTTAAATTACTATAACATTCCTACAAAAGCAAAAGAGAAAGTTGCTGGAATGGAAAACTTTATTGTTTTAGACCATATCCGTGAAAACAATACAATTTGGAGTAATTCAGGCTGCAACCTTACCGATATTGGTGATGGAATTGTGAACTTGGAATGGAGAACAAAAATGAATTCTATTGGAGGAGAAGTATTAGAAGGAATTCAAAAATCCATTGAGATTGCAGAAAAAAACCACAAAGGATTAGTTATTGCTAACCAAGGAACAAACTTTTCAGTGGGAGCAAATATCGCTATGATATTCATGATGGCAATTGAGCAAGAATATGAAGAAATTGACTTTGCAGTTCGTGCTTTCCAAAACACAACTGGAAGAATCAGAAACTCTTCTATCCCTGTAGTGGTTGCAACACACGGAATGACGTTGGGTGGAGGTTGTGAAATTGCCTTACATGCCGATCATGTACAAGCTTCAGCAGAAACTTATATTGGATTAGTTGAAATGGGAGTTGGTGTTATCCCTGGAGGAGGAGGTACAAAAGAAATGGCAAAAAGAGCGTCACAAGCTTACTTCTCAGGAGATATAGAACTACCAACTTTAAAAGAAAGATATTTAAATATAGGAATGGCAAAAGTAGCTACCTCAGCACAAGAAGCCATAGAGTTAGATTTACTCTTAAAAAATAGAGATAAGATAACTATTGGGTTTAACAACCTAATCACTGACGCAAAAGCAGCAGCACTTAATTTAGCAAATCAAGGATACACTCAAGCAGTTCCTGAAAAGATAAAAGCTTTAGGGAAAGATGGATTAGGAATGTTTATGGTAGGTGCACATTCCATGCATGCAGCAGGGTATATTACAGAACATGAGAAACTAATGTCTGAAAAATTAGCTTATGCAATTTGCGGTGGAGATTTATCAGCTCCTACTCTAGTATCAGAACAATATCTATTAGATTTAGAGAGAGAAGCTTTCTTATCACTTTGTGGAGAAAGAAAAACATTAGAAAGAATAGAACACATGTTAAAAAAAGGTAAACCATTAAGAAATTAAAATTATGAATACATCATATATAGTAGCAGGATACCGATCAGCAGTAGGGAAATCAGGTAAAGGAGTTTTTAAATTCACTCGTCCGGATGATTTGGCTGCGGATGTAATTAAACATTTAGTATCCTCCGTCCCTGAATTAGACAAAGAAAAAATTGATGATGTGATTTGCGGAAATGCAACGCCTGAAGCAGAACAAGGATTAAATATTGGTAGAATGATTTCCTTAATGGGATTAAATACTATAAAAGTTCCAGGAATGACCGTGAACAGGTATTGTTCATCTGGACTCGAAACCATTGCTATTGCCAATGCAAAAATACAGAGCGGAATGGCAGAGTGCATAATTGCTGGAGGAGTAGAATGCATGTCTCCTATCCCATTTGGGGGATGGAGAATTATACCCAATTATGATGTAGCAACAGATAACTCAGATTGGTACTGGAACATGGGACTTACTGCGGAAGCAGTTGCCAACAAATGGAATATCAGCAGAGAAGATCAAGATGAATTTGCTTTCAATTCACACCAAAAAGCATTAAACGCAATTGATAAAGGATATTTTAAAAGCGGAATTGCACCAATTACGGTTAAAGAAACCTATTTAGATAAGAATGAAAAAAGACAAGAAAGAGAATACGTTGTAGATACAGATGAAGGACCAAGAAAAGGTGGATCTGCTAAAGCATTAGCGAAACTAAGAACTGTATTTGCACAAGAAGGAACAGTAACTGCAGCAAATGCATCTCAAACTTCTGATGGGGCAGCCTTTGTTTTATTAATGTCAGAGAAAATGGTAAATGAACTTGGAGTAAAACCGATTGCAAAACTATTAAGTTACTCGGTAGCAGGTGTTGAACCAAAACATATGGGAATAGGACCTGTAGAAGCAGTTCCAATGGCACTAAAGAAAGCAGGATTAAAACTAAAAGACATTGAACAAATTGAACTGAATGAAGCATTTGCATCACAATCATTAGCGGTTATCCGTGAATTAAAACTAAACCCAGATATTGTAAATGTAAATGGTGGAGCAATTGCATTAGGACATCCACTAGGTTGTACTGGTGGAAAATTAACAGTTCAGTTGATAAATGAAATGAAAAGAAGAAATCAGAAATACGGAATGGTTACCATGTGTGTAGGTGCAGGACAAGGTGCAGCGGGAGTTTTTCAAATACTATAGAAGACCTTAAAAGAATCAAATACGAAAATAAAAAATATGCAAAATAAGTACATAGTAGATTTATCTGAAGTACAATTAAGTGACCTAGAATTAGTAGGGGGGAAAAACGCATCCTTAGGAGAAATGATTCAAAATCTCAGTAAATTAGGAGTAAATATTCCAGGAGGATTTGCATTAACAATAGAAGCTTATTGGGAATTTATACACTTTAATAAATTAGATAAAAGAATTCGATCTCTTATTAAAAAAATGAAGAAAGATGATTTAGTTTCATTAAGAAGAACTGGTTTAGAAATACGTCAAATAATCAGAAATGGAGAATGGCCAGAAGATTTAAAAAAAGAAATAAAAGAAAGATATCATCTTCTTTCTCAAAATTATGGACAAGATATCACGGATGTAGCTGTTCGATCTTCAGCAACTGCTGAAGATTTACCTGACGCTTCTTTTGCAGGACAGCAAGAAACTTATTTAAATGTAAGAGGACCTGAACAAATTTTAATTTCTGTTCGCAACTGTTTTGCTTCTCTTTTTACTGATCGTGCAATTTCATACAGAGATAACTTTGGTTTTGATCATTTTGATATTGGGCTTTCAGTTTGTGTTCAAAAAATGGTACGTTCTGATTTATCCTCTTCAGGAGTTGCTTTTTCTTTAGATACTGAAAGTGGATTTAAAGATGTGGTCTTAATTAATAGTTCTTATGGATTAGGTGAAAGTGTTGTTCAAGGAACTGTATCTCCAGATGAATTCTTAATTTTTAAACCAACTTTAAAAGAAGGTTTTGAATCCATTATTGAAAAGAAAATGGGAAAGAAAGAAAATAAAATAATTTATTCAACAGAACCAGGGCAGCTGGTGAAAACAGTACATGTTGGTAACACTCAACAAAATGAGTTTTCTATAACGGATCGACAAGCATTAAAATTAGCAAAATGGGTTTGTATTATTGAAGATTACTACACAAAACTAAAAGGGAATTGGTGTCCAGTAGATACGGAATGGGCAGTGGATGGGCTTTCGGGAAAACTATTTATCGTACAAGCTAGACCTGAAACTATACATTCCAGAAAAAAGGACAATGACTTAGTAGAATATCAGATTGATAACTCACAAAATACAGATGTACGATTAACAGGAATTGCAGTAGGTGACAAAATAGGACAAGGTAAAGTACAGAAAATGTATTCTTTAGATGGTAGAGATGGAACATTTGATGGATCAAAATTTCAAGAAGGAGATATTTTAGTTACTGAAATGACAGATCCGGATTGGGAACCGATTATGAAAAAGGCTTCTGCAATTATCACAAATAAAGGTGGAAGAACTTGCCATGCTGCTATTGTTGCTCGGGAGATGGCAGTTCCTGCAATTGTAGGAACGGAAAATGGAACAGAAGTATTATTTAATGGGGAAGAATTTACTGTTAGCTGTGCGGAAGGAGATGTTGGTAAAGTATATGAAGGTATTATTCCTTTCAAATTAAAAAAGACAAAATTGGATAATTTACCACAAACAAAAACTCCAATTATGCTCAATGTTGCATCACCTGATCTAGCATTTAAGTTTGCACAAATTCCAAATTCAGGTGTAGGACTTGCAAGAGAAGAATTTATTATTAATAATTATATTCAAGCCCATCCTTTAGCACTTTTAAAACATAAAAAATTAAAAGATAAAGATTTAACCGAAAAAATAAGAGTGTTAACTAGAGGTTTTAAAAATGAAGAAACTTTCTTTATAAAACGTCTTTCTTATGGAGTCGCAAAAATTGCTTCTGCTTTCTATCCCAAACAAGCTATTGTAAGAATGTCTGATTTTAAATCTAACGAATATTACAATTTATTAGGAGGTAGTTATTTTGAACCAACGGAAGAGAATCCTATGATTGGTTGGAGAGGAGCATCTCGTTATTATTCTGAACAGTACGAATACGCTTTTGGAATGGAATGTAAAGCTATCAAAAGAGTAAGAGAAAAAATGGGTCTTACAAATGTAACTATTATGATTCCATTTTGCAGAACGGTTCAGGAATTGAAAAAAGTCTACAAAGTGATGAAGAAATATGGATTACAAAGAGGAAAAGATGGATTACAAGTATATTTAATGGCAGAACTTCCTTCAAACATTCTAATGGCTGAAGAATTTGCTCAACACATAGATGGATTCTCAATTGGATCGAATGATTTAACACAACTTACGCTTGGATTGGATAGGGACTCATCTTTAGTAGCACATATCTATGATGAAAGAAATCCAGCAGTAAAACGATCTATTTCAAACTTAATAAAAGTAGCAAAAAAAACAAAAACAAAAGTGGGGATTTGCGGGCAAGGACCATCTGATTATCCCGATTTTGCTCAATTTTTAGTTGAAGAAGGTATTGATACAATTTCTGTAACTCCTGACTCTATACTAAAAACAATAAAAGCAATTAATAAAATAGAAACAAAAAAATAATATCATGATAAAAGGAGGAGAGTTTTTAATTAAAGACCAAGAAGCAAAAGATATTTTTATTCCAGAAGAATTTGGTGAAGATCAATTAATGATGGCATCTGCAACAAAAGAGTTTGTAGAAAAAGAGTTAGATCCACACAGAGAGCAATTTGAAAAAAAAGACTATCAACTTACTGAAGACTGTATGAAGAAAGCAGGAGAGTTAGGATTGTTGGGAATAAGTGTGCCAGCAGAATATGGTGGAATGGGTATGCCCTTTAATACTTCTGTACTTATTTGTGATAAAATTTCTGGAGCAAATGGTTCTTTTTCAACTGCATTTGGTGCTCATACGGGAATTGGTACTTTGCCAATTTTATTATATGGTAATGATGAGCAAAGGAAAAAATATTTGCCGAAACTAGCTACAGGAGAGTGGATGGGATGTTATTGTTTAACAGAACCAGGTGCTGGTTCTGATGCCAACTCAGGAAAAACAAAAGCTGTACTAACAAAAGACAGCAAACACTACCTTATTACAGGACAAAAAATGTGGATTTCAAATGCAGGATTTGCTGATGTATTTATTGTGTTTGCTCGAATAGAAGATGATAAAAACATCACTGGGTTTATATTAGAAAAAGAGATGGAAGGTATTACTATGGGAGAAGAAGAATATAAATTAGGATTGAACTCATCTTCTACTCGTCAAGTATTCTTTAATGATGTAAAAGTTCCTGTAGAAAACATGTTGGGAGGCAGAGGAAATGGATTTAAAATTGCTATGAATGCACTTAATGTTGGTAGAATTAAGCTATCGGCAGCAATATTAGATGCTTGCAGAAGAGTAATTGGACTTTCAACTAGTTATTCTAATGAGCGTATTCAGTTTGGTATCCCTATTGCAAAGTTTGGTGCAATAAAGCACAAACTTGCTGATATGGCGGTTAGAACTTATGCTATTGAATCAGCAACTTATAGGGCTGGAAATGAAATTGAAAAAAATATAGAAAGACTAGAAAGCGAAGGTGTTGATCACCAAGAAGCTCATCTTAAAGGAATAGAGGAATATGCTATTGAATGTTCTATTGTAAAAGTTCTAGGTTCAGAAACTATTCAATATTGTTCGGATGAAGGAATTCAAATCTATGGAGGCATGGGGTATTCTGCTGATGCTCCTATGGAAGCTGCATACCGTGATGCAAGAATAGCAAGAATATATGAAGGAACAAATGAAATTAACAGAATGTTATTGGTGGGAATGATACTTAAAAAAGCTATGAAAGGAGAATTAGATATTATGACACCTGCCATGAAAGTTGCTTCTGATTTAATGAGCATCCCATCTTTTGAAAAAGCAGATGAAAGCATACTTTTTTCAGTAGAAAAAGAACACATCAAAAAACTTAAAAAAACAATTTTGATGACTGCAGGAAAAGCAGCACAGCATTTTGCAATGGAGATAGAAAAAGAACAAGAAGTTCTGATGAATTTGGCAGATATGGTTATTGATGTCTATACTGCAGAATCTGCAATTCTAAGAGCTGAGAAATTAGCTCTTAAAAATGGAGAAGAAAAAGCACAACATCAAATTGTGATGAGTAAATTATTCTTGTACTCCTCAATAAAGAATTGTCAAAGATGTGGGGAAGAAGTAATTCTATCTTTTACAGAGGGAGATGAACAAAGAATGTTATTAATGGGATTGAAAAGATTTACAAAAGGATACACTATTAATCCAAAAAACTTAAGAAGAAATATTGCAGATAAACTAATTGAGGAAAATAGATATTGTTTTTAGTACCTTTACCGAATGAAATTTACAGAATTTAATTTCGGGAACGAACTTCAGGAGGGCTTAGATATGATGGGATTTGAAAAAGCCACCCCTATTCAAGAACAAGCAATACCAATCATTCAAAATAATAAAGACTTAATTGCCTGCGCACAAACTGGGACAGGAAAAACAGCAGCTTTTGTTTTACCTATCTTAGATATACTCACTAAAGAAACTCAAAACAATAAGGTTAACACTATAATTATTGCTCCTACCAGAGAATTGGCAAAACAAATTGACATGCAGATTGAAGGCTTCTCTTATTTCACCAATGCGTCTTCCTATCCAATTTATGGAGGTGGTACAGGAATTGAATTTGACAATCAAAAACAAGCACTACAAAAAGGATCTGATATTATTATTTGTACACCTGGAAGATTACTAGCTCATTTAGATTTTGATTATTTTGATACATCTTCAGTAAAACATCTTATCTTGGATGAAGCAGATCGAATGCTTGATATGGGATTTTATGATGACATCATGAAGATTTCAAATACTCTTCCAAAAAACAGACAAACCCTTTTATTTTCGGCAACTATGCCTCCAAAAATCAGGGAACTTGCTAATAAATTACTTAAGAATCCGGAGAGCATAAGTTTAGCAATCTCAAAACCTGCTGAAGGTATTACGCAATCTGCATACATGTGTCATGATAGCCAAAAAGTGAACTTGGTAAGAGAAATCTTAAGAGCAAAAGGCAGAGATCTGAGTCATGTGTTAATTTTCGCATCAAGTATAAAAAGTGTAAGAGAAATCAAAACAACACTTAATAAAGCTGGAATGAAAGCTTCAGAAATGCATTCAGGATTAGATCAAGATCAAAGAGAACAAACCATCAGAGATTTTAAAAGTAAGAAAATTAAAATTTTAGTAGCTACAGATATATTATCTAGAGGAATTGATATAAAAGGAATAGAAATAGTAATCAACTATGAGGTACCACATGATGAAGAAGATTATGTGCACAGAATTGGTAGAACTGCTCGTGCTGACAGAACTGGAGAGGCAATTACTTTTATCAATCCTAAACAAGTAAAAAACTTTAAGGATATTGAAAAACTAATTGAAAAGGAAGTTCCAAAATTAGAATTACCAAAAGGTTTTTCAAAAGCTCCTGAATATAAAATACTGTCAAAAAATAAGAAGAATAAGAAGTGGAGGAATTTTAAGAAACAGAAACCTACCTCTCCAAAATAGGTGCATGATGTTTCTTAATTCTGGCATCAATTATTGGAATAGAGCAAGAAAAATGTTTATTTTTATTTTCTGCATTTAATCCATAAATATCGTTTGCAGGATTTGAACGAGTAAAAGTAACCCACAACCAATTAGAAAAATCCTCACAAACAAAAGAAGAATCATCTACTAAAGTAATAAGTCCTATCCCATCTAAATTCTGATTTTCTAGAGAGGAAATAAGTGAGTCAATCTCTCCTTTACCCTCAATAACTAAATTTCCTTTACTCACTAATTTAGGATTTGAAAAATTATCTGGTAAATTAATTTTATCTATTTTCTCAAATAAAGTTCGTTTTATTTCACCTGCAGCAGCGATTACCACTTTCGATCCTTCATTTAAACTATCTCCACTATAATCCAAAGTATCAATAGTAGTTTTTGTCTGAAAATGCAAATCTCTTTTCCAATCTACTCTCTCTAAAAAGTGTGTAAAATATTCCTTCTCATTATTTACATTGGGAAAATTCTCATCATCACAAATAAATAAATATTTTACCAAAGACATTTGTCCTGTACCTAAGATATGATGGGCAATAGTTAATAATTCTTGTGGTTTTCTGATTGGATTATAAGGGGTATACCTTTCTGAACCTACTGCTAATAAAAGAGGATGAACACCTGCTGCATCTACTGCATTTACAGCTTTAAGTCCAGGTATTTCTTTCTCAATTGCCTTTCCACTAATCTCATGAATCAAAGCTCCAAACTGAGAATCCTCTTGAGGTGGTCGACCAACAACTGTAAAAGGCCAAATTGCATTTTCCTTTGCATAAACCTTCTTCACCTTCATTACAGGAAAATCATGAGTCAAACTATAATATCCTAAATGATCTCCAAAAGGACCCTCTGGCTTTGTTTCATTTGCATGAATTTCACCACAAATTACAAAATCAGCATCTGCAGAAATTGTATAACCATCTTTCTTTGCATATCTGAATCTTCTTTTTCCTAACACTCCAGCAAACGAAAGTTCAGACATGCCTTCTGGTAAGGGCATAACTGCAGAAAAGGTATGTGCAGGAGGACTCCCTACAAAAACAGAAACCTTTAAAGGTTCTCCCTTCTTATTTGCTTTTTTCTGATGAATCCCAATACCTCTATGTATCTGATAATGCAATCCGATCTCTTCATTCTGAATATATTCATTTCCAGATAATTGAATACGATACATTCCTAAATTGGAATTCAAAATACCCGGATTCTCAGGATCTTCTGAATAGACTTGAGGTAAAGTAATAAAAGCTCCACCATCCTTTTCCCAACATTTTATTTGAGGTAAATCTTCAATTTTTACTTCTTTAAAACTTCTTGGAAAACTCACTTTTTTAGGAATAGAATAAATCCCATTTAAAGCTGTAAACAATGATTTGACAGGAGTTTTTAAAGCAGAAATAGGATTTGTTTTAAGTTCAATAAGTTGTTTTACAATTTCTAAACTATCACAAAACATAAATCTACTCCTCTCTAATGTTCCAAACAAATTTGAAACAGCTTTGTAATTACTTCCTTTTATATTTTCGAACAATATTGCTTTTCCTCCTTTCTCAAATTCATTTAAATGAAGAGATGCCATATCCAAATCAGGATTTACTTCATCAGAAATTATTTTAATTTCTCCTTTCTTATCTAAATCAGTAATACATTCTTGTAAGGATTTATAACTCATAGCTCAAAAATAAAAAAAGGAAGCCAATTGACTTCCTTCTTTCTAAATTTTAATTTATTTTATCTGTTTTCTATAGAAACATATTGTCTCGCAGATGATCCGGTATAAACCTGTCTTGGTCTTCCAATTGGTTCGTGATTTTCTCTCATCTCTTTCCATTGTGCAATCCAACCAGGAAGTCTTCCTAAAGCAAACATTACCGTAAACATATCAGTTGGAATGCCTAACGCCCTGTAAATAATTCCAGAATAGAAATCTACATTAGGATATAATCCTCTTTCTTTAAAGTATGTATCATTAAGAGCAACCTTTTCTAATTTCTTAGCAATATCTAATACAGGATCATTAATTCCAAGCTCATCTAATACATCATCAGCTGCTTTTTTAATAATAGTCGCCCTTGGGTCAAAGTTTTTATAAACTCTATGTCCGAATCCCATTAAACGGAATGGATCTGATTTATCTTTTGCTTTGGCAACATATTTATCTATATCACCTCCATCTTCTTTAATTTCTTCAAGCATTTCTATTACCGCTTGATTTGCTCCTCCATGTAAAGGTCCCCAAAGTGCAGCAATACCTGATGAAACAGAAGTATATAAACTAGCATGAGAGGATCCAACAATTCTAACAGTTGAAGTTGAGCAATTCTGTTCATGATCAGCATGTAAAATTAGTAGTTTATCCAATGCGTCTGCAATTACTGGATTAACTTCATAAGCAACAGTAGGAAGAGAAAACATCATCCTGATAAAATTTTCACAATATCCTAGTTGATTATCTGGATATATAACAGGTTGACGCATTCTATTCTTAAAACTCCAAGCTGCAAGAGTTGGAAGTTTGGCAATAGCTCTAATAATTGTACCATTAATCTCTTCCTTAGATCTATTTGGGTCTAATGACTTAGGATAAAAAGCAGTTAGTGAAGAAACTAATGACGATAACACTCCCATAGGATGAGATTTTGAAGGGAAACCATCAAGAATAGATTTTACATCTTCATGAACTAAAGAATGAGTTGAAATCTCATTTACAAAATTATCTAATTCCTCTTTTGTAGGTAGTTCACTATAAATAAGTAAAAACGCAACTTCTAAAAATGTAGATTTTTCCGCCAATTCCTCAATAGAATATCCTCTATATCTTAATATTCCTTCCTCTCCATTTAAAAATGTAATACTGCTTTTGCAAGAACCAGTATTTTTAAATCCTCTATCTAAAGTAATAAGACCTGATTGTCCTCTAAGTTTACTTATGTCGAGTGCATTTTCATTTTCAGTACCAGTTATTACTGGTAACTCATAAACTTCTCCATCATAATGCAACTCCGCTTTATTTCCCATTTTTATCTTTTTTTATCGTCTGTAAATGTAATAAATTCATATGAATTTATTAAACAAATTTGAATGCTTTTCCGGTATAAATAGCTTCTTCTCCTAACATCTCTTCAATTCTGAGTAGTTGATTGTATTTTGCCATCCTATCTGACCTAGAAGCAGAACCCGTTTTTATTTGTCCGCAATTTAGTGCAACAGCCAAATCTGCAATTGTTGTATCTTCCGTTTCTCCTGATCTATGACTCATTACAGAAGTATAAGAATTCTTCTGTGCCATTTTAACAGCATTTATTGTTTCAGTTAAAGTACCTATCTGATTTACTTTTATTAAAATAGAATTTGCTGTACCATTTTCAATTCCTCTTTTTAATCTTTCAACATTAGTAACAAACAAATCATCACCAACTAACTGAACTTTATCTCCTATCTTTAATGTCAGATTTTTCCATGCATCCCAATCATCTTCATCCAAACCATCTTCTATTGAAAGAATCGGATATTTTTTAGTCCAATCTGCCCAATAATCAACCATTTCTGAGGGAGTTAATTTATCTCCTGTAGACTGATGAAAATGATAAACATTTTCTTTTGCATTATAAAATTCGGATGCTGCTGCATCCATTGCAATATACATATCTTCTCCTGCTCTGTATCCTGCAGATTCAATTGATTTAAGTACTATCTCAATTGCTTCTTCATTAGAACCTAAATTTGGAGCAAAACCTCCTTCATCTCCTACATTTGTAGAATGACCTTGAGATTTTAATTCTTCTTTCAAATGATGAAAAACTTCAGTTCCCATTTTTAATCCTTCTGAAAATGAAGTAGCTCCAATAGGCATTACCATAAACTCTTGAAAGTCAATACTATTATCAGCATGAGAACCTCCATTCAAAATATTCATCATAGGAATAGGTAGTTCCTTTGCATTTACACCTCCTACATAATTAAAAAGAGATTGTTCACTTTCCAGAGCTGCAGCTTTTGCAGTTGCTAATGAAACTGCAAGCATTGCGTTTGCTCCTAAATTTGCTTTGTTTGATGTTCCATCCAAATCAATCATTTTCTGGTCAATAGTAGATTGATCAGAAACATCAACTCCATTTAATTCTTCATTTATATCAGTTTTAATATTCTGAATTGCTTTTAAGACTCCTTTACCTAAATAAATTTCTTTATCTCCATCTCTTAATTCCACTGCTTCATATTTTCCAGTTGAAGCTCCAGAAGGTACAGCCGCTCTTCCCATAATACCATTTTCTATATAAACTTCCGCTTCAACAGTTGGATTCCCTCTTGAATCTAAAATTTGACGTGCATGAATTTTCTCTACTCTACCCATTAGTTATTTTTTATATTATCTATAAAATCATCAAAAAGATACCTAGAATCATGTGGTCCTGGTGAAGATTCTGGATGATACTGAACTGAAAAACAATTCTTGTTTTTTATTTTAATTCCTTCAATAGTATCATCATTCAAATTTAAATGTGTTACTTCTACATTCTCATTTTTTTCAATATCCTCTTTTGAAACTCCAAAACCATGGTTCTGGGAAGTAACTTCTGCTTTTTGAGTTGACAAATTAATTACCGGATGATTAATTCCTCTATGTCCATTATGCATCTTATAAGTAGAAATACCTTCAGAGAGAGCAATTGCTTGATGCCCTAAACAGATACCAAAAACTGGCTTACCATCTGAAGTAATCTGCTTTACTTGCTCAATAACTCCGGGCATTGCTGATGGATCTCCTGGACCATTTGATAAAAAGAAACCATTAGGATTCCAATCATTCATCTTCTCATATGAAGTATGCATTGGAAAAACCTTCAGAAAACATCCTCTATCAGTTAAACATTTTAAAATATTTCTTTTAACTCCTAAATCCAGAACTGCTACTCGGATTCCTGCATCTTCATCTCCTACACAATAAGACTCTTTTGTTGATACAGAAGAAGATAATTCTAATCCCTCCATAGATGGAACTTCTGACAATTTAGATTTTAATTCTTCTATATCTAAAGTTTCGGAAGAAATAATTGCATTCATAGCTCCTTTATCTCTTATATACTTTACTAAAGAACGAGTATCTACATCCGAAATAACAACTTTATCTTGATTTATAAAATAGTCATTTAATTCCATATTAGCATCTGCTCTTGAAAAACCTTTATTAAAGTTTTTACAGATTAAACCCGTAATCTTCATGTCATCAGATTCTATCTCATTTGGATTAGTACCATAATTTCCAATATGAGCATTTGTTGTAATCATTAATTGACCAGAATAAGAAGGATCAGTAAACACTTCTTGATATCCAGTCATTCCAGTATTAAAACACAATTCTCCTGTTGCAGTTCCAATAGCTCCTGCTGCTTTACCATGGAAGATAGTTCCATCTTCAAGTAATAGAATTGCTGTTTGTTTTTTTTGGTATTTCATATTTGCTATAAATTTATAAAAAAAGGATAAAACAATATATGCTTTATCCTTAAATTTATTTTATCATAAGAAACTTTTTATTCTGCTTTATTTTCTTCAGATAAATCTTCAGAATCGTTTTCATTAATTTCTTCTTTTACTTCCTCAGCAGGAGCTTCTTCTTTTACTTCCTCAGCAGGAGCTTCTTCTTTTACTTCCTCAGCAGGAGCTTCTTCTTTTACTTCCTC
>Ga0208948_1000064_pt1 | contig 46981 bp, 38 predicted proteins | sample AOAMet11_17_M020_2_FD_188228 | JGI IMG/M metagenome (GOLD analysis project Ga0208948, IMG submission 188228) | Ammonia-oxidizing marine microbial communities from Monterey Bay, California, USA - CAN11_17_M020 (SPAdes) | ecosystem: Environmental > Aquatic > Marine > Intertidal zone | place...
AGGCTCGGAAAGTAGCGTTATGGGGCCGCTCATTCCAGGTGTGTCTTTAGAAACAGGAAAATAGCACTCGATGTTAGTGCCGACGCCTACCTCGCTCTTTACATTAATGAATCCGTTAGCATCCTGCATGATAGCCCAGCATGTCGATAGCCCTAAGCCAGTGCCTTTGCCCTTTCCTTTTGTCGTGAAGAATGGTTCGAATATTTGCTCAATAATTTCAGCATTAATGCCGGCGCCATTATCCCTGACGGACAATAGAATATAGCTGGAATCATCCTCTTTAGTTTCATTGCTGATTTTTGACACGCCAGAAACTGGGAGGTGCTCAGTCGAGATGTGGAGTTTGCCGCCGGCGGCCATCGCATCTTTCGCGTTACTCGCGACATTAAGCAATAATTGAACTAAAGAGTCTGGATCGATATGGCTAAAACATGGCTCGTCTGATGCCGTGAAGATAAAGTCAAATGTAGCGCCGAGAAGGTTCTTGATCATAGGGGTGGTGTCAAGGATGCTGGCGTTGATGTCGATCACTTGAGGTGAGTCTGGACGTTTTCTTGAGAAAGATAAAAGTTGCGTAGTAAGCGCCTGTCCTTTTTCGGTCGCTTTAATGACTTCATTTAAGTCTTCGGTTACTTCAGGCCGGTCCTTGACGCGGTCAAGTGCGAAGTTAGAAAACCCGGCAATTATGGTCAGCAGGTTATTAAAGTCGTGTGAAACTCCTGATGCTAAACGTCCTATGGCTTCCATCTTTTCCGAATGGCGGAGTCTTTCTTCAAGATTCCTGTTTGACAATAATGCGGTTTCTCGTTCGATGTAAGTTCTTTCGATATTGATCAAAAGAAGGCCGATGGAAATAGTAAGCAGGCCTGAAAGTAAGACCAGAATGGTACTGACAACAGCCCAACGAGGCGCGGCGACTTGCCCGGTGGCCCATAAAAGTGTCCCTTGCTGCAGTAGAACGAAGAAAAGTAGGGAGGTCGAGATGATAGCTAAGAGCGCCCAAATGGCTCTTTTAGTGCCAAAGAACACCGCAGTCAGCATTGGGACAATAAAGAGCCAAAAGGGACCGCTAGCTTGGGTGCCAAAGCGATAGGTGAAGTAAAAGCCAATGGTGTAAATCAGAATAATGGTTGTGCTCGCTTTGAAGCGAAAAAAGCGGCTTGGAATCAGGGCTGTGCAGAGAAGCAAGCAAAACAGAACCAAATTGAAAAGTATTATAGCCCATTCACCCTCGCCAAAGGCCGCCACTGTGCCTACGATCATTGCTAGCGAGCTTAGTCCGAAAAGCGACCATGTGATAATGGTTAGTACCTGTGAGCGCCATAAGTCGACAACTTTTATATTCATGTGCAGGCCTTCAACTCCTTAAAAAGGCTGGGTTAATGAGACTCAGGGTGCGGCACATAGTATCGTCTAGGTTTTTCGGCAACGATAAGGAGACAGCGACTAGCCGATGGTAATAGGGCCGCATTTGAGCAAGCCTGCATGATCTAGCCATGACAAGGAGTCTAAGCATAAGGCAAAACTCAATAAATGAATCGAGTAACGCAATTAAAGTCGGACAGCAACCGGCGGCTTTTGAGAGTAATGGCCTTTAACGTTCATCTCACGCCGAGAGCGCCTCTAGGGCGTTCACCAGGTCTTCTTTCGAAAAGGGTTTTTTAAGAACGGGAAGTTCCCTGGAACTTTCTTGTTCTTGCGTTGAGTTAGGCATCGTCTTTTCATAACCAGAGGTTAGCAAAACCTCGATGTCTTCATAGTTTGCCTGCACGTGTCTTCCAAGGTCCCTTCCATTATTCTCTCCGGGCATGACGATGTCGCTGAACACAAGGTCGATCTTATCGTGGCAATCCACTAGCATAGAGATGGCCATTCCCGCGTTTTCCGCCTCGCATGTATGATACCCCAAAGAAGCGAAAATTCGGCAGGAATACCTTCGTACGCGTGGTTCATCTTCAACAACAAGGACGGTTTTTCTTTCAGTTTTGCTTTCTTGTTCGGGCATTCTCAGTCCAGTCGAAAAAGTTTTTCATGCTCTTCAAAGCCAATTTGGGCTTGTGAAAATACTTGCATATCGTCTAATATCCATATGGAGTAAAGCCATAGCAAATAATCCAACCGAGCACGATCATACAAGGGATGGTCGGTAAGGAATAGGCATGGTTACTTTAGGGGAGCAATAGATTACAAAAAGTTACAATTGAAGAGTTTTGCCTACTGACTGAATGTAGTAAGCGACAGCATATCGAGAATATGATATAAAACTCTAAGCTTTCGGCAACGCTCTTATAAAATCTACTTTATAAAATCTACGAACGTAGGGTTGAATCAAAAAATTGTCTAAAGAGATCATATTAGTTGTAGATGACGATGAAAGGATTTGTCGTTTGCTTGAGAGGTATCTCTCCAAACAAGGGTTTGAAGTAAAGTCTGTTTATAGTGGTGAGGGTCTTGAAAAAATAATCGCAGACCTGCAGCCTAGTTTGCTCCTTCTGGATTTAAATCTACCAGGAGAGCATGGGTTCGACATCGCTAAGAGAGTCAGGGCGCTCGATAAAAAAATAGGGATCATTATATTAACGGGTAGTGGCGACAGTATTGATCAGGTCGTTGGCCTAGAGATAGGGGCAGATGATTTTGTCTCAAAGCCGTTTGACGAAAGGCAGTTACTGGCTCGGATTCGCAGTGTGTTGCGCCGTGTGGAGGCGTCAACAATAGCGGCGGCAGATGATCGGGATACCATCGAGATAGGTGATATTACGTTGAACCTGGAGTCTTATGAAGCCACAAATAAGAACGGGTCGATTGGCCTTACGACGCACGAATTTCAACTAGTTGCTATTTTGGCTAAAAGCCCAGGCAGAGTACTCAATAGAGATCAAATATTAGATCAGTTATCTGGTCGAGATTGGGCTCCTTACGACCGCAGTATTGACGTGCTCGTGGGTAAGATTCGGAATAAGCTAAAGGCGGCAGGCGAACCGAACTTGATAGTCACCGTAAGAAATGCAGGGTACAAGATAGCTGCGTCGGGCAAAGTCCCGAACTAATCCCCTTTGATTCTAGAATATGACAATGCGCTCCTGAGTTCTGCGGAAAGACCGCGCAGCAGCAGTGTGGGCGGACCTGGGTTCATCATACCGCCAGGTACTTTGATGGTACCCGGCTGCTTTCGGTACAAAAACGTATTCAGGTATAGTGCTCAACACGAAATTCGCTTTAGCGCCCGCTTAAGATGATCGATTTATCAACAGAGAAAGTTCTTGATGAACTTTTCACGATGAATTTCTCCATCGCCCCAGATCTAGATGTATACAATATAACTCCCCGTTTAATGCGATATATGGCGGACATCCAAGACGGTCAAAAATTGTTTGATGTTTTTCACTTTCACAGACCGGGTGGCGTTGATAGCTTAAAAGATCTCTCACGTGTTGGAACCGCCTTGGTTCTGTTGCTCTCTATTCGCGGAGAGCATGGTTTGCGGGGGCAGTTACTGCCCTTGGATGACGATGGCGGCTATCGTTTTGTCGGTGTGCCCTGGCTAGCATGGATTAACGCGAACGGTTTTGATTTCCACCTGGATTTGGGGGATTTCCCTAAAATTGATTCGCAGATGGATCAACAAATCTACATGTCTACACAAAAAGATATGGTGGACGATCTAAAGAAACTAAATGGCGAGCTAAGGCGTGCCGAGGAAGAGAGAGATAACTTCCTTTTGGCAGCTAAGGCGCCAATTTTCGCTGTTGATGTTAACAATGTTATTCGAATATGGAATTCAGAGCTTGAGGTGGCCTTGGGGGTTTCGGCAAAAAATGCCATAGGAAGTAAAATAGAGTCGGTATTCCAGAACGAGAATAACGATTCCCACAACCTGGAAATGGAGCGAATGCTGAATGAAGGTGTGACAGAGGTAGAGGTTGTACACTTCAATGGGTCTCACCGAACCGATATGTTGTTCAGACTATTCGCACACTCCTCCAAGGAATCAGCGGAGAGTAAGGTTTGGGGGCTTGGCCAGGATATTACCGAAGTAAACAGCCAAAAGCGTGAGCGCTACCATTTGCAACGATTAGAGTCTTTGGGTCAGTTAACCAGTGTCGTAGCGCATGATTTTAACAACCTATTGGCGATAATTTCTGGAAATCTTCGGTTCATCACAATAGATGAAGATGATAAAGAAGTCCTTGAAGACATAGATTCGGCAGTTAACGATGCTATAGAGCTTATTAAGAAATTACGTAGCTTCAGTGATGAATCAAAAAACGCAGCTGAAACATTCAATGTTAAGAAAGGCCTTGAACAGTTTGTCAGGCTCGTTCAACCAGTTGTTGGTAAAGATCTAGATCTAGTGTTATCTGAAGTAGACCCAGAAATCTCAATTGATGCCGACAGGGCAGATTTTGATAACGCCCTTCTCAATTTGGTGATCAACGCTAAAGATGCTTCCGATGTTGGCTCTAGTGTTGTCATTGATGTTGACGTTATTTCAAATCCTAATGTGGGCTTATTGAAAAACCAACAATATGCGAAAGTCAGGGTGATTGACCAGGGTTGTGGGATGGACGATCGGGTGATTGAAAGGGCTTTCGAACCGTTCTTTTCAACTAAAGGCCGGTCTAGAGGAGAGGGGCTTGGCTTGAATTCTGTATTTAGTTTCGCCCACGCTAATTCAGGGCATTGCACGATTGAAAGTGCGGTCGGTATCGGCACCACCGTGAGTGTTTATTTACCACTGAGCACCACTAAAGTAATTCCATTGGACCTGCCTGATGCTCCTCTTGAAGCTGGAGCTGGCTCGGGGCTCATATTGGTGGTCGATGACGAAGCAAGGGTAAGGAAAATTACCTGCCGTGATTTAAAAGCAATGAACTTTGATGTAATCGAGGCAGAGGATGCGGACGAAGCCCTGAGAAAATTACAAAGTTATCACTCTGAATTGGTTCTGGTCATAAGCGATATTGTGATGCCTGGCTCAATGAATGGGGTTGAGCTGAAGAAAGTCGTTGAAGAAAAGTATGACTCTCTTAGTGTGCTTTTGGTATCCGGAAATTCTTTGCAGGAATGGGAAAGCGTTGATCAGGTATTGCGAAAGCCCTATTCATTGGTTGAATTTCAATCATTAGTTAATTCTTATGCGCGACGAGTGGGCAACGCTTCGTAGAGAAGCTAATCATTCGACACTTTACCCTGGCGCAGGTTACCTTTGAGAATCATCCAACCGTTAAAACTTCGCTAGTAAACTGCAGCTCGACATGGGTTTATTTGTTTCTTGCTTTTGTAGCGTCAAAAAAATCAAATCGTTATCTACAGGTCCCATCGACGATTTTATGGCGGTGGTAATTGCCCTGGCGAGAAAGGACGATGAAGCCTTGGTTAGAATCACTGAATCTCTCATGCTAAGTGGATGTTTTAAGGCTGTCTCGGCAATGGATACGCTTATCTATAAGCAGGAAGTCAGCTGGAATGAATCGATTAAAGTCATCAATTCACAGCAATCCATCCATGACGATAATGTGCTCCTCGCTTTGAATGAGCTATAAATACAAAACGCAGCGTCAATCGAGTTTCAGCTCTGCCAGGAATCGTTGATCCGATTCACCTATTCAGTAAGCGGGCACGTTATCCCTACCGAACAGGGGGTAGCTCGCCCTTAAATCAATCAGGTAGCCCAAGCACCCGCTTCGCAATAATATTCAGTTGCACCTCTGAAGTTCCACCTTCAATGGAGTTCGCTTTTGAACGCAGCCATTCTCGATTGATGGACAATTCACGGCCATCAAAACTATCTCCTTCCCATCCAAGACCCTGGCTACCCATAATCTTCAGTAAAATCTCGAATCGCTTTTTGTTCTGTTCCGTCCCATAGTATTTGAACATTGACGATGCTGGAGAAGGAGCAGAGGTTGTTTTGGCTTCTTCAGCTGATCTCCGCAGCGTAGAAGCGAAGGCTGTACTATCCATATGGTGTCGCGCGATGCTTTCTCGCAGGCTGGCGCTGGCTATCTTGCCATCAATCTCGCCGACGTATTGCTTGGCCTGGTTTTCTATTTTATTGGCGGGGTTCTTTGTTTTTCCGCGCGTCCCCATACCGGCAACCATGTTGCGTTCGTGCTGTAACAGTTTTTTTGCGATGGACCAACCCTGGTTTTCTTTTCCTACTAGGTTTGTTCTTGGAATTCGAACATCGTCAAAGAAGGTTTCACAGAAAGGAGACTCGCCGCTTATCAACTGAATCGGTTTCGTATTGACGCCTGTTGATGTCATATCGAATAGGACAAAGCTGATACCTTCATGTTTCGGGGCGTTGGCATCTGTTCGGACCAGACAAAAGATCCAATCCGCGAAGTTGGCATAAGAAGTCCAAACCTTGGAACCGTTGATAACATACTCATCGCCGTCAACAACAGCTCTGGTTTGCAAGCTGGCGAGATCAGACCCGGACCCGGGTTCACTGTACCCCTGGCACCAGCGAATTTCTCCACGGATGATTTTTGGTAGATGTTCCAGCTTTTGTTCTTCGTTCCCATACTCCAGCAATACTGGCCCGAGCATGCTGATACCAAACGAGACAAGTGGCGGCCGGGCATTAATTCGTCCCAATTCACTTTGCAGTACGCTATTTTCCTCAAAACTGAGTCCACCACCACCGAATTCCTTTGGCCAGGTTGGGCAGGTCCAGCCCTTTGATCCCATCGCGTCAAGCCAGGCTTTTGATTCCGGGTTGGGATAAATAGCATTGCGACCACCCCAGACGGTTTCATCTTCCGACCCTGAGGTCCGCATGCTTTCAGGACAATTTTTATCTAGCCACTGTCTGACATCTTGGCGAAAGTTTTCCATTTCTATTTCATCCTGTTTCGGTTCGATGTTGACTTCAAACTATTCGTTAACCAGACGAACAGGTGTTCCCTTGAGGAAGCCTTCAATGTTTTCTTTGGTCTGCTGGACAAGCCGGGTTCTAGATTCTAGTGCGGCCCAGGCGTTGTGTGGGGTGACGATCAAGTTAGGTATGTCGTCAAGTAGAGGGTCATCCATGTCTGGAGGTTCCTGCTCGAGCACGTCTATCGCCGCACCGGCAATGTTGCGGGCCTTCAGGCAACTGATCAAATCTTGCGGATTGACTAGACCTCCTCGTGCCGTATTAATCAGAAATGCATCCTGTTTCATTAGTGCGAGCGTATCGACATTAATGATCCCTGCGTTAGCGTCGTTTAGCGGACAGTGCAGGCTGACGTAGTCAGAGGTACGTAGTACTTCTTCAAATTTAGTTCGGCCTTCTCGTGGTTCCCCCCCGGGATGTTCGCTGACTACAACTTTCATGCCGAGGGCTTCTGCCGCTGTTCCAACGGCCTTACCCAGTTCTCCATAGCCAACAATACCCAACTGCTTGCCAGCTATTTCCCTGATGGGGTGATCCAGTAGGCAGAAGACGTTAGATGCTTGCCAGTCGCCGCTGCGAACCGAGGCCTGGTATTGATGAAAGCTGGTAGAGAGGTTTAGTATCAGGGCCAGTGTGTGTTGAACCACTGAAGGCGTACCGTAAGCAAGGGCGTTACTGACCTTAATGCCGCGACTAGCGGTGGCCAGCAAATCTATATTGTTGGTACCCGTAGCCATGACACTGATGAACTCCAACGCGGGTGCAGACGAAAGGCTGGCTTTATCCAGAACGATCTTGTTAGTAAGCACCACAGTCGCGGCTTTGATACGTTCCGCCACTTGCCCTGGAGCCGTGAAAGGGTGAACCTGCCAGTTATCCAGTAGTTGGGTGACTGGTGTAAGGTCGATATCCTTACCTAAGCTATCTGCATCGAGAACAACTCCTAGCATACAATCATCTAGCCTGGGTTAGCCTGATTCCACTCAGCGACTCTTTCAGCGTGGGCTTCAAGTAGCGCATCGACATCACCATTAATAGTCACGGTAACAATCGTGTCGCCCTGAGCGATAGAGTCAACAATATCCTGGTCAGCTGCAGAATCAACTGAACCGAACACACTGTGAGCGCCATCCAAGTGAGGAGTAGGTCCATGGGTAATGAAAAATTGGCTGCCGTTAGTGCCGGGGCCTGCATTCGCCATTGAGAGTTTACCTGCCGCATCATGCTTGAGGCTTGGGTCAAACTCGTCCTCGAACCGATAGCCGGGACCACCGGTGCCTGAGCCAAGTGGACAGCCACCCTGAATCATAAAATTTGGAATGACCCGGTGGAAGTTAAGTCCATCGTAGAAGTTATTTGTAGCAAGGTTCACAAAGCTTGCCACTGTCACCGGTGTTTGGTCCGGGTACAGGGTAATGTTGATGGTGCCCTTGCTGGTTGCCATGGCTGCTGTGATATTCAAAAGGGATTATCCTTATTGGTTAAGTTACGGTTCTGATTCAGTAAAGGGTGATGCGCTATCGGTTGTCTATGGATACGTAATCGCGTTTATGTTCGCCTAAATATAGTTGGCGTGGCCGGGCGATTTTGAACGGCGCGCCAATCATCTCATCCCAGTGTGTGATCCAGCCCGGCATTCTACCAAGGGTGAAAATTACGGTGAACATGGTGGTCGGGATACCCATCGCCTTAAGGGTAATTCCTGAATAAAAGTCGATATTGGGGTAGAGGTTTCGATCAATAAAATAGTCCTGTTCCCGCGCGATCGTTTCGAGTTTTTGAGCGACCTTAAGAAGGGGGTCCTCCGAGGCGCCTTGTTCTTCTAATACAGCGTGGGCGCTGCTCTGCATGACCGTCGCGCGTGGATCGAAGTTTTTATAGACACGGTGGCCGAATCCCATCAACTTAAAGGGGTCTTCCTTGTCTTTTGCTTTGGCAACATATTCCTCGATATTTGATTCATCACCAATTTCAACCAGCATGTCGAGTACGGCTTCGTTCGCGCCGCCATGGGATGGCCCCCATAAAGCAGCAGTGCCCGCGGCGATAGCAGCAAACGGATTACATTCGGTTGAACCTGCCATTCGGACGGTCGAGGTGGACGCGTTCTGTTCATGATCGGCATGCAGGATGAATATCCTGTCCATGGCGGCAGACAGGGTAGAAGAGACATTGGGTTTCTCGCCTTTTTTGCCGAAACACATGTGCAGGAAGTTTTCTGCATAGCTTAGACTGGGGTCCGGAGCAATGAACTCATCCCCAATCGACTTTTTGTAAGCCATCGCTGCAATAGTCGGAATCTTGGCTATTAGCTGTAAAGCTGCTTCCTTTCTGTAGGCGGGGTCGCTGATGTCCAGTGAGTCGTGTTGCAGTGATGCCAGCCCGGCAATCGCGGCGCACACCATAGACATGGGATGTGAATTCTTCGTAAAGCCATCAAATATGTGCTGGAAGTGTTCGTCGACAGGCATTCGATCGTTAATATCTTTTGTAAATTGGGAGAGCTGGGATTTTTCGGGTAGCTCACCGTTCAGCAACAGATAGCAGACTTCCATGTGACTGGAGCCTTCTGCGAGCTGGGCAATTTCATAGCCTCGATAGAGCAGTATTCCATTGTCTCCATCTATATATGTCACGTTTGATTCGCAGCTTGCGGTAGACAGAAAACCCGGGTCGAAGGTGAAAAGCCCTTCTTTTATGATTCCACGGACGTCGATTACATTGAGGCCTTCACTTGCCTCCATTACCGGTAATTCAACGGACTTACCATCGATGACGATTTCTACTTTTTGTACCATCTTTACTGCTCCAAAATTTCTTCGCCAACGTGGCGGCTAACTGACGTTCTATGTCGTTAATGATCTGCTGAATCGTGATGCTTGAGGATTAAACATTCTAATTTTCCGATTAAGGTTGCTGATACTTTAACGACGCTGGGATGTGGGTCCCCCCGGAGAAGGCAGCCTATGAAAGCAAAACGGGATAGCCTTGTAAAGCCTTGTACAGCGGCCCTTTTTGCGGGTTGTTGGTTTGTTTTTTTAGGGCAAACTCACTATTATGTGCGCGCTTTGGCGGATTCACGGGATTGAGAGTTGCAGACCCTGTGGATAATCCCTAATTATAAGTAGAGTAAATATCAGTGAAACAAAATTCTCGTCCGATCAATGTAGGCATTGGCGATTTGCTGTCATTCAGATGGCCCATCACCGCGATAAGTTCCATCACGCATCGTGTGGCTGGAGTGGTTCTTTTTATTGGCGTTGCATTCATGCTCTATGCACTGGATTTATCGCTATCCAGTGAACAAGGGTTCATTTCCTTAAAGGAAATGATGATCAGCCCTCTGGGGAAGGTGATTACCTGGGGCCTGCTTTCAGCTCTTGGTTATCATTTTGTTGCCGGGATTAAGCATTTATTGATGGATATGGGTGTTGGCGAAACACTCGAGGGCGCCCAGTTTGCCGCCAAAACAACACTTTTCTTCTCAGCAATCCTGATAGCGCTTGCCGCTGTCTGGGTTATATAAGGAACTCGTGATGGTTACTCAAGTTGTTAATATGAGCCGAAACGGTGTTTCTGATTGGCTTATCCAGCGAGTGAGTGCACTGGTGCTCGCCGCTTACACCGTGTGTATCTTCGGTTTTGTTGTGCTTAACCCTGGTCTGGATTTTGAGACCTGGTCTGGCTTTTTCAACAACACCGGTATGCAGGTATTCACCATGTTGGCTGTTTTATCTACTTGCGCACATGCATGGATTGGAATGTGGACCATCGGCTCTGACTACCTACGAGAACACACGCTCGGTTCAGGGGCGACGACATTAAGATTTATTTATCAGGTTGGTTGTGTACTTATTATTGCGGCCTATCTGATCTGGGGTATCAATATTCTTTGGGGAAACAACTAGTATGAGCGACATTCCTGTTCTTGAATTTGATGCCATTATCATTGGTGGTGGTGGCTCGGGAATGCGGGCTGCACTGCAGCTGGCAGAGTCAGGTAGTAAAACTGCCGTTATTTCAAAAGTATTCCCAACCCGATCACATACCGTATCCGCCCAGGGAGGAATTACCTGCGCCATCGCCAGTGATGACCCTGACGATGACTGGCGCTGGCATATGTATGACACCGTAAAGGGGTCAGATTACATCGGTGACCAGGATGCGATTGAATATATGTGTAGTGTCGGACCAGAAGCCGTGTACGAACTGGAACACATGGGCTTGCCGTTTTCCCGAACGGAGAAAGGCCGAATCTACCAGCGACCTTTTGGCGGTCAGTCCAAAGATTATGGTAAGGGTGGCCAGGCTGCCAGAACCTGTGCAGCGGCCGACAGAACGGGTCATGCTTTACTGCATACCCTCTATCAGGGGAACCTGAAAGCGGGTTCAGTCTTTTTCAGCGAATGGTTCGCCGTTGATCTGGTCAAGAATTCAAACGGTGCAGTCGTTGGTGTAACTGCAATTTGCATGGAAACCGGTGAACTTCATTACATTAAGGCAAAAGCAACTGTCCTTGCGACCGGCGGGGCGGGTCGAATCTACCAGTCAACGACCAATGCACTGATGAATACCGGTGATGGTACAGGCATGACACTTCGCGCCGGATACGTTGTTCAGGATATGGAAATGTGGCAGTTTCATCCCACGGGGATTGCTGGTGCAGGTACTTTGGTCACAGAAGGCTGTCGTGGTGAAGGCGGTTACCTGATTAACAAAGATGGTGAACGTTTCATGGAACGTTATGCGCCGAATGCGAAAGACCTGGCGGGCCGAGATGTTGTCGCAAGAAGCATGGTCCTTGAAATACTGGAAGGTCGCGGTGCAGGTGAGAACGGCGATCACGTGCTGCTGAAGCTGGACCACCTGGGTGAAGAAATTCTTCATTCAAGATTGCCGGGTATTATCGAGCTGTCTAAGACCTTTGCTCATGTTGATCCGGTGAAGGAACCTATTCCTGTTGTACCCACCTGTCACTACATGATGGGAGGGCTTCCAACGAATGTTCATGGTCAGGCGATTACCATTGATGCGAGTGGCAACGACCAGATAGTGGATGGGCTGTATGCGGTGGGTGAGGCGGCTAATGTCTCTGTTCATGGGGCGAACCGACTAGGCGGGAACTCTCTGCTAGACCTTGTTGTATTCGGGCGGGCCGCGGGCCTTCATATTACCGATGCGCTGACACAGGGCATGGATTCAGGCGAGGCATCGGATTCTGACCTTGAAGCGTCGATGGCACGACTGAACCGCTGGGATAACTCAAAAGGCGATGGCGAATCGCCGGCAATGTTAAAGAAAGAACTGCAGCAATGTATGCAGCTGAACTTCGGCGTCTTCCGTAAAGAAGCGCCCATGCAGGAGGGTATTAAAAAGCTTGAAGAGTTGCGGGAGCGAATTGAAAAGGCATCGCTTAATGACGATTCACGAGCTTTTAACACTGCACGCCTTGAGGCGCTGGAACTGGACAACCTGCTGGAGATTGCCGAAGCAACTGCTGTCAGTGCTGCGGGACGCAGGGAAAGCCGCGGTGCTCATGCTCGTGATGATTTCCAGACGCGGGACGATGAAAACTGGTTGTGTCATTCTATCTTTGATCCCAATACCAAAACATTAGGCAAGCGGGACGTTAACTTCGATCCGAAGACAGTTCCCACCTTCGAACCAATGGAAAGAACCTACTAGGGTTCGACAGAGATAACAGGAACTAAATATGCAGGTAAGTCTATATCGCTACAATCCGGACGCGGATAAAGAGCCCTATATCCAGGATTTCGACCTTGAGATCCCGGGTGGCCGCGACTTGATGGTGCTGGATGTACTCGAATTACTCAAGGAGAAAGACCCATCAGTCACCTACCGTCGATCTTGTCGCGAAGGGGTCTGTGGTTCAGATGGTGTCAGCATGAATGGCAAAAATGGCCTGGCGTGCGTGACGCCACTCTCTGAAGTCGTTCGGGGCGGCAAACTTACCATCAAACCGCTGCCGGGATTACCTGTGATTCGTGATCTGGTCGTTGATATGGACCAATTTTACAAACAGTATGAAAAGATTAAACCTTATTTAGTGAATGATGAGCTGGCTCCCGGCCGGGAGCGACTCCAGTCACCCGAAGAGCGTGAAAAGCTTGACGGCCTGTATGAATGTATTCTTTGCGCATGCTGTTCATCTTCGTGTCCTTCGTTCTGGTGGAATCCCGATAAATTCATTGGCCCAGCAGGACTACTCCAGGCTTATCGGTTTCTTGCGGACAGTCGGGATACCGCGACTGAAGAACGCCTCGCAAATCTCGAAGATCCGTTCAGTGTTTTTCGCTGTCGTGGCATCATGAACTGCGTTTCTGTCTGCCCGAAAGGACTGAATCCTACTCGTGCTATTGGGCATATTCGAAACATGCTGCTGAAGAGAGCTATCTAGCGCTCAACTGGACGCCAGGCCCTGTCCAGCCCGTTTTAATGCCTGTACAATCTGCCTCTCGGAGTGGTCCCCATTGGTACGAGGTAAAGGGATGGTAGATAGTGTGATGGATCGTATGTGGCGTTCAGGCCATATATCCGCTGGTAATGCTTCATACGTAGAGGATCTCTACGAGAAGTTTCTGGTAGATCCTTCTGAAATTCCGGAGCAATGGCGAAGTTACTTCGAATTCTTGCCGAAAGTGGAAGGTGCGGACGCCCCGGATATCTCCCATGGTACGGTTCGCAACCATTTCCTGTTGCTGGCGAAGAATCAGGCCCGTGTTGTGCCAGTCTCTGCCAGCAGTGTCCACGCTGATCATGAGCGAAAACAATTTGCCGTCAGCGAACTCATCAGCGGCTATAGAAGAAGGGGACATCTTAAGGCTAACCTGGATCCGTTAGGCCTTCAGGCGCCTATGCAGGTTCCATTGCTGGAGCTTGAATACCACAAATTATCCCCCGCCGACCTGGACACAGGTTTCCAGACCGGAGATGTTTTCTTCGGCCAGGGCGAGGCACCCCTTAGAGACATAATAGCAGTACTGGAGAGTACGTACTGTGCATCAATCGGTGCAGAGTACATGCATATCGCTGATGAGGCTGAACAGATGTGGGTTCAGCAACGAATGGAGAGCGCCCGGTCCAAACCTTCGTTTAGCGACGGTGTTAAGAGAAGAATTCTTGATCGTTTGATTGCCGCCGAGGGGCTTGAAAAGTACCTTGGTACTAAGTATCCGGGAACCAAACGATTTGGCCTCGAAGGTGGTGAGGCTTTTATACCCTGCCTTGGGGAACTGATACACCGCGCGGGTTCTTCGGGGGTCGTCGAGACGGTTATCGGTATGGCGCACCGTGGTCGAATTAATGTTCTGGTCAACCTCCTGGGCAAAGACCCTGCTGAACTTTTTGATGAGTTCGAAGGTAGATACACGCCTGGATTCGGTTCTGGTGATGTGAAGTATCACCAGGGTTTCTCATCTAACCTGATGACGCCAGGGGGAGAGATGCATCTGGCGCTTGGCTTTAACCCATCGCACCTGGAAATATCTGCGCCGGTTATCGTTGGTTCTGTTCGTGCGAGAATGGACAGAAGGAAAGATACCGGGGGTGAGAAAGTCCTTGCCATCAATGTGCACGGTGATGCTGCTTTTGCCGGGCAGGGGGTCGTGATGGAAACCTTCCAGATGTCGCAGACTCGTGGCTTCTATACGGGTGGTACCGTTCACATCGTGATCAATAACCAGATTGGTTACACGATCAGTGATCCAGCGGACGCGCGGTCGACGCACTACTGCACAGAAGTAGCCAAGATGGTTCAAGCGCCTGTATTTCATGTGAATGGAGACGACCCCGAAGCGGTTGTGTTTGTGTCGCAGCTTGCCCTCGACTATAGAATGGAATTCAAGAAAGACGTGGTCATTGATATCGTTTGTTATCGCCGGCGGGGACACAACGAAGGCGACGAACCCGCGGTCACTCAACCGGTGATGTACAACAAAATTCGCACGCACCCAACTACGCAGACCCTCTACTCAGACAAGATTATTGCTGAAGGTGCGATTGATGCTTCGGATTACCAGGCTCGTATCGAAAGTTATCGTGATGCCTTAGATGAGGGTAAAGCTGTTGCCTGGGATTTTTTGACTAAGCCTGATACCTCCATGCATGTTGACTGGACGCCGTACCTTGGCCATGACTGGGACATTCCGTCGGATACCACGTGTGACGTGGGCCGATTCCAGGAAATTGCTCGCGAACTGAACGAAATACCTGAAGGGTTCGAGCTGCAAAAACAGGTAGCAAAGATCGTTGAAGATCGGCGAAAAATGGGTGCCGGAGATTTGCCAGGCAACTGGGGCTTTGGTGAAATCATGGCCTACGCGACCTTACTCGACCAGGGCTTTAGCATAAGGCTGATTGGTCAGGACGTTGGCCGGGGAACTTTCGCGCACCGGCATGCGGTGTTGCATGACCAGAAGGAAGGCACAACCTTAACGCCTCTCACCAGGCTGGAGAAAGAGCACAATCGATTCTACCTCTATGACTCGTTTCTTTCAGAAGAAGCGGTGCTCGCGTTTGAGTATGGTTATTCGGGTACTAGCCCGAACACCCTGGTGATCTGGGAAGCTCAATTTGGAGATTTTGCGAATGGTGCCCAGGTGGTTATTGACCAGTTTATCTCTTCCGGTGAACACAAGTGGGCGCGACTCTCTGGTCTGACGATGTTATTACCTCACGGATACGAAGGCGCAGGACCAGAGCACAGTTCAGCGAGGTTAGAGAGATACCTGCAATTGTCAGCAGAACACAATATCCAGGTGTGTGTGCCGACAACCCCGGCGCAGATGTTTCACCTGTTACGGCGGCAGGCTATTCGCCCACTTCGTAAACCACTCATTGTGATGACACCGAAGAGTCTATTAAGGCACAAGGAAGCTGTTTCAGACCTAGAAGACCTGTCGGGTGGGGCGTTCCAGACATTTATAGGTGACTTTCATACGAAAGATGCCGCGGATGTTGAGCGAATCGTATTCTGTAGCGGCAAGGTTTATTACGACCTGCATGAGAAACGGGTTGCAGACGGAATTCACAATGTTGCGGTTGTTCGAATCGAACAACTGTACCCGTTCCCAGAGGCGGACATGTTGGCCACGCTGAAGATGTACCCGAATATCAAAGATGCTGTCTGGTGCCAGGAAGAACCAATGAACCAGGGTGCATGGTATGCCAGCCAGCATCATATGCGCCGGGTTTTGCATCGGGTATTTCCGGACCTTTACCTTGTTTACACGGGGCGTGAGGCATCCGCGGCCGCTGCGGCAGGTTATATGTCTTTGCATGTGAGACAGCAGCAACAACTGGTGCACGATGCACTGAGTGGAACTAATGAGAGTTAATGATGGTAGAAATTAAAGCACCACAGTTTCCTGAATCAATCGCAGATGGTGAAGTCGCAATGTGGCATGTTGCCGTAGGTGAAGCAGTGCGACGTGACCAGGTTCTCGTTGATATAGAGACAGACAAGGTTGTGTTGGAAGTCGTTGCCCCTTCAGATGGGACGCTTACGGTCGTTCATAAGGCCGAAGGAGACACTGTTCTCGCGGAAGAAGTGCTGGGTGAATTTGAAGCTGGTGAGGTGGCTGTAGTCGCGCCAGATGATGAGGGGCCGGAGGATCAAACTTCAAACGACGAGACGCCTTCAGCGGAGGTGATCGCGAGCCCTGCGGCCAAGAAAATGGCTGATGAGAACGAAATTGACGTCACCCGTATAGAGGGAACAGGTAAGGGCGACAGGGTCACCAAAGAAGATGTTCTGAAAGCAGTAGCGAAACTTGAGGGCCAGAAAGAAAAAACTGCATCTACCAACATGCCGGGTCTGTCCCATGATGCCGGTAATGAAAGAATAGAGCGACGGGTGCCGATGACCAGGTTGCGCGCCAGTATCGCTCGCCGGCTAGTTGAGGCCCAGCAAACAGCAGCCATGCTGACGACGTTCAATGAAATTGATATGCAGGCCATCATGGACCTGCGTAGCAGATACAAAGATGATTTTGCCAAATTCCACAATGGTACCAAGTTAGGTTTTATGTCCTTTTTTATCAGGGCGAGCGTTGAAGCGTTGAAACGATTTCCGGGGGTCAACGCGTCAATTGACGGTAATGATATTGTGTACCATGGTTATCAGGACATTGGTGTAGCGGTTGGTACTCCCAGAGGTTTGGTCGTACCGGTAATAAGAGAAGCCGATAGCCTGACCATAGCCGAGCTTGAGGATCAGGTTCGGGAGTTCGGCAAGAAAGCCCAGGAAGGCAAGCTCTCGATCGAGGATATGACAGGTGGTACATTCACGATTTCAAACGGTGGAACCTTCGGATCGCTGCTCTCAACGCCGATTCTGAACCCACCGCAGACGGGGGTTCTGGGGATGCACAAAATCCAGGAACGTCCGGTCGCAGTTAATGGCGAGGTAGTGATTCGCCCAATGATGTACGTGGCTTTGTCCTATGATCACCGCTTAATCGATGGGCAGGAAGCGGTCAGATTTCTCGTGACACTTAAAGATTTTCTGGAAGAACCCGCTAGGATCCTGCTGGATCTTTAAACCCACAGCTATTGCAAGGATAAACGGGCTATGTCGTTGAACTTTGAAGTCATTGTTATTGGCGGTGGACCTGCGGGTTACCATGCGGCAATACGGGCAGCTCAGCTTGGGCTAAACACTGCCATTGTCGAGAAGTGGCTCAATAAGGAGAATGCACCCGTTTATGGCGGTACCTGCCTGAACGTTGGCTGTATCCCATCTAAAGCGCTGCTTGAGGCTTCCCATAAATTTGTTGATACCCGTGATCATATGGGTGATATCGGTATCAAGGTTAAGGGCGTTACGGCGGACATACCGGCGGTGATCGCGAAGAAAGATGAAGTGGTTGGCAACCTGACGAAGGGCGTCGAGGGACTACTCAAGAGCAATGGTGTCACCACATTTGAAGGTATGGCTGTACTGGGTGCAGGACGAAAAGTGGCCTTCACTGCTCACGACGGAAAGACAGAGGAACTGGTAGCGGAGCACGTGATTATTGCCACCGGTTCGGTACCAATCGATATTCCACCTTGCCCGCTCACCGATGGCCTGATCGTTGATTCAACGGGTGCGCTGGATTTTACAGACGTGCCCAAACGTCTGGGTGTCATTGGCGCAGGCGTCATTGGCCTTGAATTGGGTAGTGTCTGGAGTAGGTTCGGCTCAGAGATTGTGGTTCTTGAAGCGCTCGAAAGTTTCCTGCCAGCAGCCGATAAGCAGGTTGCTAAAGAGGCAGCTAAACAATTTAAGAAGCAGGGTATGGATATTCGGCTCGGCACTCGGGTGACGGGTTCTGAAGTAAAGGGTAAAAAAGTTACGGTGACCTATACCGATGCAGAAGGTGACAAAAAGGAAGTCTTTGACAAAGTGATTGTTGCGGTCGGACGACGCCCTTATACAGAAGGGTTGTTAGCCACTGATTCCGGGATCTCGTTGGATGATCGAGGACTCATTCCAGTCAGTGATGTTTGTGTGACCGAGGTGCCGGGCGTGTATGCTGTGGGGGATGTTGTTCGTGGACCGATGCTTGCTCATAAAGGTATGGAAGAGGGCATTATGGTCGCGGAGAGAATTGCAGGACAGAAAAACCTGGTGAACTACGACCTGGTGCCCTCTGTTGTTTATACACACCCCGAAATCGCATGGGTCGGCAAAACTGAACAGGAGCTTAAAGCCGCCGGCGTAAACTACCAGGTGGGGAGTTTCCCAATGGCTGCCAGCGGAAGGGCGATGGCGAATAACGATACGACCGGCTTGGTTAAAGTTATCGCAGATGCTGCTACAGACAGGGTCCTTGGAGTGCATATCATCAGTGCGCATGCGTCGGAAATGATAGCTGAGGCCGTGATTGCCATGGAATTCGGTGCTAGTTCAGAAGACCTTGGGCTCACTATGTTTGCGCACCCCACACTGTCTGAAGGATTGCATGAAGCCGCTCTTGCGGTATCGGGTCACGCGATTCATATCGCCAAAAGAAAACGGAAAAAATAGATTTAATCCACCAATTCACACACTTTTTAAATTAAACAGGATCAGATTGTATGAACCTTCATGAATACCAGGCCAAGCAGCTATTTGCTGAGTATGGATTGCCTGTCTCTCAGGGTATCGCTGTAGATACCGCGGATGAAGCTGTTGCGGCAGCGAAAGAAATAGGCGGGGACAAATGGGTGATTAAAGCCCAGGTCCATGCCGGTGGCCGAGGAAAAGCCGGTGGTGTGAAATTGGTCAGCTCCGACGATGAAATTCGCGAGTTTACGAACCGTCTCGCCGGCACTAATCTCGTGACATTTCAAACGGATGAGAAAGGCCAGCCCGTGAGCAAGATATACGTGGAGGCTTGCACTGACATCGAACGTGAGTTGTACCTTGGCGCGGTAATTGATCGTTCTACACGGCGCGTAACATTCATGGCCTCAACCGAGGGAGGCGTGGAAATTGAAAAAGTTGCAGAGGAAACACCTGAAAAAATTCTACGGGCAACAATCGATCCGATGACCGGTGCCAGCCCCTACCAGGGCCGGGATATTGCTTTCCAGCTGGGGCTCAAGGGCAGACAGGTTAATCAGTTTGCAAATGTGTTTATGAAACTCGCCAGGTTATTTGACGAATGCGACATTGCTCTGATTGAAATTAACCCGCTGGTTGTCACTACCAATGGCGACATCCACTGCCTGGATGCAAAACTTTCTATAGATAGTAATGCGCTTTATCGACAAAAACCTATTGGTGAGATGCGAGACCATTCCCAGGAAGACGAGCGGGAAAATCAGGCGTCAGAGTTCAACCTCAACTATGTCGCCCTGGAAGGTAACATCGGTTGCATGGTTAATGGTGCCGGTTTGGCCATGGGAACAATGGATCTAGTGAAACTTCATGGCGGGCAACCTGCTAATTTTCTGGATGTTGGTGGTGGCGCAAATAAAGAGGCAGTGAGCGAAGCCTTCAAAATTATTCTTTCCGACGAAGGCGTGAAAGCGGTGCTGATCAATATCTTTGGTGGAATCGTCCGGTGCGACATTATCGCTGAGGGGATCATTGGCGCGGTCAAGGAAGTGGGTGTCAGCGTTCCAGTGGTCGTCCGGTTTGAAGGAAATAATGCGGCGCGGGGTGTAAAGACCCTCGCTGAAAGTGATGTAGATATTATTGCCGCAACGAGTCTTACTGACGCAGTTGAACAAGTAGTAAAAGCGGCAGGAGGTGCGTAATGAGTATTTTGATTGATAAATCGACGAAGGTTATTTGTCAGGGCTTTACCGGGTCCCAGGGAACGCTCCATTCTGAACAGGCCATAGCGTATGGCACGAAGATGGTGGGCGGTATTACACCGGGTAAGGGTGGTCAGGAACATCTAGGCCTGCCAGTGTTCGATACGGTGCGGGAAGCTGTTGAGACAACGGGTGCCCAAGCCTCTGTTATTTATGTGCCAGCGCCGTTTGCCAAAGATGGCATGCTCGAGGCTGCTGCTGCCGGGATTAAGCTCATCGTTTGTATTACGGAAGGTGTTCCTACGCTTGATATGCTCGTCGTTAAGGCTAGTTTGGATGCACAGGGTGTGCGTGTGATTGGGCCAAACTGTCCTGGAGTCATCACGCCGGGTGAGTGCAAGATAGGCATTATGCCTGGCGACATTCACCTGCCGGGAAAAGTCGGTATTGTTTCTCGTTCGGGCACATTGACCTATGAAGCCGTTAAGCAGACAACCGATCTTGGTTTTGGTCAAAGCAGCTGTGTAGGCATTGGTGGTGACCCCATTCCCGGTAGCAACTTCATCGATATCCTGGGCATGTTTGAAGATGATCCGCAGACCGAAGCGATTGTCATGGTAGGCGAGATCGGAGGAACGGCAGAAGAAGAAGCCGCCGAGTTCATCAAGTCAAATGTATCCAAGCCAGTAGTCGGCTATATCGCTGGTGTTACAGCGCCTCCCGGCAAGCGTATGGGGCATGCGGGTGCCATTATTGCTGGAGGTAAGGGAACCGCAGAAGAAAAATTTGCATCTCTTCAGGCCGCTGGTGTTAATACCGTGGAGAGCCTGGCTGATATAGGTAAGACACTACAAGAACTTACCGGTTGGTAAATTTCGGTTCGGCAATCAAAAGGCGACCGGTGGTCGCCTTTTTTATAGTGAACAAACTATGCTACCCATGAAAATAAGGCTGACGCTACTTCTCTGTTTTGTGCTCGCTTCAGGATGTTCTGTCCAGCATGACAGCATGAATGCCATCTTGTGGATCCAGACTTCTGCTGAGTATCAGAGCAATTCAGAGATGGTCTTTAATGTTGCTGAGTCCAGATTGACCCTACTCCGGGATAAGCAGGATGTGACCGCCGATATCGACCAGGCGAAGTCTTTTGGCTGTAGTGCTGGTGCTTCATGCCCGGGCCTGGCGGCTGCGGGGCTGATACCCGCCGTTGTGCTTGATGTCGATGAAACCGTTCTTGATAACAGCGTCTTCGGGGCGCGACTAATAGAAAACGGCGAGCAGTGGCAGCCAGGCGCCTGGGACGAATGGGTCTCCGAGAAGTCGGCAACTCCTGTTCCCGGTGCTCTAGCATTTATTGAGCGAGCCAGGGACGAAGGGGTCGCGGTGATATATGTGACCAATCGTAGATGTTCTGTGCGTGAACGCATAAGTGAGGGCTCGTCTAACCAACCATGTCCGCAAAAGTTAGATACGCTTGAGAACCTTGTTACGGCAGGATATCCACCACTGGCATCTGCTGACATGTTGATCCTCCAGGGCGAGCAACCGGAGTGGGATAGCTCTGAAAAGCAGCTCAGGCGGCAACATATCGCCAAGCGTTATCGAATAATGATGTTGATAGGCGATGATCTGGGCGATCTAGCGTCTAATATCAAAAAAGCTAGTGTTGAAGAACGAGTCAGGTTTGTTTCGACTCACCAATCGCTGCTCGGGGAGTACTGGTTTCAGTTGACTAATCCTGCTTATGGAAGCTGGCGGGGTGCGCTCAGCGGCAAACCTGCCCAGGATTACCTCCGGCTGAATTAGCTCGGACAGGGCGGCGATCGCCGTTTCGAGAAGTCTATCCACTTTATTAGTGCATTTGCCCCTTGAAAAAATGCCCTGCCGACCCCATTTTCGACGGTAGTCCCAAATAACTTAGTTCAGAAAAACAAGGCATCGAAATGACCACTGCGCAAAAAGAAACTCTGGGTTTTCAGTCCGAAGCGAAACAGCTATTGCACCTGATGATCCATTCTCTGTACAGCAACAAGGAAATATTCCTGCGGGAGCTTGTCTCCAATGCCAATGATGCTATAGATAAGTTCAGGTTCGAGTCTTTGTCTAATAGCGAGCTGGCCTCGGTAACTGAAGAATTACGTATTCGTATTGATGTGGATGAAGATGCTAAAACCGTGACTATAACGGATAACGGCATTGGTATGACCCGCGACGAGGCAATCTCGCACCTGGGTACGATTGCGAAGTCCGGCACTGCCCAATTTCTGGATTCGCTTACAGGAGACCAGAAACAGGATTCGCAGCTTATCGGCCAGTTTGGTGTCGGGTTTTACTCTACATTTATCGTTGCAGACAAAGTCGTAGTCGAGTCGCGTTCCGCGAAAGTAACGAAGGACGAAGCGGTACGCTGGACCTCCGAAGGTGAGGCTGAATTTGAAGTTGAGACCATTGCGCGTGAAGAAGCTGGTACTTCAGTGATACTGCACCTGAAGCCGGACGAAGTTGAGTTTGCTGATGGCTGGCGAATTAGAAACATCGTCAAGAAGTATGCGGATCATGTTTCCGTTCCGGTTGTCATGAAGCAAATGGCAACAGAGGAAGACAAAGAGCCGGAAGACGAAGTTGTCAACTCTGCGAAGGCCCTCTGGACCCGGTCCCGCTCTGAGGTTTCAGAAGACGAGTACAAAGAGTTTTATAAACTGGTCTCACACGATTTTCAGGATCCCCTGAAGTGGAGTCACAACAGGGTAGAGGGGAAGTTGGACTACACCAGTCTGTTATATATCCCTTCCAAGGCTTCCTTCGACCTCTATCAGCGCGAATCTCCTCGAGGTGTGAAGCTATATGTGCAGCGAGTTTTCATCATGGATGATGCCGAGCAGTTTTTGCCGCTGTACCTCAGGTTCATTCGGGGCATAGTAGATTCTAACGATCTTTCTCTGAACGTGTCCCGGGAAATTCTCCAAAAAGACCCTGCCATTGACTCAATGCGCAGCGCACTCACAAAACGTTCGCTCGACATGATTGAAAAACTCGCGGACGACGAAGAAACGTATCAGGTCTTCTGGGATGAGTTCGGCCAGGTGTTAAAAGAAGGGCCCGCAGAGGACTTTGGTAACCGTGAGAAAATTGCCGGGCTGCTAAGGTTTGCAACCACAGAATCGACCAGCGCAACCCAGAACCAGTCGCTAAAATCCTACATCGAGCGAATGAAGCCTGAGCAGGACAAGATCTATTATGTGGCGGCAGAGAATTATCACATGGCTGCTAATAGTCCACATCTCGAGATTTTCAGGAAGAAAGGTTTGGAAGTTATCCTGTTACACGATCGGATCGATGAATGGCTGGTGAGTCATTTGGCGGAGTTCGACGGAAAACAGTTCCAGGACGTAGCTAAAGGTGAACTTGATTTGGGTGACCTGCAAGACACCGAGGAAAAACAACATCAGGAAGAAACGGAAGAAGAGTTCAAGGGGCTGGTTGAAAAGATCTCTAAGCTTCTCGAAGAGGATGTCGAAGAAGTTCGAATGACGCATCGCCTTACCGAGTCCCCTTCCTGTCTTGTAGTCAGTGAAGATGACATGGGAATGCAGATGCGGCGGGTATTGGAATCAGCAGGACAAGCTGTTCCCGAGAACAAGCGTATTTTTGAGCTCAACCCTGATCATCCTCTGGTCCAAAAGTTGAATGACGAATCTGACAGTGATCGTTTCAATGATCTTGCAAGAGTATTGTATGACCAGGCTCAATTGGCGGAGGGGGGTCAACTAAATGAACCAGCCACCTATGTGGCCAGGCTGAACAAGCTTTTACTGGAACTTTCGAAATAGACTCAAGGCTATTTGTGGTGCGGTTGGTAGGCGCTGCCGGTTTTTTGCTCCTGCTGACTGTCGCGCAAGTTGCCGATCACCGATTCAAGGGCACGGCTGAACAGTAGCCCGTCACTGATGATAGAAACTGTTCCGTCGTGTAGTTCGCCCGCAAGTCCCATCTTTGTTTTTTCGACGACCTTCACGCCCTGGCGGTTTACGAAAATGAATTTGTCAATCGCGCTGATCTTTGCTGCCAGCTTACAGCGAGTGTTGTGGTTGTTTTCTCCGGCGAACTCGACCCACATACCGATACTCAGGTTGTCTACTCGAGCCACGGCAGGATGATTTGCTGCAAATTCTCGTGTCGCCTGTATCGCTTCTTCAGGCTCTCTATTTTCAGAAACTGATTTTGATTTAGCCTCACCATCGATGACTTGTCCGGCGGGTGTCTTTGCTGGCGCACGTCGGTCGGGCCTCGCAGCTGTTTTCTGCTCTTCCTCTCTACCTTCTTTTGCCTCTAGGGCCTCAGCTTTCAGAAAGGTTTCTGTTTGTACTGCCTGAAGTTGTGTAATCAGCTCGTGGGATTCTTCGTTCTCAACGCTGGCTATCCTGAATGCTTTGCGAAGATTGTTCAGTAGGCGTGGGTTAATGGTTTCGAGCCGATCACGATCACCGTCTTCCTTGTGGGGCTGCACGCTCCACAGTATGACGTCGATGGTATTGATGGCCTGTTTCCAGGCGTTGCTGCCGGGACCCTCTTTGAGCACCAGCATGACCATGAACTTCTTGAAGGGGCCTTTAAGCATTTCTTCTACGAAAGTGTTGATTTCCCGGCCAAGAACACGTTCCTCAATTTTTTCAGAGACGAGCTGGTGAATGTCATCCAGGCGATAGTTTCGTTCTGAGGCTTTAAGTATTCGTTGGCCGAGTTGTTGGGTTTTGGTACTTTCCTGCGCCCGGAACCCACGGAAATCTTCGATTAACTCTTCGAAGAACTGGTTGTCGTGTTTAAAGTCACCGAGAATTAATTCAACAAGCGCTTGAATCTTTTGGTAAAGAGGATCTCTAGTCAGGGATTCAACTTCCGTCCAGCCGATACCGGCCGAGGCGAACTCATTGAGGATAGCCCTGGCAGGATGGTTTTCGTTGTTAAAAAACCCAACGTCAGCCAGTGCGACTTTGATGATTGTTATCTGGGTGCGACCGATTAGTTCTTTGATAGGAATGGGAACAGATGGGTCCTGCCATATCGCCTTATAAAGTAGGGTAACCAGGTTGATAATGTCTGAAGAATGGCGATCTACAGCGATGACCATATTGCCTTCTTTCTGCGACGCCTGGTGTATTTCATCCAGTGATTGCCAGATATCCAATCGTTCAACTTCTTCCATGGTCGAAGCAGCGGTTGGAGGTTCGGCGGCAAGCTTTTCCTGGATACTGGAAAGAATTTCCATGAGCTTAGTCTGGTCGACCATTTGCAACGTCTGTTCTTCCCGTAGCTGGAATCGTTGCGTCGCGGCAACAGCGGGTTGCCCAGGCTCCATCGATCGCGCAGTTGGTTCAGGGGCCGTGCCAGTCGGGGTAATAAATTCGCCGGTCGGTGGTGCGGCAGTCATTTTAGTCAAGCTACCGGTGTCGGGAACCGCAGCAATGCGATCAGGGGCATCATTGTCGGTTGGTTGCGAAGGCTCAGCTGAATGCAGGAGGTGCTGCATAACGGAGAATAGCTTAGGTTGCTCGTCACCATTTTTTAAGGATTTTTTGTCAATTGCGCCAAGACTATCCGCGTCAGTTGTCCTTGGGCTATACCTTGACGTAGATAGGTTCTTGTCCGCAGCTTCCATTTCCATATCGGCGAGTACATTGGATTCAACTAATAGCGTATTGGCCTCTTTGATCACTTCGTCCAGCTTCTTCAGAATGCTATTATTGAAGCCCCGGTAAACAGTCATGCGGTTCTTTGGGTCCAGTTCCAGAGGTCGCAACGCTTCCAGAAAGGCGGTCGCGAGTTGATTGGGATCGAGCGGATTAGTGGATTCGTCCAGGCGTTTTTGGGGAAATAAGGAGCTGAGACGGGTATTGAAGCCGATGTAAACTGCCAGGTGTTCGTTTCTGGCGGCATTGACCATACCCTCTAGTGCGACGATGAGGTCCAGCTCTTCTTCCTGAATCAAAGATAGCGTTTCAAAGTTGAATATGGTTTGCTCTTTGGTGACCTCCCGACCCATGAGTTCGTTAAAATTGTTATCCAGGTTCGTGATGAACCGCATTAGAATTTCATTGGATTGCTGGGAAAGAGCGTTGAAATCTTCGATAGGGTGAATGATCTGCCGCCCTGCATCGTCAAGCACTTGTTGCGCCATTTGGTTCAGTCGGTGTACTGCCGCCTTCTGAATTTTGTCTACAGTATCGGACACAAGGGCAAGTTCTGACTCATTCGGAAGGGCGATCAAGATACCTTGAATGTCAATAAAAGTATAGAAATTGTATGATTTAGGGTGGAAATGCAGGGCTATAAAACCCTTAATGATTAATAGCTTAGGCCTAATATTTGGTTCATATTCTGAATATTGTGGTGATGGTGGAGATTAAATGAAATTACTGTTAATGCGCCACGGGGAAGCGGAACCTAATGCGCAAACTGATGCAGAAAGGCCATTGACGCTGTACGGGCAGACGCAGGTTTCAGAGGTTGCTCGTCGTTTGTCGGAGATGGACTTGCAGGTGGAAGAATCGATGGTTAGCCCATATTTGCGAGCCCGGCAGACCGCCGCCATCATGTCCGGTGCGATGTCGGGATCATGGCCTGAGCAGGTCAGCGATGCGATTACGCCAGATCAATCGGCTGAAAAAGCGGCGTTGGCGATTGCGAAGTGCTTTGATAATGTCGGTACCGGTCTTGTCGTTATGCATCAACCCATCATCAGTCGTCTTGTATACTATCTTACAGGGCAGGACCAAACGATGGGGACTGCTAACCTGGCTATCATCGAAGCCCCACAAATTGCTCTTGGATGTTGTGAATTGGAATGCGTTATCTAGCTTTTGTACTGTTAATTTCTGCTGCTCTGGTAGCACAGGCTGAACCTGCTTTACCGGTGGAGCAGGTTGGATTATTTCCCTCTTCGGAACTAGTAGAACAGGAGGTGACCCAGTCGACTAGTCATCTGCTTGTTCTGGGAGCACTAAAAAAAGTCAACCACGAACTGCAGCCCGAGAAACTCATGCTGGTACCGGGCAGGAAAGAGGCGTCAACCTGGTATCTGCCTGAAGCGCGGAGGACAAAACAGGTCGCAGAACATTTTAAATCCGAGCTTGTCGAGTCTGCGAACATTCTCTTCGAATGTCAGGGTCGCGCCTGTGGCAGTAGCAGTTACTGGGCGAACAAGCTATTTGAGCGGGCGATACTCTACGGACCTGAGCAGTACCAGTACTACCTGATTGGCCAGCAACCCATTCCCCAACACGTTCCTTCCCGACACTCTCCTTCCCAACAGAAGCCAGAGGGCGATTACATTGTTATTTATATCGGTCAAAGGGCAACTCGAAAAATTTATGTCCATATCGAATACATTTCTCGAGTTAACCCCTAAGTTTTGACATCTCTTAATTAACGCCGGTCCCAATTAACGCGGGCAATCCCAGCCTAGTCAGCAATCTCTGGACTGTTGGTCTAATGAAATCTAGGTTACTGCGGGCATTCATAGCTAACTCGGTATCCTCTGTTGTGAGGGGGTGAGAGACGTTGTGTGGTAGAGGATACAGGCGCTGTTTCTTACTCTGAGCACGGTCTCGATATTGTTCTTTTCGAGTTTGTTTCGCCGCTTGTTCGAAGGTTTTGGCCATCAACTGTGAGGAAAGACGGGTGTGTTTAGCGCAGGTTCTGTGCCTAAGATTCACGATCTACATTCTTTTTCCTAAGTTGCTTTATAGGATGGCCTGGACCCTGTATGTTTACGCCTCACTTTTCGTTGGCGAGGTAGTAGGTGGTCGATAACATGTCCAAGAGGGGGTTTGATCCCCTGACATATCGATTTGAAGATCAGTTGCCAGATCGTGGTGCTGTGACGGAGGTTGCAGATGGTGTGCTCTGGGCTCGAATGCCTATGTGGGGTCGCCTCAATCACATTAATGTATGGCTGGTGCGCGATTATGACGGCTGGACCATCGTGGACACTGGTCTTAATCGAGATGATGTGCACGAATGTTGGCGGTCTATATTGGACAATCATCTTGACGGTAAGCCGATAAAGCGCGTCATCGCGACTCACCTGCACTCCGATCATACGGGTAACGCAGGTTGGATCTGTCGCGAAAATGAAGTGGAACTCTGGATGTCTCGCAGCGACTTTTACATGTGTAAGGTCATGGCGGCAGATGGTCCTTCGGATGTGCCTGAAGACGCAATCAAGTTTTATCGACGTGCTGGTTTTGATGAAGCTCGTCTGAACCGCTATCGGGAGAGATTCGGTCAGTTCGGCGCTAATATCTCAGAGCTACCTGCTGGATACAGAAGAATTCAGGATGGCCAGTACATCGATATTGGTGGACGCGAATGGCGGGCGGTTATTGGACATGGTCATGCTCCTGAGCATGTGTGCCTTTATTGTCCGGAGTTGAAGATAATTATTGGGGGTGACCAAATACTTCCAAAGATCACGCCCAATGTCAGTGTGAATCCATCTGAGCCCAACGCGAATCCCCTCCGGGATTTCCTGAACTCTTGTGCTAGGTTCAGGGAGATGCTGCCGCCCGATTTGCTGGTGCTACCGGCCCATGAGAGCCTTTACGAAGGCGTGCATGAGCGACTGACGGAGCTGATCGACTGGCACGAGGTTGCACTGGAGAAGTTGTATGACTTGTGCGCTGAGCCCAAGCGGGCGGTCGACGTTTTTCCCGCGCTATTTAAAAGCAAGATCACTGACACGAGCTATTTTCCAGCGACCGGTGAGTCGATCGCGCACCTTCACTGTGCCCAGGAGCGACGTGTACTGGTGGTGGATGAAGATGATAACGGCGTTGCCTGGTGGCGACAGGCCTAATGCTATACGGGTGCTTTACGAGGAAGTTTTTCAGTGGCTCCTTCTGGTAGTGAAGCGTATAAACGGTCGGTAAGCTCGGCTCGATGAGACGCATAACCCGGGTCGCTCCAAAGGTTTCTTAACTGGTCCGGGTCTTCTTTCATGTCGTAAAGCTCGCCTTCTGTACCGTCATATAAATGACTCTTTTCATACGCGGTGCAAAGAAATCCATCACGGTGGTAGATGGACTTTAAGTGCATGTCGATAGGGCCGTGTTCTGAATCCCATTCCGTAAGGACTATCTCCCGTTCCTGCTGAACTGCCTCATCCTCGGATACGGGTAATGGTTTGCCTTCACAATAGTCAGGTGGTGTGATGTCGGCAATCGCGCAGAAGGTACTAGCCAGATCTACATGGCCAACGGGACTCGCCACTTCTGCCGAGGGAATGTTTGCGGCCTCTGCTGGCTTCCAGATGAACGGAAGATGCATCAATGCATTGACGTGGTACGGGCCCTTGAACAGGAGTCCGAAGTCTCCCTGCAATTCGCCGTGGTCGGTGGTAAAAAATATGTCTGTGTTTTTTATCCACTGCTTCGAGTGAAGAAAGCCAATGACGTCGCCGACAGCTTCATCAATAAGCTCGTTTTCGATATGGGTCATGGCATTGATTTCACGGATCTGGTCTGCTGTCATATCGGCTGGAACAAACTCCCTTGGAGATTCAAGATTGGTCCACAGTGAGCCGTCAAAATATCCCCGCCAGTGAGCAGGTTTTTCATCAAGCCAGGACTCAAGTTGTGATCGCTTTTCACTGTAAAGACGGGGTAGGGGCACATCCTTCCAGTTAATTCTGTGAAGTTCGGATGCAGGAATGTCCCAGGGATGGTGAGGGTCTGGGAAGCTCATCCAGCAAAACCATGGCTTATCGCTTGACTGTGTGCCCAACCAGCTTTTTGTTCTCTGAGAGACCCAGTTCGTGTGATAAATATCACGTGAAATATCCATTGGCCAGACTTGCGTGGCGCCGGTTGCACCTTTGCTTGCGGTATTCTGCCCTTTATTTGTCACCATTGGGTAAAAGGCTTTTTTCTGTTCGGGGTAGGCGTCCATATACTTGTCGTAGTGGCTGTGACCCTCGAAGAAATGGTTCGCGAGTTCCATATGGTCGAATCCGCGGTGAGGCCCGGTGCTGTTCTCTGACGCCATTCGGTTTTCGAAAAAATCTTTTGGGGAGCCAAGCCATGGTTCGAAATGTGCTTTACCCAGTAGTGCTGTGTTGTAACCATGTTCTTTGAGGTGGTGGGCGATGGTGTGTCTTTCTTCGGGCATGGACATGCCGTTCATAAGCACGCCATGCGAACGGACGTGTTGTCCGGTCATAATCGTGGCCCTTGCCGGCATGCAGACTACATTTTGGTTGTGCGCTCTTTGATAATTGATGCCTTCATTGGAAAGTTGATCAATATTTTTTGTGTTTGCAATTTTGCCGCCGTTGCAGCCCAGTGCGTCGTATCGCATCTGGTCTGTGGTGATTAGTAGAATGTTTCTGGCCATCATGCAAAGGCAGCTTTAGTAAGTTACTGCGTCATGTTCGAATTCGAATCCAGATTTTTTCATGGTGAGACGATGACGCGCACCTGAGGTTTCAGCGTCCCATTCCGGGTAACCGGCATCTCCCTCCCAAAGTGCGATTCTAGAGCCGTCCTTATCCTTGACGACCCTGGTCTGGTAGTAGCGGGGGGGCTGCTTTTTGAGCTTGTCGAGAGCCTCATCGATGGTGTCGAATCGAGAAAGGTGAAACAGGGATACCCACGTAGGAGGTGCCAGGTCAATTTTACCCTGGGCATGTTGTTGCAATGCGTCCGTTGGGCTGATCCATTGATGGTTCTGAATTTCTCCACCATCAACCTCTATTTTGTGATCATCGTCAGTGCTGGTTAGAAAGAACCAGGTGGCAAAGCGTCTTGCTGTACTGGCGGGTGGCGTCCAGTGCGCGAACCAGATGAATTCATCGGTTGGAATGCTGATGCCTGCCTCCTCTTCGGTTTCTCTTGCAGCGGCGACCCGCGCTGCCGCATTATCATCTGATCCGTTGACATAATCTTGCGCGTCGATTTTTCCACCGGGGAACACCCACATTCCACCGAAGGCGATCTTTGAAGTTTTATGCAGCATCAGGACCTGGTTTTGATTTTTGTGTTCCCTTAGCAGCAACACTGTTGCTGCAGGGATGGCCGGCTCAGCACCTTCATTTTCGCGGTCTTTCTCAAGATCGCCATAGATATCGTTTTTATGTTTACTCATTTATGTCTGTTCGCGCAATTTGATCGACAAGAAGTTTCGGTGCTTCAATTGTTTTAGCCCTCAGGTATTCACAAAGAGACTTAGCCTGTTTGTCGATCCGGTGATTAGATGAAACGCCTTCGCCTAGAACATCATGGATGTAGAAGTTCAGCGCTCGGAGGTTAGCCAATTCGAATCTTTCAATTTTGTAGGATGCCATATCCGGTGCCAGTTCCTTAAACTTTTCAACGGTCAGAAATTCGTACAAGAAGCTGAAGGCTTCATCAGTCCTTGCCCAGACGCCGCAGTTCGCAGCGCCGCCCTTGTCACCCGATCTGGTGCCAAACAGCCGGCCAAAAGGAATAGGAATCGTATCACCGCCTGCAGCAGGTGAAATTTTTACCGGTACTTCCTGGTAGTAGATATCTTCCAATCCAAGCCTTTGGGTGGGTAGCACTTCAATCAAGTCACCATTCATGTGGACTCGCTCAGTCACTTTCTGACTATCGATCAGAGTGGGCCAATAGGCGATAACAGGGGTGCCATTGTAACCAGCTGCGCCTCTACCGGTATTTCCAGGTATAGCTGCAAGACCCAGTTCCGTAACTTTTGCCTGGAAGAGCCGTCCAAGTTTTGACGGATCATCAGAAGTAACCGTAATGCGCAGCGCAGCGTGGGCTTCCTCGTTTGTAGCGGGGTCCTCCTTGTCGCTGCGGATGAGATGTATATCGACGTCTGTGAATTGTTCTTTGCCGCCCAGATTGTGAAAAATTTGATCTACGTAGATGTCGGCTTTCTTCTCGATGTCGAGACCCGTCAGCAAAACCTCCATGCTCTGTTTGTAGGCACCTAAGGTATTAACGCAAACCTTGTGAGTAGCAGGAGGGCTGCTACCCCGACAACCGGAAACGTAAACCCGGTCGTCTCCAACTTGTTCGATCTTCATGGTATCGAAATGAGCGATGACGTCTGGGTTGTAATAAGCCGGGGCTTTGATTTCGTAGAGTAGCTGCGCGGTTATTGTACCGACAGAGACCAGCCCGCCCGTTTCAGGATGTTTGGTAACAACGAAACTGCCATCGGCCTCGATTTCTGCGATAGGGTAGCCCACATCGCGGAAGGATGGGACTTCTTCGAAGAACGAATAGTTGCCGCCACAGCACTGGGCGCCACATTCGATAATGTGCCCTGCGGCCAGTGCACCGGCCAGTGCATCATAGTCGTTTCGTGCCCAGTTGAATTTCCAGGCGGCTGGGCCAATAACTACGGCTGCATCAGTGACCCTTGGGCAGACGACAATATCGGCCCCCTGGTCGAGGGCTTCTTTGATACCCCAGGCACCAAAATAAGTATTGGCCGTCACGACCTTGTTGCTAGACTCGGACAGTGGGATACCCCGGTCGATATTGATAAAAGCCTCGCCCTCTTCCTGAAGCCGCTCAATATCATTTTTGATATCGTCACCATCAATCCACGCAACTTTCATCTCAATGTTCTGTTCCTGCAGAATTTTCTCAATTTCATCCGCCATGGATTTCGGGTTGAGGCCTCCGGCGTTGGTAACGATTTTGATGTTTTTGGCTTTGCAATCCTGCGCAACCTCTTTAACTTGCTTAAGGAATGTACCGACATAACCCATGTCCTCACCGCGAGATTGCATCTGGTTATATAGGATGGTCATTGTGAGCTCCGCCAGGTAGTCACCCGTGAGCACATCGATTGGGCCGCCATCAATCATTTCTTTTGCTGCGGCCAGTCGGTCGCCATAAAATCCGCTGCAATTTCCAATTCGAATGCTTTCACTCATTGTTCTCTCCTTTCGACCGCCAATTCTTGTGTTTGACTTGTCGAGTCATCTATTCATGGTAAGTGTTTGACAGATTTGCGCTCAGCCTGGCTGACAGCAAAGAGAAGCCTTATCTTAAACTGGCTCACTGCTGATTGACCCAGTTCGGTTTCCGTTTTTCCCTGAAGGCCGCCATACCTTCTGCGCCTTCTTCTGATTGAAATAGGCGTTTGCTCCATTCCCCGGTCTCGTCAAAGCCATCGGCAATGTTAAGTTCACGGACACGTCTAACGAGTTTCTTGCATTCTTGAACAGCAATCGGACCGCCTAAATTTATGGCGTCGATTTCTTCCTTCACAGCGCCAGTCAATGCTTCGGCTGTTACGGCGCGGTGTGCAAACCCCATACCGACGGCCTGTTCTCCTGTAAATCGCTCACCGGTCAAAAACAGTTTCATTGCGTGGTGAGTTCCTAGCTTCGGAATACAGACGACTGAAATGACTGCTGGAATAACGCCAATTCGAACCTCGCTGAAACTAAACTGAACATCGGATACTGTCACGACAATATCTGCTGCACCTACCAGGCCTAGGCCACCGGCAAATGCGGCGCCGTTAACGGCGACGATAACAGGCTTTGGGCTCTCGAGAATTGCGGATAACACCTCGGGGTAGGTTATGCCCTGGGCTCCATCAACGAGTTGGCCCGGTGGGCTTTTCAAGTCAGCTCCAGCACAAAAAGCAGGACCCGTTCCCGTAATGACGATAGATCTGACCTCAGAGTCTTCATTGGCAGCAACCAAATGAGCATAGAGTTCATTGACTAAAATAGCCGATAGCGCGTTTCTGTTTTCTGGTCTGTTCAGTGTTATCCATGCCGCGCCATTCTTGGTTTCATAGAGTGTGGCTTCTTGTCCTGACATCAGTGTTTCCTCTTATTCGTCTTCTTGGTTTAGCGTTACGAGAAGCTGGCCATTTTCGACCTGGTCGCCAGTGGCTACGTGTAGCTGCGATACAATGCCATTCATCGGTGCTGTAATTCGATGTTCCATTTTCATGGCTTCAAGAATCAGCAGCAGATCACCCTTCGAAACCTTGTCTCCTGAATTCACCTCTGTCGCCAGCACAGCGCCGGGCATTGGCGCTGTAAGACCACCTGCCATTTCATCGACGCCGCTGACCGGGTAGCGAGGTAATTCTGTGATTTGTAGATCACCGGAGCTCCCATGTACGTACCACTGCATGCCCTGCCTATCGACTTCGTACCTAACTCGCCTGCCATCGATATCAATATCGACAAGTCCATTACCGCATGTGTAGGGAGTCACAAGTAGTTCATCGGGGGAATCACCTATTCTGACGCGGAATTTCCCATCCCTTCGAGACCGGTATTCGACATGACAGTCTTCGTTCAGGTGCTGAAAATCTATTATTTCGAAAGGCAGGATGGTATTTCTCCAACCACTGGGCATGGTTTTTAAAACCCTGGCGGTTGCGCGATTGCGTGCCTGCGATTCTATGGCTACTGCAATGGAAGCCTCAGCGAGATCGTCGCTGGTGACCTCGCGGGTGCGTGCTGGAGAGATTCGTTCGATGAAATCGGTGGTGGTGTCACCCGCCAGGAAAGCCCGGTGTCGGAGCGTCGTCACCAGAAAATCCCTGTTGGTGGTTAACCCCTGGATTTGGGTGGTTTCTAGAATTCGGGCCAGCCTTGCGGTGGCCTCGCGCCTTGTTGGTGCGTGGACAATAACCTTGGCAATCATCGGGTCGAACTCCACAGCAATAACACTACCTGATTCCACCCCAGAATCGAATCGAGCCATACCCTGTGTTGATGGTTGCCAGATAATGACAGGCCCGGGAGAAGGCAAAAAATCATTGTTCGGGTCTTCAGCACACAGTCTTGCTTCGATGGCGTGCCCATTAATCTCGAGATCGTCCTGGCTGAAGGAAAGTGTTTCCCCCTCGGCAATCCGAATTTGCTCACGAACTAGATCCTTGCCGATAATAGCTTCTGTAATGGGATGTTCAACCTGAAGTCTTGCATTGACCTCAAGGAAATAGAACTCGGAATCGGAAAGCAAAAACTCCACGGTCCCCGCTGAAGAATATCCCAGGCTTAAGGCTGCTTTTAGAGCAGCGTTACACATTGCTTCCCGGATCTCTGGGGAAACGGCGGGTGAGGGTGCTTCTTCGATGATTTTCTGGTGGCGGCGTTGAATGGAGCATTCACGTTCAAAACAATGAACCAGGTTGCCGTGCTTGTCGCCAATGATCTGAATTTCAACATGGCGCGATGAGTCCAGCCACTTTTCAAGAAAAACGGTGTCGTCGCCAAACGATGATCCAGCCTCGCGCTTTGCGCTGTCGACTGAGTCCTGTAGATCAGCTTCTTTCTCGACGACGCGCATTCCGCGGCCACCGCCACCGGCAGAGGCTTTCACCAGGACCGGATAGCCTATTTCATTGGCAGCGCGGACGAGGTCAGTCTCCGGGGTGATTTGGATAGCCGGAAGTGTTGGAACGTCTGCCGCCTCCATGAGTTTTTTGGCTGAAAGTTTGTCTCCCATTGCTGAAATAACATCAGGCGTTGGACCAATCCAGGAAACACCTGCATCACTAATTGCGCGGGCAAAGTCTGCATTTTCGGACAGGAACCCGTACCCTGGGTGAACCGCGTCGGCGCCGGATCGCTTGCAGGCATCGAGCACCTTGGAAACATCAAGGTATGTCTCTGCGGATGTCCGGCCGCCTAATGCAATGGCAGAATCAGCCTCAGTCACAAAGGGCGCCTGTGCATCCCCGTCGGCATAGATAGCGACTGTGGAGATCCCCATTTCTTTTGCGGTACGCATAATTCGGCGCGCGATTTCCCCGCGGTTGGCAACCAGCAGCGTCGTGATCGGTTTGAGGTTGTTTACATTCGCCGTGTTTACATTCGCCGTGTTTACATTCGCCGTGTTTACATTCGCCATGTGCCGAACTCCTTAGTGCCTTCTACTTTGTTGTTAAACGCTGCGGACAATGACATGGCAATGATATCCCGTGTATCCCGTGGATCAATCATCCCATCGTCAGATACCCTGGACGTGGCGTAGAGCCCTTTTGACGCTTCTTCTGCCCAGTGTTCAGCCACAGCTGCACGCGCTGTATCAGCTTCTTCATCAAATTCAATGCCCCTGCGCTCAGCGGAAGCCTTCTGGACGATACTCATGACGCCAGCCATTTGTTTTGGACCCATCACTGCAATTTTTGCCAGCGGCCATATGTAGGTGAATCGAGTGCCGAAGGCTCGGCCGCTCATACCGTAATTACCAGCGCCATAAGAGGAGGCGAGAATAACGGTTACATGGGGGACGGTAGAATTAGATACAGCGTTGATCAATTTTGAGCCGTTTTTGGTGATCCCTCCATGTTCAAAATCTGTACCGACAATAAACCCGGTTATGTTGTGCAGGAAGACTAGTGGTAAATCTATCTGGTTACAGAGTTGGATAAACTGGGCGCCTTTTTCTGAAGACTCTGAAAAAAGTGCACCATTGTTGCCAAGAATACCGACAGGGTAGCCGTGAATCGTTGCCCAGCCACAGACCAGTGTGGGTCCATACAGGGGTTTGAACTCTTCAAAGTAGGAGCCGTCAGTAATCCTGCTAATGACTTCCCTGATATCAAACGGTGATCGGAGGTCTTCTGACACAAATCCGAGCATATCGTCCGAACTGTGGACGGGTTCCTCGAAATCGGGGTTTGGTTCCGGTCCGAGTTTTCTCCAATTCAAGTGGGCCATCACCTCTCGGCACATACGGACCGCATCCATTTCATCGCTGGCTAGATAGTCACCAAGGCCAGAGATCGTGGTGTGCATGTCCGCGCCGCCAAGATCTTCCTCATTGGCATCTTCACCGGTTGCCATTTTCGTTAACGCAACACCACCTAGAAATACCTTGGACTGGTTTTTAATGAAGATGTTGTAGTCGCTCATTCCTGGTTGGTAGGCACCACCCGCGGTAGAAGCGCCAAAAACGACAGAAATGGTTGGAATTCGCATCTTTGACAGTTCGGTGATTTCGTAAAATAGCCGGCCGCTTTCTGCAAAATGCCCCTCGGCTCTTTGAATTGCCGCCTCGGGGTCGTCCCCGGCCTCACCTCTGAGGTCAGCCCCGGCGGATTCAACGAACTGGACATAGGGCAACCTGTTTACCCTTGCTATCTCCAGTCCGCGCATTAGTTTTTTCGAATTGAATTGGTTAAATGCACCAGCCCTGACGGATGGGTCATGACCGAGAATAACGCACTCGACATTTTCGATGACCCCTATACCGACTACAAAGCCAGAACCTATGGCGAAAGGAGAGCGCCATGCGGCGAGTGGACTGATTTCCAGGAAAGGGGAGTCCCGGTCCAAAGCGTGAGAGATTCTTTCCCTGATTGGCATTTTGTTTCGGGAGCGAAGCCGTGCAATGGCCTCAGTGCCTCCACCTTCCGAGGCTTCTTCGAGGAGACCATCCAATAGACTCAACATTTTCATCATGTCTGATTTATTGTGCTGAAATTGTTCAGAACGTGTATCTATCTTTGATTCCAGAATTGGCATTGACGTTTTTCCTTTCGTGGGTTGCGCGCCCATGAGTTCATGGTTGAGATAATTAAAAGTACCATAGTTCCTGGCCATAAAAAAACCTTCCGGATGGCTTTTTTTAGAGAGGGTGTAGTGATAGATTGATCAGTCACATGACGAAAAACAGGAAGAAGAGCGATGCCTGAAGCAGGTGTCCAACAGGCCAAAAGTCAGCGAGCGAGAAAGGCAATCTGCGAAGCGGCAATCGATTCGCTTGTGGATGTCGGTTATGCCGAGACATCCTTGAATCGTGTTGCCACGACTGCAGGGTTTTCCAAAGGCGCGCTGCAGCATCACTTTCCTGGTAAGGAAGACCTGGTTGCTGCGACAGTTGATGAACTGCTGGCTCGAACTTTTCGACCGAGGTCAGAACGTGACCGGTCAACAGATGTCGAACAGGAGCTTCTAAGAGCGTGGAATCGATTTATTAACACACCGGCTTATCGCGCGTTGATGGAAATTCTCGGCGCCGCGCGCACAGACAAGGCTCTGCAGAAACGTTTGTCATCAGAATTGGTGGCCTGGGGTAGAAGACTTGATCAACAAACCAGGGATCATTACGAGGCTGTCAGCGGTGATGAAGAAGAAGTGGTCATGTTGTTAAATATGACCAGAAGCTTTATGCGTGGTTTGTTAACGCAGGAACGGTATGGCGTCTCTCGGGAAGAAACGGCACGGTATGTTAGAAAGTGGGTGGAGCTCGTGGCGCCATTGCTTAGATTAAAAGGTTAGATTAAAAGGTTAGATTAAGAGCGTAAGGGCATAAGGGCGTAACGAAAAGGATAGATGGTATGACAGCAACAACAGAAAAAGAGCGACAGGAGTTTCAACAAGAAGTAGCTGCATGGTTTGTAGAAAACAACCCAGGCGACCCTGGGTTTTTGCTGCCGGAAACTTTCATGGAAGTAGGAACGGATGCGCAGTTCGAATATCTCAGGGACTGGCAGCGAAAAGTTTATGAGGCCGGTTTTCTGGGTATGGCGTGGCCGGAAGAATATGGAGGCAGGGGAATGCCCCAGGTGTTTCAGGACATTGCGACACAGGAAATGGCAAGCCAGCGTCTGCCCTTTATGCCGAACACCATTGGATTGAACTGGGCAGGCCCGCTGATCCTCAAAATGGGCAGAGAAGAAGATAAGCAGAAATACATCAAAAATATTCTCAGTGCTGAAGATATTTGGTGTCAGGGGTTTTCCGAACCAGAGGCAGGCTCTGACCTGGGGAACTCGCAGTGTCGTGCAGTGCGCGATGGCGATGATTATGTGATCAATGGATCGAAGATATGGACCAGTTTAGGGAGTTACGCGAAGTACATGATATTGCTGGCAAGAACCTCAACCGGTGGTGCTAACAAGTACGCAGGTTTGAGTTATTTCCTGGCGCCAATGCATGTTGAAGGAATAGACCCAAAGCCTATTCAAAAATTGACCGGTGAATACGGTTTCTGCCAAACCTATTTTGACAACGCGCGGATTCCCGCCGATTGCCTGATGGGTAGCGAGGGTGAAGGCTGGAATATAGCGATGGTCACTCTAACCTTTGAGCGGGGAGCAACGGGCGGTCAGGCTGGCGGGATAGCGTCTATGGAACTCAATATCAACGATGTTGTTGAGCTGTCGAGGCGAGCAATGAGAAATGGAAAACCGGCGATAGAAGATCCACACATTCGAAGCCAACTGGTACAACTCATTACTGAATCAAGAGGCAACCAATTGATGGCTGCTCGCGCAAGAATTCCTGCTCTCGCCACCGACTGGCCGACGGCGGTCCCAATGTCTGGAAAACTGAGAGGTTCTGAGCTGAAAAGGAGAATGTGTCAACTAGCGGTATCACTGCAGGGCGCGAATGGGGCACGTTTTGTTTCCGAGCAAGCCATCGACGGCGGCAAGTGGCAACGTTCCTACTTCAATTCTTTTAGCGGCACGATTGGCGGCGGAACATCTGAAATTCAACACAATATTGTCGGCGAGCGCGTGCTTGGTCTGCCGAAAAGTTAGGGGTTGAAGAATGAGTAGTCAGATAACGTTTAGCGATGAGCAGACAATGCTGCTTGATACGGCGACAGAGTTTTGTCGCAAACATTCCCCTATTGAAACTGTGCGAGCCCGGTTAGATGCGGATCAAATTGATGCCACAACCTGGAAGGAAATAACAGACCTGGGTTGGTTGGGTATCAATGTTCCGGAAGAATTCGGTGGTCTGGGACTGGGGTTGTCGTGCGTGGTTCCGGTTGCCGAGAGTATGGGGAGATACCTGATGGGTACTCCTTATAATGGTGCAATAACCGCCAGTGAATGCCTGGCCACGTCGGGAAGTCGCGAGCAAAAAGAAGAATGGTTGCCGAAAATTGTTTCCGGTGCCATAGGGGCTATGGCGCTTATAGAAACTAACGGCAGTTGGATTTTGGACCAGATAGAAGCACAGGCTATAGCGAGCGAGGATATGTTTGAGCTATCCGGGACCAAGTGCTTTGTTACGGATGCAGATGCTGCGGATTTTTATATCGTGTCAGTTAACGTTGAAGCGAAGGCGAGGTTGGCTCTGGTTAAGCGGGAACAGATACCAGAGGGTAATCTGCACAGGGAAATTGTGATCGACGAGACTCGTCGAAGTTATCAGCTCGATCTGGATGGAATAATGGTGCCCGTTGATCAGTTGTTGGAAGGAAGTGATTTTCAGGCCATAGAGTTTGCATCACTTCTGCTTCTTTCAGCGGAGATCACAGGTGGCCTGGTAGGCTCGATCCATACCATCGTCGAATACCTGAACACCCGGAGGGCGTTTGACAAAGTAATTGGTAGTTACCAGGCGCTTAAGCACCCAACAGTAAAGATATTGCTTGACCTGGAAGCCTCGCGGTCGCATCTCTATCATGCGGCGACTGTTTTGGCGGACGATAATGCTGGTGAGGCCGAAATAGCGCTTCGAATGGCGAAGGCGCATGGGTCGGCGGCGTTTGCTTTTGCTGGTGACAGGGCAGTCCAGTTCCATGGTGGGTTCGGGTTCACCTACGAATGTGATGCCCAGTTGTACCTGCGTCGAGCTTTATGGTGCCAATATCAATTTGGTGATGAGGCTTATCATCGTCAATTGTTGGAACCCATATTGTTGGATTAGGTGTTGTTGGATGAGGTGTTGTTGGATCAAGCGAGTTAGAGAATTGCGGGGACTGTCATGAGAATTCTAACGTCAATATCTGGGCGCGACCTGAATGATATCGGTGGTGTGTGTCATAACCTTGAAAAGCTTGGGTTTACGGATCTTTCTGCGCAGGAAAACAAGCAGGATGCTTTTCTCCCGCTGGCAATTGCTGCAACAAACTCTGAGGCTCTCCATTTAAGAACCAGCGTTTCCATCGCTTTCGCCCGATCACCCATGTCCAGTGCGATGCTGTCATGGGATATCCAGGCGGCATCGAAGGGTCGGTTTACCCTTGGTCTTGGCAGTCAGGTGAAAGGTCATAATGTCAGGCGGTTCAGTGTGCCGTGGAGTCCGCCGGCACCAAGAATAAGGGAGTATGTTCAGTCAGTAAGAGCGATCTGGGACTGCTGGGAAAACGGCACCAGGCTCGATTACCAGGGTGATCATTACCAGTTTTCGCTCATGACGCCTAACTTTACACCAGAACCGCTGGGGACCCCGGTGCCAAAAATTCAGATCGCGGCCGTAGGTCCGGCGATGATGAAGGTAGCGGCTGAAGAATGTGATGGGGTCATGCTGCACGGTTTTTGTACCCGTAAGTACCTGGAGGAAAGGATCATGCCCAGGCTAGAAAAAGGACTTGAGAGTGCTGGAAGAAGCCGGGATCAATTTGAAATATCAGGCGGCGGATTTGTGGCGACGGGACCAGATGATGAAGCCGTACAAAAACTATTTGAGTGGGTACGAATGCGTATTGGGTTTTATGGCTCGACACCAAGTTACTGGCCGGTGTTTGAGGTGCATGGTCTTCAGGATCTTGGTTTAAAACTGAATGAAATGTCCAAGAAAGGGCAGTGGGACGAGATGACAAAAGAAATCTCTGATGATGTTGTACATCTTTTTGCCGCAGTCGGTCGTCATGATGAACTGGTTGGTGCCCTCACAGACAGGTTTGGTGGTATGACGGATATTGTAGGCCTGCCAGAGGATACACCGCAGGACGTGATCCAGGAGGTGCTGTCTATTTGAGCTCTCTAAGATTGAAGAACGTCTAGCAATCCCGTATCGTCTGCACCCTCTTGGATTTGACTTAGGAAACGCTTAAAACACATGGAAGAACACTACCGCTCCATTTTGGAAATGATTGGCGAGGATCCTGGCCGCGGTGGCTTGCGGGACACGCCCGCGCGGGCCTCAAAGGCAATGAGTTTTCTGACCCGGGGTTACAGTGAAACTCTTGAGCAGGTCGTGAACGACGCGCTGTTCGACTCAGAGACGAGCGAAATGATCCTGGTTCAGGATATTGAGCTCTACTCGATGTGTGAACATCATATGCTTCCCTTTATCGGCAAGTGTCACGTGGCCTATGTGCCTACGGGAAAAGTTCTGGGGCTATCCAAGGTGGCCAGAATTGTAGACATGTACGCTCGCAGACTGCAGATTCAGGAAAACCTTACAAAACAGATTGCTGAAGCCATCCAGACGGTTACAGATGCCTCAGGAGTCGGGGTTATCATCGAAGCACAGCATATGTGCATGATGATGCGCGGTGTTGAAAAACAGAACTCCAAGATGAAAACTTCAGTCATGCTGGGAAGTTTTAGGGATAACCAAAGTACACGAATGGAATTCCTTTCCCTTATCTCCAGTTAGGGGAACACTGCTGGAGCGGTCTTTTGCCTGGCGACAACGCGCGCAAGCGCGGACGAAAACCACGAATATGGTCGGAATTCCTATCTTTTTGCGTCAGGGGTTGACGCTGGCATCGCCGGAAAAGACCCTCGTGAGAAATCTTCCGCTGTAAACATCCTTAAAACCCACGCTCGAACTTGTATATAATGCCGCTCCAACTCAGGAGTTAGTCATGCCAGGCAGTAATATTGGTGAAATGTTCAAGGTGACGACCTTTGGCGAAAGCCATGGTCCCGCGCTTGGCTGCGTGGTAGATGGTTGTCCACCGGGGCTTGTTCTTAGTGAATCTGACATACAGGTTGATCTTGACCGCAGAAAACCCGGTACCAGTAAGTTTACTACTCAGCGAAAGGAAGGCGATAAAGTTCGAATCCTCTCGGGTGTGTTTGAAGGCGTCACAACAGGTACATCAATTGGGCTCGTTATTGAGAACGAGGACCAGCGATCCAGGGACTACTCCGAGATCAAAGACAAATTTCGGCCGGCTCACGCGGACTTTTCTTATCAGCAAAAGTACGGTTTCAGAGACTATCGTGGTGGCGGCAGGGCGTCCGCCAGAGAGACTGCGATGCGAGTCGCAGCGGGTGCGATCGCTAAAAAATATCTGCAGGAGAGCCACGGCATTGTTGTTCGTGGTTACCTGGCTCAGATGGGTGACATCACCACCGAGACAGTTGATTGGGATGAAGTGGGTAACAATCCGTTTTTCTGCCCCGATGTCAGTAAAGTTACTGAGATGCAGTCATTGATAGAGCAGTTGCGGCGTGACGGCGACAGTATTGGTGCAAAAATAACCGTCGTAGCGTCTGGAATGATTCCCGGTCTGGGCGAGCCAGTGTTCGATAAGTTGGATGCCGAGATAGCCGGTTCTTTGATGAGTATCAATGCGGTCAAAGGAGTGGAGATTGGGCGGGGCTTTTCGGTCGTCACGGAACGTGGTAGCGAACACCGCGATGAGATGACCAGTAATGGTTTTCTATCTAATCGTGCGGGCGGGATTCTGGGTGGAATCTCAACCGGGCAGGATATTGTCGCGAGCATTGCGCTAAAACCCACCTCCAGTATTACCAGAGCGTCAAGAACGGTTGATAAACAAGGCAATGAAACCGAGATTGTCACTAAAGGCAGGCACGATCCTTGTGTGGGTGTTCGAGCAACGCCGATAGCAGAGGCTATGGTCGCGATAGTATTAATGGATCATCTGCTTCGGCATCGCGGCCAAAATGCTGATGTGCAAGTGCCATCTCCATTTAAGTAAAAGCCATTTAAGTGAGCGCTATTTGAGTGATGGGGACTTTAGTTGTGGCGGTTAGCGCTGATAGTTCGAGTCTCCTCGTAGAAACTCAATAAAAGCTTCGCCTGCGTTCGATAAGGTCCGGTTTACGTGATGGATCACACCCAGTGTGCGAGCAAGATCAATCTCGATATTAATATCAAGCACTACAACATCATCACCCACCATCGTTCTTGGTAGTACACTCCAACCGAGCCCAACGCCGATTAACATCTTGATGGTTTCCAGATAATTGGTGGACATGCTCACTTCCAGGCGCAGATCATGATCCTTAAACATCCCTTTGACGATTCTGCCGGTAAACGTGGTCATGTCCGGCAGAATAGCGGCATATTCTGCGAGCTCATTAATCGTGACATTTTTTCTTGTGGCGAGTTCATGTGCCCGTGAACAGACGAACACCAGTTCATCCCGCCATATGGGCTCAGCAATCAACCGCTCATGGGGTGTGGGGGCAAGGGTGATAATGGCCATTTCCAGTTCGCCGTGAATAATACGCTCATGGGCAACTTCTGAATCCATAAAATGAAGGTCCAGGTTGACCTCCGGATATTTGGCAATGTACCTGCTCAGGACGCTGGGCAGGCGCCAGAGGCCCACGTGGTGGCTGGTCGCCAGTGAGAGTTGGCCGCAAACTTCTCCGTTAAGGTTGCGAATGGCTCGTTCTGTATCTTCCACCTGCTGCAGGATCAGATTCGCGCGGTATACCAGTGAATTACCGGCTTCGGTCAGGCGCACTGTCCTCCCGATACGATCGAACAGCCGGGCATCAAGCTGTTGCTCAAGTTGGGCTACTCTTTTGCTGATAGCTGGCTGGGTTAGGTGCATGCGGTCGGCCGCATGGCTGAAGGAACCGGTCTCGGCGACGGCAAGGAAGGCTTTTAGGGTGTCTATTTCCATGGTTTTTTATGATCGTCGTCTACTGGTTGTTTTTCGCTCAGGGCTGTTTCCTGCTCAGGGCTGTGGGTCACTAACTACTCGTTCCTTCTTCCTGACGTTTGCCGAGCTTCACATTACAGAATTTTATAGGTTTTATAATAGATATGAATTTGTTTTATATCAAATGAGGTTCTAGACTGCGCGCCATCAGCAATGCAATGCAGGAAAAAAGATGAGCGAATTTGATGTAGCGATAGTGGGCGCCACCGGTGCTGTTGGCGAAGTGATGCTGGAGATCCTCGAGGCACGGGATTTCCCAGTCCGAGAGCTTTATTTATTGGCAAGTGAGAGGTCTGAGGGTAAGAAACTCCAGTTCCGGGGTAAGTCCGTGACCGTGCAGAATCTGGAGACGTTTGATTTCAGCCAGGTTCAGATTGGATTGTTCTCGGCTGGCGGGTCTATTTCAGCTGAGTTCGCGCCTAAGGCCGCGGCGGCGGGGTGTATCGTCATCGACAATACTTCTCAGTTTCGCCGCGATGAAGATGTCCCTTTGGTTGTTCCTGAAATTAACCCTCATATGATCACTGAATATGGGGATCGCAGAATCATTGCGAACCCCAATTGTTCGACTATCCAGATGCTGGTGGCGCTAAAACCGATCTATGATGCGGTGGGGATAAACAAAATCAATGTAGCGACCTATCAGGCGGTTTCCGGGGCAGGAAGCCGTGCAGTAGAAGCCCTGGCAACGGAGACAGCCAAGCTGCTGAATGCACAGCCCATTGAACAGGATGTGTTCCCGCAACAGATTGCCTTCAACGCCATTCCCTTGATTGGCGACATTCAGGAGAACGGTTACTCGATGGAAGAGATGAAAATGGTGTGGGAAACCCGGAAAATCTTTGAAGATGAGTCAATTAAGGTTAATCCAACCTGCGTCCGTATACCGGTATTTTTTGGCCATAGCGAAGCTGTGCATATCGAGACGAAACAAGCGATATCTGCGGAGCAGGCAAAGGAATTATTGGCATCAGCAAAGGGGGTCGAGGTTATAGATGAACGAGTAGATCCTGATTTCCCGACTCCTGTTCGGGATGCTGCCGGAACTGACCCCGTTTTTGTCGGGCGGATCAGAAGGGACCTCTCGACAGAAACGGGTTTAAACCTGTGGGTAGTATCCGATAATGTCCGCAAAGGGGCGGCGCTAAACAGTATACAAATAGCCGAAGTTTTGATAAAACATCTTCAATAAGCGATACTTAACGCAACTATCAGAGATCGTTTCGAGGTTGTACCGTCAGGTTAATGATAACCTGCGGTTTTTCTATCCGGCCAGATTACCTGTCGGGATCGACGAAAAATCTCCTTAAAGATGTCGGAGTAGAGAGAGGAATGATAATGATACAAAGACTCCTGTTGCTGTTGGTGACACTCTTTGCTCTTTACTGTGGTTCCGCGTTTGCGCTAGGTCTTGGCGAGATCGAACTTAAATCTGCGTTAAATCAGCGTTTCGAAGCCGAAATTATCCTTTCAAACGTTGGTGATCTTGATCAAGGCGAAATTATTCCGAACCTTGCCAGTCAGGAGGATTTCGACCGGGTAGGAGTCAACCGCGATTACCACCTGATCGACCTCCGTTTCAAAGCGCGGGTTCGTGAAGATGGCGCCCACGTTGTTCACATCACCAGTAGCAAACCGATTATCGAGCCTTTTCTGAATTTTATCGTGGAAGCGGTATGGCCTACCGGCCGTATTCTGAGGGAGTACATTGTGCTGCTAGACCCTCCTGTGTTTAGCAGCGAGGGAATTGAAAAGATAGAACCAGGCATATCCAGCGGGAGCACTTCAGCTGAGCGGCCCAGAAGCAGATCAAGCAATAGACGCGAAATCCCCCCTGCCCAGTCGGTCAGCAATGGGCGAGCAGAAGGGGTTGTTACCCAGGATGAAGAGTATGGTTTGACCGGTCCAGGGGACACGCTATGGACGATAGCGTCAAAGGTAAGACCAAACGACAGGATTTCTGTCCAGCAAACCATGTTGGCTTTGCAGCGCGCTAACCCGGAAGCTTTCATTAACAATAATATTAACCTGTTGAAAGCAGGCCATGTGCTGCGAATTCCGGATGAAAGTGAGATAGATGCAGAAACTTCGGCAGAAGCAGTTGCAGAAGTTCGTTTTCAGAATCAGGAATTTGAAGACTATAGATCTGGTGATGTTACTCAACTTGATGCAAGACGGGCTGCCAGCAGAAGCTCTGTTGATTCGGATGATAGCGATAATGGTGAGCTGAAGCTTCTTGCCGCTGATCAGTCTGGCGCTC
>Ga0208948_1000070_pt1 | contig 46241 bp, 51 predicted proteins | sample AOAMet11_17_M020_2_FD_188228 | JGI IMG/M metagenome (GOLD analysis project Ga0208948, IMG submission 188228) | Ammonia-oxidizing marine microbial communities from Monterey Bay, California, USA - CAN11_17_M020 (SPAdes) | ecosystem: Environmental > Aquatic > Marine > Intertidal zone | place...
ATGTAAAGATTTTCTGAAAATTAATAATGGAGAACTAATAATAGAAAGTTCCACATCAGGAAGCGTTATCACTATATCATTTCCTATCGAAGAATCTAAATAAATAATTTTTCACATCCGTTTGGTATGCTCTTGAAATAGGTATAGTATATCCTGATATTTTTAGAGAAGAAGTGGAAAACGTTGAAGCCCATTGTTTATTAATAATATAGGATCTATGAGTTTTTATAAAATCCTTTGGTAGTTTCTTGAATATTTCCTTTAAAGTGTAATGTGTTCTTGTTATCTGTTTCTCAGTATATATCTGGACATAGTCATTGTCTGCTTCAATAAACAGAATATCATTATATGATATTTTAATAAAATCAGAATGCCCTTTTTTTACAATAATATAATCTTCAAATTTTTTCTTATTTTGTATTCGATTTTTTGCTCTATCTATTGCAATATGTAGATCTAGTTCTGATATTGGTTTTTCAATAAAATGTAATGGTTCAAACTGAAAACTATCTATTGCATATTTCGGAAAAGAACTTACAAAAACAATTAATGGTGGTTTTTCTAGAGAGTTGATTAGATTAAGACCACTCATTTCTTTCATTTCAATATCTGAAAATATTAAATCTATTTTATTTTCCTTTAGAAATTGTAATGCTAAAACTGGATTTGTAAAGGTTCTGATTAGTTGAATATCTTTATTCTCTTCAATCAGGATCTTTATGGAATCAAGATGATTAGGGTTGTCATCTACTAATATTGTTTTGATTTTCATTATGGATATTATAATTGGAAACAAATTTAATAATTACATATTAAAAAATAATATAAATCAAGTATTTTCCATTTACCGTATTTTTTTGTCGACTTACCGAAACAGTATTGTTTAGGTTTTTTTAATCTATTATTTTTGTGTCAATATAGGGGCAGCCGAAAACCTAATAGAGTAGGCGAATTTATAAATTATAATATTATGAAAAAATTAATGTCAATTTTCGCAGCATGTTTATTTGTATTTGCTTTAACTTCTTGTGATGGTGGTGATGCAGCTTCAGCTGATTCAGCTGCTTCAGGATCAGAAGAAGCAGCTTCAGGAGAAGCAGCTTCAGAATAAGAAATTTACAGAATAAAGAAAGCCCGGTTTTAACCGGGTTTTTTTTTTCTTATAGAATAACGTTAAAAAATAAAATAAAATGGAAAAAATAAAAGAGATATTATCGAAACTAACCTTAAAACATTATATAGGAATAGCAGTTGTTGGTATAGGAGTATACTTTTTAACTGGAACCTCTTCATCAAAAGGAATTGAATTAATACCAAGAAACACAGTTGCTGTTGGTGTTGTAAGTGTAGGAGACATGATAGATAAAGCAGATATTCAAGATTTGTTGAAACTGGATCTAGATATTATTGAGGATCTCTTAGATACCTATGAAGACGCAATAGAAGAATCTGAGGATGAATCTGATTTAGCAGCGAGTATTTTGGAAGATCCTGAGAATATTGGAATAGATATTACCCAAGATATTTTTATTTATGCAGTTATTGAAGATATAGAAAAGGAGGAGGCATATTTATGCGTTTCAGGAGGAGTTGATGATAACGATAGATTGTTAGATATTCTTGAAGAAATAGAAGATCTTTCAGGCGGATTTAAAATAGATGAAGAAGATAATTATCATATAGCCCTTACACAAGGAAGTAGAGAGGTAATGGCATTTGCTTGGAATGATGATAAATTTTTATTTATTTCAAATCCTGAAAATTATAGTTGGAGTAAAAAAGAAATTAAAAATTTAGAAAATGAAGTAGAACGTTTATTTTCATTAAAATCTAAGGAGAAACTAAGTTCTATTAACAGTTTTGGTGACTTCTATGATAATAAAACAGATTTATGTGCTTGGGCTTCTGCTGAAGGAATGGATGAAGATTTGTTAGATGATATTGTTGATGAGATTGATGATGAAATCGGATCTGATCTTGAAGTTGAAGATTTGCAAGAATGTTCGGCTTCTCTTTATTATAACTTTGGAGACGGAAATGTTAGTGTAAAAGCTGCATTATACGCTAGTGATGGAGTACAAGATTTAATAGAAGAAAAAACAAATATTTCTACTTCTGAGTTTTCTTATGAGTTAACTATGAAATTTGATGATAGTGGAGACAATACTATTCATGTTATATTAAGATCATTATTAACTATTGTTGATGAAGCAGGTTTAGATAATATGGGAAGAATGATGTATGATTTAGAAAGAATGTTCTAATTTGCAAATAATAAATGCATGTAAGAGTTCAAAATATAAAACCAAAATATATGTCAGAGTTGGAAGTGTCCGGCTCTGACATTTATTTGCAAAATGAAATTATTTTTCAAAAAGGAAAGAAATATCTTTTAAAAGCAAATTCAGGGCATGGGAAATCTTCAATACTTAATTTTATTTATGATTGTAATAAAAATTATACTGGAAAAATTATTTTTGAAGGAAATGAAGATGATTCCATTATATCTGTAAGAATAAAAAAATTATCTTATGTTTTTCAAGATTTTAAACTTTTTCCTAAATTAACTTTATGGGAAAATATTAAGATTAAGAATAATCTGACTAATTTTAAAACAGATCAGGAGATTTTAAATTTGATTGATAAGTTAGGATTGTCAGAAAAGAAAGATCAATTGGTAGAAACTCTTTCATTAGGTCAAAAACAAAGAACAGCAATTATTAGATCTCTTTGCCAGCCATTTGACTTTCTTCTTTTAGATGAGCCTTTCAGTCATCTTGACGAAAGGAATATTGAAATACTTACTACTATAATAGATAAAGAATTAGAAGATCAGAACGCTGGGTTTATTATGACTACTTTAAATAATGAATACCTTTTTAAGTACGATAAAATTTTAAATCTGTAAAATATGATTTGGAAACTTCAGAAAAAGACTTTGCTTCCACTTCAAATTTTTGGTTATGGTATAACGCTATGTATCGGAATTACCATCGCATTGATTACACTAACAATCTATACTGATCTAAAACCCATCTTACAATCCGAATCAGATGTTTTTAATGATAATGCAGTAATTGTAAATAAAAAGATATCGATATTAAGCAATATAAACAAAGACAAGATTTATTTTACAGAAGAAGAATTGAGAGATTTTGAAGATCAAGATTTTGTAAAAGAAATTGCAAAATTTAATAAAGCTACCAATTTTAAGATATTTTTATCTTCAGATATCTTTAATATTGGTTCTGAACTTTTTTTTGAGAGTATTCCAGATAAGTATCTTGATATAGAATCAGATGATTGGAAATGGGAAAAAGGTTCTGATTTTGTTCCGATAATGATGCCAGAAGATTATTTAAAACTATATAATCTTGGATTTGCTGAATCGCAAGGGATGCCGCTTTTGTCCGAGAAAGTAATTTCTAAGGCTAAGTTTGATGTTCATCTTTCCGGATCAAATAAAAGACAATCATTTAAAGGGGGTATAGTAGGTTTTTCTAGTAAGATAAATTCAATATTAGTTCCAGAAGAATTTTTAAATTGGGCAAATAAAGAGTTTGGAAATCATAAAGAAAATAACCCAAGTAGAATATTGGTAGAGTTTACTAATCCGAATGATGAAAGAATAATAGAATTTCTGAAAGAACATAATTATGAAGTCAATAAAGAAAAGATGGAGAAGAATAAATTAATTTTCTTCTTTAAGATGGCTTTTGTTTTCGTTTTTGTAATATCTTTAATTATTATTCTACTTTCTATTACATTAATATTACTAAGTATTAATCTTATTTTCCAGAAAAATAAGGCAGTATTGATTAATTTGTACCTTTTAGGATATCAGATAAAACAAATTAGCTATTATTATAAATTATTAATTTCTATTGTTACACTTTTCTCAGTTTTCATATCATTAATGATTACTTTAATGGTAAGGAGCGTGTATTCAGAAAAATTAGTATCCTATTTTAATTTTGAAATAAGCAATACTTTTATATATACAAATGTTATGATAATAAGTGTATTATTATTAATTCTGTTAAATATATTAATTGAGAGAAAAATTAGAAATCTGATTCTTAGATAGATAAAAAGGTGATCTCACCATTTACCGATATTTTGTAAGCTATGTGATTATTTTTATTTATAATTGTTTTTGAAAAAATAGGGACAGCTGAAAACCTAATAGAGTAGGCAAATTTTTTAAACATATAAATTATGAAAAAAATAACAACAATTTTAGGACTTCTGTTTTTATCCATGACAATTTTAAGTAGTTGTGGTGATAAGGATAAGGATGATAAGAAATCGAAAAAGGACAGAGAGATATCTGTTAAAAATCTTGATAAGGATATTGACAATGAAGAGGATGCTGTAGAAGCAATGATCACAATAAAGAAGGCTCAAATAGACCTTATTGAAAAAGCGATTGGACCACCATTGTTGAATCCAGAAGATGAGGATATTGAAGAAAGAGGTGAAGAAATTGAAGATGCAACTAAAGATGTAATGGAAAAGATTTATGATGAAGAATGGGATGAAGATGATTTGGAAGATGCAGAAAATTGGGATGAATATGAAGATCTTGAAGATAAAATTGAAGATATAATGAAAGATTATATTGAGAAATATTCGGAGAAAATAAACAATGATATGGAAGAAGAATCTTATGAAGAGGAATATGAAACAGAAGAAGTTACTGAGGAAGGATATTATTATGGAGAGGATGACTATGATGATGAATGGTATTATGAATTCGAAGAATCATTTATGGTGGAATGTACATCAGAAAATTATTCAGCTATGTATGATTATTGTGAATGTGCACTAGAAGAGATAATGGATGAATATACACCTAATGAACTGGAAAATCTTGATCCTGACGAAGCTTTGGAATTTATACAATTTGATACAGATTGTTTAGAACTAATTGATTATGATGAATATTAATAAATAAAACAGGGAAAGCCGAAAACCTTAATTAGAGTAGGCAAATATTAAAATATAAAAATTAATGACAATTTTTGGAGCGTTCTTTTTTGCTTCAGTAGTATTAACTTCTTGTGGAGATATAAATGTAGAAGATTTAGATAAAGATATTGACAATGAAGAGGATGCAGTAGAATCATTGATGATAATAATGAAGGCTGAAATGGAACTTATGGAAAAAACAATGGGGCCAATGCAAGAGTTAGCTGATATGGCAGATAGACGTGAAGATATTGTTGAAGCAGCTGAAGATGTATGGGAAAAGATTTATGATGAAGAATGGGATGAAGATGATTTAGAAGATGCGGACAATTGGGATGACTATGAAGATCTTGAAAAAGAACATAAAGATCTTGAAAAAGAACTTGAGAAAATCACTAAAGACTTGTAGGGGATGTAATATTCACTTTAATAATAATATTTATTAAAAACATTAAACCGAGATTCTCATCTCGGTTTTTTTTGTATTATTGATAATAAATAAGTGGTAGCCGAAAACCTAATAGAGTAGGCAAGTATTAAAATATTAAAATTATGAAAAAATTAATGAGAATTTTTGGAGTTTTCTTTATTTGTAATATCGGCTGGAGCATCCGCTTATTTTGCTAATAAAGAAAGTAACTAGATACAATTTATAATATTAGGGAAGCTGAAAGCTATACCAGAGTAAGCAAAATTAAAAAATAATTTATGGAAAATTTATCGCAAAATAAAAAGATCTCTTTAGGATTAGGAGCTGCAGTATTAATTTCATTGTTTCTCCCTTGGATCTCCTTTATGGGGTTCTCCACTTCATTGACAGGAGTTCCAGGAATGATTTCAGATTTTTCTTCGTTTTTTGGAGGAGGAATGGATGACATCCCATTTAAAATACAATTAGCTATTTATATTGGTTATGCTTTTTTTATCCTAGGAGCTATTGGTCTGTATTTTAATTATAAAGATGATATACAAAAAGCAAAATTATCTTATTATGCAATGGTTGGATATTTTGCACTAGTTATTATTCTTAATATTTCAGATATGGGAGATATGGGAGATATGGGTGGAGGAGATGATGGTCCTAGTATTTTCTCTTTCTTAGGCATGGGCTTTTATCTGTTTATAGTCTCTTATATTGGTAATTTAAAATATTTGAAAGAAGAGAGTGATACAGAAATTATTGAAGAATAAACAAAAGAAATAATCATTGATAACGGTTATATCATAGTAATCCAAAAACTTAATAGAGTAAGTTTATAAAATAAAGAATTATAAAAAAATTAATGACAATAATCCGAAAAAAGAATTAGAAAGAAAATCTTGTGATTAATTTCAATTTTAACTAAAAAATAACCGAGATAAAATGTCTCGGTTTTTTGATTGCATTATTTTAAATTTCCACACATGTCTTCAGGTTTTACCCACTCATCAAATTCTTCTGCAGTAAGGTATCCCAAATTAATACTTTCTTCTTTTAGAGTTGTACCGTTTTCATGAGCTGTTTTAGCTATTTTAGCAGCTTTCTCATAACCAATCTTGGTGTTTAGTGCTGTAACCAACATTAAGGAATTCTCTAAATTCTTTTTAAGGTTTTCATGGTTAGGTTTAATGCCTTTAGCACAATTTACATCAAAAGAGACGCAAGCATCACCAATCAATCTGGCAGATTGTAAGAAGTTCGCAGCCATTACAGGTTTAAATACATTTAGCTCATAGTGTCCTTGCATGCCTCCAACTGAAATCGATGTATCATTTCCGATTACTTGTGCACAAACCATTGTAAGAGCTTCCGCTTGTGTAGGATTTACTTTTCCTGGCATAATAGAAGAACCCGGTTCGTTTGAAGGGATAATAATCTCCCCAATTCCACTTCTTGGTCCGGAAGCAAGTAATCGTATGTCGTTTGCTATTTTATTTAAAGAAACAGCTAATTGTTTTAATGCTCCATGAGTTTCTACAATTGCATCATGAGCTGCTAGTGCTTCAAATTTATTTTCTGCAGTAATAAAAGGAAGTTCTGTAAAATCAGCAATGTATTTTGCTACTAATTCAGAATATCCTTCAGGAGTATTAATTCCCGTTCCAACTGCTGTTCCTCCCAATGCTATCTCAGATAGGTGAGAAAGTGTATTGTTAAGTGCTTTTAATCCGTGATCTAATTGAGAAACATATCCAGAAAATTCTTGACCTAAAGTAAGTGGGGTAGCATCCATAAGATGAGTTCTACCAATCTTTACAATATTCATGAACTCTTCAGATTTCTTTTGTAGAGTATTTCTTAATTGCTCAACTCCAGGGATTGTTGTTTCTACTAACATTTTGTAAGAAGCAATATGCATTCCAGTAGGGAAGGTGTCGTTAGAGCTTTGTGATTTATTTACATCATCATTTGGGTGTATTGTTTTATCATTATCTTCCAAACTTCCACCGTTAATAACATGAGCTCTATTTGCAATTACTTCATTTGTATTCATATTGCTTTGTGTTCCGCTTCCTGTTTGCCAAATTACAAGTGGGAATTGATCATCATGTTTTCCTTCCAAAATTTCATCACATACTTTTGAGATTAAATCTCTTTTTTCTTCAGATAATATGCCTAATTTACAATTAGTATGAGCAGCTGCCTTTTTTAAATAAGCAAAACCATAAATAATTTCTAGTGGCATAGAGGACTCACCTCCAATTTTAAAGTTATTTATACTTCTTTGAGTTTGAGCTCCCCAGTATTTTTCTGATGGCACTTGAACATCACCCATTGTATCTTTTTCTATTCGATAATTCATAATAAAAATGTTTTGATAGTTTTAATAGTTGTTGTTTATTTGCACTGCAAAATTACTAATTATGAAATTTCTAGGCTTCCTTATATTTGTATTTGTTTTTTTAATGGCTTTTTGGGCTATTATATTTTTAGCTTCTGTAATTCCTTATTTCATCTTTGTTTGGATTAAAGAAGGAAAATTAGAAAACGATCAGATTCCTAATTAGTCTATTATCTCTAGCACATTTTCAGGAGGTCTACCTATTCTAGCTTTCGTTCCATTTATTACTATTGGTCTTTCAATTATTTTAGGATGATCAACCATTGCCTGAATAATTTCATTATCTTTTAACTCTCTTCCTTTAAAATTTTCTTTCCAAATTTCTTCTTTTCTTCTTACTAAATCAATAGGAGAAATAGATAGTTTTACTAAAATTAACTCCAAATCCTCAAATTTTGGAGGGTTTTTCAAATATTCAATAATTTCAATTTTCTTTCCTTTTTCTTGTATTAGACTAAGTGTTTGTCTGCTTTTACTGCATCTTGGATTGTGATATATTTTCATAGTTTTATTTCTGTCCGAATTCCATTAAATAACTTTTAATAAAAGGATTTAAATCACCATCTAATACCGCATCGGGATTTGTAGATTCATGATTTGTTCTCAAATCTTTCACCATTTTATAAGGGTGAAGAACATAGTTTCGTATTTGTGACCCCCATTCAATTTTCTTCTTTTTTCCTTCTAATTTATCTTTTTCATCTTGATTCTTTCTTAATTCTAAATCATGAAGTTGAGATTTCAAAAGTTGAATAGCTTTAGCTTTGTTTTCCAATTGTGAACGAGACTCAGAGTTTTCAATTGTAATTCCTGTTGGTCTGTGCTTTAATCGTACTGCAGATTCTGTTTTATTTACTCCCTGTCCTCCAGCTCCACTTGCCCTAAAAGTATCCCAACTTATCTCAGATGGGTCAATTACAATTTCTACACTATCATCTGCAAGTGGATAAACAAATACAGATGCGAATGACGTATGTCTTTTTGCATTAGAATCGAAAGGTGAAATTCTTACCAATCTGTGTACACCATTTTCTCCTTTCAGATTTCCGAAAGCAAAATCCCCTTCAATTTCTAATGAGACTGCTTTTATCCCTGCAGGTTCTGCTTTATGGAAGTCGAGTTCTTTTATTTTGTATCCATTCTTTTCTCCCCACATCAAATACATCCTCATAATCATTTCTGCCCAATCCTGACTTTCTGTTCCTCCTGCTCCAGGATTTATAGTCATAATTGCCGACATATTATCTTCCTCAGCAGAAAGCATGTTCTTAAACTCCAAATCTTCTAGTAAAGATATGCAACTATGAAATTTTTTCTCTACTTCTACATCTGACGACTCTCCTTCAGAAAGGAATTCCTCTAAAATGATTAGCTCATCTAATTCTGTTTTCGTTCTATTAAAGGATGAAGTCCAAATTTTTATTTTACTGATTTCTTTTAAGGTTTTTTGTGCCTTATCAGGATGATCCCAGAAGTTGCTTTCTTGTGTAATCTTTTCTAATTTTTCAATTTCTTCTTCTTTTTCCTTAATAGAAAGAAATTGGCAAAGAGAATCTAATCTGTTTTGTATATCTGATATTTGTTCTGAAGAGATCATCTTACAAAACTAGTTATTTATCCTTGTTTATCAGTTCCCAAATCAATTTGCTTTCAAATCCTTTTTGCTGCAGATGTTTTGCTATTTTTCCTTTCCGAATAAATTGATTTGTATCTTTTAGAGAATCTCTTTTTTTTAGATACAAGTCTTTTAAAACTTTCATATATTCTTTCTTTTCAATTTGTAACAATCCTTTATCAATACAATTGTTAGATATTTTTTTAATTTTTAATTCATTTTTTATTTTCACCTTTCCCCACCTCTTTATCCTGAACTTTCCTCTACAAAAAGATTCGGAAAATCTTTCTTCATTTACAAATTTATCTAATATTAAATCTGTTAAAATATTCTCAATTATTTCATCAGAAATCCCCCATTCTTTCATTTTTTTCTCAACTTCCCACTGACATCTGTCTTGAATAGCACAATACGACTGAATTCTTTCAGTAGCTTCTTTTACAGTATAAACTTTATTGTTTTGCACTTTTCAAAAATACAGTTTATTACTTTATTAATTATATTTTTGCCGAAATGAAAAATAAACAGGCAATAACTCTTCTTTTTATTTCTAACATAATTTCTGGTTTTGCGCAAGGAATAAGCATGATGGCAATTCCTTGGTATTTTGTTGATATTATAGACAAACCAGAAATCTTTGCGTTTTTCTATTTATTTGTTACTTTCCTTACCTTGTTCTGGGGTTTGTACGCAGGCACAATTGTTGATAGATATTCTAGAAAAAAAGTCTTTATATATACCAATCTTATTTGCGGAAGTGTAATCGGACTTATCTCCTATTATGGATTTCTTAATGATTCAAATCCAGAATATCTGCTCCCAGAATATTTGGTGTTGTTGGTTTTTGGACTAACTATTTTTAATTACAATATTCATTATCCAAATTTATATGCGTTTGGTCAAGAAATAACAGAAAAAAGGAATTATGGGAAGCTAAATTCCTATATAGAAATTCAGGGACAGGTAACCTCTATGTTTGCAGGAGCTTTTGCTGCTGTGTTACTTACAGGTATTACTACTTCTAGTTTTACTCTTGCAGGATTTAATATTACTTTTCCTTTTACAATAGAAGCTTGGAGCATCCAGAAAGTATTTATGATGGATGCAATCACTTATTTTGTAGGTATTACTTTGTTCTTATTTATTAAATATACGCCAATTGATAAAGGAGAGGTTCATTTAGGATCACTATTAAGTAGATTAAAAGGAGGGTTTAAATATTTGAGATCAAATCCAAATATTTTTGCTTTCGGAACTTTAAGTTATATTTTGTTTGCTTTTACTTTGGTTGAGGTACATGTGTTGCTCCCATCATATGTGGAAAAATTTATGAACTCTTCTGCAGATGTTTACGCCTCAGCTGAAGTTTATTATTCTATTGGAGCTATATTGTCTGGATTTTTGGTTTACAGGATTTTTAGTAAATATAATGAATATTTAAGTGTTGTTTTATTAATGTTTGTTGTAAGTGTTGCGTTTCTTGGAATGAGTTTTAGTAATAATTTATTTTTATTTTTTGCTGCAAATCTTATTTTAGGAGTTACTAATGCTGGAGTTAGAATATTACGGACAACTTATTTGTTTTCACATGTACCAAATAATTTAATTGGCAGAGCTAATAGTGTATTTGGTTCCATAAATGTTGTAATCCGAATGATTTTGATTTCAATATTCTCTATTCCTTTTTTTTTAGAAGATGATAATATAAGATGGGGATATTTTGTAGGATCTGTATTAGTGTTGTTAACAGTTATTACACTTCTGTATTATTACTTTAAAGAGAAGAAGTCTAATTAACTACACTGTATTGTAACAGATGTAGTCGTTCATCAGACTTAATAATTACCTTTCTGTTAAATTTCTTGCTCCATTTATGAGATATAGAGTTAAAGAACCACCCTTTATTAATATAAGATTCTATAAAAGGGTGTGTAGCAATTACTATTTCCCCTTTTTGTGTTGTTGATAAATTTTCAATCTTATTTTCTATAGTTTCAATTAGAAGCAAACTAGAATCAATTTTCCCATTTCCGGCACACATAGGACACTTTTCTTGTGTGTCAATTTTCATTTCAGGCCTTACTCTTTGTCTAGTAATTTGCATTAACCCAAATTTTGATAATGGCAGTATATGATGTTTTGCTTTATCAGTTTTCATAGCTTCTATCATGCTATCATAAATGATTTTTCTGTTTTTAGCATTTTGTAAATCAATAAAATCAACAACAATAATACCACCCATATCTCTTAGTCGTAATTGTCTAGCAACTTCTTCTACAGAAATTTTATTGACAGCAAGAGCATTTGCTTCCTGATTTTTTTTCGAATCTACTTTTTTCCCACTGTTTACATCAATTACATGTAGTGCTTCAGTATGTTCAATTACAAGGTAAGCCCCGCTTTTCATGCTAGCAGTCTTCCCGAATGAACTTTTTACTTGCTGTGTAATATTCATTTTCTGAAAAATAGGAATTTCTCCTTTATATAACTTGACTATTTTTTCCTGATCAGGAGAGATTCTAGAAAGATATTCTTTTAGTTCTGCATGTATTTCAGGGCTATTTACATGTATTTTACTAAATCCAGAATTTAATAAATCTCGTAAAATAACAGATGATCTATTCATCTCACCATGTATTCTCTCATTCAGATTTGCAGTTTTTAGTTTTTTAAATATAATCTGCCATTTTTTGTAAAGGTTTTTCATGTCAGTGTCTAGCTCTGCTACTTTCTTACCTTCTGCTACTGTTCGAATAATAACCCCAAATCCTTTAGGCTTTATACTATGTATCAGTTTCTTTAATCTTGATTTTTCTTCTGAACTTTTTATTTTCTGAGAAATAGAAACTCTATCAGAAAAAGGGATCATAACCATATATCTTCCTGCAAAGGAAAGTTCAGCAGAAAGTCTTGGACCTTTAGATGAGATTGGCTCTTTTGATACCTGAAGCATTAAATGGTCACCACTTTTCACAACATCCTGAATTTTACCTTCCTTTAGGGTGTCCTTCTCTTTTCTGAAGTTTTTTAATGATGCAGTATTTAGTTTTTTTGTTCTTGTTTTATCTGTAAATTTCTTAAATGAATTCAGCTGAGATCCTAAATCTAGGTAGTGAAGAAAACCATCTTTTTCATGACCAACACCTACAAAAGCAGCGTTTAGCCCAGGAACAATTTTTTTAATCTTTCCTAGGTAAATATCTCCAACAGAATAATTATTATCGTGTTTTTCTTTATGTAGTTCTATTAATCGCCCTTCCTTAAGTAGAGCAATAACAACTTCTGTTGGTTTGGAATCAATTACAAGTTCGAATTTCATAGTTGAAATTACTTTAAATAAACTTTTTACAGTTTATTTATTCTTGTGTCTGTTTTTTCTCAAACGTTTTTTACGTTTGTGAGTTGAAATCTTTTTTGATTTTTTCTTTTTCGCCCCTGACATATTATATTCTTTTAACTAGAAATACTAGTTTATGATTTTACGTTATTTTTCACTTCTTCTTTAAAGACCTTAGCTGGTTTAAATGAAGGTATGTGATGTGCTGGAATAATTATTGTTGTATTCTTTAAAATGTTTCTTCCAGTTTTTTCTTTTCTTTCTTTAGCTAAAAATGTGCCAAATCCTCTTAAAAAAACTGATTCATCTTGTTTTATTGATTCTTTAATTTCTAACATTAAAGATTCTACAACTACAGATGCTGTGGTTTTTTCAACTCCTGTTCTTTCAGATATCTTGCTTATTATCTCTGCTTTTGTCATTTTTCACTAAATATTAATTTTTATTAATTTTTCTTTTATTTTTGGAGTCGCAAATATATTAAATTTACTATTAAAAATACTTTATACAAATTCTTTTTTTAATTTATATAAATCTAACATTCAGTTATTTATGATTTTTTCAGATGAGATAATAAAGTGGTATCATAAAAATAAGAGAGATTTACCATGGAGAGACACGACTAATCCTTACAAAATATGGATCTCTGAAATTATTTTACAGCAAACAAAAGTTTCTCAAGGTTTACCATATTATATTAATTTTATAGAAGAATTTCCTACAATTACTGATTTGGCAAACGCTTCTGAGGATCAGGTTTTGAATGTTTGGCAGGGTTTAGGATATTATTCAAGAGCAAGAAATCTGCATTTTACAGCAAAGATAATTAGAGATGATTTTAATTCACAGTTCCCGAAGGAATACAAATTAATTAGAGGATTAAGGGGTATAGGAGATTATACTGCTGCTGCAATTTCTTCATTTTGTTATAATTTACCATATGCTGTTTTAGATGGAAATGTAAGTAGAGTTTTGAGTAGATATTTTGCTATTGACACTCCAATTGATTCATCAGATGGAAAGAAAATATTTAAAGAATTATCGCAAAAATTAATGAATATAGAAGATCCTGCCATTCATAATCAGGCAATAATGGAATTTGGAGCTTTAATGTGTACACCAAAAAAGACAGATTGTAGTATTTGTCCCCTACGTAATTCTTGCAAATCGTTTGGGACAGAGTTAGTAGAATTATTACCAATAAAAAGCAAATCTCTAAAAGTTACAAAGAAGTATTTTAATTATCTGATTGTCTCATCTGAAAATCATACGTATTTACAAAAAAGAACTTCAGGTATATGGAATTCTTTATATCAATTTCCATTAATTGAAGGAGAATTTACAGAGGGTCAATTAGTAAATACAAAGCAGTGGAAGAATCTATTTATAGGTGATCCAATAATTGAAAAAATTTCCAAGAAAATCAAACATAAACTCTCTCATCAGTTAATACAGACTAGTTTTTATCATGTTAAATGTGATGCAATAAATGACTCCAATTTTTTAAAAATAAACTGGGTTGAAATTGAAGAATATCCTCTTCCAATTTTAATTGATAAATACATTAAATCTGTAATTTTGCATAAATAAATAATGTATATTTGTAGAAAATAATAAAATTATGGCAGGAGTAAATAAAGTGATATTAGTTGGAAACTTAGGAAAAGATCCAGAGGTAAGACATTTAGATAGTGGTGTTGCAGTTGCGAATTTTTCTTTAGCTACTACAGAAAGTTATACTAACAAACAAGGAGAAAGAGTCAATCAAACAGAATGGCATAATATAGTTTTATGGAGAGGACTTGCAGATATTGCTGAGAAATATTTAAAGAAAGGAAACTCAATATATGTTGAGGGGAAAATACACAATAGAAGATGGGAAGATTCAGAAGGAAACACAAAATATGCAACCGATATTATTGCTGATAAAATGACTATGCTAGGATCAAAAGCAGATAATGCAGAAACTCCCGCTTCTGCTTCTACAGAGATCCCTGAGAAGACTGAAGAAAATGGAAATGATGATTTGCCATTTTAAATTATAAATTTTGAAAGAAGACCCTCTTCCCATATTATTAAATACTATTTCATTTGAGGTAAATGAGATATCCATTGACTTAGTATTATATATATTAGTTATTTTTGTTCTCATTTTTTTATCTGCTCTTATTTCAGGTTCGGAAGTGTCCTTTTTCTCATTAAGCTCCCAGAACTTAGAGGATTTATCTAAAATTGATGAGAAGAAAGAAAAGAAAATCAGGAATTTGTTGAACAATCCAAATAAATTATTGGCTACTATATTAATAGCAAATAATTTTATAAATGTTGCTATAATAATTCTGTTTTCCTACCTAACTTCTAAATTTTTCCCTTTTGAAAACGGAGGTACTTTTCAGTTTGTCATTCAGGTTATCGTTATTACTTTCATTTTAGTATTACTTGGTGAGATTACACCTAAAGTTTATGCAAAGAAAAATGCGGTAAGTTTTAGCAAAAAGATGACTCCAATCATTGTCTTTTTCAACTGGATTTTCACTCCAATCGCTTCTGTTTTAACTTCTACAACTTCCTTTATTGATAAACGATTAAAACAAAAATCTGCAGATATTTCTATGGAGGAGATTTCTCAGGCAATTGAACTAGCTTCTGATGGGGTAGAACATGAAGATGAGAAAAGAATATTACAATCAATTGTTGAGTTTGCAAATATTGATGTGAGGGAAATTATGAAACCTAGAACGGATGTTATTGCATTAGATAAAAACACTTCCTATTCAGAAGTTTTACAACTTATTATTTCTTCATCTTATTCCAGAATTCCTGTTTTTGAGGAATCTTTTGATAATATAAAAGGTGTGTTGTATATAAAGGATTTAATTCCTCATCTTTCCTCAAATCAGGTGGATTGGTTTTCATTGCGTCATGAGCCAATGTTTGTACCTGAAACAAAGAAGATTAATGATTTATTAAATGAATTTAGAGAAAAGAAGATTCATTTAGCTATTGTGGTAGATGAATATGGAGGTACTTCCGGAATTGTAACTTTAGAAGATGTTTTAGAAGAAATAGTTGGAGAGATAAATGATGAATTTGATGATGATGGTCATCAATATTCAAGATTAGATACCGATACTTTTGTGTTTGAAGCAAAAACCACATTAATCGATTTTTTAAAAATTGTAGAATGGGAAGCAGATTATTTTGATAATGTAAAGGGAGATACAGAAACTCTTGCAGGTCTTATTTTAGAACAAAATGGTGTTATCCCGAAAATTTCACAAGAAATTAAGATTGATAATTTCACATTTACTGTCGAGTCAGCAGATGATAGAAGAATAAAAAGAGTAAAGGTTAATATTAATAAATGAGAAGGCTAATATATATTGTTGTTGGATTAACTATTGTACTGTATGTCTTTTCTTGTAATTCAGAAGAATATTACATCCCAAAACCAAAAGCAAAAATAAAAATTGAATTACCTTCACAAGTTACTTTTGTTTTTGAAGATGATATAATTAGATTTAGTTATTCTAATTCTGCAGTTTTAGAGAAAGATGATAATGTTTATAAGATTAAGTATGATTCATACAATTCAGACATTGTTTTTTCAGTAAAAGAAATTATTGATTTAGATTTAGATGTTTATAATTTTGAGAACAAAATTACAGTTCATGAAAAGCAAGGTGCGGATATAAATGTAAATATTATTGAAGATTCAGAATCTGAAATGTATGGAGTTTTATGCTACTTAGAAGGAAATAAAATTGCTACATCATCTCAATTTTTCATTACAGATAGTACTAATTATTTTGTAAGTGGAGGGTTAGAATTTAACACTTCAATAAATTCAGAGATTGAAGTTCAGAACAATATCATGAAACAAGAAGTTCTGAAATTTATTGATTCATTTAAGTGGTCATCTATTCCAAGATAATTCTCTTCTCTACTCTTCCATCATCATAAATGTAAAATAGGGGTGTATTTCTTATTTTCTTTACTTCTCTACCTAGTAGATCTATAATTTTTACTAATTTTTTATTTTGAATAGTTGTGTTTTCTACAGACACAGAATTTCCGCAAATCTGCTGTGTAAGTAATTCAGGTCTATATAGACTTATTGCAGAAATCATACGTGTTTTTTGTCCGTTTGTAAATAGACTCATACAAGCGTCATTAGTGTAATCCATATAATTCATAAACATCTCTCCATTTGAGTTTGATGTACTACAGCTATTAGGATTTACTGGAAAAGCAGGACACCCATAATTCTCCCATTCTTGAGTAGGAGTATCACTTACTTGATCATTTCCACAACCATTTCCTCCTCCCCAAAGATGTTCTAAATTTAACCAGTGACCTATCTCATGAGTAGTAGTTCTCCCTTTTCCGTATTGAGGGTCATTGGTTAGTCCAAAATAATTAAACCCAATAACTACTCCATCTCCAGGGTTATTCCATCCAGAAGGAACTGTTGAATATCCAAGTAAATTATCTAATTTACATACCCAGATGTTTAAATAATCATTACTTGGCCAAGGATTTGCTCCTCCAGTTGATGTAGACTTAACAGGGTCATTATTCATTGCAAAAGAATTTACTGTAGTTTGAGTTCTGGTTATTCCTGTTGTAGTATTTCCATTAGGATCAATTGATGCCATACAAAATTCAATTTTACAATCTGCAGATATTGGTTTCCATACATTTGGAGTATTTATAGTATCAATATTTAATTTTCTAAAATCTTTGTTTAAAATATCAATCTGAGACAGGATTTGTGCATCTGAAATATTTTGTGATGAATTTTTCCAAACTACATGTACTACTACAGGAATAGTAATAATGCTTTTTGAAGAATAATTAGAGTTATTTTCTATCCATTTCTTAGTTTCTGTATTTACTTTTTGTTTTGCTATTGCAAATTCTTTGTTATTCTCTGATAACATTTGAGTTCTTTCAGCAGTTCCGCATCTTTGTTGAGAGAAACTGTTTGCAGATATAATTACTAGTAGAGACAATATAATTTTCTTCATTTTAGGATTCTTTAATTTTATACAAATATAGTTTTGTTTTTATAACTAATAACTCTTATCTATTTCTTCAGAAAATTTTTGATGATTTTGATCCTTAATTTTGCAGATTTTATTAGTTTTGCAGTCCGAATTCAAAAATAATTAATAATGTACGCAATAGTTGAGATAGCAGGGCAACAATTCAAAGTTGAACAAGATCAACAGATATTTGTACACAGATTAGAAGTAAAAGAAGGTTCAAAAGTAGATTTTGAGAAAGTTCTTTTAATTGATAATAGTGGAAAAGTAAATGTTGGCGCCCCAGTTATAAAAGGAGCCAAAGTGACGGCCAAAGTACTAGATCACCTAAAAGGTGATAAAGTAATTGTATTCAAGAAGAAAAGAAGAAAAGGATACCAAGTAAAAAATGGTCACAGACAATATTTAACAAAGCTTGAAATTTTAAAGATTGATGAAAAAGCAGCTGCTAAAAAAGTTCCTGCAAAAAAATCAGAAACTAAACCAAAACCAAAAGCTGCATCTAAGAAATCTCCAGTAAAAAAGAAAACAACCACTAAAAAGGTTGCATCTAAAAAAGCTGAGTAATTTTTTAATTTAAAACTATAATACAATGGCACATAAGAAAGGAGCTGGTAGTACGAAAAATGGAAGAGAGTCAGAAAGTAAACGATTAGGTGTGAAAATATTTGGTGGTCAGCAAATTATTGCTGGGAACATTATTGTTCGTCAAAGAGGAACTAAACACAACCCCGGTAATAATGTAGGTATAGGGAAAGATCACACTTTATTTGCGCTTACTAATGGTATCGTAAAATTTACTAAAAAGAGAAAAAACAGATCATATGTATCTGTTGTAACTGAGTAATTCTATTCTCAAATAATAATACTAAAAAAACTCTTGAGAAATCAAGAGTTTTTTTGTTTACTTTTGTACCGTAAAATAAAAAAGAAAATGTTACAGATTAATTTTTTAAGAGACAACAAACAAGAAGTTATTGAAAAATTAAAGGTGAAAAACTTTGACGCTTCTTCAATAATTGATGAAGTTATTACACTTGATGATAATAGAAAATCTATACAACAGGAATCTGATGAATTACTTTCCAGAGCAAATTCAATAGCAAAAGAGATTGGTATACTTTTTAAAGAAGGGAAAGGAACCGAGACAAATGATTTAAAAGAAGAATCTGCTCAAATAAAAGAAAAAACTAAATCACTTCAATCTACACTTTCTGATACAGAACATCAGATATGGGAGAAATTAGTTCAAATCCCTAATATTCCTCATTTTTTAGTACCTAATGGTAAATCAGATGCAGATAATGAAACAATTAAAGAAGTAGGAGAGATTCCACAATTATCAGATAACAAAAAACCACATTGGGATTTGTGTTCTCAGTACAAACTTATTGATTTTGAATTGGGGAATAAGATTACAGGTGCTGGTTTTCCGGTTTACACCAATAAGGGAGCAAAGCTACAAAGATCATTAATTTCTTACTTCCTTGATAAAAATATAGATGATGGATATGAAGAATTTCAACCTCCTTATATGGTAAATGAAGACTCTGCTTTTGGTACTGGCCAACTTCCTGATAAAGAAGGACAAATGTATCATGTGACTGCAGATAATTTGTATTTAATACCAACAGCGGAAGTTCCTGTAACTAATTTTTTCAGAGATGAAATCATAAATAAAGAAGATTTTCCTATTAAATGTACTGCTTATACTCCTTGTTTCAGAAGAGAGGCAGGTTCTTATGGGAAAGATGTAAGAGGTTTAAATAGATTACATCAGTTTGATAAGGTAGAAATTGTACAGGTTCAACATCCTAAAGATTCTTACGAAACTTTAGATGTTATGGTAAATCATGTGTCTTCTATCTTAGAAGAATTAGAATTACCTTACAGAATATTAAGATTATGCGGTGGAGATTTAAGTTTTACTGCATCTTTAACTTATGATTTTGAAGTTTATTCTGCAGGTCAAGATAGATGGTTAGAAGTAAGTTCAGTATCTAATTTCGAAAGTTATCAATCTAACAGATTAAAACTTAGATATAAAGATGAAAACGGCAAAACACAATTATGTCATACTTTAAACGGCAGTGCTTTAGCATTACCAAGGATCTTTGCGGCCTTGGTAGAAAATAATCAAACAGATAATGGAATCAAAATACCTAAAGCTCTACAAGAATACACTCGTTTTGATATTATTGAATAGATGAGATTAACTTTTGTATTTCTGTTTTGTGTGTCATTTGCTTTTTCACAAACAAATGATTCACAATTAGCATATCAATATTATCAAGCCGCAGAATACGAAAAAGCAATAGAAATCTATGAGAACTTATCAAAAGGAAGTAACTTTTCTCAGTATTATAGTCCTTATTTTCAGTGCTTAGTATTATCGGATAATTTGCCAAAGTCCAAAAAATTGGTTCAGAGAATGATTAGAAAAAACTCATATTCTCTGACTATGCATGTGGACTTATATATGGTTTGTGTAAAACTAGAGGAAGAAAAAAACGCACAAAAAACAATAAATAAAATTTACTCTGAACTTGAGAAGAAACAAAATCAGCTTGTCACTGTTGCAAATACGTTTGTAAAATATGGTTTTTATCAGGAGGCATTAAATTGTTACCAGAGAATCGAACAATCTAAAAAAGGGAGTAATCTAAATTATAATATTCAGAAAGCTCAGTTGTATCAATATCTTAATAAAGATGCGTTAATGGTAGAGGAATATCTTTCTTATTTGCAAAATAACCCTTCTCAAAAAATTACAATTGTAAATTACCTACAACGATATCTGGACAATAATGGCATGGACAATACTAGTAATTATAATTTTGTAAAGAATGGACTTTTGAAATATAGTCAAAAGGAAAAAGAAACACATCTATTCTCTGAATTACTTATCTGGATTTTCATGAATCATAACGAATTTAATTTAGCGTACTTACAAGCAAAAGCTTTGGACATTAGATTAAATGAAGATGGAGAACGGTTATATGATTTATCAGAAACCTTCTTGGATAATGACTATTTTGATTTAGCAATAAAGTGTTACAAATATATCATTAGTAAAGGAAATGATAGTTATTATGTTATTGATGCACATATAAATATGTTATTTGCTTTAGGAAAAAAAGAGGATGCGGATCTGAATGAAATTGATGAATTATACCAAAAAACAATTGAGGAACTAGGACAGAATTATTCTACTATTTTACTTTTAAATAATTATGCTCATTTTAAGGCATTTTCACTAAATGATTTGCAATCTGCACAAGAGATTTTAGAAAGAAGTATGAATTTATCTAATATTAGCAAATCTGATTTGGCAGAATGCAAGCTAGTTTATGCTGATGTAATGTTGCTGTCTGGAAATGTCTGGACTTCCTTACTTTATTATTCTCAGGTAGAAAAAGATTTTAAAGAAAGCCCATTAGGACATGAAGCAAAGCTCAGAAGATCAAAAATATCGTATTATCAAGGTGATTTTGAATGGGCCCAATCTCAGTTAGATGTTCTTAAATCTTCTACATCAAAGCTTATATCCAATGACGCAATGGATCTTTCCTTACTTATTACAGATAATCTGAATCTGGATACTTCTTCAGTTCCTATGGAAATATATGCTCGTGCAGATTTACTTTTCTATCAGAATAGATTTGAGGAGTCTATAACTACATTAGACTCCATTTTAACTATTTATAGTGGACATACTTTAGTTGATGAAATTTATTTCAGAAAGTTTGAGATTTATACAGAACTAAAACAGACTGAAAAATCAGTTGAGATGTTGGAAACTATTGTAAATCATTATTCATTTGACATTTTTTATGATGATGCACTTTTCAATTTGGCAAATATTTATGAAACAGAATTAGAGAATATTGAAAAGTCTTCTCACTATTATGAGAAGATATTATTGGAATGTATTGGTAGTATTTACATATCAGAATCAAGAAAGAAATATCGAAAACTTAGAGGAGATGACTTATGATAATTTATAATGTTACATGTAATGTAGAACATTCAGTTTCGGAAGATTGGCAACAATATATGAGGGAGATTCATATTCCTGAAGTTATGAAATGCGGAATTTTTATTTCTGCAAATATGAATAAAGTACTTTCTAGAAATGATGATGGAGATACTTTTGCAATACAGTATAAATGTAATAGCATGAAAGATCTACATCAGTATGAGATAAAATTTGCTGGAGAATTACAAAAGAAACATACCGATAGATATGGCAAGAAAGTTGTGGCTTTTCGCACTATGTTAGAGGAATTAGATAGATTTGAGAAATAAAATAGGAAGTCTGTAAACAATTAATAAACCAATTATTGTAAGAATGGATTAGATAGTCGTTCCCTAATAATAGAAGTTGATGGTCCATGACCGCAATATACAATGGTTTCATCTTGTAAGGTCATTAGTTTTGTTTTTATACTTTCAATCAAAGTGTCAAAATCTCCTCCTGGTAAATCTGTTCTTCCAATACTTCCATTGAATAAGACATCTCCTGATACAATAAACCCCTCTTCTTTGTTAAACAAGCAAATATGACCAGGAGCATGACCAGGAGTAAATAAAATTTCCAATTTACTTTCTCCGAATTCCAATATATCTCCTTCTTCCAAATAGTGTTTTGGGTACGGACTTCCTTTGTAGTTTTCAAATCCATACATTCTAGCGATATCTCCGGAACCTTCCAAAAGTGGTAAATCTATTTTATTCATATATAGTTCTAAATCCCATTTTTCACTTACAAATTTATTTCCCAAAATGTGGTCAATATGGCAATGTGTATTTATCAGTTTTACGGGATTCAAATTATTTTTATTTATAAAATCTACTAGTTCTAGTTCTTCATTTCTCTCATAACAACCAGGGTCAATAATGATGCAATCTGTTGTATTGTCCCATAAAATAAAAGTGTTTTCCTGAAAAGTATTAAAAGTAATTTGATGGATTTCCATATTTATTTTTTTTCAAAGATACATTTCTTTACATTTGTACTCAAAATAAATTGATGGATTTAACTACTATTTTAACTTTAACTTGCATAGGATTGCTTGCAGGTATTTTATCAGGTTTTGTTGGAATTGGAGGTGGTTTAATTATGATACCTCTAATGATGCTCCTTTTAGGAATGGATCAACTTACTGCACAGGGTACTTCTTTGGCAGTAATGCTACCACCTATCGGAATATTAGCGGCTTATAATTATTATCAGAATGGAAATTTAAAGATAAATTACGCCTTAATCATTGCTACTACTTTTATTATTGGAGGATATTTTGGATCTAAACTAGCTATGCAAGTTCATCCTCATACTCTAAGAAAAGTTTTTGCTTTTATCATGTTCGTTGCTTCTATTAAAATATTTTTTTCGAAATCATGAATAAAACAAGAAACTTACCGGAAGAATATTTTAATATAACTAAGTTATATATTTTCGGCAAATTTAGGAAATGAGTTTTTTACCAATCGTATTAAATTCTTCTGAAAACACATCTAATCTTTCTAATAGATCTTTATTATTTACTTTGTTTTCCTCAAAATCTTTACCAGTAGCATAGATAATTCTTGGTAGTTGAATCATTCTCCATTCATTCATGCAAATCTGGGTTAGATGTTGTGTAGAGAGATAACTTCTTTCTCCTCCTGCGGCACAAATAATTCCAAAGAATTTTCCAGTTGATTTTCCAAAGCAGTTATCTAATATTATTTTTAGTCCATCATTAACACTATAACAATGTACTCCCATGCCAATAATAATATTATCCGCATGATCTACCTCATTATCTAATTCTGTCATGCTTTCAGATATTTTTGTATGACAAGGTCTTAAATCCATGTCTCTAGCATCTATCATTTTAACTTCTATTCCTTTCACAGAAAGTCTGTTGTATACTTCTTTACATAAAATAAATGATCTAGATTCTGGAGATAAAGAGCTAGATACAATAAGTGTTTTCATAAAACTCTTAAGTTAATTACCTACGTTAGATATAAATTGAATACGAGATATTCTTAATTCTTCATCAGAATATTCTTCTTCTAAGAATTCTTCTCTAGCTTCCTCTAAAGAGAAGTGTTTGGATGATTTAAAGAAATCAGCAAGCTCTTCTTGTTCGTAGTCATCCATCATATCCTCAAGCATATATTGTAAATCTAGTTTTGTGCCAGATTCTACAATAGTCTCAATTTCCTTAATCAAGTCATCAGAAGAAAGTCCTTTGTCTCTGGCAATATCTTCAATAGATAGTTTTTTATCTAAACTTTGTATAATATATACTTTATTTGATGATTTCTTTACAATGGTTTTTACTAATAGATCTAAAGGTCTCTCAATATTGTTATCTTTTACATATTCTGATATTAGAGAGATGAATGATTCTCCAAATTTCTTTGCTTTTCCTAGACCCACTCCCTGAATTTGAGACATCTCTTCAATTGTAATAGGATAATTATTCGCCATATCTAATAATGAAGATTCCTGAAAAATAATAGCAGGTGGCAATCCTTGTTCTTTTGCTATTTTTTTTCTAAGCTGTTTTAACATGCTAAAAATAATATCGTCCATCGCAGCTCCTTTTTGTAGAGTAGATGAACTACCGGTAGATTTAGAATAGTCATGATCTTCAGTTAGAGTAAAATTATATGGATTTTCAATGAATTTCCTTCCTTCATCTGTAAGCTTTATTACTCCGTAAGACTCAATCTCTTTTGTGATAATTTCTTTAACATACGTTTGGCGGATAACAGCATGCCAGAATTCTATATTTTTATCTTTCCCTGAACCAAAAATATCAGAAATTATTCCCATATGTTGGTTTATTAAGCTATTTGATTCACCAATCATAATTTTTGCAAGTTCTTTTGCTTTAAATGTTTCTTTACTAACTTCAATTGCTTTTAATAATTTTAAAACAAATTCCTTCCCTTCAAATGTTGGTTTGGGATTTTTACAATTGTCGCACATATTATCACAATTTTCTGAGTCAAATTCTTCTCCGAAATAATGTAGTAAATATTTTCTTCTGCACATTGCTGTTTCTGCAAAAGAAATTGTTTCCATGATAAGTTGTCTTCCGATTTCTTGTTCGCTTACTGGCTTTCCGCTTAAGAATTTCTCTAATTTCTCTATATCCTTATAACTATAAAAAGTAACTAAAATCCCCTCTCCATCATCTCTTCCTGCTCTTCCAGTTTCTTGATAATATCCCTCCAAGCTTTTAGGAATATCATGATGAATTACATATCTGATATCAGGTTTGTCAATTCCCATCCCGAAAGCAATTGTCGCAACAATTACATCACAATCATCCATAATAAATGCATCCTGATTAGATACTCTTTTTTTTTGATCAAGTCCCGCATGATAAGGACGTGCATTTATTCCGTTTACCTGAAGAGTTTCAGCAATTTCTTCAACCTTTTTTCGACTAAGGCAATATACTATACCAGATTTATTAGGATGTTCCCGAATAAATTTAATCATTTCTTTTTCAACGTCATGTTTTGGTCTGATGTCATAAAAAAGATTTTTTCGATTAAAAGAATCTAAGAATAAAGTAGAGTCCAAACATTTTAGATTCTTCATAATATCATGACGCACTTTTGGAGTAGCGGTTGCAGTTAAAGCAATAATTGGTTTTCTACCAATATTTTCAATTATTTCTCTTATTCTACGGTATTCTGGTCTGAAATCATGACCCCACTCAGAGATACAGTGAGCTTCATCAATAGCGAAAAAAGAAATTTTAACGGATCTGAAGAATTCCACATATTCTTCTTTTATTAAAGATTCTGGAGCTACATAGAGCATCTTAGTTTCTCCAGATTTAATGTCATCCATCACAATATTTACTTGTGTTTTTGTTAAAGATGAATTAAGCACATGAGCTATACTTTCTTTAGAATTAAAAGTTCTTATAGCGTCTACTTGGTTTTTCATTAAAGCAATTAATGGAGAAATAACAATTGCAACACCATCAGAAATAAGTGCGGGTAATTGATAACACATGGATTTCCCTCCACCTGTTGGCATAATTACCATACTATCGTTCCCTTTTAATAAATTCTGTATTATTTGTTCTTGTTTACCTTTAAATTTGTTAAATCCAAAGATATCTTTTAGGTTTTTATGTAATGTTTCTGAAGAAATACTCATCTTTATATATTAATACATCTAAATATTTTACTTTTGTATCAAATTTCAAGACGAATATACATATAAATTTAATGCCAAATAAGAAAAATATTTTAATAATTGCTAAATCTGTTATTTCTACAGAAACTGATGCTATAGCTCAGTTACATAATAGATTAACTGATGATTTTCCTGAGGCAATTCAGATTATTTTATCTTCAGAGGGAAGGTTAATAGTTGCTGGAGTAGGAAAAAGTGCGAATATTGCTAATAAAATGGTGGCTACTTTTAATTCGACAGGGCAGCCTTCTGTTTTTCTTCACGCATCTGATGCTTTGCATGGTGATTTAGGAAATATACAAAAAAATGATGTTCTAATTTGTATTTCTAAAAGTGGAAATACGGAAGAAATTAAAATGTTAGTTCCTCTTGTAAAAAACTTAGGAAATAAAATCATTTCAATTTGCGGGAATAAAGAATCATATTTAGCAAAAGAATCGGATTTATTTATTGACAGCACAGTAGAGAAGGAAGCTTGTCCAAATAATTTAGCTCCGACTTCTTCTACAACAGCTCAGATAGTACTTGGTGACGCCATGGCGGTTTGTTTGTTAAAGTTAAGAAATTTTTCTGATTCTGATTTTGCACGTTTTCATCCTGGAGGAACCCTAGGAAAACGTCTTTATCTGAAAGTTTCAGATATTATTTCAGAACAATCCAAAGCGATTGTTTCTCCAAATGACTCTATAAATTCAGTAATTATAGAAATATCTAACAAAAGGTTGGGATCAACCGCTGTTATTGATGATAGAAAATTAATAGGAATTATTACGGATGGTGATTTACGTAGGATGTTAGAAAACAACTCTGATATTTCTTCATTAAAAGCATCAGATATTATGTGTACTACTCCAAAAAAAATTAGTTCAGATACATTAGCTTCTTTTGCATTAACTATCTTGGAACAGAATAATATTAGTCAGTTGGTAGTTATAGATAACGAAAAATATATTGGCATTATTCACATTCATGATATATTAAAAGAAGGAATATAAGAAATGTCTGAAGAAAAAGAAATATCTTTTTTAGATCATCTGGAGATTCTAAGATGGCATTTAGTGAGATCAGTAGCTGCAATTATATTATTTGCTGTTTTGGCATTTATTTATAAAGATTTTGTTTTTGATAAGATATTATTAGCTCCTAAGAATTCTGATTTCCCTACATACGTTTTTTTTTGTAATTTATCTGAGTGGATGGGAATGGGTAATTTATTATGTTTTGGAGATCAGGACTGGCAATTGCATAACTTTACAATGTCTGGACAATTTTCAACACACATTATTACTTCACTTTTTGCTGGATTAGTGATATCTTCTCCTTATGTGTTTTGGGAACTTTGGAGATTTATAAAACCAGCACTTTATCAAAAAGAAACTAAAGTTACAAGAGGAGTAGTTTTTTTCACATCTATTTTGTTTTCGCTTGGAGTATTGTTTGGATATTATTTAGTTGCGCCTTTATCGATTAACTTTTTGGGGTCTTATCAGGTGAGTTCTCTTGTTTCAAATACCATAGGATTGAGTTCATTTGTTTCAACAGTTACTACAATTAGTTTTGCAAATGGATTAATTTTCGAACTACCAATGCTGGTATATTTCCTTACAAAGATAGGTTTACTTACTCCAGATTTTATGAGAAAGTACAGGAAACATGCAATTGTACTAACCTTAATTCTATCAGCAATTATTACGCCTCCTGATGTAACAAGTCAAATTTTAGTCTCTTTACCTCTTATTATTTTGTACGAAATCAGTATTAAAATTTCAAAAAAGGTACTTAAAAAACAAAACAAACAATGAAGTTAAGATCTAAAAATATCATAAAAATTTATGGAGATAAAGAAGTTGTAAAAGGAGTCTCTGTTGAAGTAAATAAAGGAGAGATTGTAGGTTTATTAGGTCCGAATGGAGCTGGTAAAACAACTTCATTTTATATGATTGTTGGTTTGATAAAACCAAATTCGGGCAAAGTATTTCTTGATGGTGATGATATTTCAAACTTACCAATGTATAAAAGAGCTCAGTTGGGTATTGGTTATTTAGCTCAAGAGGCATCTATATTTCGAAAAATGACTGTTGAAGATAATCTGCTTTCTGTTTTAGAAATGACTAATTTAAGTAAATCAGAACAGAAACAAAAATGTGAAGATTTGTTAAATGAATTTGGATTAAAAAAGATACGAAAAAATATTGGAGGACTACTTTCAGGTGGAGAGAGAAGAAGAACAGAAATTGCTAGATGTTTAGCAACTGATCCGAGTTTCATTTTATTAGATGAACCTTTTGCTGGAGTTGACCCTATCGCAGTAGAAGATATTCAGGAGATTGTTTCCAAATTAAAAGAAAAGAATATTGGAATCTTAATTACGGATCACAATGTTCATGAAACATTATCTATCACCGATAGAGCATACCTTTTATATGATGGTGAAATTTTAAAATCTGGAACATCAGAAGAACTTGTTTCTGATGAAATGGTAAGAAAATTATATCTAGGAAGAAATTTCGAGCTTAGGTAAATTACACTTCTTCTAAAGTAAATTCAAAGGATTCCATAATCTGATTTGCAAGTAATTTTGTGCAAGATTCAGTTACTTTTTGGTTTGCAATATCTTTGTTTTCGGCATCAATTTCCAAAGTAATATGTTTCCCAATTCTCACATTTTTTATTTCAGAAAGTCCAACATTACCCATACTTGCAGTTACTGCTTTTCCTTGTGGGTCTAATAATGCTTTTAATGGCATGATATCTATTTCGGCTCTAAATTTCATTTTATTAGATTATTTAAGATTGATAAAAAGATATACAAAATTACAATAAATGGAATTACTGCAAACTCAAACACGAATAATAATATTACACAACTTATTAAGAATATAATTCTAATGATATTTTCTTTGTTTTTCCAATCTTCTCCTTTTTTTATTTTTAGTGAGAATAAAGGTAGTTTTGCTAATAAAAGTAGAGAAAGAATAACAGATGTTACAATTAAGAATTTACTATCATTAAATTGAATAGTAATATTGTATTTTGAAATGATTGGTAAAGAAGCAATAAATATTGCTGCGGCTGGAGTTGGTAATCCAATAAAAGAAGAAGTTTGTTTGGTGTCAAGATTGAATTTTGCTAATCGGATTGCAGAAAAAATAGTGATGATAAATCCAATATAAGCGATATATGAATTCTCGTCAATGTTTGAGAGTTTAATCATTTGAAACATAATCATTCCAGGAGCAACTCCAAAAGTCACCATATCTGCCATGCTATCTAGATGTTTTCCTATTTCTGAACTAACTTTTAATAATCTAGCAGATAAGCCATCAAAGAAATCAAGTATTGCTCCAAAGAAAATAAAGGTTCCAGCAAAGTATAAATTGTTATTTAAAGAAAAAACTATTGCAACTAATCCGCAGAATAAGTTTCCTAGAGTTATAAGGTTTGGAATATTTCTTTTAATTGAGTCCATAAATTTGCAATAATATGCCAATTTTTATGTTATTTTGAAATACAAATATACAACAATGAATTTTAAATTAAAATTACTATTTTTCTTTTTTGTACTCCTTTCTTTTTCAGGAATTTCGCAAAAAAAATACAGTAATGAGTTTTTGCAAATTGGGGCAGGAGCTCGTTCTTTGAGTTTGTCTAAGGCAGTGGTTGCCTCTTCTGCAAACTCATCTTCAATTTATTGGAATCCATCTTCATTAGTTGATTTGACTGAATCCGAAATAGAATTTATGCATGCTTCATATTTTGCAGGAATTGCAAATTTTGATCAGATTTCGTATGCTAAAAAAGTAAATGAAACTGATGCGGTTGGTGTTATGTTATTACGTTTTGGAGTAGATGATATTATGAATACTGCAAACTTAATTGACAATGAAGGAAATGTTGATTATAATAGAATTGAACTTTTTTCAGCTGCTGACTATGCTTTTTTATTCTCTTATGCCAAGAAAGATTTATATAAAGGTTTTGATGTTGGAGGAAATATGAAAATTATATATCGACAGATTGGTGATTTTGCTACTTCATGGGGATTTGGATTTGATATTTCTACCCAAAAAGAATTTGGAAAATGGAAATTTGGAGCTATTAGCCGTGACGCTACTTCTACCTTTAATTCTTGGATGTTTAATATGGAAAATTTTGAGGAAGTGTATTTCCAAACTGGAAATGAACTTCCAGAAAATTCATCCGAGATTACTTTGCCATCAGTACAGACAGGAGTTTCTAGGAGATATAATATAAATGAAGAGTTTTCTGCTCATTCCGAATTAGATTTAGATGTTCATTTTGATGGAAAGAGAAATACTTTGTGGAGTAATTCTAGATTAAGTGTAAATCCTCATTTCGGAACAGAAATCCGATTTAAGGATTTGATTGCTTTTCGTTTTGGACTGGGAGATTTTAGTAGAGAAACTGATTTTCAGAATGAAGAATACATCTCAGTCCAACCAAATATTGGTTTAGGGTTTCATTTTGAAAATATACGAATTGACTATGCACTTACTAATTTAGGAGATCAATCTGCTGGATTATATTCCAATTTATTTTCATTAAGATATACTTTAAATTAATATGAAGAAATTATTATTTCTTTCTATTTTAAGTGGATTATTATTAAGTTTTTCATGGCCAGGAATTGGACTTTTTCCTTTAATATTTGTTGCGTTCATTCCGCTTTTTTTAGTAGAGAAATACTTTTCAGATTATAGAGGAAGAAATTCTTGGAAAGTTTTCGGATATTCTTTCCTTACCTTCTTTATTTTTAATATTACAACTACTTATTGGGTGTGGCATGCGTCAGTTGGAGGATCTATATCTGCTTTTATTATTAATTCTTTGTTGATGAGCTTGGCTTTTATTCTTTTTCATAAAGTAAAAAGAGTATTAGGTAAAAGAAGGGGGTATTTTGCTTTAATTTTCTTTTGGATAAGTATAGAATACCTGCATTTGCATTGGGAGCTTGCTTTTCCTTGGCTCACTTTAGGAAATGTATTTGCTACTATTCCAGAAATAGTTCAATGGTATGAATTTACTGGAGTTTTAGGTGGATCAATATGGGTATTAGTTGTAAATATTATACTTTTTATTTGGTGGGATTCAGAAAAAATAAAGAAGAGACTCATTCTTCCATGTATAATTCTTCTGATTCCAATAATTATATCATTATTGTTAAAAACAGAATTTGATGAGGATAAAACTATAGAAGTAGTAATTGTTCAACCAAATATTGATTCTTATGATGAGAGTTCATTTAATATTGACACTTTTATTGCTTTATCTGAGAGTAAGATAACTGAATCAACAGAATTACTTTTAGCTCCAGAAACAGTTTTGCAGGGCAGAAGAGATGAGAATAATTTAATTAAATATTCTGATATTGATAAATTACTTAAACTTCAAGAAAGATATCCAAAGATTAACATATTGATAGGTGCTACTACAATAAAAAACAATAATGTTTATAACTCAGCTATCTTTATGTCTAAAGATAAAAATCCTATTTTTCATCATAAAACCAAACTTGTTCCTGGAGCAGAGTCAATACCATACCCTGCAATTTTTAATCGTTTTAAGAACTTATTATCTGTTGAACTTGATGGTGCAGTAGGACACTATACTAAAGGAAAAGATATTACAGTATTTAGAAATGAGAAAGTAGATATACTCCCACTTATTTGTTATGAAAGTGTTTTTGGAGATGTAATTACAGGCAAGAAATCAAACATTATTGCTATTATTACAAATGATGGTTGGTGGAGAAATACAGCAGGACATAAGCAACATTTTCAATATGCCAGATTAAGAGCAATTGAACAAAGAAAGTCTGTTGTTCGTTCTGCTAATACAGGAATTTCTGGGATAATCCATCCAAACGGAAAGGTTATTGAAAAAACAAATTGGGAGGAGGAGATTGCAATAAATGTTAAAGTGCCTTTAAATGATAAAGTAACGTTTTACAATAGATATGGAGATTATATTGGTCGAATTTTTTCTTTTATTGCAGTTTTATTACTTCTTTCTTCTTTTGTAAAAAAGAGGATAAAAAAAATACCAACTTCTTAAAAGTTGGCATTTTAGATTTCTTTATATAACTTTATTCAGATTATCCTGCATCATCTACATCTACATCATCTACATCATCTACATCCTCTAAATCTACATCATCTCCATCTCCATCAGCAATATTTGCATGAGGACATTCTTTTTTTGTTTCATAACTCTTACATTTTGTTGCTCCAGATTTTTCGCATTTTGAATAGTCGCATTCTTTTGTGTCAGACTTGTCGCATTTCTTTTCGCAACAATCTCCACAAAATTGCCATCCTAAAAACAAGATAATTAAGATAGCGCTAAGAGCATTTAGTACATTTTTCATAATTTTAGTTTAATAGTTAGTTAGGGCTAATATATATAAATTATTTTATTTCAATATTTTTGGAATAGTACATACTGGGATTCCTCTCATTTTATGTTGGTTCTTTCTATTTAATTCCATATAAATTTTTAATACTTCTTTCTCCCTTTTATTTAATTTAGACTCCTCTCCATTAAAGTTCATAGCCCATTCTAATTCAGGATAATTTGCTCCAATTTGTTCTTCATCTGTTTTCTCATCTCCCCACAAACCATCTGTTGGTGGTGCAATCAAGATATCATTATTTACACCAAGTTCTTTGGATAGTTGATAAACTTCTGTTTTCAGAAGATCAGCAATTGGACTTATGTCTACACCACCATCACCATATTTTGTAAAAAAACCAATTCCAAAATCTTCCACTTTATTTCCAGTTCCAACTACAAGATAATTATTCATCTGAGCGTAATAGTAAAGTGCTGTCATCCTAAATCTTGCTCTTACATTCACTAAGGATAGATCATTATTTTCTGTATGAGATTTAGGTAAATTTTCAACGAAAGAATCGAATACATTTGTTAGTTCAATTTCAGAATCTGTAACATTTTCAAATTTTTTCTTCAACCATTTTATATGATTTATTCCTCTTTCAACTTGTTTCTTATTCTGATGAATAGGCATTTCAATACAAAGGGTAGGTAATTTAGTTTTTGCTGCTAATATAGATGTAAGTGCTGAGTCGACACCTCCAGATATACCAACAACAAATCCATCTGCTCCCGACTTTTTCTGATATTCAGAAAGCCAAATTACAATATGTTGTATTACTTCTTGTTCTTTCATTTTATAATTTACAAATTTATACATTTGCATTAATGAAATTCATAAAAATACTATTAATCTTTTTTGTTCTTAATTCTTGTGTAAAACAAGATAAAGTAGAGGTGGATATTCCTATTTATAGATTTGATAAGAATTTTTCTAAAATTAATGATGAAAATTATGACAAGCAACTTAATCAGATTGAGTCTAAATTCCCAGGATTGACAGATTATTATCTGAATAACCATATTGCAATGATAAATAGTAACGACTCTATAAAAAGAAAGAATATTTTATCGTTTACCTCCTTCTCTGGAGTTGTTTTACTTCAAAATAAAATTGATAATTATTTTACTAATACAAAAGAGATCTCAAATAAGATAAATGAATCTTTTGGAATTTATAAATATCATTTTCCGGAAAACAAAATACCTGAAAATATCATTTTCATTAATGCATTTAATTCTTTCGGGATAGATTCATATAACAATAATCTAATCATTGGCTTAGATTTTTATTTGGGGAAAGACAATCCAATGTTTAATACTGTTTATGATTATTTAAAAACTCGTTATGATGAAAAATTCATGATTGCTGATGCAGTGGAATATTGGATTTCAAGTGAATTTATAGAGACTCAAGACAGTAAAACTTTTCTAGAAGAGTTAATTCTTAAAGGAAAAATAATGTATATAATGAATGAGTTTCTTCCAGAAGAAGCAGATAATATAATTTTGAGGTTTGCTGAAAAAGATTTGAAATGGTGTAAAACCCATGAACAGAATATTTGGAATGAAATTCTTAAGATGGATATATTATATGAATTAGATGAATCTAATTACATTTCATTTTTCAATGATTCTCCTTTTACAAAGGGCATGCCAAAAGAATCTCCTGGGAGATTAGGATATTGGGTTGGATATCAGATTGTAAATCAGTACATGAAGAATGAGGGTGTTAGTTTATTAGATTTAATGAAAAATACTAATTCTCAAGAGATATTATTAAAATCAAAATATAAACCATAATGAATAAATCAAAATTAACTTTCGATTTAGAACTTGACGACAACAATGTTCCAAAAAAAATTATAATGAATTCCTCAGATAATCAGGCTGAGGATGTTTTATTAAAGTCATTAATGATTGCTGCTTGGGATCAAAAAACAAAAGAAACTTTAATAGTGCCATTATGGACAAAAGACATGATGGTGAATGAAATGTTTATTATGTATCATCAAACATTAATGTCTATGGCAAACACTTTATCAAAATCAACAGGTCAAGATAAACTTGCAGGAGCTTTAAGAGATTATTGTAAATTTTTTGCTGAGGAGACTAAAATTATTGAATCAAAGTAGGATTGAACTCTTCATTATATTCTTCAATAAATTTCAAGATTTCAGATATTCCATTTTGATTTTCTGAAGATGTGATAAACATGTCAGGAAGATATTCCCATTGTTTTAACATTTCAGTTTTATAGAGTTTTATGTTTTTACTTATTTGTGTCTGAGATATTTTATCAGATTTTGTAAATACCATTACAAAAGGTATCTTTTCTTGTCCCATTTTCTCCATAAACTCTAAGTCTATAGATTGAGGGTTATGCCTAATATCTAACAAAACAAATAGGCAAATAAGATTTTTTCTATTTAAAAGATATTTATTAATCATCTCTTTAAACATCTCCCTATTAGTTTTAGATGTAGACGCATATCCGTATCCTGGTAAATCCACCAAGAACCAACTATCATTTATTTTAAAATGATTTATAAGTTGTGTTTTTCCAGGTTTCCCAGAAGTTTTGGCCAGATTTTTTCTGTTAACTAATGCGTTTATTAAAGAAGATTTCCCAACATTTGATCTTCCAATAAAAGCATATTCAGGATGTGTCTCCTTTGGGCAGAGCTTATAGTCCGTATTGCTTATTACAAATTCGGCACTTTTAATCTTCATGAGAAAATATTAGATATTATGATCTTTTAACCATTTCAGAACAATCTCACTAAATGGTTTTGGGTGTTCCCACATTGCAGCATGGCCACATTTCTTTATCCAATTTAGTTCTGAATTAGGAAGTAATTTGTGAAATTCTTCAGCAACATGAGGAGGAGTTACTTTATCGTTTGCTCCCCAAATTAAACAAGTTTGTTGTTTTAAATTTGGAATATCATTTGCCATATTATGTCTGATAGCAGACTTAGCATATCCTAATAGTTTTAATACAGAAATTCGATTATTTGCAATTTCAAATATTCGATCAACTAATTCATCAGTTGCTACTTTAGGGTCATAAAAAACCTCTTCTGCTTTAGTCCTGATATAATTTTTATCTCCTCTTCTTGGAAAAGATGATCCTAATGAATTTTCGAAAAGTCCAGAACTCCCAGTAAGTATCATTCCATCAACCATTTCTGGGTGTTCTTTCGCAAAAATTAATGCAATATGCCCTCCCATAGAATTACCAATCAGAACAGCACTTTTTATACCGAGTTGATTCATAAATTTATAAAGATAATCGCTTAAGCTTTTAACAGACACCTTAAGTAGTCTTCCTTTAAAAAGTTTTAAATCAAGACCGTAAACATGATACTCTTCAGAGATGAAATCAACCATTTCCCCAAAATTATCGCATCCTCCCATCAGTCCATGTAAAAGGATTATTGGATGTCCCCCTTTACCTTCTTCAATCCATTTGAATTTTCCCTCCTCTTTTATCATTAAGTATGATTTTAATACATGCAAAAGTAAACAAATTTATTTGAATTTGAATAGAGACTATTTGTTCATTCTTTTAATCTAGAGAATGTCTTGTTGTGGTAAAAGTTTTCAACAAAGTGGTATAATGTGGTAAAATGTGGGGCAATTTTGTATCTTTACCAAAAATTATTTCAAATCAGAAAATGATGAATTTAATAGGGACATATGAATGTAAAACGGATGCAAAAGGTCGTTTTATGATGCCATCATCATTAAAAAAACAACTTAATTCAGTAGTGAATGAAGGCTTTGTTTTGAAAAGAAGTGTTTTTAATAATTGCCTTGAGCTATATCCTATGAAAGAATGGGAATCAATGGTTTCTCAGGTAAATAAGTTAAACAGATTTGTAAAAAAGAACAATGATTTTATTCGTTCGTACATGTCTGGACTAAAAATATTGGAGATAGATTCTACAGGTAGAATTCTGATCCCTAAAGACCTTATTTCATTTGCTGGAGTATCAAAAAATTTGGTATTAGCTTCTTCAGTAAATATGATTGAGATTTGGGATAAGAATCAGTATGAAGAAACAGTAAAAGAATCACTTGGTAACTTTGGTTCGTTAGCGGAAGAGGTTATGGGTAATCAATCTCATTCTGATGACATATCATAAAGCAGTATTATTAACAGAATGTATTGAAGGTTTAAATATTAAACCAAATGGAATTTATGTGGATGTAACCTTTGGAGGAGGTGGTCATTCCAGAGAGATTCTAAAACATCTTGTAGACGGAAAACTATTCGCTTTTGATAGAGATGATGATGTTTTGGAGAATATTCCAAATGATAAAAAATTTAAGTTGATACAAACAAATTATAAAAACATTAAGAGATTTTTAAGATTGGAGGGCATTACAAAAATAGATGGAATATTGGCAGATTTAGGAGTTTCTTCACATCAGTTTGATGTAGCTGAAAGAGGCTTTTCATTTCGTTTTGAAGCAGAATTAGACATGAGAATGAACACATCTGCATCACTATCTGCCAGAAAGGTAGTAAATGAATATTCTGAAGAAGATTTGGTGAATCTATTTTTTAAATACGGTGAGATCAGAATATCAAGAAAAGTAGCTCAATTAATTCTATTAGCTAGAGAAAAAAAAGAAATAGTAACCACAACAGATTTATTAGAAATATTAGATGGAGTGGTTCCTGAGAAAAAAAAGAATCAATTTTTATCGCAAGTATTTCAGTCTATCAGAATTGAGGTGAACCAGGAGATTGAATCCTTAAAACAAATGTTGATTGACGGTGTTGGTTTGTTAAATGTTGGAGGCCGCTTTGTGGTATTATCTTATCATTCATTAGAAGACAGATTAGTAAAAAACATCTTTAAGAGAGGAAATCTTTCAGGAGAAATAAAAAAAGATTTCTTCGGGAATATTTTGAAAGAAATGAGGGAAGTAAATAGAAAAGTTATTGTGGCTACTGAGAAAGAACAAAAGGAAAATAACAGATCGAGAAGCTCGAAATTAAGGATAGCGGAAAAAGTAGAATGTTAAAAAGAAGAAAGAAAACATTAAAAGTTAACTTCTTTGAGAAAGGAGGGATTTCAAATAATGTTACATTTATTCTATTTGTAGTTCTTCTGATGATTATTCAGATTGGAATTTCATTGAAGAGTGAGAAGACAATAATATTAATCAGAGAATCGGAAAAAAAGATATTTGATTTACAAATGAAATCAAGGTCATTAACAATTAAAATGATGGGATTGTATAAGCGTTCAGTTATTAAGGCGAAATTAAAAGATTCTGAACTAATAGATTCAGATAAGTTACCATTAATAATTGAGAGATAATGAAGACTAAATCAAATAAAAAGTGGAGTTTGATTATTACATTTATTTTGGTACTTATTCTTTTCTCATTTATTAGTTTTAAGTTATTTTCAGTTCAATATTCTGATACATCAATTACATATACACATGACCCGAAATTTGAAATACTTGATGCAAAAAGAGGAAGTATTCTCTCTGAAGATGGGAGAATATTGTCAGTTTACATGCCTGTTTATGATGTTAGACTAGATTTAGTTACTATAGACAGTGTTCTTTTTGAGAAGGAGATAGAGAATCTGTCTAAACAACTACATCAATTATTTAAAGATAGGAGTGCGTCAAAGTATGAAAAAGATCTCCTAGATAATAAAGATGAAAGATATTTTCTGCTAAAAAGAGATGTTTCTTATGTGCAATTGCACAAAATGAAAACATTTCCAATTTTTAATCAGGGTAAAAATAAAGGAGGTTTCATCCCTGAAATAAAAAGTGCAAGAATTTATCCATTTGGATCTTTAGCAAAAGTAACAATTGGAAGAGTTTATATAGAAGATGATTCTATTATTCCAAAAAATGGGATTGAATTTGCTTTTAATCAATATTTACAAGGCATTCCAGGGAAACAATTAACTCAAGAAATTTCAGGAAAAGTATTGGTGCCAAAAAAATCAGATTATAATGTTTTACCTCAACCAGGGAAAGATGTCATAACAACAATAAATATCGAATTCCAGGACGCTGCAGAAGTTGCTCTAAAGAAGAAATTAAAAGAAACTCATGCTGAGTGGGGATGTGTAATTTTGATGGAAGTGGAAACGGGAGATATTAAAGCAATAGCTAATCTTCATAGAGGAAAAGATAATTTATATTATGATTCTAAGAATCATGCAATTGTTTCAGCAATTGTTCCAGGGTCAACATTTAAATTAGCTTCCTTCATCTCAATTCTAGATGATAGTTATTTAAAATTATCAGACACTGTCGATACAGATGATGGTAAAATTAATTTTTATGGAAGCACTATATCAGACACAAAAGATGGAGGTTACGGAAAGCTTGCTTTTGGAGATGCTTTTGTAGTTTCTTCAAATGTTGCTATCTCAAAGGTGATAAATGAGAATTATAAAGATCAACCTTATAAATTTTATTCAAATCTTCAGAAATATTATCTTACAGAACCATTAGAATTACAACTACCATTTAGATCTTCAATGATTGTAAGAAAACCCGGAGATAAACTTTGGTCAGGGACTACATTGCCATCAATGTCATACGGTTACGAAATGCATATATCTCCAATCCAGATTCTTACATTTTATAATGCAATTGCAAACAATGGTAAAATGGTATCTCCAAGATTCGTTACAGCTATCAAAGATAAAACAGGTATTATCGAATCCTTTCCAACAATAGTTCTTTCAAATAAGATTTGTTCAGAAAGAACAATACAATCTATTATCCCATACATGGAACAAGTTGTAAGTAATCAAAGAGAAAATTGGACAACAGATGTTATTAATGGAACTGCTAAGAATATTTATACTGAGCAATATTCAATCGCAGGTAAAACAGGTACTATCAAAAATGAGTTTTGGAAATGGAGTGAAAAAACTAAATATAATAGAACTTATACTGCATCTTTTGCAGGTTTCTTCCCTGTGGAGAAACCAAAATATTCATGTATTGTAGTTATACATGAATTTATTGATACAACTAACGAGAATCACTATGGTGGTCAGGTAGCAGCTCCTGTTTTTAGAGAAATTTCTGATAAAGTTTTTGCTTTTGATTCTGAGTTAGAATACCTTTCTACACAATCATATATTTCAGATGAAAAAATTGACAGAGTAACTTCAGAAAGACTTGAAAATTCTATTAAGTTAAATCAAAATACAATTACTTTAATTAAATCAGATTTAAATAAAGGAATTATGCCAAATCTGAAAGGTATGCAGTTGAGAGATGTAATTCCTGTTTTTGAAAACTATAATTTAAAAATAGAATTTGAAGGAGCTGGAAAGGTCATATTTCAATCTGTAAATAAGGGAGATAGAATTGATAATCAGGAAGTAATAAAGATAAGGTTATCATGATAAAGTTGAGTGATCTATTATTTGGAGTTTCCATAAAATCTGTTGTAGGTGATATTACATCTGTAATGGTAAACAAAGTAGAATTTGATTCCAGAAAAGTTTCTGATTCAGATTTATTTATTGCAATAAAAGGAGTTAATGTTGATGGTCATTCTTTTATTGATTTATCTGTTGCAGATGGAGCAAAATCTGTTATTGTAGAAGAAATTCCTGAAAAGATAAATAAAGAGATTTGTTATGTTCAGGTAGATTGTTCCTCTTCCTCAATGTCAGTTGTATCATCAAATTATTATGATAATCCATCATCTAAAATAAAGCTAGTTGGAGTTACAGGAACAAATGGGAAAACTACTATTGTAACTTTATTACATCAGCTTTTCTCTGAATTAGGATATCCGACAGGAATGCTTTCTACAATTGAGAATAAGATTGGAACAAGATCTGTAGAAAGCACCCATACAACAGGAGATAGTCTGCAAATCAATAAACTATTATCAGAAATGGTCTTAGCGGGTTGCGAATATTGTTTTATGGAGGTTAGTTCTCATGCGATTCATCAAAATAGAGTTTCATCTCTTGTTTTTGAGGGAGGTATTTTCACTAACATTACACACGAACATATAGATTACCATAAAGATTTCAAAGAATACATTTCTGTAAAGAAGAGATTCTTTAACAATTTGAAGACTTCTGCTTTTGCTCTTACAAATAAAGATGATAAGAATGGGAATGTTATGATTTCTAACACAAAAGCTAGAAAGATTACATATAGCCTAAAAAGTATGGCGGACTATAAATGTAAAGTGTTAGAAAGCAGGCTCGATGGAATGCTTCTGAATATTCAGAATCATGAAATTTGGGTAAAAATAATAGGAGAATTTAATGCCTATAATTTACTAGCAATCTATTCTACATCTGTTGAACTAGGATTAGATAAAGATCGGGTACTAGAAAGAATTAGTATTTTAAATCCTGCTGAGGGAAGATTTCATACTATTCAAAATTCTGAAAATATTACAGGAATTGTAGATTATATGCATACTCCTGATGCTTATGAAAATGTACTTTCTACAATTAACAGTATACGGACAAATACCGAAAAGCTAATTGTAGTTTTTGGTTGTGGAGGAGATAGAGATGCAGAAAAAAGACCAAAGATGACTGCTATTGCTTGCAATATGTCCGATCAGGTAATTATTACTGCAGATAACCCGCGAACAGAAAAGATAGAAGATATTATTTCTGATATGACAGTAAAATTAGATCCTGTTCAAAAGAAAAAAGTACTTGTAATAACCGATAGAAGTCAAGCAATAAAAACTGCTTGTACTCTTGCTAGTGAGGGAGATATTGTGCTTCTAGCAGGAAAGGGACATGAAAAATATCAGGAAATAGAAGGAGTGAAACATTATTTTGATGATGTGGAAGAACTAGTTGAATCATTAAACATAAACCAATAACATGTTATATAATTTATTTGAATATCTGCATGAAACCTACAATTTATCAGGATCAGGAGTATTTCAATATATTTCTTTCCGTGCCGCAATGGCTTTAATTACATCTTTAATAGTATCCTTACTTTTCGGAGGAAGGATAATAAATCTTATCAGAAAAAAACAGATAGGAGAACAGGTGAGAGAATTAGGACTAAAGGGTGAGGAAGCTAAAAAAGGAACTCCAACAATGGGAGGACTTATTATTCTTTCAGCAATTATTATACCTACTTTATTATTTGCTCAATTAGATAATATTTATGTAATAATTCTTTTAGTTTCTACTATTTGGTTAGGAACAATTGGTTTTCTGGACGATTATATTAAGGTTTATAAAAAAGATAAAGAAGGACTTGCGGGTAGATTTAAGATTTTAGGACAAGTTGGAATTGGAATCATTGTTGGATTAGTTATGGTTTTTCATTCCGATATTGTAATAAAAGAAAAAGTGCAGCTTTCTAAAGAATCAAATTCTACAGAAATTCTATCAATGAATAATAGTTCCTCTGAAGCATCTCCTTCTTCAAAAACAACTATTCCATTTTTTAAAGACAATGAGTTTGACTATAAGACACTAACTTCTTGGATCTCAGATTCTGCTGCAAAATATTGGTGGTTATTATTTATTATAGTTGTTATTTTTATTGTAACATCTGTATCAAACGGAGCAAATCTTACTGATGGATTAGATGGATTAGCTACCGGAACTTCTGCAATTATTGGTGCTACACTTGCGATTTTTGCTTATGTGTCAGGTAATATTCTGGCAGCCGATTATTTGAATATAATGTATATTCCAAATGTTGGTGAAATTGTAATTTTCATGTCTGCATTTGTTGGAGCATGTGTTGGTTTCCTATGGTACAATTCTTTTCCAGCACAAGTTTTTATGGGAGATACAGGAAGTTTATCTTTAGGTGGAATCATTGCAGTTGTTGCAATACTTATCAGGAAAGAATTACTTATTCCAATCCTCTGTGGGGTATTTCTTATAGAAAATTTATCGGTTGTATTACAAGTAGGTTGGTTTAAATATACAAAGAAGAAATATGGAGAAGGAAGGAGAATTTTTAAGATGTCACCACTTCATCATCATTATCAGAAATTAGGATATCATGAAAGTAAAATTGTCACAAGATTTTGGATTATAGGAATTATGTTGGCAGTACTAACAATTGTAACTCTGAAATTAAGATAATGAAAAAGTTAGTAATTCTGGGAGGAGGAATTAGTGGAATTGGAGCAGCTCTACTGGCAAAGAAAAATGGTTATGATGTTTTTGTGTCTGATAAAAGTATCATTTCAGAGAAAGAAGTTCTTACAAATAATGATATAAAATGGGAGGAAGGTACACATTCTATTGAGGAAATTATGACTGCCTCAGAGGTAGTAAAGAGTCCTGGCATTCCTGATTCAGTTGATGTGATAAAAAGGATTAAGGAGAAAGGAATTTCTGTTATTTCAGAAGTAGAATTTGCATATAGATTTACTAATGCAAAGATTGTAGCAATTACCGGAAGTAACGGAAAAACAACAACAACACTTTTGGTTGGTCATATTTTGGAAAAGGCTGGATATGATGTGTTGGTGGCTGGAAATATTGGGACTGGTTTTTCAAAATCAATTTCTGAAAGAGATTACGACTACATTGTTTTGGAGTTAAGTAGTTTTCAGCTTGATGGAATAAAAGATTTTAAAGCAGATATCGCAATACTGTTGAATATCACTCCAGATCATTTAGACAGGTATGAGAATCGTTTTGAAAATTATATAAAATCAAAATTAAGGATTACAAATAATCAAAATGAGAACGATGTATTTATTTATAATTATGATGATAAAAACATCAGAGAAAAGAGTAATACAAAAGCAAAAATGATTCCATTTAGTTTAAATAAAGAATTTGAAAATGAAGGAGCTTTTTATAAAAACAATAAAATAAATATTAATTTAAATAATAACGAAATGACAATTCAAGATTTAGCTTTACAAGGTAAACATAATGTTTATAATTCAATGGCTGCAGCTGTTGCTTCTAGAGTTTTAGAGGTGAAAGATTTTATTATCCGCCAAAGCTTGCAAGATTTTAAAAATATAGACCATAGATTAGAACATGTTATTAATGTTCATGGTATCGAATTTATTAATGATTCAAAAGCTACAAATATAAATTCGGTTTGGTTTGCATTAGAAAGTATGCATAAAGACACAATTTGGATTGTAGGAGGTATAGATAAAGGAAATGATTACTCTGAACTGCTGGAATTGGTAGATGAGAAAGTAAAAGCCATTGTGTGTATTGGTCAGAATACAGATAATATTCATAAATATTTTAAAGCTCATGTAGATAATATTGTAAATGCAAACAGTATGAATGAAGCGGTTGGATTTTCATATCAGTTAGCAGAAAAAGGAGATGTTGTTTTACTTTCTCCTGCATGTGCAAGTTTTGATATGTTCAGTAATTTCGAGCATAGAGGAACAGAATTTAAAAAATCTGTCAGAAGTTTATAAGATTATGTCAAACCTTTCTCAATACATAAAACTAGAAGGAGATAAAACAATATGGACCATTGTATTCTCATTACTTACTATATCTGTTTTAGTTGTGTATAGTGTTGAAGGCTTGTCTGCAACTACTTCACATGTTCGAAATATATTTATTGGTCTTGTAAGTATGTATATGGTACATAAACTTAAGTTTAAGTATTTCTCAAAATTGAGTGTTGTTGCTGTTCTAATGAGTGTTGTTTTATTAATTGTAGTTCTTCTTATTGGTATCGAAATAAATGGAGCAAAAAGATGGATTTTTTTAGCGGGACTGTCTTTTCAACCTTCAGACTTAGCAAAAATTTCCATATTAGTTTTGATGTGCAGACAGATAAGTAAATACAGAGATTATTTACATGATTGGAAAGGGTTTATTTGGTATTTGTTTGGACCTCTAGTTCTTATATGTTTATTAATATATCCATCTAATTTTTCTACCTCTGCTTTAGTTTTTTTAAATGGTTTTTTTCTGATGATTTTCGCAAAAATTCATTATAAATTTTTACTATCTATTGTGGGTGTAGGATTATGTATCGTTGGGATTACTTATTTAGGAGGAAAATATATTCCATCATTTCAGAAATCATTTACGCGTTCTGTTACTTGGGTTAGTAGAATTGATGCTTTTTTATCTACTAATTCAGAAAATCATCTTAAAGATGAAAATCGTCAGCAAAATGAAGCGAAGATTGCAATAAAAAATGGAGGATTATTCGGAGAAGGACCAGGAAAGGGAGTACAACAACATTTTGTATATGCTGGTGAATCAGATTTTGTTTATGTCCTTACTATTGAACAATATGGTATTATTTTTGGAGGCTTACTTCCTATGTTTCTATATTTATTATTTTTTTACAGATCGATAGTTATTTCTAGAAGAACATCAAGTGTTTTTGGATCACTTACAATTGCATCCTTGTCGTTTGCTTTTATATTACAGGCAGCAGTAAATATGGCGGTAAATGTGGGATTAATTCCTGTTACAGGACAAACATTACCTTTAATAAGCAAAGGAGGAACTTCTATAATTTTCACATGTATTGCTATTGGTATAATATTAAGTATAAGTAAAAACACTGAAGATAGAGATTATGAAAAAGCTTAAAGTAATAGTTAGTGGTGGTGGAACGGGAGGTCATATTTTTCCTGCAATTGCGATTGCAAAATCATTAGAAAGAAAAGTAGAAGATATTGAACTGTTATTTGTTGGAGCAAAAGATAGAATGGAAATGCAGAAAGTTCCGGATTCCGGATATAAAATTGAAGGATTATGGATCTCAGGATTTCAGAGAAGTTTTAGTAGGAAGAATCTATTATTTCCTTTTAAATTAATAAGTAGCTTGATAAAATCAAGAAAGATAATAAGAAGATTTCAACCAGATTTAGTGATTGGGACAGGTGGTTTTGCTTCAGGCCCTGTGTTGTATGAGGCTAGTAGAAAAGGAGTCCCTTCTGTCATACAGGAGCAAAACTCTTATCCTGGAATTACAAATAAATTGCTTGCGAAAAGTGTTCACAAGATTTGTGTAGCATATGATAATATGGAACGATTCTTCCCAAAAGAAAAATTGATTTTTACAGGAAATCCAATCAGAAAAGAAATATTAGATTTTTTAGATAAAAGAGAAGAAGGAAAGAATCTTTTTGGTCTTCACAATGAAAGAATTACCGTACTTGTAGTTGGTGGAAGTTTGGGAGCAAAAACTATTAATGAATCAATAAATAATAATTTAGAGGAGTTTAAGAAAGAACAACTTAATTTGATATGGCAGACAGGTGTCTCTTACGAAAATCAAGCAGAAGAATCTGTAAAAAGTATAAATGAAAGTGGTATTAAGTCATATAAATTCATAAAGAAAATGGATTTAGCATATGCAGCTGCAGATATTATAGTTTCTAGAGCTGGAGCTATAGCAATTTCGGAACTATGTTATGTAGGAAAACCAGTCATTTTAGTGCCATCTCCAAATGTTGCAGAAGATCATCAAACACAAAATGCACAATCGTTAGTTAATAAGAATTCTGCACTCATGGTAAAAGATGTTGAATCTAGGCGTAAACTTGTAGAAGAGATAAAATCTCTTTCTAGGAATAAGGATTTAAAGAAGGAGTTAAGTAGAAATATTAAAAAATTAGCTGTAAAAGATGCAGCAGATAGGATAGTAGATCTATCGTTAGAATTAGTAAAATAATGAGTTTGAAGGAATATAAAAATATTTATTTTGTTGGGATTGGGGGTATTGGAATGAGTGCTCTTGCTAGATATTTCAACAATAAAAATGTAAATATTTTTGGATACGACAGAGTAAAATCCTCTTTATGTATTGAGTTAGAGAATGAAGGAATGAAGATTCATTAC